>Ga0335085_10002983_pt1 | contig 30332 bp, 23 predicted proteins | sample Lox_Sample_45_FD_206712 | JGI IMG/M metagenome (GOLD analysis project Ga0335085, IMG submission 206712) | Soil microbial communities from Loxahatchee National Wildlife Refuge, Florida, United States - Lox_Sample_4.5 | ecosystem: Environmental > Terrestrial > Soil > Wetlands | place: USA... | reverse complement strand
AAGTTGTATCGCGATTTCGCGGAACAAAATCCCAAGTGGAACGAGATTCCGGCGAGCGTGGGCGACGTTTACAAGTGGGACGAGAAGAGCACTTATATTCAAGAGCCGCCGTTCTTCACGCAGTTCGGTTTGCAACCGGGCTCGATCAGAGAAATCACCGGCGCGCGGCCATTGGCCATTTTCGGCGACAGCGTGACGACGGATCATATTTCGCCCGCCGGCAGCATCAAGAAATCGTCGCCCGCCGGAAAGTTCCTGCTCGAGAACGGCGTGACGGTCGAGGATTTCAACAGCTACGGCTCGCGTCGCGGCAACGATCGCATCATGACGCGCGGCACGTTCGCCAATGTACGCATCAAGAATCTCATGGTGCCCGGCACCGAAGGCGGAGTGACGAAATATCAGCCCGCCGCCGAACAAATGAGCATCTACGATGCGGCGATGAAATATGCGCAGAACAAAACGCCGCTCATCGTGGTTGCGGGGCAGGAATATGGCACAGGCAGCTCGCGCGATTGGGCTGCGAAGGGCACGGCGTTGCTCGGTGTGAAGGCGGTTGTCGCGCAGAGCTTCGAGCGCATTCATCGCTCGAACCTCGTCGGCATGGGCGTGTTGCCGCTGCAGTTCAAGGAAGGCACGACGGCGCAAACGTTGAAACTGGACGGCACGGAAACGTTTGACGTGCTCGGTCTCGGGCCGAGTTTCAAGCCACAACAGGATCTCACGCTGCAAATCAAACGCGCGAACGGACAGACTGAAAAAGTTCCCGTTTGCTGCCGCATCGATACGCCGATTGAAATCGATTACTATCAGCACGGCGGCATTTTGCCGTATGTATTGCGGCAACTGGTGGCGAAGGTGTAGCTGGAGCGATTACTTGTGGACCACGTTTTGGAAACAGCCTGCAGGATCATCTCGCAGGCTGACCGCCAGCATCCCGCCGACGCGGTGCTTCGGGAGACATTCAAGCGGCTGCGTGTTCTGACCGCGGACGAAACGCGCGAGATCAGCGACGCCGTTTTCACCTATTTCCGCTGGCGCGGTTTTCTGGACACCGGCAAGCCACTGCAGGATCAGATGCGGGAAGCATGGAGGCTAGCGGCTCAGTTTCGAAAAGATTCAGCTTCGTTCTCAGCGGACTCCCTGAAGGCGAAATCGGTGCCCGATTGGGCCGGCGCGGAAGTGGATGCAGCGGATGATTGGTTTCGCACGCTGCAACAGGCGCCAAATCTCTGGCTGCGCGCGAAGCGAGGGCGGGGGGACGGGCTGGCGGACAAACTCGTCCCCGCCATTGCGGGCCCGCTGCCTGACGCGGTGCTCTACAAGGGAGCCGAAGACCTGTTTCGCACGCCGGAATTTCACGGGGGCGAGTTTGAGTTGCAGGACATCAGTTCGCAGGCAGTAGGATTTATTTGCGAGCCAAAACCGGGTGAAACCTGGTGGGACGCCTGCGCGGGCGAGGGCGGCAAGTTGCTGCACCTTTCTGATTTAATGGAGAACAAGGGTTTGATTTGGGCAAGCGATCGCTCGGAGCGGAGGTTGAAGCAATTGAAACGCCGCACCGCGCGCGCTGAAGCGTTTAATTACCGGGCCGTCCCCTGGAACGGGGATGCAAAATTGCCCACGAAAACGAAATTCGACGGCGTACTCGTGGATGCGCCTTGCAGCGGCGTGGGCACGTGGCAACGCAATCCGCACGCGCGTTGGACGACCGGCTTGGAGGACGTGAAAGAGCTTGGCGCGCTTCAAAAGCGACTGCTCACGAACGTTGCGCCGTCAGTGAAGCCTGGCGGCAAACTGATCTACGCTGTATGCACGCTTACAAAATCAGAAACGGTCGCGGTGGCTGAATCGTTTGCAGAACAATTTGCTGATTTCAAACCGATGGAGGTTCGCAATCCGGTGAAGCCCGATGCGCTTGGGGCGTCGCAAATCTGGATTTGGCCGCAGGACGGCGGGGGGAATGGGATGTTTGTGGCGTGCTGGCGCAGGAATAGTTGATCGCACGGGCGGGGACGCCCGTGCCACTAGGCGGCGGCCATCTTTTTCTGCACGGCGTCGGCGATGGTATTCACGCTTTGCAGGATTTCCTTTGCGGCGGCCGGATCGGGGATTTTCACGCCGAAGTTTTTGTCGAGGCCAACCACGAGTTGCAAGGCATCGACGGAGTCCAGCCCAAGCCCGCCGGGGCCGAAGAGCGGCAGGTCGTCGCTGATTTCGGCGGCTGTTACTTGCAGCATGAGGTTTTCGACCATCATCGCCTTGATGCGTTCTTTTAGAGTAATCACGTCTTCCATTTGAGTCATAGGATTCCACCGTCCACTTTCAAGGTTGAGCCTGTAATGTAGGCCGCTTCGGCACAAGCCAGAAAACACACCGCGGCGGCAACTTCTTCGGGTTTGCCGAACCGCCGCATGGGAATCCGGCTTTGCGCCTGCTTGCGTTCCTCAGGGTTCATTCCCGCAATCGTATCCGTTTCGATGAACCCTGGACATAAGGCATTCACCGTAATGTTCAATCGGGCCACTTCCTTGGCCAGCGACTGCGTCAATGCCACCACACCGGCTTTGGCCGCGGCATAATTGGTCTGGCCGGCGGGCGGCAAAATCGCGCTCAGCGACGCGATATTCACGATGCGCCCGCTGCGCTGAGACACCATGGCCGGCATAACGGCCTGGCATCCGTAAAACGTGGCGTCCAGGTTTATTTTTACAACCGATTCCCACGTGCTCAAGGGCATGGTTGCGAGTAGGCTGTCGTGGTGTTTGCCGGCGTTGTTGACGAGCACATCGATGCGCTTGTGTTCGGAAAGGATTTTTTCAGTGGCGGTTTTCCACGAATCGGTCTGCGTGACATCCAGCTCGACACAACGGCATCGATCGGGGAACTCGGCGGCGAGTTTGTCCGCGTTTTCGCGCCGCACAAACACGCCCAGCCAGACAAAATTCTCCGGCGATTCGGCAAGGAAAGCACGCGCGATGGCTTGGCCGAGGCCGCCGTTTGCTCCAGTGATTAGAATGGTTCTCATTGAATATGCGACGCGATTTGCGACGGTCATAGACCGCCGCTACAGGCAGAATTGCGCAGCTATGGCTTGTTGATTGGTTCCGGCCACGCTGATGTTGGCGACATCGTAAGTGTTTTCCTTGAGAGCGTCCACTGCCGCAACGCATTGCCAGGCAACGGACGCGAGCAGGGCTTCGCCAAGAATTGATTTCACGGACAACCGGTTGCCCTTCCAATCGCTCCACGCGTTTTGTTCCTCGCGATCGGCGTGAGGCACGCCGTCCAAGCCGTCACAAAGCACCGCGCGGTCCTGCGCTCCGTTCAGTTCCGACCGTGCGAGCCGGATGGCTTCGGCGCGCGTGCGGCTGTTGGAGAACAAATGGGCGTTTGTCACGCCTTTTAGTTTCACTGGCCGGTTCTGGCCGGGTTCGCGCCGCAGATAAAGCGCGCCCGCGCCGTCACTAAAAATTGTTTGTCGCTCGAACAAGCGCATCGCGCCTGCCGTGAGCCAGTCCATTTCTTCAGCGCCGATGACAAGACAGCCATCCACGCGATTGTCCGTGAGCCAATCCGCCGCGATGACGAGCCCCTGAATGAACGTGCCGGGATCGCCGACGAGCGTGTAGTTGATGGCCGTCGTGCCGACCAGCGCGGCAAGATGGCTGGCGGGGGAATTGTAGACGGTTTCGGGAAACACGAGCGGGCTCGCCGTGCCCGGATCTTTCAAAACTTCATCATAAAACCGGCGCGAATAATTCACGCAGCCGCCCAGCGCGCAGTACACGATGCCCAAACGAAACGGTTCCGCGCTTGATTTGGCCGTGCCCTCGCCCAGCGCCTCCAACGCCGCCGCAACTGCGTAATGGGCAATCGGGCTCGTGCGGCGCAGGCGCGCGTGGCCGAGGAAGGCAGGGCGGGGCGACGGTGGCGGCACCTGCCGCACGCGAAGCAGTTGCGCACCGGGGCAGGGCAAATCCTTTGTGAGGATTCCTTCGCCACGGACCAGCGCGTCGCGAAATGGTTTCATTCCCCAACCGGCCGGTGAAACCACGCCGGTGCCGCACACAAAAATATCGCTCACGACCACCTCCGCAAAATCAGGGATGCATTCGCGCCGCCGAAACCGAATGAATTTGTCAGCGCGTATTCCACGCCGGCGTCGGTTGGTTTTTGGACGAAAGGAAACTGGCAGGTGGGTTCGAGTGTTTGCAACGTGGCCGTCGGCGGCAGCCATTGCTCGCGCAACGCCATCAGACAAATCACGGCTTCGACGGAGCCGGCGGCTCCGAGCAGATGCCCGATGCTCGCCTTGGTGGAGCTGACGGCGACATTTTTTACGTGAGCGCCGGCCCAGCGATTGATGGCGGCGGCTTCCGCGCCGTCATTCAACGGCGTGCCGGTGCCGTGGGCGTTGATGTAATTGATTTTGTCAGGGCTCAATTGCGCGGCGGCGCAAGCGGCGTTCATGGAAGCCAGCGCGGCATCGCCGTTGGGATGCGGTTGCGTGAGATGATGTGCGTCGGTAGCGGCGCCGTAGCCGACGATTTCACCGAGAATTTCCACATTCCGCTTCTTTGCAGAATCCAGAGTTTCCAAGGCGAGCACGGCGGCTCCTTCGCCCAGGGCCAAACCGTCGCGATGGGCATCGAAGGGGCGGCATTGTGTGGTGGAAAGCGCCTGCAACGAATCGAAACCCGCAAAAACCATCTGGCTGAGCGCATCGTATCCGCCGGTCAACACGCGCCGGGCGTGGCCGCGGCGCAACAAGTCCCACGCGTGGCCGATGGAATTGGCGCCTGACGCGCAGGCGTTGGCGATAATTGTGACGGGGCCACCGACACCGAAAGCCTCGGTGATGTCCAACGCCTGACGTTGCGCCTGGTAATGCTGCACACGTGAGGCTTGTTTGCGATTGTCTCGTGGCGCGGTGATGGCCTGACGATAATACGCTTCGCCGAGACTCATTCCGCCACTGGTCGTGCCAAGCACAAATGGAAGATCGTCGCCGGGTTCCCATCCTGCCTGTTGCCAGGCTTCATGAACGGCGAGGAACAACAGTCGCGTGGCGCGGTCCATGCGCGCGATTTGCCGGGATGTCAGGCGTGTGGCGGGCAATTGCTCCGGCAGATCGACCTCGGCGGCAGTTTTGACGCGTTGCCGTGACACATCAAAAAGAGTCACGGGCCGCATGGCGGTTTTTCCGACGCGAAAACCTTCCGCGTTTTTTTTCCAGCCAATCCCCAAAGCTGTTGTGACGCCCGCGCCGGTAATGACCACGCGCGGCCGACTGGTCGATGAAACAAACGGGAACAACACTTTGCACAATCTAATGATGGCCTGAGAATGAAGTCAACGCGGGGAATGCCGCACAAGTGCCACTTTGCCTTGGGGTCAAACCCCCAGTCGATTCCGGGTTGTCAGCCTGCGCAACCACTTCTATACTCGGCGCATGAAATTCAGAAATCTTCTCGGGATGGGAATTGTGTTGGCAGCCCTGGCGCTGGACGGATTCAGCCAGGCGGTTTTTGCGGGCGAAGCGACAGCTCTTTCTTTGATTAAACAAGCCGACGAATATGTCGGCAAAGGAGTTGCCGGCAATGTGATCGGCATTCGCTCCGAAAAATCCGTGGCGGGCCTGCAACCGAATATCTGGTACGTTGTCTATTACGACAAGGACACGATGTTTAAAACTGCCGAAGTGAAATTTGGCGCCGGCAAGGAATTGGAAGTGAGGCATCCCATGCGCCAGCCGTTTGCCTACATCAACGACAAAAATCTGCTCGATCAAAAAACCATCACGGTCGATTCCGACAAGGCAATCAAGATCGCCACGGCCGAAAAGCTGCTGGAAGGGTTGACGATCCGCGCCACTCAACTCTGGCTGGAACGCACCGACGGCGTCGATACCTGGCGCGTGAAACTGTGGGCGCAAAAGCTCCGCCATCCCAACGACGACGCGGATATCGGCCAGGTGTATATCTCGGCCGATGACGGGAAAGTCATCAAGACCGATTTACATATCGAGCACGTGGATTAATTTACTTTCCATGAACCCAGCATCGCCAGAACGTTTCGACTACGATGTGGTCATTACTGGCGGGTCGCTGGCCGGGGCGGCAACGGCCATGCTGTTGTTGCGCGAGCAGCCGCAACTGCGCGTGCTCATCATTGAGAGATCCACCACATTCAGCCGACGCGTTGGTGAAGCGACGGTGGAGATCAGCGCGTACTTCCTCTGCCGCGTCCTGGGCATGACGCAATATTTAAACGAAGCGCATTTGGTGAAGCAGGGGATGCGCTTCTGGTTCACCAATTCGCACGTGCAGACGCTGGAGGATTGCAGCGAGATTGGCGGGAAATATCTCGCGCGCGTGGCTGCATTCCAGGTGGACCGTTCCGTGCTGGACGAAGAAGTGTTGAAACGCGCCAAAGGACTCGGCGCGGAGGTGTGGCGTCCTGCCGGCGTGGGAAAAATTCAATTGAATCCCGGCGGAAAGCAGATGGTGGAAGTTAAAATTTCCGGAGGAAGCGCGGAAAATCCAACGACGGAAACCAGAACCGTTTCGGCTCGATGGGTGGTGGACGCGTCAGGATTCGCCGCCTTGCTCGCGCGGCAGGAAGGCTGGCTGAGGCCCAATACCGAACATCCCACCACAGCCGTCTGGGCCCGCTGGACCGGCGTGAAGGATTGGGACGGGATGGAACTTTCAAAAAAATATCCGGAGTGGTCGAATCTCTGCTATGGCATGCGCGCCACGGCCACCAACCATTTGGTCGGCCCCGGCTGGTGGGCGTGGGTTATTCCGCTCAAAGGCGGTGACACAAGCGTTGGGGTCGTTTTTGACCAGCGCTACGTGACCTGGGCCGAGGGTGGTTCGCTTGGCCAGCGGTTGAAGGATTTTCTGATGCAACATCCGGCCGCACGCGAAATCCTGGCCGACGCGCAATGGCACGAGGGCGATGTGCACTGGCGAAAGAACCTTCCTTACTACTGCACGACGCTGGCCGGCGACGGTTTTGCATTGGTGGGTGACGCGGCGGGTTTCATCGATCCGTTTTACAGCCCGGGAATGGATTGGTTGGCCTTCACGAGTTGGTCTTCAGCGCAAATCATCCTCGCTCAAATCAAAGGCGAAGACATCAAATCCATGCTGGAGCAGCACAATCGCGATTTCACGCGCAGCTACGTGCGCTGGTTTGAGGCCATCTACAAGGACAAGTACGCCTACATGGCGGATTACGAATTGTTCCGCATCGCGTTCCAGATGGATCTCGGAATGTATTATTTGGGCGTGGCGTCACAGCCGTTCAAATTCGGAATCAAGGCATTGGCGCAGCCTGTTTATTCCACCAGGGCTTCGGTTCCATTTTTTTATTTTATGCGATTTTACAACCGGCGCATGGCTCAAATGGCGCGTGTTCGCCGGCGGCGCGGCACTTTGGGGAAGGACAATAATCGCCACCGTTACCTGGTACCCGGTTTTACCTTCTCTCCGAAAAGTTCGATGCCGATTGTGCAGGCGCTTTCGCGCTGGGCGGTGCTCGAAATCCGCGAGGGTTGGCGGAGCTGGTTTGAACCATCCAGCAAAAGCGAGCAGCCGATGCAGCCCGTTGCCGCCGCCGCTGATGCCGCGCGATGATCAGCGAGCCGGAGTGTTAACCACCCCTGTGTGCCGGGGATTCGCGCGGAACATCGGCCACGCGCTCTGCATCAGCCCGCCCTGACAGCGGATCGCAGTCAATTGCCCGAACGAATCTATCACATAAATCATTCCGTCCGGAGCGATCACCGGCGAGGCTATTGCTGCCGACTTAAGGGGAACGTGTGATTCCTGGAACCCATCTGTTCTCAGCGCGATCAGGTTCACTTCCGTCGTCGCATAATAAATGTAATTGTCTGCGGAAATGGCGGCGGTGGAATCCACCAGGGAAAAAGGTCCAACATCGTGCCATTTGACTTTGCCCTCCGGCGAAATGGCCACGCGGGATTTGTTAATGGCAATATAAATCGTTCCGTCTTCGGCGAGCACCGGTGAGGATGCGCTCACACCGCCTGTGCGTGTACTCCATTTCAAGGTTCCATCGGGATTTAACACATAAAATTTTCCATCGACTGACGAAAAATAAATATTGCCGGAAGAATCGATCGCGGGTGAGGAATTGATGGGGCCTCCGGTCGCGAATTCCCATTTCTTTGTCCCATCGGGCTTGAGCGCGTAGAGCTTCCTGTCGTGCGAGCCGAAGTAAATCGTTCCGTCTGTTGCGATAGCGGGCGAGGAGTCAATTTCGCCAGCGGTGGCAAAAATCCATTTTTTAACACCGTTCGGATTCAGCGCGTAAAAGTTTTTGTCCCAGGAGCCGAAATAAACGGTTCCGTCCGGAGCAATCGCGGGCGACGAGTCCACCCAACCTCCCGTCGGAAAGGACCATTTCAGTTTTCCGCGCGGCGTGACGGCGTAAAAATTCCGGTCACGCGAACCCACGTAGATTGTGCCGTCGCCGCCAATAGTGGGAGAGGACTTGATGTCGAGGCCGGTTTCGAAGGACCACGTCACCACGTGGTTGGTATCGACCGCGTAAAGATGATGGTCACCCGAACCGAAATAGAGAATCCCATCAGGCGACAGAGCAGGGGAGGATTCGCTTCCGAGGCAGATTCGGACGGACCAGATATTGGTTAATTCAATTGCCTTTGCCTGAAGCAAAACCAGGAGAAACGTGGAGAGGATGAACTTGCGATACTTATACATGCAACGGCGGAGTCTGCAACATGGCCCGGCAAAATGCCAGCCTGAGCGTCAAGCCTGTGCCGCCGGCACCATCGATTCCGCCGGGACTGCGTGCTTTCCATTCACACCGCGCGTCGCGTAGAAGTCCGCCAGGCTTTGGCGGGAAGGCTCGAGTCCTTCCGCTGCCACGGCGTTGAGAATCCGCTCTTCCGTCATGATGAAACGGTCGCGCTTGTAGAGAAGATAGTTTTCGCGGACATCGGCCGGCGTGAGGTTGATTGTCACCAGATTCGCGCCCGTGCGCAGGCCGCGCCGGTAACCACTCCCGGCATCCGCCAGGTTTAATGCGCTGACCGATGGGATAACCCAATCCGGACGCATCAGACGCAGCGCCGCCATGCAGTTTAACGTCAAATCGATGTCTCCGATCTGCTCCTTCGCCAGCGGCGTTTCTTCGCCGGGAATGAACGGGCTGACGCTGCAGCCGTCCAGCGGCAATTGGGCGGCCAGCGTGAAATTGTTCAGCATTTGTTCTTCGCTCTGTCCGGGAAGGCCCGCAATAAAGCCGGAGCTGACACGCCAGCCTGTTTTTGCCAGGTGGCAGATGTTCGCGATGCGCTCATCAAATTTGCCGGGCGATTCCAGCTTCGCGTACAGCTTCGGATCCGCAATTTCAAATTTAATGATGTAAATGCTCGCGCCGGCTTCCTTCAATTCGGCATACATCGAATGGTTCAAGGAACCCAGGCACACGCTGATGCCCAAATCTGTTTCGCGCCGCAGCGTTTGAATCAAGGGTAAAACGACCTCCCGGACCGCAACGGGATCTTCACCCGCCTGGATGTTAACATCCGTCATGCTGGCGGGCCGATGGTGAATCAGCAATTCGGCAAGTTGCTCGTGGTCCGCGCGGAAACGATCCAGCGTGCGATTGCTCCGGCGCATCCCGCAATAAGCGCAGTTTTCCCTGCAGTAATTGGAAACTTCCACCACGCCGCGGACGAATACCCCCCGGCCGAACCGGGTTCGCGTCATACCCGCAGCTTTTTCGTGAAACGCCTCTTGAGCCTCTCCGTGTAGATGCAACAGATCGATGCTGGGCAATCGCGGTTGAGTCATCGCCGAAAAATAGGACCGACCGCCTCGGAGTGCAATCGAATTCAATCATCCCCCGATGGGGAAATACCCTACACCAAAATGCGGGAAAAAACTTGGGTGATGGAACTTTTATCGTAATTTGGCCTCATGAACTGGACGACTGAATGCGCGGTGGTGGTTCCATGCCTGAACGAAGTGGCGTGTATTGAAGGAGTCGTTCAGAATATTCGACGTTTCATTCCGACCGTGTTCGTAATCGATGACGGTTCCGCAGACGATACCGGCAAAGTCGCTAAAAAGGCGGGTGCGCAGGTGCTTCAGCATAAGCGTCGACGCGGCAAAGGCGCCGCGCTTCAAACCGGATGGAAACACGCGCACGAACAAGGCTTCAAATGGGCTCTGGCCATGGACGGCGACGGCCAGCATTCATCGGACGACATCGTGAAATTTTTTCAAGCTGCCGAACGAACCGGGACGCAACTCATTGTGGGAAATCGCATGGATCGGCCTGACGGCATGCCGCGCGTGCGGCGTTGGGTCAACCGCTGGATGAGCAAAAGAATTTCCGCGCTGGCCGGCAAGCCCTTGCCCGATTCCCAATGCGGCTTTCGTTTGATGAACCTCAAAACGTGGGCAGCGCTCGCGCCGACGGCCAATCATTTTGAGATCGAATCGGATGTTCTCCTGGCGTTCGCGGTGTCCGGGTGCGGCATCGAATTCGTCCCCATCGAGGTCATTTACCGAGCCGAGCAAAGCAAAATTCATCCCGTTCGTGATACGCTGCGGTGGTTCCGCTGGTGGTGGCGGGCCCACGACCGCTTGGCGAAAGAACTTCCGTTGCCGGCATTCCGCAAACCTGCCCTGCCGGTTCGATTTGAGCGGGGGTGATCGCGAATTGCTGGTTGGATCGCCAAATATTCTTCTTGCGCTCCGGGCGCAAAACATGGTTCGCCTGTACGAACGAATGACTGAAACACAGACCACTATTTCTGCGCCCAACGCGAAGCTCCGGAAAATCCTCCTGCGCATCCTCACGTTTTTGATTCTGGCTGCGTGTGTGGGGCTATTCATGCGCCACATGTCGGCAAGCATGGCCAAAAGCGACGCGCCCGCGGGGTTTGCGCGAGGCATGTTGCAGGGAGCACTGATGCCGGGAGCGTTGCCGAATTTGCTGGTCGGCAACGATGTTCCGATTTACGCCGCCAACAACACCGGCATTACCTATAAACTCGGCTACACCTTTGGCGTGAACGCCTGCGGCTTGATTTTCTTTGGGCTTTTCTTCTGGCGTGTCAGCAAGTGGAAAAAAGGGGTGCCAGGAGCGAAGTGCCAGGTATCAGGCAAAGAGACGCCTGCACCTGACACTTCACACCTCGCGCCTCGCACCTGATCCCTGGCACTTGATAACTTGTCACCACCCCTTTCCGCCATTACCTTTCGCGCGCTATGGAAAAAGTTGTTATTGTAGGCACTGGTTGCGCCGGCCTGACCGCCGCGCTTTACACGGCGCGCGCGAATCTGAAACCGCTCGTTCTTACGGGCCGGCAACCTGGCGGCCTGCTCACCACCACCAGCACTGTGGAGAATTTTCCCGGCTTCCCGGAAGGCATCGATGGCTTCGAACTGATGACCCGCATGCAGAAACAGGCCGAACGTTTCGGCGCCCGCGTGCAATTCGGCTGCCTGGAAGCGGCTAACGTTAAGGAAACGCCCATTCATCTCACAATTGATGGCGAAGTCGTCAAAACGGAAACGCTGATTATTGCCACCGGTGCGAGCCACAAACACCTTGGCGTGCCGGGCGAGCATCTGCTGGAAAACAAGGGCGTGACGTATTGTGCGACCTGCGACGGCGCGCTGCCGATGTTCCGCAACCAACCGCTCGTCGTTGTGGGCGGCGGCGATTCCGCGTGCGAAGAGGCGCTTTACCTCACGCGATTCGCTTCCAAAATTCACCTCATCCACCGCCGCGATGCCTTGCGCGCCTCGCGAATCATGGCCGAGCGCACGCTGGCGCATCCGAAGATTGAGCCTGTCTGGGACTCCGCCGTCACCGAGGTGCTCGATGTGAAACAAGACAAGGTCACCGGGGTCCGCGTGAAGAATTTAAAGACGAACGCGGAATCCACGATTGACTGCGCCGGATTGTTTGTGGCCATCGGCCACGTGCCGAACACGCACGTTTTCAAGGGCGCCATCCACATGGACGAGGCCGGATATATCGTTCCGGAAAAAGGCGTGAAAACGAACGTGCCGGGCGTGTTCGTCGCGGGCGATTGCGCCGACCGCGTTTATCGGCAGGCCATCACCGCGGCTGGAATGGGCTGCGCGGCGGCGATCGAAGCGGAGCGTTATTTGGAAGCGCTCAATCAATAAGGGGCCGCCTTTCAAAAGCGGGGGGCCGCCGCACTCAAAACCTGGCGGAAGTTCTTGCGCCGTTATCCACGGGATTCTTCTGCTGTTCCCTGAGGCGATCGGCATACACACAGCAGTCAGGCAGAGGATTGTTGTTTTCATGGCAAAAGAAGGCCACGAGCAAAAAAACAAGTGTCAGGCAGCAGCAAAAGATTTGTAAAAGATTTGTAAATGGCTTTACTATTGCCGTACGGGTACAAATAGGCGTCCGAGAATCCCAAATTACCCTAACATCCATGGCTATCACTGCAAAAAATCCAGCTCCCGCGCGCGTGACGTTTCTCGATGGCCGGGGCGAGTTGCCGATGGTGGAAATCACCACGGCATGGAGCACCGCGGAGATCTATCTCCACGGCGCGCACGTCACGAATTTCAAACGGCACGGCGAACCGCCGCTTTTGTTCCTGAGTCAATGCAGCCGGTTTGAGCCGAACCAGCCCATTCGCGGAGGCGTGCCGATTATTTTTCCCTGGTTCGGCCCGCGCGAGGGGCTGGGCATGCACGGCTTCGCGCGCACCAAGCCCTGGGAGTTGAAGGAAGTGCTGCCCGCGCCGGATGGCACCGTGAGCGTGCGCTTTCGCCTGCCGGATTATCCCGAAGCCGGCGCGTATCCGCCGTTCACCGCCGAATACGTCGTGACCGTGAATGACGCGCTAACGTTGGAATTGAACGTCACGAACAAGTCCACCGACGCAAAGCTCGAATTTGAAGAATGCCTGCACACGTATTTCGCCGTGGACGATATCGCTGCGACGCATATCGTGGGATTGAAAGGCGTTTCCTACCTGGATAAGGTTTCGAACTTCGCCAAAAAGACCGAGAAGGAGGAAGCGATTCGAATCACCTCCGAAGTCGACCGGGTCTATCTCAATACCACGAGCGCAGTTGACATTCGCGACGAACGCCTCGGGCGCGTGATTCGTGTTGAGAAAAAGAACTCTGCTTCAACGGTCGTCTGGAATCCGTGGATCGCCAAGGCGCAACAAATGCCGGACTTCGGAAACGAGGAATATCAGAACATGGTCTGCGTCGAATCGGGAAATGTGAACACGAATAAAATCATGCTCGATCCTGGCAAAAGCTCGAGCCTCACGGTGAAATTGACGAGCAAAGTTTTGTAGGGCATGGGAACGCGTCACATCCCAATCATAAATGCGGCGTCGGCGGCTTGATGGGCGCCTGAAATGAGAGCACTCCGCGAGCCTGCGTTTTGCGCTTGAATACCTTGTCCCCGCACGCGGCAAAAAGAACGTCAAAATTCCTTCCCCCAAACGCAATGCTGCTGGGCCCTTTGGCCTGCGGCTTTAAAATGACTCCATTCACGCGGCCAGGCTGATCGCAAACCTGGATTCCCATTTCGGTCGTCACATAAAGCCAGCCGAGACTGTCCACCGCCAAACCGTCCGCGCTCGTTTGAGTCGAGCCGTCCTTCATGTGCAGGTGAAAGAATTTCTGGCCGTTCGCCAGCGAACCATCCGGAAGAACGTCGAACGCATACACGAACTGTCCACGATAATCCGCCACGTAAAGCAAACTTTGGTCGGGCGAAAAGCGCACACCGTTCGGGAATGTGATGATGCCTTCATCCACCACGCGCTTCTCGCGGCCCTGGATCAGCCACACTTTTTTATTCGGTGAATCGGTGACGTATAGATTCCCGTTTTGACCGGCAACAATATCGTTCGGCTGCAGATCCTCCGCGACGACTTCCTCCTTGCCGTCCTGATCGTATGAAACAATTCGTTTCCTGCCGCCCTGGCAGGCATACAGTTTTCCGTCCGGACCAAAGATCAAACCGCCGCTGTCCGTGTGTTCCTTGAAGACACTTAGTGAACCATCCAGGGCAATTTTGTAAATACAGTTGCTGGCGTGATCGCTGAAAAACACTTCACCCTGCGCGTTCGCGGCCAGGCCGTCCGCACCGCGAAAATGCTCGCCCACCAGTTGCCACGGCTCGTCCGGAAGAAGGATGGTGGTGATGGGTTGATTCGTTTTGTGCTCTCCATTGGCAACGATGGGCGCGGGATAATCGCGCCACAGCCAGCGCATCGCGTCTGGAAAAATCGCCGTCGCGTGCTTGCCGCTGTGCACGCCATCGCCCCATGCGTTCGTGACGTCGTAGCCGGAGAATTGCAACGCTGCGAGCATCTCCTGGTTGGCGAGAAACCAATTGCCGCCGTATTTGTTGTGGTCATTCGCGCCATCCTGCAAAAAGACGCGAATCGGCTTCGCTTCGGTCTGGCGAATCAGCGCGGGATAAACGTTGCCTCCGCGCAAATCGACGTAGGTGCCGATCGCGCTGAACACGCGCCGGAAGGCATCCGGACGAAGCCACGCGGCCGTGAACGCCGCGATGGCTCCGCTGCTTTCGCCGGCGATCATCCGGTCATTTGCGTTCGTGCTGAGATTCAATTTCTGGTCGGCGATGATATGTGGCAAAAGTTCCTCGAGCAGAAAACGAACATAGTCATCGCTCATGCCATCGTATTCGTAACTGCGATTGAACCGCGGGAGGGCGGTGTTCGTATCCGGCGAGGGCACGACGCCGGGCGCGACGAAGATGCCAACCATGGGCGGGATTTCTTTTCTGGCGATGAGATTGTCGAGCACGTTGATGGCGTTGAAACGGATCCCATCCTGCACAATCATCACCGGCGCGGGCTTTGCGGCATCATATTGTTTGGGGACGTAAACCCGGTACTCGCGCGTGGTGCCGGGAAAGATTTCGCTCGTGTTAAACGTGTGAATCGTCACCTCGCCATGCGGAACCTCCGGCTGGGGCAGGGAATCCGGGCCGGGTTTGTAATCATCGATGGCGGATGAGGTCAGAGGAATGGCCACCGACAAAACAGCCGTGAGAAGAGCAGGGGTGGAACGCATAAGTGTGGCCCGAGACTAAGAAATGCCGCCCTGAAATCAAGCTTCGGTGGCGAACGTGTCCGGGCCGCCAGTCACCAGGAATAGGGACAGGAACGCGGGACAATGACCCTTTACTTTTGGCTAATGCCGTTTTAACTTCTTTCTTGCAGCTATGAAGTTTCGGCGAATAAATGATTCGGTGCCGCTCCCCCCTATGGCGCTGAAGTGAGCCGGAATACACCCTTAATCGAATGACGATAAATCAGTTTCCGTTCAGAGCCGTTCTTGCGCCCTCCCACATATCGCAAGCCTGAAGCGGAGAACAATTCAGACCACCCTGCCGTCCGTTAGCTGGAATCGGGTTGGTCTTGAGTTGCCAAATTCAGGACGCTTTCGCACACCGTCAATGACCCCTTGCCCCAACATGAAAACCCAGACCCCAAAAATGAAAATCCTGCAATCCTGTGCCCTATTCGTCGCGGCTGGCCTCGCTTTCACAGCGGCGCCCCGCGCGTTGGCCAATACCGAACTTTGGATTGGCGTTCCTGACACTTCAGTGACCACCAATTGGTCCGATAATGCAAACTGGAGCAACGTCACGGGTGGCGGCAATCCCGGCCCGGCTGGAAATGACGTCATATTTGGTGACGGCGGCGCGGCTGCCGTTGGCACGGTCAACAGCGTGGTGGATAACAATTCACTGAATACGCTATCCCTGACATTCACAAACAATACCGGCGCTGGAAATTCCCACACTGTATTGATTCCGGATGGGATTGGGCTGACGAACGCCAATGCGTTGACCGTCGGCATACGCCTTAGCACAGCCAACAGCTACGCAACCACGGTTGAATTTGTCGGCGGAGGCACGTTGGTGCAAAATGGCGCCGTGCAAGTGGACAATTCGACCACGGTGGGAGGCTCGGGGCTTCTGCCACTGCTGGACCTTTCCGGATTGACCAATTTTATTTATACCAATGTCACTGGCAGTATTACAATCGCCGGAACGAGCAGCGGCAGCGAAGCCCGTGGCAGCGGGCAGTTGAACCTTGCGGCGGACACGAACATCATTACCGTCGGCACTCTTAACGTCGCACTGGGCACCGGCAACGGTGGACTGGGCGGCACCATCAATCTCGGCACCGGTACGAATGTCGTCAACGTGGGAACCGTCAATCTCGCCGCCGGAAAGGTCAATAACGCCACGATTAAATTCCTCGGACCGACAGGCGGCCTGCGACTCCGCGGCGTCACCGGCGACGACAGTGATCGCAATGTCACGATGACGCTCGGCAACCGCAGCAACTCCGGCACCGGAACGCCGACAGGCGTCCTTAACTTCCTCGGCGGCTACCCGGTGGACGTGAAAGTCAACTCCGTGACGCTGGGCCGCTCCAATCAGGCGGGCGCCGGCACGGGGACCATTTCGTTCGACACCGGCGTCATTGACGCGACCACCATCGCCATGGCGATTTCATCGAGCACTGGCGGCGCGACCGGCAATATCAACGTAAGCGGCGGCTTGTTGATTGTGAACAGCATTTCGATGGTGAACCAAACCGGTGCCACTACGGCCACCGGCAACCTCACCATCAACAATCAGGGTGTTGTGATTTGCAGCAACAACATCGTCAAGACCACGACGGCAGGCGTCGCGAATATCACCATGGACAACGGCTCGCTCATTATCGCGACCAACGTCGGCACGTCGACCGCGCGGATTGATAATTTCACCATTTCAGATTCCGGCTTGACCGTGCCTGCGGCTCTTTCAGCGCCTATTCAGGCATCGACGCTGACGCCCGGGGGGACGACCAACACAATCAATGTGAGCTCCGTTCCCCAGCTCTTCAGCTATCCGACCCAATTCCCGCTCATCAGCTACGTGACCGCGGCCGGAGATAACACGACTTTTGTGGCCGGCAATATCGCTGGTGTTTTCACGGGCTATATTTCCAACAACGTTGATAATTCCTCGATTGATCTCGTGATCACGAACGGACCGGCTATCGCCGCGGCCAAGGCCATCACCTGGACGGGCACGCCGACCGGTGATTGGACCAACAGCCCGAGCGTCTTGAACTGGGTCACGAATGGCCTCGCTGTCAATTTCAACCAGGGCGATTCCGTCACCTTTAATGACTCTCTGACCGGAACCACCAACGTGAACCTGACAATGGTTCTCACGCCCGGCGCTGACGGCGTGACAGTTAATAACTCGGCAGCCAACTATTTGTTCAGCGGCATTGGCTCCATCAGCGGCAACGGCGGCCTGACCAAATTGGGCGCCGGCACGCTGATTCTCGACAACAGCGGAAACAATAATTTCATCGGTCCTGTTACCATTACCGCCGGCACGGTGCAAATCGGCAACAACGATACGAATGGCAATTTGCCCGTCGATGTCTCCTGGGATAACGAAGGCACGCTCGCCTTCAATCGCTCCGACAATCTCACGATTTCCACTGTCATTTCCGGCGGCGGCTCGCTCGTGAAGCAAGGCAACGGCAAACTCAATCTGGATACCACTGAAACCTACACCGGCAACACCAAGGTCCTGGGCGGCACACTCGCCTTGACCACGAACGGCACCATTGCCAGCACGGCGTCCGTGTTGGTGCAGAATGGCACTTTTGATCTCTCCGCCATCCCGCCATTCAGCACGGTGTCTCCGGTGGCCGTGAACAGTGGCACGCTCATTGTTGACACGAACAACATCACCACGAGCGCCTTCGGGACAACCAACTCGACCATCCGCATTAATGCCAACACTTCGGGAGCCAGCATCATGGCGACAAGCCTGAGCTCGGGCGGCACGACGAACTACATCAACATCTCCGGCGTCCAGAACGTCGGGTCACCGTCGCTTCCGTTCGTCATTCCGATCATCTCCTACAACTCCGCCACATTTAACGGCGGGTTTAACTTCGGCCTGACGAACTTCCCGAACGCCTACCTTACCAATGACACCACCGGCAACGCCATCGACCTGGTCCTGACAGCTTTGCCTTACCAGGTCACCTGGAATGGCGGCAGCCTCATCGGCAATAACTGGAGCGATTCCAATAACTGGAGTGGAGCCTCCATCTTCCCGGGCGATTCGCTGTTCTTCGACGGCTCGGCGCGCGTGAATCCCGTAAACGACACCGCGGCGGGCACAACCTATTCGAACATCACGTTCAACGGCACCGCCAGTCCGTTCACGCTGACGGGCAACCCGGTCACGCTTGTCGGAGGCGTCTTCAATGATTCCGCCAACACACAATTGGTTGCTCTCGGCATCACCTTCAACAGCACCATCTCACTCAACGGCACCGCTGGTCCGTTGGTCATGGGCGGGGGCTTGACCAATACGTTCTCCGGCAATGGCGGCATTTCTGTCACGTTGACGGGCACGGGCATCCTGACGAACCTCCTGAACAGCTCGGCGAACGGCACGAATGTTATTGCGGAAAACGATTCGTCGGGGAATTGGACGCTGTTGGATAATGCTTCCTCGACGCCCATCACCGCCCCGTGGATTCTCGAAGTCACCAACGGCACGTTCAACTTCGGCAGTGCTTCCAGCGCGCCGACTCTCATCAGCACCACAGTCAACGGGGCTCCACAAGACCATCAGCTCGCCGTCGCCGCCAGCTCAACCGCAACCCTCAACTTCAGCAACGGAACGTTTACAACCTCGGCCCGCCTCAATACAGCCATTGGTTCCGGCTCCTCTGGCACCATCAATCAATACGGCGGGACCATGAACATCGGCAGCCAGTTCCAGGGCGCCAATGGCACCGGAGGCACTTCCGCCGTCAACCTCTACGGCGGCACGATGAATGTGGCCGGTCCGTTCTATCTCGCCAGCCGTGGAACGAGCGTGCTCACGGTCACCAACTCCGCCTTGCTCACGTGCACCATCCTGGATGTCTCTCGCAGCATCAATAGCAGCATCCCTGGCACCGTAAACCTGAACGGCGGCACCATTGCCGCCAACAGTGTCACCAACGGCTCCGCAAACGCCGGCGCCACAGCGACCGGCTCAACCGGCACGTTCAACTTCAATGGCGGCATTCTCAAGGCGCGCACGAACTCAGTGGGCTTCTTCCACGGCCGCCAAAGCGGTCCAACCATCCCGCTCAGCGCCATTGTTCAGGCTGGCGGCGCCATTATCGACAGCGATGTCTTCTCAATCGGCTTCCTCGAACCGCTCGTCACGGATCCGAATCTGGGCGGCGCACCCGACGGCGGCTTGACCAAACTCGGCGCCGGCACCCTAACGCTGGGCGCGGACAACACCTATGTCGGCAATACTCTCGTTGGTGCGGGCACATTGCTCGTCGACGGCATCCAGGGCCCGAGCCTTGTCATTGTATCCAATGGCGCCACGCTTGGCGGCAATGGTTTCATCGGCAGTAACGTCACCGTGAACGCTGGCGGCTCACTCGCACCCGGCGATAACGCCGTTGGCGTCCTCACCGTCGCTGGCGATGTCAGCCTCGGCGGTACGACCACGATGGAAATCGACAAAAACCTTGGTACAAATGACATGCTCGTCTCGACGAACGTGACACCTTCCACCATCACTTACGGCGGCACGTTGAACGTCTCGGTCGTCGCGGGCTCAGTCGCGCTCAACGACTCATTCCAACTCTTCAGCGCGACCAACTATGCTGGTTCGTTCTCGGCCATCACGCCCGCCTTCCCTGGATCGGGCCTGGCCTGGAATACGAACAATCTGAACGTGAACGGCACCTTAAGCGTTGTCGTCGGCCCGTCCGGCCCGACCACCAACGCCACGATTACGAGCGTGACGTTGTCCGGCACGAACATCCTCATCCACGGCACCAACAACAACGTGCCCAACACGGGTGGCCACTACGTAGTGCTGACTTCCACCGATGTTTCCACGCCGTTGAGCAACTGGACGCCGGTGGTGACCAACTCGTTTAATCCTGACGGCACGTTCGATTACGCCAGCCCGATTGTTCCGGGCACAGCGCGCCAGTTCATCGATATCAAAGCAGTGCCGTGAGGCGCTGATCGAACGAATCAATAGTTTAAAAAATCGCAACCGCCGGATGCCTCACAGCCTCCGGCGGTTTTTTTTCGCGTCGGTACATTCCACAGCGTTCCGGGAGTATAACACCTTAGAGTAATAGAAATATCTGGCCCATCGAGGTGTTCAATCGGGGCAAGATGGGTTATTTTCGGGTGGATTAATTGAAGGTGACCAGTGTTGAAGAGAATTCGATTGATCAACCAATAATTCAGTCGTTCTGCTGAGTTCACCCCGCGGACGCACGAAGGGAGTTCGGGATATTGCATCGCGACAGCAAACAGACGAAGACGAGATGATCATGCTTTCCAGGCATACGCGAACCAGCCGCAGCGAAGAACGATACCGCTCGCTCATTGCTGCGACCGCACAATTGGTATGGACGACCGATGCCCAGGGCAATGTCACAGAAGACATTCCCACGTGGAGGACGTTCACCGGTCAAACCGAAGAAGAGGTCAAAGGCCAGGGCTGGATCAACGCATTGCATCCCGACGACCGAGCACCCACTGCGGCCGTTTGGGCGCAAGCAGTCCAGACCCGTTCGTACTATGCAACCGAATACCGAGTGCGCCGTTACGACGGCGAATTTTGCCACTTCATGGTTCGCGGAGTGCCCCTCCTCAACAAAGACGGCAGCATTCGCGAATGGATGGGCACCTGCACGAACATCACCGAATGGAAGCAGGTTCAGGAAGAACTGTTCAATTCCCGGCAAATGCTCCAGCTGGTGCTCGACAATATTCCTCAGCGGGTTTTTTGGAAGGACCGAAATTCAGTTTATCTGGGATGCAACCAGCCATTTGCCCAGGATGTGGACTGCTCGGATCCTGGCACAATCGTTGGCAAAACCGACTACGAGCTGGGTGCCGTCACGGCCGCAGATGCGAGGCGTCACGAGGTCGACGATCGGCGGGTAATGGAAACCGGAACATCCAAACTCAACTGCGAAGAATCCCTGACCAAACCCGACGGCACGCAATCCTGGTTCATGACCTGCAGGTCGCCGCTGCGCGATCAGAATGGCGCTGTGATCGGCGTATTGGGAAGCTACGAAGATATTACGGTTCGCAAACAAGCCGAGGCTGTACTGAGGCGGGAGCAGAACGCGCGGTTACAGAGGGAAATCTCCAGGCGCGAGGAGATCGAAGAATCTCTCCGCGAGGGCAAGCAGGAACTCGATGAGGCACAGCGTTTGGCCAGGGTCGGCAGCTGGGTATGGGAGCCGGCGCCTGAGCGGGTCTTTTGGTCAGAGGAGATGTTCTACATCTTCGGCCACGATTCGGCACTCCCTGCACCCCGCTTTCGAGAGATGCCACGGTTTTTCACCTCCGAGAGTTGGAAACAACTGGACGCGGCCGTAAAGGAGGCGCTGCAAGTGGGAACGTCGTACCAGCTGGATTTGGAAATCATCCGGAAAAACAGCCAGCGCGCCTGGATTACTGCCCGTGGTGAAGCTCAACGGGATGCGAGCGGCCGGATCGTCAGACTGCGCGGCTCCGTTCAGGACATCACAGAACGCAAGCTGGCGGAGGAAGAATTGCAAGGCAAGACCGCGTTTTTTGAAGCTCTGGCACATGGTTCTTTCGATGGAATCCTCGTGGTTGACAGCCAGGGGAAGCAGATTCTTCAAAACCAGCGGACGGTGGAACTGTGGGAAATACCTCAGGAGATCGCCAATGACCCGGATGACAGGAAGCAGGTCCAGTTCATCGTCGAAGCCCGAGTGAAACATCCGGGGCAGTTCTTCGCGAAAGTCGACCATCTTTATTCGCACCCGAACGAGATCAGCAGAGATGAAATCGAGCTGAAAAGCGGCACCGTGTTGGACCGATATTCTTCGCCCGTTATTGACAGTAACGGAAAATATTATGGCCGGATTTGGACCTTCCGAGACATCACGGAACGCAAGCGCGCCGAGGAAGCGCTAAAAAAAGCCCACGACACCCTCGATCAGCGTGTGCGAGAACGCACGGCTGAACTTAAAATCGCGAATGAACAACTGGGGCGGTCCAACCGCCTCCTCCGCATTCTCATGGAATGCAATCAGCAGGTTGTGCATGCAAAGGATGAAAACGAGTTGTTGCGCGAAATTTGTCGAATCATCGTGGGTCCGGGAGGTTATCCTTCGGTTTGGATCGGTTTTGCCGAGGGGGATCACGCCAAAACCGTGCGCCCGGTTGCCCAGGAAGGGTTTGAGGACGGATATCTGGATACGATCAGAAGTACGTGGGCCGACACCTCGTCGGGACGCGGACCCGCAGGAACGGCGATTGGTTCAGGCAACCCCGCCGTTGTTAAGGATATCCGAACCTCCGTTGACTTTGCACCCTGGCGGGAGGAAGCGACGCGACGCGGCTATCTATCGGCCATTGGACTGCCATTGCGTGGCCATGGCCGGACGTTCGGCGCATTAACAATCTACGCCTCCACTTTGGATGCATTTCCTCCCGGCGAAGTTGGCGCTCTGATGGAACTTACCGACGATGTCGCGTATGGAATCATGTCGTTGCGGGCACAGGCAGAACGCAAGAAGGCAGAAATGGAGATTCAGCGACTCAACGCCGACTTGGAAAAGCGCGTGGCCGCACGCACAGCTGAATTGGTGGCCGCCAACCAGGAATTGGAAACATTCAATTATTCCGCCTCCCACGACCTGCGAGCGCCCTTGCGGGCAGTGGACAGCTTCAGCCGCTATTTACAGGATGAGTATGCGTCCCAACTCAGCAGCGACGCCCGCAGTTGCCTCGATCGCATCTCCGAGGCCGCAGTCCGCATGGATCAACTCATAAAGGGGTTGCTCAATCTCTCTCAAGTCGGCCGTGCCACCCTCCATTTCCATGCGGTGAATCTGAGCACTCTCGCAACGGCGATAGCCGCAGAATTGAAAGAGTCGGAACCGCAGCGTGACGTGCGGTTCACAATCACGCCAGACCTTCGCGTGGAGGGTGACCCCGACCTGTTGCGTTCCGTTCTTCAAAATCTTATCGGCAACGCCTGGAAATATACCAGCAAGCACAAGAGCGCCCACATCGAGTTCGGCGCCGAACAGATCGGAGGCGAAGCTGTGTTTCACGTGCGTGATGATGGCGTAGGTTTCAAACCGGAGCACGTCGGGAAACTCTTTACCGCCTTTCAACGGTTGCATGGTTTGAACGAATTTCCCGGCACGGGCATCGGTTTGACAATTGTCCAGAGAATCCTCCAGCGCCACGGAGGCCGCATCTGGGCGAAGGGTGCGCAAGACAAGGGCGCCACATTCTATTTCACGATTCCCGCAAGGAAATGCTCTCAATCAACGGTGTAACGGCCTGATCATCATTGGATGTGCTCGGTTGACAATCCGCCTTCTCGCAAATTTCCTTTTCTTCACCCGGCTTCCCATTATCCTGCCTCGCTCGGATTTCACCCGAACGGACGAGCGGGGATTCGTATTTTGGATTAAGGTTTAACGATGGACGCAGCGCACATTAGAAATTTCAGCATCATTGCCCATATTGATCACGGGAAGACGACGCTTTCGGACCGTCTTTTGCATCGCACCGGCACCATTGCCACGCGCGACATGGAGGCTCAGCTTCTGGACTCCATGGATCTCGAACGCGAGCGTGGCATCACCATCAAGGCCCATCCCGTCACGATGCATTACAAGGCTCGCAACGGCGAGACTTACGAACTGAATCTCATCGATACCCCCGGCCACGTCGATTTTGCCTACGAAGTCTCCCGCAGCCTCAGCGCCTGCGAAGGCGCGCTGCTGATCATCGATGCCGCTCAGGGCGTGGAAGCGCAAACCGTCGCCAACATGCATCTGGCGATGAAGCAAAACCTCACGATCATCCCGATCATCAACAAAATCGATCTGCCGCACGCGAACGTCGCCCAGACCAAGCAGCAGCTCGAAGACATTTTGACCATTGAATCGTCCCTCGCGATTCCCGCCAGTGCCAAGGAAGGCATCGGCATCGAGGAAATTCTCGAAGCCATCGTCGAGCGCATCCCGGCGCCGAAACCGACAGGGCAGGGGGTCCTCCAGGCCCTCGCTTTTGATTCCTATTTCGACACCTACAAAGGCGTCGTCACGCACCTGCGCGTTTTCGACGGCGAAGTGAAGCCTGGCATGCAGATCAAACTTCTGCACTCCGGCAAAAGCTACGAAGTCAAGGAAGTCGGCAGCTTCAATCCCAAACCTTACACGCGCGAAAAATTGCAAATCGGCGAAACCGGCTACCTCACCGCCAACATCAAAGCGCCCAGCGACGTAAAAATGGGTGACACCCTCATTGACGCGCGCAATCCCGCGCCCGCGCTGCCCGGCTTCAAGGAAATTCACCCGATGGTGTTCAGCGGCATCTATCCCATCAACACCGCCGACTACGAGCAGCTGAAAGCGTCCATGGGCAAATTGAAGCTGAACGATTCCGCGTTTGTTTACTCCACGGAAACTTCCGTGGCGCTCGGCTTCGGGTTCCGCTGCGGCTTCCTGGGCCTGTTGCACCTTGAAATTGTCCAGGAACGTCTCCGCCGCGAATACAACATGGACATCATCGCCACGTATCCCAGCGTGGTCTACAAAGTCACACTGACGGACGGAACGATGAAAGAAGTCGACAACCCCGCATTCCTGCCCGATGTCACGTTCATCGAACGAATCGAAGAGCCCATGGTCAAAACCTTCGTCATTTGTCCGAATGAAAACATCGGCGACATGATGGCATTGATTTCTGAAAAGCGTGGCAATGTCGACCACACCGAAACGCTCGACGACAAACGTGTGATGCTCACCTCCCTCGTGCCACTCAACGAAATCCTGATTGATTTCCACGACCGCATCAAAAGCCTCACACGCGGCTACGGCTCCATGGATTACGAGCAAACCGGCTATCTCGAAAGCGACATGGTAAAGCTCGACATGCTCGTGAACGGCGAACCGATGGACGCTTTTTCGTGCATTGTGCATCGCACGAAGGCGGAGGGCAGGGGACGCGCCCTGGCTGAGAAGCTCAAGGAAGTCATCCCCCGCCAGCAATTCGCCGTGAAAATTCAGGCGGCCATCGGCGGAAAAATCATCGCCTCCGAAACTGTGAGCGCGTTTCGCAAGGACGTGACCGCGAAATGCTACGGCGGCGACGTCTCGCGCAAACGCAAGCTCCTTGAGAAACAAAAAGAAGGCAAAAAACGGATGAAATCCATCGGCAACGTAAACATCCCCCAGGAAGCCTTCATTGAAGTGCTCAAGTCATAAAATAAATAGTGGCACGGGCGTCTCGCCCGTGCGTTCCCCTGAATATCGAACGAACTGCCCAATGAAATCTGGCGAACAGAGAAATCCTGGGAGCGCCGGCGGGACGCTGGCGAGTTCGTCTCGGCACCGAGTTCCGAAGGAACTTCTGACAATAGCCCGGCGTTTCAACCTCTGGCGTGTCGTTTTCGGCGTCTCGCCGCAAACTCCATTCCACCATCTGCCCCTGAACTCTTCTGAAACCTTATGATCAACTGGCTGACCTCCAAATCCGTTCGCGAAGCAGGCACCATGTGCAAGCACGTCAAAAAACTGCTCCAGCACCAGCGCGACATCCTCACGCCCAAGGCCGTCGGCGAAGTGGAATCCTCCCTGAACGACCTCCAGGACGCCATCAAGACCGGGGCTGACAAAGCCACACTTGAAAAGAAAATGGAGAAACTGGAGGAAACCGCCAATCAATGGATCAAACCCTACCCGAACGCCGCCTGGCGCGAGAATGTTGAAGTGCTCCTGGTCGCCCTGGCCGTCGCCATGGGCATCCGCACATTTTTCCTGCAACCCTTCAAAATCCCGACCGCGTCCATGCAGCCCACGCTGTTTGGCATCACCGACACGAACCTTTTGGTCGACACCGATTACAAAAGGCCGACAGGGTGGGGGCGCATCAAGGATTGGATGGGCGGTGCCACCTATCTTAGCTATAAGACCGATGAAGATGGCACATTCGACGGCCTCAGCAAGCCGCTCCGTCTCCTCATCTTCAACGTCAAACAAACCCTCTGGTTCAACGGCAAACCCCACAACTTCTGGTTCGTGCCGGACGCCGGCGGCGGAATGCCCTTGCAATTCAGCCTGCCGCAAACACTCGCCGCCATGTTCATCAACCTGCCGCCGGCCGCCGCCGAACGCGGAGACATTTCGGACCTGGAAATGCACATGGGTGTGCCTCGTGGCACGGCATTTCACAAAGGCGACACGATCCTGGACATGAAAATTATCAGCGGCGACCACCTGTTCATCGACCGCGTCAGCTACAACTTCGTTCCGCCGGGCCGCGGCGATATCGTCGTTTTCCAAACCTCTGGCATCCCTGAAGACAAACGTGCTCGCTACTATATTCCGGCCGACCAATTTTATATCAAACGCCTCGTCGGCCTTGGCGGCGAAACTATTTCGCTCAGGCAGGATTACATGATCACCGGCATCCCGACCCCGAATGGCCCCGTCGATATCCCCGCAGGCCATTTGGTCGTCGACGGCAAACCATTATCCACATCCACGCCCGGTTTTGAAAACCTTTATTCCTTCTCGAACCCGGCGCCCGGCACCCAGACCATTAAATATCAACTGGACCATTACTATGGCCACGGAATGATTGGCTACTTGGAATCCGGCAGCGAATATCATATCCAGCCGGGTGATTTCTTCGTCATGGGCGACAACACGATGAACAGCCTCGACTCACGCTATTGGGGTGGCTTTCCGCAAAACAAAGTCATCGGCAAGGCGTTTTTCGTCTACTGGCCGATCAACGCGCGCTTTGGCTGGAGCTACCATTAATCCGTGATCCGTGCCGAACCTTGGAATCCAGACGAGCCTTGCCAAGGATATATTATATATAGCACAATGTTTGTTATATTTATTACGAACGCCAGCTTTTAACTCACGCTTCTGCGTGAGTCTTTGGCGACAAGTTTTCGTGGAGGAGAATTATGGTGAAACCTACTGAAATGTGCCGAGCATCAATAACTTACGTCACCCAAAGCGCCTGCAAATTATTCGATAAGTTTTCGCGGTTTTGAAAATCGGCGATAATCGTTCGCGGCCCGAATGTCACGCAGCGAACACCAATAAAGACAGGCAAATGGCAGCTGTGACATTGAAGTCGCGAAAACTTATCGACCATGGGCGAGGGGGGTGCAACAGAACGGGCTTAATTGAGAGAACCTGCTCCGGTCCCCTGCCCTTTTTTACCCGATTCGCTTGGAGAAAACCCAGATTTAAAATCCCGCTAAACCCTCATTAACCGCCGCTTTTTATAGGCACGTAACAGAAGCTTGACCAAGTAAGCTCCGCCATGAGTCTATCAGCAATCTGAATTAATGGCTGCTGCCACACTCGAATTATTTTCATCGCTTCGCGCGCCGCGCGGAAACGCACAGCATCCGTGCAATCTCTCGGCCAATCGAGATTCCCTTCGGAAAACTGAGTGAGGATAGCCTCGAACCATTCCAAATCATCACCGCCCAAATAATCAGGAGATGAGGCAAGCACCTCAGCCAACGGCCCCGCCAGCGAAAACACCCTGTCTTGAGCGCGGCCAAGGGAACGTGTTAATTTGAGATACGGCTTCAGCAACAATATAGGCAGAGAACCGCATTGCCCGGCAGATTCCCCCATTGAATTGATATCAGTGTAACTCTGGCGCGGCTTAATAAATGCGTGAGCCTGCCTGCCATAATCCAACAAAACAACCGCGTGGCCAGCCTCGTGAAAGGCTGTCTCACGATAAAGCATTTCAATCTCTTCCGAGTTCATGATTCAAAAAAACGCCGCCAGGTTGGCTGGCGGCGTTGCGAAAGTCGAAATTTCTTTGTTCAAAAAAGCCCTTCCATACCCGGCGCATTTTGATGAGCCCAGATCATGCGCTTTCTAATCGTATCGGCCTCAATCAATTCTTGAAAATCCAATCCGTCGAACAGCGTTCCGTCCAAACTCTCCTTAATCAGATATTCTTTGTGCGGCGTCAACTCTTCACGCGCTGCTTTTTGGGCCGCCACCATCTTGGCATCAAGCGCCCGAAGTTCCTCCATAAGTTGATTCAGGCGTTCCTCGGAAAACTCGTTTGCCGATGTCGCCCCCAGCTTGGGAAAGCGCGCCAATAAAGCGCGCATTTGTTTCCTGGCTTGATTCAGCAGCCCGTTGAAAAAATCGTTGTTCGGAAGTTTTCCCGGATCGCGCAATAATTCAAACCCTTGCCGAAACACTTCCCTTATCTGATTCAACTCTTCATCATAGCTCATAATATTCCTTTGGGTTTTTTGGCAATCAGTTCGGGAAAATCTTCGCCCTGTTCTCAGATTCAAAAGGGTCTGGTTGAACGATGACTCCGGCCACAGTAAGGCCGAGGCGGATGTCGCAACAGAGTTTTTCCAGCCGTGCAAGTTCCTGGAGACTCTCGCGCGCGGTTTTGCCATTTACTTCGAATGATGGATCGTCGAGGCAAACAAGCTCGTCGAGCGGCACAATCGACGGAGGATAGCTCTCGACTTTATCAAGTAATTGAGCCGAGAGAAACAGTTGGGAAGCCCATTTTTGGAAACGTGCAGCGAGGACGCGACGGCGGCGAGAATTCAGGCCGGCGACCATTTCTTCCAATGCGGGTTCAAGGAGCGCGGGATAGGCGAGAGCCCATGTTTTACCCGGCTCCGATCTCGCGGATTTTGCGGATTGCGAAAAGGACGCGGGTTTAGTAATTATATGATTCGCCTGACGTTTGTTCTTCATAACAGATGGACCTTCCGTTGGGTGGTTTTGCTCGCGCTGTGCGTCGAACACGGCGCGGGCGTTTTTATTTTTAACGCTCCTCAGGATGCTCTAACCAGTAAAGCATTTGGAGCGCAGTTTCAGCGCCCGGCTCTCGCGCATTCTCTGAATCGGTCAACCACTGGGAAACACTCGCCACGCTTTTTACCTTTAAGAATTTGGCGAGTCGGGATTTGCCTCCCGGCGCAGCAGTTTCCCGTTGCAGGCGTTTCTTGAGGAGAGGCCAGCGTGCTTTCACTTCGGACTGTTTAACGGAAGCGTTAATATCAGTCAAGGCAAATTGAAAACTTTTAAGATGCGCACGCCTTTCCGCAATCGCGTTTCGTTCGCGCTGCATTTGTTCGCGCCGTTTTTGGACAGTGGCCGGAGGATCTGGTTCCCCTTCCCAATCATCCAATAAGCCCCTGGCGGCGAACCGAATGCTATTGACCAATTTGTTCAGGTGCTTACTCGGAACATGTTCGAGCCAGGACCGCAATTCTGAGCTTAAAAATTCTTCCGCTATTACACGCCCCTTGGGATCAGCAGAATGAGTTAGTTCTCCAAATTTATATCGAGGAGAGGCTTCGATTTTGGCCACACGGCTGGTAAGTGCTTTTTCTAATTTCTCTTTGAAAACCTCACTAAACGAGCTTGAATCTGAAACTCCCAGTCGAATGGATTGGGGCAAACTGACTCCGACCGCCATTGGGCCGACACCGGTGGCAAGCCAACATGGATTGATATTGTAAACACTCAGGAGTTTTTCCGCGGCGCCATATTTCAATGGCACTCTTCCAAGCTCAATGCGCTCCAAAATGCCGGGGTCTATACCTGCCATTTCGGCAAATAACCGTCCGGGAAATTTGAGGCGCTGTCGAAACTTCGCAAGTCTCGCGCCGATCTGAATTTCCTGTTCAGGCAAAGGCCCTTTACGTGGCACCCGCAAAGGGTCTCACAAACGATTTTTATTGGAAAGCTCTTGACGGAACGGAAAAAACCTGCTCCCATCGCCTCAGACAATGAAAATTGCATTGCCCCCATATAAGCGTGTGAACAAGTCGCCAGCGCAAGCTGTAGCGGTGGAATTGATCAATCGCGGTGGGAGCAAGGCATATCTAGCCGGGCTCATCGGGGTAAGCAAACGCACCCTGGATAACATTCTGTGCGGCTGCAATCCCGGCAAAGACGCGTGGAAGCGAATTGAATGGGCGTTGCTCATGCCGATTGTTTCGACTCAAGAAGAATTCTGGTCCCGGCTGGAAACTCCGGAAAAGCTCAAGGCTTACAAAGTGGCCATTTGCGAACGCGCTGCCGGACAGATCGCCGGGCAGGAAAATTGCGGCAAGGTATTGCAGCAAATTACCGCCAAATTGGGTCTCACGATTGTCGTCGCACAGTTCAATGCCTC
>Ga0335085_10002981_pt1 | contig 30349 bp, 26 predicted proteins | sample Lox_Sample_45_FD_206712 | JGI IMG/M metagenome (GOLD analysis project Ga0335085, IMG submission 206712) | Soil microbial communities from Loxahatchee National Wildlife Refuge, Florida, United States - Lox_Sample_4.5 | ecosystem: Environmental > Terrestrial > Soil > Wetlands | place: USA... | reverse complement strand
CTCCTTCAAGTCGCCGGCGCGGATGGTGCGGTTGAGCGCGCGTTTTGTCGCGACGCCGCCGACGTCGAGCGATACGCCGGCGGCATCCTTGGCCATCGCGCTTGCCGCCAAAAGCAGCCACGCGTCCTCCTGGGTCGAGGTCGCACGCAGCGATACGCGTGCCGCCTCGACCCGCTGCATGGCGGCCTGCACGGTAGCGCGGCTGGCGTTCCCCTCGGAGGCCAGCGCTACCAGGGCTGCGGCGTCGCGCAGCGTCGAACCGTAATCCTCGCGGCTTACGAGATCGGCCGGCTGCTGCGAGCCGATGGCGCCAAGCGCCGCCGCATAGACGCGCTCGGCGCGCGCGCGGTCGCCTACCATGGCAAGAGCTGCGGCGACCTGCGCCTTGGCGATCGGCGTCGTCAGCGCATCGAGCTTGGCGTCGGCGAGGTAACGCAGGTCGCCGATTGGCGCGATGCCGTTGCGGGCCAGTACATAGAGCGCGTAGGCGAGATCGTTGCCGCCATTCTTGCCGACGTCAGTCGTGTTGACCGCGTTGCGCAGGCGATCCAGCGCCAGCTTGAATGCCGTCTCCGGCACCGCGAATTTGCGCTCGCGCGCCCGCGTCAGGAAGTCGGTCACGTAGGAGTCGAGCCAAACGTCGTCGCCGCCGACGCTCCACAGCCCGAACGAGCCGTTGGAATCCTGCCGCGTCAGCAGCGCCTCGATGGCATCGTGAACGCGCTGATCGTTGGCGCCGCCGGATGCAAGCTGCGCCTGGTCGGCAAGCTCGCTCACATAGAGCAGCGGCAGCGCCCGGCTCGTGATCTGTTCCGAGCAGCGATACGGATAGCGGTCGAGCGCGGCCAGCAATGCGGCTGCGTCGAGCGCCGCCGAGGAGCCGACCGAAACCGAAACGCTGCCGGTGCCCGGCACCAGATCGGCGAACATGTCGCTCGACACGGTAAGGCTCTCGCCCTTGGCCAGCGGCTTTACGGTGCGGCGCGCCAGGATCTGCGCCGGGGAACGCACCGCGACCGCGTAACTGCGATCGAGCGCAAAACCGCCCGGCCCGGTAACGTTGACCCGTACCGTGCCGCTGCCCGCGGCGCTGGCGGTGATCGGGACGTTGACGGCGCCGCGCTCCTGGGCGCGCAACGGGATTTTCTGTGAAGCCCCCGCGCCGGCCGTGACCGCATCCGCCGTCGTCACCGTGACGGCGTACTCACCCGCCTGCCCTTCGACATTGTCGAGATCGAGATGCACAGTCGAGCGGTCGCCGGGCAGAAGGAAGCGCGGCAAGGTCGCCGTCAGCACCACCGGATCGCGCACGGTCACATCCGCCGTCGCGCGGCCGACCCGATCCTTGCTCCAGGCCACCGCCATGACGCGCATGGTGCCGGCGAAATCGGGAATGTCGAACGCGATATCGGCGCTGCCGTCCGGTCCTACGGTCACGATGCCGGAATAAAGCGACAGCGGCGGTCCCGTAGGCGGACTGCCCTGAAGCTGCGCGCCCTCGTCGCCGCCGCTGCGGATCTGGCCGCGCGCGCCTTGCATGCCGTCGATCAATTGGCCGTAGAGATCGCGAATGTCGGCGGAGAGCGCGCGCTGGCCGAGATAGTAATCGTCGGGCGCCGGCGGCTTGTAATTCGTGAGGTTGAGAATGCCGACATCGACCGCGGCGACCACGATCCTCGCCTCCTCGCCGGCTTTCAGCCCGCCGACCTTGATCGGCACGTGCAGCGAGGAATTCGGCCGCAACAGTGACGGCGGCGTGATGTCCAGCGTCAGGGTCTTGGCCGCGCGGTCGATGGCGAACCACTGCACGCCAATGGCGCGGCCGGGCATGCGCTGCGCCGGCTCATCGAGAGGGCGCCGCAGCGTCGCAACGATATACGCGCCGGTGCCCCAGTCGGTGCCGACCGGGACCTTGATCTGCGCAACGCCAAGTTTGACGTCTACCGTTTGCGTCGCCAGGAGCTTATCGCCGACGACGTTGAGCGTGACTTTGCCAGCGCTACGCGCGGTGACGGCAACTATCATCGTGTCGCCCGGCTTGTACTCGGCCCTATCGAGCGCGGTTTCGAGCATGTCTGGCGTGTCGGCGCTGGCGTCCACGTACCACCCGGCGTCGAATGCAACCGACGTGGCTGGGCCGTTCGGATCGGATGTCGAGACGTTGAGCTGATAGCGGCCGAAATTGACCGGCAGCGAAATATGTCCCGCCTTGTCGAGCGCGGTGTCGACCGTGCCATCAGCAACCCGCGAGGTCGTCTTGACCGGCTCGAAGTGCCAGTCGCCGTCGCGCTTGTAGAACTGGTAATGCGTCTGGATCCGCACAAGCTCGTAGTGGAGCTGGCTTTGCGCAATCGCCGCGCCGTTCGGCGCTACGACCACCACGTCGAAGGCTGCACTCGCGCCGTCGGCGAGCGAACGGCCGGAGAACAGCGGCTTGACGCCGATCATGTTGCTGCTCGCCGTGACCGGCAGCGTGACCTTGTGCTCGACGGCACGGCCGCCCGGCTCCGCCATGCGCACGGAGATTTGTGCTTCGAGCGGATGCGTGCTTGACGGCAGCTTGTCGATCGCGACCGGGAAACTGGCTTTGCCTTGGGCATCGGTCGAGGGCAGATCGTCGAGCGTCTGCGCCACCGGCTCGACATCCTCGTCGGCCAAGCCGAACTGATAGCCGGCAAAGCCGAAGCGTTCCTTCGCTGCAGCGATTTTCACATCGCCGTCGAGATCGAGATCGGCGGCCGGCGCGCCGTAGAGGAAGCGCCCGGCGACATCAATCGTTGCGGGAGAATTTTGCGAAATGCCGCCGCTCGACGTGGTGAGATCGAACGCGATGCGGTCCGGCACGTAGTCCTCGACCAGGAACGTGGTCTCGCCGACCGCCGGCCGCTTCGGGTCGGTGAAGGCCTGCACGTGCCAGGTCCCGGTCGGGGCGGAAGCCGCGAGCGGCAGCGTCAACACATGGCCGCCGAGGCCTTGGTCCGCAATGACCGCGCGCTTGTACTCGACGCCATCGGGTCGCTGCACCACGAGCGTCAGCGGCACGTTGAGCGCGGCGGCGCCGTGCGCATCGCGAAGAAGCGCCGTGAGATTGGCGGTCTCGCCGGAGCGATAGACGCCGCGCTCGGCATAGACGAAAGCATCGAGCCCGTTGGGCGCCGGCCGCCCGGAAACGCCGCGATCGGTAAGATCGAAGGCAGGCGCCTTGAGGCTCAGGAAGGCATAGTCGCCGCCCTTGGCATCGGCGGCGACCAGCAGCGCCGGCGCAGCGCCGCCGTCCCCGCCGGCCAACCCCGCCGGGAATTGCACATGGCCCGCCGCATCGGTGCTGCGCGTTGCCAGCACCTCGTTGCTGCGCGAGATCAGGCGCACGTCGACGCCGGCCTTGGCGTCGGTCGTTGCCAGCGAGTTGACGAAGGCATGGATGCCGTCATTGCCGGACAGCGCCGTGAGTCCAAGGTCGGAAACGATGAACCACTGGGTCGCGAGCGACTCGTAGTTGTTATCGGCGGTCTTGGTTTCCTGGGGCTGCGCCACCATGACGTAGACGCCGGGCTTGAGATCAGGCACCGCTTGATCGACCGGAAACGCAGTGGTGACCTCGGCGTTGAGCGGTCCGGCATCGACCGTAAGCTCGCCGCTCCACACCGGGACACCGCGCGACTCCTTCAGCCGTTCGATATCGGTACGGTCGAGGCTGCGCTGGAAATCGCCGCGGCCGAAACCTTCGCCGGCGACGGTGTCGATCAGGTTGCGGTCGCCGAGGCGATAAATCTCGACCGCGAGCTTGCTGGTATTGACGCTGATGACCGGGATGCCGCGCTGGCCGGTCCGCGGCAGAACATAAGCCGTGCTCGAGAAATGCACGGAGGGCTTGCGATCGCGCACGTAGATCGCGAAATCCGCCGACTTCGACAGCGACTCGTGCACCACCGACGGCAGGCCAGCGCGCAAGGTAACGGTATAGGTTTCGCCGTGGCTGAGGCCCTCGACGCAAAGCTGCTTTTCGGCGACCGACAGCGCCGGCTTATCGGTCCCCGCCAGCGCCACGAAAGGCGAGAAGTCGGTGCGCGCCGGCAATTCTTCCGAGAACTGAAAGCAGGCCCGCGGCGACGCGGTGTCGGCATCGACGGTGTAATCGAGCACGCGGAAGCCGTATTGGTCGCGCAACCGCTCGTATTGGCCGCGCACGTCAGCGGCTTCCCGCACTTCGAGCGAAAGCCGCAATGCGTCGAGCGCCGGCCGCCACAACCGCTCTTGGCTCAGCACCGTGCCGAGAAACGCCAGGCTGCCCGCCTCTTCGTCGCGGCTCGTCGTGCGTTCATAGGCGATATAAGCGGAGGTCGCGGCGCGATCGAAGAGTGTTCGCTTCTCCTGGTCGTTGGCCGGACGAATCTGCATGATGGTCCGCGCCATACGCAGCCACGTCGTCGAATCGTTCGGCTGCGCGGCGACGATCTGGCCGAGAAGCGCCATGCCGGCCCGGAAATCGTTCTTGGCAAAGGCGGCGTCCGCATCCTTCTTGATCTGCGCCACGGGTTTTGTGGCAGCGCCGGCATCTGACTTGATCTGCGCCTCCAATTGGACGGCGCTGTCGGCAAGATCATCGTTCTGGAATGGCTTGTCCGCGGCCCACGCGGAAAAAGAGATGAAGGCAATCAGCGCAGCCGCAAAGCCGGCCACAAGGCCGGTGCGGAGAAGCGGAAACATCGGTTATTCCTCCCAGGGAGCCAAGCCGGCCCGCCACATCAGCTAAAGCAAAGATCGTGTCGAGGTCGTGGCCGAACGCAAGCATGCGAGCCTAACAATCGGCAATCCTCGTCCGCGCGTCGATGCGATGCGGCAAGCCATTCCGCTTTGGTCGCACGGCGACGTGAGGGCGTTCACGCCCGTGGAAAGGTCCGGCGCGGTCGCGCGATTTAGCGCGCGTTGTGGCGGCGAATTCTATATATGCTGGGCACCAAGCGGCCCCGTAGCTCAGGGGATAGAGCAACAGCCTTCTAAGCTGAAGGTCGCAGGTTCGAATCCTGCCGGGGTCGCCAATAAAATCAAATACTTAAGGATCGTCGCCCAACTTAGAGAAGATCGAGGGCTAACTCAGGGCTAACACCACGTAGGGCCACCCGCCAAAAGCTTCGCCAGCCTCGATTAAGCGAGCGCTGGTGCGCTCGATCAGCGACGGCTGGATGGTGCGGGCGATGTCGAACGCGCATCGGCGGTCATTAACGCTGCCGGATAAATTCTCCACCCCCGGGTTTTTCTCCAATGTTTCCCGCACCGCGCGCGCGGGAAAAAGGAAAGGCGGCGGAAACCGCCGAATTTAAAACATAACCGGTCGCTTTGCTGCCGAACTGATCGCGTCCCAGAGTTTGTGCGCTAGGTCATCCCGGCTGAGAAGGCACAGCCAGTACAGCCGCTGATTACCCGGCCCTTTGATCAGTTCGCTGTGCTTTGCCTTCGTCAGGCCAAGGCTGGCCACTTGATCCGACCAATAATTGAGAACAGCGGACCGCAGCGCTGTCTTGTTCATGTCCTTGAAATTGATCGCGTTGCGCCACCCCGGCGCGAATGTGTCGAACTGATCGCAATCGTCGGAGGTGTAAAGATCGACGTTGCGCTGCAAGTCCGCGATGCTGATGTGCACAAGGATGTCGATACGCTTCAGCTTCGTGAGAATCCTAAAAAGTTCAAACGACAGCGCACCCAAATTGTGAGGGTCTAGGAACGCGAAGTGCAGGCCGCGGGGGTGAACGTTTTGGACGATCCGCTCCATAGCCTCTAGAGCGGGGCCCGGTGTCGCCACGACAGGTGCTTTGAGCGCCCGCAATCGCGCATCGGCTGCGCCTAGAAGCTCCTCGTCCCGGTCTGAAATTTCAATTGATGAAAACGGTGCAGGCGACCCTAGACCCTGCTTGTACGCGGCGATCGGACTGCCGTCGATGTAATCTCTGCTATCGCGTATGAGCAGACGGCCCGGACCACAAAAAACGTCGATGTACGCCGCGCCGCTGCGTTTGTTGAAATGCGAACGTGGGCCGCCGGATGCCTGAATGTAATCCGTGAGCAGCTTGTGCTTCGTCCTTGCCCAAGCGCCAACTTTCTCGACGACCAAGCCGTCGTCACCAAGCGGGTACTGTTCTTCCCTCGACGGCATCGACGGCCCGTCTCCCTGTGGCATTGGCGACCGGAGCGCCGACTGGGAACTCCCTCCACAGTCGGCCGTCTAGCATGCCGCCGCCCTTGCCATTTTCGGGAGGGTCAAGCCGCTTCGCCTCCTCAGCCAGCAATCCTTTTTCCGCTATGAGTGGATTGTTTGCGTAAGTTCCCCACTGCTTCAAAAACGGAGCCGCGCCGATCTGCCGACATTCGGCAATAGCGTCGCGCGCCCATTTCGGATTGGTGTGCCGGGTTCTGTCCACGCGCACGCCGCTCTCGCCACCAATGATAACCCAATCTGGAACGCGGCCATCAATCTCTAAAGCGCCAATCGGACCCAGTGCCGGTTCGTAGCTGATGAAATGGACCTTGGCTGGCAATCTCAGTAGATGCGCAGCCCGTTGCCGATACGCGCGAGCGTCCTCCGTTGTAGTTCCAAGCCACACGTTGGCGTATCCGTTGCGCCAATCGCTCGGAAGCATCTTGCGGATATTTTGCGGCCGTTTTGTCAGCAGTTGCCAATCAAGCTGATCGCACTCGCGGATCAGTGCGAAAAGATCAGCGCGCCATTGCGGGTCGGCTTGATTGTCAAACACGTCAGCAAGTGAAGCGCAGAACACCCGCTGGCGTCGGCCGCGAACACGCTGGAAGTCCAGCGCCTGAGCGTTCCAAGAAAGCGGCTTTCTCCAATAGTCAGCGGTGGTTCGTCTGCGGGGGTTATCGCCCCACTTCACCTGTCCGCTGCGTTTCGCCCAACTCTCGGCATAACAGAAGTCGCAAGCAGATGCCGCGCCGCCCGCTCTGGCGATCTTGGTGCAACCGACCCAAGGGTTGAAGGTCGAATCGGTCCATTCGATTTTCGACTGCGCAGCCATGTTTGAATCGTACCATGATTTTATTAATGCAATCTCAGGCCAGTCGGCGCGCCGACCACGCCCAGGCGCCACGATGGCCGCCATACCGCTCGACGCAACGGGCCGGGGGGATGGTCATCAGCATCGGCCGACGAATAGTCGCGGCGCGCGAGCAATTGCATTGGCGAGTCCTGAGTTTACCGAGGGGGTGGAGAAATTGTTCTACGACGTGAAATAATTTTCTACGGTTCGAGCGCGGTGCGCCTCAGTTCGGCGGAAGTTACGGGCGTTCGCGCGCGATGACAGACCGGGGTACCGGTCGGCGGCGCCTCGCGAGGGTCGCTACCTGCGTGTCCCTTTTGCCCCGAAAAGCGGAAATGAGGCCGATGTTTGATGGTGTCAGCCGAGGGCCAAGAACTGCCGCGAGCAAATGCAGCAAGATTGCATGTGCAAAAAAGCCCGGAATTACTCGATCACCTCGTCAGCTAGCGCGAGTAACTTTTCTGGAATTTGGAGGCCGAGCGCCTTGGCCGTTTTGATATTGATGACTAGATCGAACTTAGTTGGCTGTATTACGGGCAGGTCGGCTGGCTTCTCACCCTTTAGAATTCGGCCGACGTAAACGCCGGCCTGGCGATAGGCATCGGTAGAACTAGCTCCGTAGCTGATCAGGCCACCGGCCGCAGCGAACGCTTGTATGCTAGAGATCGTCGGGATCGCGTGTCGCGCCGCTAATGCGGCTATTTGATCGCGCTGACCGCTGAGAAACGGTTCAGTTTGAACGAGCAGCGCATCGACCGGCTGTTGCCCAAAACTCGCGAAGACCTCATCGATGCCGCGTTCAGTACTGGCTGTCAGCACCCGATGCTGCAGCCCGAGCGAGCGCGCGGCCCTTTCGAGGTCTCTCATCTCTGGGTTGGCAGCCGGACTGTTAGGGTTCACGAGCATCGCAATCATGCTGGCCGCAGGCATAAGCTCATGCAGCAAACCCAATTGCTTTGTCACGAGTTCTCCGGCCAAAAAGTTCACTCCCGTGACATTGCCGCCGGGCCGGTTGAAACTGGCGATGAGCCCCGCCGCCACTGGGTCGCTGCCGCCATTCAGGAAAACAATCGGTATCGTCGATGTCGCGGTCTTGGCCGCAAGAGTGGGACGAGTACCTCCGCTGGTCAAAATCACGGCGACTGGGTGACGAACGAGGCCAGCCGCTAACTCTGGCAGGCGATCGTAGTCACCCTCCGCCCAGCGGTATTCGATCGCGACGTTCTGGCCTTCGACAAAACCGGCTTCATTCACACCCTTACGGAACGCAGCTACTTGACTCGCAAACGCGTCTGGCGATCCGCTGCCAAGCCACCCGATCATCAACACCGCGGTCTGCTGCGCTCGCGCCGCCAGCGGCAATGCGACACCGGCGCCAAGAGCGATGATCAATTCGCGCCGCTTCATCATTCGATGACCTCGTCGGCGGTGGCGAGTAGCGTTTGCGGGATATTGAGGCCGAGGGTCTTGGCTGTCTTGAGGTTGATGTTCAGCACCACCTCGGTCGCCTGCTCGACAGGCAGGTCCGTCGGGCGCGCGCCTTTGAGAATGCGATCGACGTGGCCGGCGGCGCGGCGCCACATGGTGAAGAAGTCCGCGGAATAGGACATCAAGCCGCCCAGCTTGGGCGCGGTGCTGAAGCCATAGAGCGCGGGCAGACGCGTCTGAGAGGCAAGCGCAATGAGCCGTTCCATCGAGGTTTCCAAGAACGGATCGTCGGTGACGACAAAACCGTCGAAGCTGGTCGAGCCGAGTGTTGCCAAGCTGTCTTCGATTTCCTCCTGTCGTCCAGAGAGGGTCGTCAGCTCGATTCCGAGGGCTGGTGCGGTAGGCTGCATACGCTCGACTTCACTCACCATCGTGGGATTTTCCGGATTGCTCAAAACGGCGACGCGACGCACCTTCGGTGCCGCTTCCTTTAACAACGGAAGCCATTTGGCACTGTAATCGCCCGACATAAGAGACATACCGGTGATGTTGCCGCCGGGATGGGACAAACTCGCCACGAGCTTCGACCCAACCGGATCGCCGGACATGAAGACAATCGGTACCGTTGTCGTTGCGCGCTGAGCTGCACGGCTCGCAACGGTGCCAACAGTGATCAAGACATCGACATTAAGCGCGAGCAGTTCGGAGATTAGCGCGGGGATGCGATCCGATTTTCCGTCGGCGTAACGCTCCTCAAGGATCAGGTTGCGGCCGATTTCATACCCCCGGTCAGTCAAACCCTGGCGCAGTCCAGCACTGCTGACGTCGGTACCGTGGGCGCCGACGAAGACATAACCGACGCGCGGAATCGCCGCCTGCTGTGCTCGCGCCGCAAGCGGCCACACAGCAGCGCCGCCGAGTAACGTTATGAACTCGCGCCGTCTCATGTGCTTCCCTCAGCCGAGGATCACACCCTACCACATCGTTCTTAGGAAAGGCCGCGTTGTGCGGCACAGCAAGTTTTCCGGCCGAAATGTCGCGATGGGTCATCTTCGACGCTTCAAGCGCCCCGCTGGTCACTTCCGCAATTGCCCAAACAGCCAACATTCGCTCGCGCTGCAACATCGGTTGCGAAGGGCCATGAACGGACCTGAGCGCTCGCAGCAAGACGGGCCCTATTCGATCACCTCGTCGGCCACCAATTGCATCGAATAGGGACCAAAACTGCCGGGTAGGCCTCGTCGGCAACCGCAGGCATGAGGGCTACTTGATCACAAAGAAGTCATACTTGATATGGTTGCCTCTTTGCAGCTCGGTCATTTTTCCGACTGCTTGTACCGCGTTCAGCCAGCTATACCGATCCGAGGTCGTTTCAAAAGTTGGCGCCACAATGAAGTAGCAGTCATCAGTTTTGAGCAATTCGCCCCGTGATAATCTATCATCGCTTTCCTTGGAGCACTGCTGAATCCCATTATAGAAGACGTATATGATTTGGTTGTCATCAGTCTGAACAATAAGACGCACGCCGATCCGGCCAGCGCCGGAGGCGAGAGGCGTAAACCAGTCACCGGACGGCGGTATGATCTTTCCTTTGATGCGTGGCCCGTCCACCCAGCCGCCTGGAATATCCACAACACGATGGATGCCGGTCGCGAAGCCTTCCTTGAGTTCCAGGTAAATCGTCATGACGTACTCGGCCTTCAAGGAGGTCGTTTGCGCTATCGCGGTTTCGTAAAATGAAGTTGCAAAGAGAGCGCAGCTGATCGAGGCGGCCGCAAATAGCCGAGTGCTCGTTATCATGATCGCCTCCGCGCCTGTTTGCAGGTGTGACTACAGATCATCGCCAAGCCGCTCGCCAAGATCGGTCGAGTCTGATCCACACTCTGTCGGCAGCCTCGTCACCCTCGTCGATGCTCCATCCCTCGATCATCATGATCAGAGGATTCAATTCCGCGAAATCGATTGGAGGCGAAGCTGGCAGAAGACTCAGCGCCGGTGCAACCGCGGTTAGGGCTACGCCTGTGACGAAATCTCGCCGGTCAATCGTCATGCCGTTGCTCCTTCTCGAATGGCCGATCGATGTGGTTGCAGTGATGACGCCCGAAATGCGGAAGTATGGCCCCACCGGCAGGTGACTTCGGATTCGACTTCGAATGCAGACGCCGCATCGTTGGCAGAAATCGCGATGTCGTGGGCTTGTTCGAGCGCGCGCAGCGTAGGTCTATTGCTCGCATTGACGCGCGCTAACTTGAGAGCCTTATGCAGATCATTGCCACTTCCGGCATAAAACTCTGCGCCGTGGTCCGCGAACGCAAGCAAATGACGTTCGAGTAGCGATTCGAACCCGGAGTGGGCGACTTTCATGCGCGATGCCGATTCTTCAAACCTACCTTCCGCCATCAGAGCGTCGGCGAGCCGCCAATCGACCTCCGGATCGCCGATCGCCAGTACCTGCCGAAGCAGCGCTTCCGCCTCGCTGAAGTTTCCTTCCGCGTAGCAAATCTCGGCCAGATGCACACGCGCTTTCGTGTACATTGGCAAGACCGCGATTGCCTGCCGATACCAACAGGCTGCAAGGGCTGGATCGGGCTCCAGGGCAAGTTCGCCCCAAAGCATGCCCAGTTGAAAGCAAACCTGGGCAATAGGAAATGGCGACACGTCCAGGTACGAACGCAACGCCTCTTTGTAGGTCCGGTCAGCGGCGGTGAAGTCGCGAAGATCGGCCAACAGGGAGCCGAGCGCAACTAAGTCTCCCAGGTCCTGGGTTCTGTTTGCCATCCCGCGCCGCGCCTCGAGCACGCCGTCGAGATCATTTCCGCAGGCTTGATCGATATTCAACCGAAGCCGACCGACATCCGCGGCCGGCGCGCCGCCAATCTCGGCCTGTGAAAGATGATGCCTGGCGTCGGCGAAGCGGTGCGCCATTGACGCCACCTGCGCCTGGATCAACGCCGCTCGCGCTGACGCCATGCCCGCTTGAGCGACCTGGGTCGCCAACAACGCGACACGATCAAGAGCAGATACGTCGCCGACAAACTGCAACGTCAATTGCTCGTGTTCGACGACTGTTTCGGCAATTCCATCACGCGCCGGATCGGCGAAGAATCTGGTCCACGATCGCCGGCGCGCGCTTTCCAGATTTATGATCGCGATTTCGCCATCGGTGGTCGGCGTGATGGCGCTATCAATCTCCTGATCGACGGTCACTTTGGGGCTCCAAAGCGCTGCTTTAGGCTGGCAAGTCCCGTCTTGAGCAGCGCCGAGACGATCGCCTTCACGACGATGTCCGGCTGGTTATCCGGGAGAAACTGCGAACGCCATTCGACAACGCTGCCGTCGCCCTTGGGCTTTACCCCGAGCGTCCCGGTGTAATTCGAGGCCGGAATGCCGCTGAGGCTGGTATAGCGATAGAACCTACTAGACGCATCAGACTGATCTAGACGCTCGATGATCTGCTTGCCATCGATCGTCTCGATCGTGCGCAACTGGCCAACGCCCAATCCCGTCATCGTCACCTTCGCGACCAGCGGGTGCCAGGCTGGATCAAATCCGCCAATCAGGGCCCACACCGCATCCGGCGTTGCGGCAAGGTCGACGCTGTCGGCGACCATCTGTAACTCGGTGTTTGGAGATGCGAGGTATGGAAAGGCATTGGTACCTGGCTTCGTCGCTGCCGTAGCTCCACCCTGGATGAATTCGCGATCCCGGTTGACCATCCACGTCACCAGAATGTCGATGACGTTTGCATTGACAGTGCGTCCACCCCCGGTTTGGTAAGCTCGTCCGTTAATAGTGCTCTTTTCAATCTCAAGATGGCTGGTGTCGGTGGTCGGCTTGGCAACATCGAACAAAAGGAAATCGTCAAGAAAGACATTCACATTGGCGGCCAGGGCGGCGGGCGTCCAGTCCGCCACGCCATCACGCATGTCCCAATTTTTCAAGCTCGCTATCAGACGCTCATAGAATACCGGCTTGAGGTCGGCGGAGATTGCAAACGGTGTCTCCTGATTCCAGAGGTCGCGCAGATCAAGCGGGCCGGCCGCGGTGTTGCCGAGGCGCATGTTGGTTTGTTCCGGCCTGCCGACCCAATCGATCCGCGGCGGCTTTTGCCCGATGACATTTGGTTTTAGGGGCACCGTTTCGGCAATAGCGCCGAACAGAGTCCCCTTGTCTGGATCAAGCACGCGTCTGGTGTCGAACTCTATGACGATAGAGAGCACGTTATCGTGCAGCAGCAGGTTGGGTCCCTTCCTTGCCGGTGGATCAAGCCACGCCAGATAAAACGGGTCTGAACGCAATCCCGCAAATATGCGGAAGACGCCGTCCGGCGTTGATGTCCCTTTTTCGTCGTTGACGACGATGGGGAGGGTTCGTCCGTCGGGAAGAGTGCACGTTCCGCTCTGGACCGGACTGGTCCCTGCGGTGGCGCGTTTGAGATTGTCGAAACGGCAACTGAACCGAATTTCCTCCTCTCCCGGCTGAAATTTCGCACCGTCGCCGAGACCGGCCACGGTGACCCAACGCACCGCGATGGCGTATTCGACGGCGTTGGAGAACATCGCACTTGTGCCGGCGGAGGGGAAAACACATGCGGCCAACACCGTGCGGCTGTGATTCTCCGGGCTGATGAAAGCGAACAGATCGGAGAGGTCGGCTGCCGGATCGCCGACTTGCCTCGGCCCATCAATATGGTCGGACATTCGTCAAGCTCCGTTGCTATCGGGCCTAACTGTGCGACGCCGTGGCGTGATCGGCTCGCTGGTCACGCCACGGGTGCCAGAGATCGTTACTGCTTTTGCGGCAGGCTTGTTTCCGGTGGACCGCCAAAAGGCGTAACCCGGCCGGGCTGTTCCGGAATGGACTTCAGATATTCGACGAGCGCCCAGCGCTGATCGTCGGTGAGCAGCGGACCGATAACACCATCGCCACGCGGGCCGTCCTGGAATGAGTGGCCGGCGTTCGAGTTTCCGAGCAGGCTCGTATCGAAGACGAACGTATTGGGTCCGCAGGCCGTGTCTAATCCCACCTTGATGGGATCGAACTCCCGGCCGATGCAAAACGTTTTCGAACGCTCGCTGGCCGGCACCAGCATCTCGTAAAGGTTCGGTACCGAGCCGTTGTGCAAGAATGGCGGCGTAGCCCACACGCCGTCACGCGGCGCCGCCTTGTATACCCCATCCGGCGCCGGCGGCTCCGGCAGCTCCCGATAACCGTTCAGATCCACCAGCTGCTCCGGCGTCAATTTCAGCTTTGCGAGAGCCCTCCTGGTGATTTCGCGCTGGAGACTTCGGCTAAATAGCAGCAGGGGAACAGCGTCCTTGCCGCGAAACTCCGAGGGCAGATAATTGCTGAGTTGGCCGGTGACGGCGAATGGCCGGACGGCCTCGGCTTGCGTGCGATCGGTGCCCACATACGATTGCGGCACAAGGCCGACGAGGACAAAACGCTTGCCGTACTTGTTTGGCTCACTCCAGGTGTAGGGCCACGCATTGTGGCAGCCCGAGCACAGAACCATAAAGAGCGCTTTGCCCTTCTTTGCCTTATCGCGATCGATCTTGCCGAAGACGTCTTCGGGCCAGCTCGGCGGCGCCAGCCGTTCCAACTGGTGCTCAACACGTTGAAGTTCCGGAAGGGCAGCATTCGATTCGAACAGCCCATCCGCAGGAGTTTTGGCCTTCAGATTTATGGGCATGTAGACGCCCATTGTCTCGCCAAAATTGCGCGCCAGCGGATCTTGAATAATAGCCGCCCACTGCGTCCACAATCCCTGCGGAGCGTTCCACAGGAAAGGCGGCTTGACCGAGGCGATGGGCGTTGACGTGTTCGCCAATAGACCCGTCGTGTTAGCGGTCACCCTGTTTTGGATCATGGTAAGAGCATCAATTCGCCCCGGCCCCCATGGCGAAACAGTTGCACTGCTTTGTGTCGCATATTGGTATATCGCCGCGGCCTGACGCTCCAAGCGTTCGCGTAACTTGGCCTTGGCTTCGGGACTTGCGGCTCCCAGCCGTGACGCCAGCCGATCGAACTTGGCCGAGTCCGTCAACGTCGCTTGAACCGCGGCATTGGCGGCTTGAAAATAGGCTTGAGGGTCAAACAAACTATGCCCACCATCGATACGAACGTGTTTGCCCTTGTAATTCAGTTCGCCCACATGGCAGGCCGCGCAGGTTACGCCTGCGTATTCACCAGCCGGCCACTCCCCAATCGTCGTCGCTACATTAGTCTTGCTGATACCAACCGGTAACCCGTCGGGATTCATCCAGTTGGATGCTTCGGGGACCAGGCCGTAACGGACGCTGTTGGCGTCTGACCGGAATAGCTCCTGGCCGCCCGCGACTTCCAGGTTCAGGAAAATGTCATAGGAGAGAACCGCCGAGCCCTGCGAAAAATGGTAGTACCATTCGCGATCGTCGTCGGACCACGCTTGATTGAGATGGATTACCGACTGATCCGAGGGCGCCTGCGCGGCAACCGGAGGCGGCAACAATACGCTCCCAACGCTCGACAGCAGGATCAACACCGCAGGCAGACGCATGTTGCTTCTCCGGATTTCGGTAGAGCTCGGGCGTGACGAAACGCGGAAAACATTCTATACTCTAAGCCGTCGGCGTCTACTGCGCCGTCGGCAGCGGGCGCCGTTGATTTGGACTATGGTCCAATTGGAGTCTTGAAAGATCCCTTGCAAGGTCGACTACGAGGGAGTCCGGGGTACGGGAGTTTTGGTGAAGAGGACCGCCTGTCTCGCTGGCGCCGCATTTTTTGCTGTGGCGATGAGCCCCGCCGTGCAGGCCGCCGATATGGCAGTCAAGGCGCCGCCACCCACGCCCACGCCGTCCTACTACAACTGGTCGGGACTTTATGTCGGCGCCAATTTTGGCGGCGCTTGGACAAGCGGTAATCTCGATGTATCGGGCAACAATTTCTACGGCGGTCTCTCCGAGTTCATCGGCGGCATTCACGCCGGCTACAATGTCCAGACCGGCAACCTGCTGCTCGGCATCGAGGGTACATCGGATTGGGCAACCTTCAATCATCCATCACTGCCGGCTGCGACGCTTGGCTCAGTCAGCGAACACTGGATCGGCACGGTGGCCGCCCGCTTTGGAATCGTTGCCGATCGCTGGCTGGTCTACGGCAAGCTCGGCGGCGGCTGGGTTGAGAGTACGGCGATCGTCAATGCGTTCGGACCAAGCTGGAGCGGTTTGAGCACCAAGGACGGATGGCTGGTCGGCGGCGGTCTCGAATACGGGTTCAAGCCGCACTGGACGGTGAGGCTGGAGTACGACTACCTCGCGCTGGCCGGCTGGAACTCGGCAACGGCTCCCGCGATCCCGCTCAATCGCGACGTGCAAATGGTCACGGCCGGCATCAGCTACAAGTTCGAGAGCGGTGGAGCGGATAAAACCGCACCGTCGAGCTCCGGCGAAGCCTCGGAAAATTTGGCGAAGCAATCGCAAAATCCAATCGCCGATCTGGTCAGCGTACCGTTTCAGAGCAATACCAAAGTCAACGCCGGACCCTTCAACCGCACCCAGGAAGTGCTCAACATTCAGCCGGTCGTGCCCATGCACGTCAGCGCTGATTGGAACATGATCTCGCGCACCATTGTTCCGGTCGTCAGCCAGCCGAATCCAACATTAAACAGTAATACCAACGGAATCGGCGATATCACTCAATCGTTGTTTCTGTCGCCGGCGAACTCAGGTGCCCTAATCTGGGGCGCCGGTCCGGTGTTCACCGTTCCGTCGGCGACTGATCCTATTCTCGGCACCGGCCATGTACTGCTCGGCCCGACCGTGGTCCTGCTGACAACGCCGGGACATTGGGTGATCGGCGTATTGGCCAACAATCAATGGTCGGTCGGCGGCAATCCGTTGCGGCCCGCGCTGAACTCGTTCCTCGCCCAGCCGTTTCTCAACTACAACATGGCGCATGGCTGGTACTTGACTACAGCGCCGATCATGACCGCGAACTGGCTGGCGGCACCCGGCCAGCAATGGACTGTCCCGATCGGTGGCGGCTTAGGTCGCGTCTTCAAGGTCGGTGATCAGCCGGTCAACGCGTCGTTGGCCGCTTACTACAACGTCATAAATCCAACGGGCGCACCCAACTGGCAATTACGGGCCAGTCTCGCGCTACTGTTCCCGACAAGGTGACCGACGCCCGCGATGTCGCCTTCGGGTCATCAGCGCCGTTTCGAGCGCCTGTCGACCACTTCCGCAGTTACACCGAGAACCGACATTCGCTTGCGCCGCAATATCTGACGCGGTGGGCCAACAAGAGACCAACGGCACCGCAGCAAAACTGACCTACTCGATCACCTCATTGACCATGGCAAGCAGCCTGACTGGTATGGTAAGGGCGAGAGTTTTGGCCGTTTTAGCATTGATCACCAGCTCAAATTGGGTCGGTTGAAGCACTGGGAGATCGCTGGGGTGTTCGCCCTTGAGAACGCGCGCGGCGTATCTGCCAGCCTCACCCTATACTGGGACATAACTCGTTCCGTAACTCATAAGCCCTCCTGCGACGGCACTGTCGCGCGAGTCATAGATGGTGGAATCGCATAGCGAGCGGACATCGCCCGAAGACCGAAGTCTGATCCAAGCCAACCTTAGCTCACGCGGTGACTTATGGGATTTGGTAAGTCAATTGGGCCGTTGTCTCGGGGGCGCAACTCGCCGATCGCGATCCGGTCTTCTGCCAGCTTGACGTTTTTGTCAGCTGAGCGAAGATCGTTCGCCGCCCACAATTCCGACAGCTTGATTTCAAGACTGCGAATAATTTCGGCCTGCACCTTCAGCGCGTCGCCCTGATCCTCGATCAGACCTTTTAGGTCGGCGACCACTTCTACGAGGACTTCGCGATCAAATTCACGCTTGGCGTCGATTCGCGAGTCGCACCAATTATTCCAGGCTGACCAATCAGTTTCCGCGGTGTCCGGCCGACGTTCTCGCGGGGGCGGCTCAGCTTTTGGCCGCGCTTCCGGCGCGACACGCGCGCTATCCGTGATGTTGTGGATCTTGGCGGACACCGGCGGCGGCCCGATGTGGGCGGTTCGCTCAAGTGTCGCCCGCGCATCGGCGGTTTGGCGCCTGATCCGCTCACCGCGCCAGGCCGACGCCTCCCGCTCGATAAGCGGCGCGATGTTTTTCCGAGCGAGTTTAAGCGCTTCGGCAACACGCTGTTCGCGCGGTGTATAGCCGACGAGGTTTTTTCGTGCGATTTCTAGGATTCGCCGGCGGGTCGCCTCGTCGTAAAATGCGCTCATGGAGAACCATCCTCTATTCTGCATAATATCACAAATGCGGCGCGGTGCTGATCGGCCGCCGCGCGGGCGCTCAAGCATGGTGTGTTCGTCTCAATTATCGATCAGATCGTTCACGGCGCCTGACCACTCGGCGTCGGAGTCGTCGACCAAATGGCAGGCGACGACACTGGGCACTTTGCCGCTCGTGTAGGGCAATGCCCATCCGGCGCGATCCTCTTTAAAGGCCAGGCGCTCGGCGTCGATCGCAACTTGAAACACGCCCCAAACCTGCGACCGAAGCATCCGGAGTCGGCCGAATATTTCTTGCATCGCCGTCGCGATCTCCGCTGGCGCCGGTGGGAAAACTGCCGTCGCGATGATCTTCCTGATTGCGAGCGCCAGCACCGCCGGATGTCGCGGCAGCGGTTTCGTGGCGATCGCCGCGGCGAGCGCGCCATCGTCAGCCAGCATTTCAACGCACGCGGTCAATAGACTTGCGACGTCGGCGCCTTTGTCGTTCCGCCTCAGCACGGCGAACAAATAGCCCAGCATCTCGGCCGCCTCGGGTCGTGCGATTCGCCGCCGGGGCTCGGCGGACGTCATGTCGACCAAAGTTCTCCACGACGAATAAATCTCGTCGACGCGAGGCAGCAGCGTCGCCCGGACCATTTTCGCCGTGTGGAGATTTTGGACCGTCACCGGCAGCGATTTCCGCAACTCGGCGCAACGGCGGGCGATCGCGAAGGCCGGCTCGTAATCCGCGAGCGCGGCGGTGATGATGGTAAGGCCGCCGCCGGCGCGCGGCGGCACCATGAGCTGGTTCATGGGCGCTGCCCTCGATAAACGCGCGCGAGCTCGGCAGCGACCTCAATCGGGTTATCGCGCGACGAGGCGGCTTGCGTCGGCGGCTCGTCCTTCCAGCGTTCGTCCTTTAACCAGCGGGCCGGGCTAGCTATGTACCGCGCCTCCCGGGCGTCGCAGGCGGCGGCGTAGATCATCGCCCCTCGGTCAAGCTCGGCCGGCGTGGCGCGGCTGGAGCGGACGATATTGTCGTACTCGCGTCGCGCGGCGGCTTGCGCCTCATGCTTCGGGTAGAGGGGCCACCACCGCTCGAAACCTAAATCCAAATCATCGGGCGCCCTATCATCCGCGCGCGCGATAGCGCGCGCAGAGGAGTCAGAGGTCCTCAGAGGTCTGTTATTATTCAGAGGTTGGGCGGCACTGGTGCCGCTGTTCTGGGGGGCTTTCGGGGCTGGCTCACCGCCCTTTTGGGGCTGGCTCGCCGCCCTTTCGGGGGCGGAAACAGCGGCATCGGCGCCGCTGTTTTCTGGGTCGGAAACGGCGGCGCCGGCACCGCTGTTTGTCAGGATCGGCTGATATCGGTTCGTGCGCTTGCGGCCGCCGCCCTTCGTCGAGGCGAGGTGCCCGGTGCGTTCCAGGCGGCGGAGCGATCGCTGCACGGTTCGCCGGTCGGTGTGGCAGCGCCTTGCGTATTCGTCCACGGCCGCCCAGGCGCAGTGCGATGCGCGATTGAAATGGAGGCTCACCGCCCAAGCGACCGAGAAATCCATCCGCGTCAGCGCAGAATCGGCGAGCACGTTATCGAGCCATTCTTCGACCATGATGGCGTGCGCGTCGCGCTGGCGCCGACGGGCGTTCATGACGACGCCGGCGACGCGGCGGCCCGCCGCAGGAACGGTGGTATGCTGTCGAGGCTGTCGGCGGCGGGCGGCTCGGCGTCATCATACAGGTTGACGAATCCATCGCGCAGTTTTCGCTGAAACGCTTCGCCCGCCGGAAGATAGCTCGCGGCGCGGACGATGTCGTAAAATCGTTCAGGTTTTTCTGAGTGCTCGCCAATGGGCGCGTCGAAAATCGTCGGAATTGAATCCGAGCGCGTTCGCAGATCGCCTCTGGTCGCGAAGATTACGTGCTCGGTTTGGTTGCGAAAGTACGAACCGAGCCCGTAGCGTGGCTTGCGCCAGGTGATGACAGTTCGGTGCTGAAAACCCCAGCCGGCAACCAGCTTGCAGCCTTCCGCCATAAAATTGTTGGTGACCCAACAATAGAGATGACAGTCGCCGGCGGCCCATTGAGGGATCGGCAGCGCCCGAATCTGATCGACCGTCATCGTGGCGTAGCCGGGCGTCTTCTGCGATGCGTCCGAGAGCCAGTCCGAACGCCACGGCGGATCGATCACCAGCGTCCGGAAAGTCCCGACGGCGGGCCGCAGGCGCGCCACGCGCATCTCGTCGTCGGTGTGCATTTCCTGCCGAGTCCGCCTGGCGACGCCGTCCAGCACGTTCACGGCTTTGCGTTTGGCGCGCTCGACTCGTGCCTCGAAAACTTGAGCCTCGATGGCGGCGAGGCGTTGCCAGTTAGAGGACTGGGACTTGGTAATGCCAAGATCGGCGAGCTGCGGCGGTGCGATCAAAGTCGAGGCCGAACACTTTGATTTTCGATCGCCGCCACGGGCCTCGCGTTCACCTCGTTCTTTCATTTGGGCCAGCAACTCGCCGGCGCGGCGCTCGGCCCGGAGCCGGATTTCCGTCGCGTGATCTATAAGCTCGCGGTCCTTCGCTTGCCTGGCGTACACCTGCAACGCGATGGACTTGTTGCGCAGCAAGCGCACGTCATCGACGCTGCGACACTCGGCGAGCGCCGTGCGCGCGGCTTCATAGCGGGCGAGGACCGAGCCAGTGCCTTGTGGCGCGGCCTCGTTTCCGGTATTGGGGAGGTTCTGCCTTTCAGTCGCGATTGCATCGGTCGCCGGGGTCGCGAGCCCCGGCGATCTCGCGTCGGGAAGCATGGGTCATGCCTCGGCCGCAGAGACCTTGCGCGCGTGCCTGGTCTTGGCGGCGCCGCGAAGCAGCCGGCCGCCATCGATTGGCCGTGCGGCGATCCACGCGTCGATCTCGCCGTCCGTCCAAGCCCGAACGTGCGGGCTTAAAAGGCGACCGCGGGGGAAGCCGTGCAGGTCCATAAGCCTGCGCAGCTGCGGCCACGATTTGACGACGCCGCGGTCTTTGAGGTCGCGGAAGCGCAACAGCATTGTCATGGGAGAGGCCTCCGGTTTGAGCGAACCGGATACGACTATTAAGCCCGCTTTTGCGGGGTGCCCAACCGGGTAATTCCAGCGAGTAATTAGCCGGGTGAACCTAGGTCGCGGCGCGGGGCCATGACGGCCGCCTTGCGCTCAGCCCAGATTTCTTCAACCCGCCGCTCGCTTAGACCGAGTTCCTCGCCAACAAGCCGACAAGCGGTCATGGGGGCATCGGGGTCGCCACGATTTTCCGGTTGGGTGTACTCCGGAAAACCGAAGTCACCGTGGACGATCTTCACCAGCAGCGCGATGGTTTGGTAGCGCAAGCCGGTGTCTTTGGGGCTCGACCCTCGCTTCGCCTTCGGCGGCCCGTAAATGAACATTTCCAGCAATAGCTCATGCAAACCGGTAGGGACTTCCATCACCGCGCGGCCTGCGTTGAGCGCTTCGCGATGCCAATGGCGGGATCTCTTGCGCAAAATATCCAATGCCTCGCGATCGCCATCCCGCGCCAAGTCGACCAAGACGTTCACTTCGGCGGCTTCCATATGTGCGCCGTAAAATTCGCGGCTGCCTTCTTTCGTGAGCAGCCAGGGTAGCTTTTCGCGGACCGATCGCACATGCTCGCGGGCCTGCTTCACCCGATCCGCGTCGGTCATCGGCGCTTGCCTCTGAGCGCGACGACTTTATCACGGGGATGCACGATAGCATCGATTAGCGCCGCCAGTTTTGTCAGCGCGGCACCTTTCTCGTCGGCGTAGGAATGCCGATCATAGACCCCTTCGACACCGCCGATGCTGTGGCCCATGACGCGCTCAGCATGCTCCGATGGGACGCCGGCGCGGCTCATGAGACTCCGCGCCGTGCGTCGCAAATCATGCAGTCGCCAGCCGGTGACGCCGGCTTGCGCATCGAGGCGCGCCTTGAACTTGCTGATACCGTTGATCGGCCCGGCGCTTCGGCCGCCCAGCACATGGGGATTGCCGGCGAAACGATGCTGCGCGCGGATAATTGCGACGGCCGCCTCGGGCAGCTCAATCGCGCCAGCGTTGACCTTCTCGCGCGGCTGCCGCGGGATCGTCCAGACACCATCCTCATCGATGTCAGCCCAGCTCATGCCGAGCACCTTGGCTCGCCGCTGGGCGGTCAACAGGCATAAGCGCACCGCGGCCCCGAAGGGGCCAGCGTTCTCGGCCGCCCCCCAGATCGCGCGCAGTTCGTCGTCGGTAAGCACGCGGCTGCGCTGCTGCGCATGCGGGCTTTGCCGGCGCATGCCGCGCACGACCGGCGGATGAAAATCGTCGTGCCGAGCCGCGTACCAGTTTGCGATCGAGCGCACGACGTTGAGGCAATAATCGGCTTGCCTCGCGCCGTGTTTGTCCTCGACATGGTCGAGCAACGCAGCGACGTCGCTGCGGCGGATCGAGGCAAACTCGCGATCGCCCCAGACCGGAAGCACGTGCCGGTCGAGCAGGCGTAGAATTTCCTTGCCCGAGCGCAGCTCGTTCTTCTCGACGTGCCGCTTGCGCCACTCGGCGACCACGGCGGCGAACGTCTCGGCCTTCGGTTCGATGGCTGGCCGGCCGGCTTGCACGCGCTGCATGATCAGCCGCGCGCGCTCGCGCGCATCGGCGATCGGGAGCCGGTCAGTCGGGCCAATCGTCGTCCATAGCTGCTTGCCGGCGGGCGAGCGGGTCACGGCGACGAAGGATTTGGCGCCGCTCGATTGGACGCGAACGTAGTGGCCCACCAATTCCGGATCGGGAAAAGCGTAGCGCGCCGGGCGCGGCTTGAGCGCAAGCACGCCGCGGTCGCTCAAGGTCTTTCGGGTCATTATTTTTGCCTCGGGCTAACGGCGGGCTAACGGCAGGCCATTGTAAAGCGGGCTAACCAGGGGCTAACCGAGCATAGATTTTATCCGCTTTTTCGCAACGAGGCTATGCCGGTTTTAGCAGGTTTCCGCGCAATGCCAGAGCCTTCTAAGCTGAAGGTCGCAGGTTCGAATCCTGCCGGGGTCGCCAGTTAACAAATCGATGACACGTTGGCGATAGTCATTGGCGGACAGATCGGACCGCTTTCGCCCCAGTCGCGCCGGCCCGGCGGCTTGGCGAAATTCATCGCGAGCCGCCGCGCCTCCTCACTTATTATAATGATATTCGATCTTGCTGAAGTTCAAGTCGACACTTTCTTTGGGCGACTCGTCATCGCTCTTTCTCACGTTGATAGTCGCCGTCGGGATATGCTTTCCGGTGCTCACCGTCTCATAGAGCTTTGGCGACGCGCTATCGACTTTCCTGGTGATTTGGAAGGGATTGAAGGTGACTTTGCCGGCGCCCGCACCACCGGTTGCGCTTCCGATCTTCGGCTGGGAAATATTCATGTGCGGCGGCGCCACCGTTTTGATCTGACCGGCGCAAGCGCCGTTCGCAACCGTCATGACGGCGATGGAGAGCAAACAGGACAATGCTACGGTCGTTTTCATGGATAAATCCTCCTATCGGATTTCGGCGTCATCCTGGTGGGTTGCGCGGCCGATAAGGCTCGCGCTGCTTAGGCCATCCAGAACGGCGTCGATTGCTCATGGGCCGCGTCGCTGCGCGTGAGACCTATATCCCGCAACTCCGCATCGCTCATGCCGTACAATTCGTCGCGCGAACGCATCTGGCGCTGCCACTCGGCAACACTGCGGGTGAACTGGCCCCATTGCAACGAGGAACGATATGTTCTCTGTGTCCGTGCTTTGCTCATGGCCTACTCCAAATTCCCCGAGGAATTTTGCGACCGCATAGTCGTTAATGACTGTCCCGCGGGATGTGATTGGCAACACACATCGTCGCTTTTCGAAATCATTCAGCGAGAGTTGCCGGCGGAATAGTCCTTCCCGAGAAGGGAATTGCCAGTGCGATCGCTGCTTTCCTGGGTCGCCCTCCTATGAAGCACGGGGGGCTATATAGCATCGTGCAACAAAAAAGCCCCGGCCTTTCGACCGCGCCACCGGATAGCTCGGATTTCTTGCGGTTGACGCGCCGGGACGTGGCTACCGTGACTAACGCCTGCGGGTTGAATGCGACGCCGACGCGGGCGGTACATAGGTGGTGTTCTGCTCGCAGAACCCGCCTATGCCGCTTACTGTCGCCATACACTGCGCGTAGCTAGAAAAGCCGCAATTGAGGCCGCCGCCGCTACCATTTCCGCCGTATTGGGCGCACCACGGATAATTCAAATCAGCGTAGGCGCTGACCCCTGACGTGGCGACGAAAAATCCCACCGCAACGAGAAAAAGCTTCATGACCGCCTCCTGGAGCGATTGCCCTGGTCAATAACACCAGACTTCCCGTATTTATTCACATCATCGGCCACCACGCTGAGCGGGCCGGCAAATCCGCTGATGACGCAGCGCAATATTGGCGCCAAGACGCGAGGCCCTCCACTTGTTGTCGCCAACCGTCGCCACAGAGATTAAGAGCTAACGGATAGTGATGGTGCCTTGATTAAAATGCTTTCCGTTCACTGTGTGCTGGAACAGACTTGGGGAAGCTCGATCGGTGGTGCTATGTACTTGGAACTCGTTGAACTTGACTTTGCCGGCACCCGCGCCGGAGGCTTGGCTGCCGATTTTCAGTTGCGGGGTCGAAACGGCCGGAGTTTTTATTTGGGCCGCGTGGGCGATAGTCGAAAATGCCGCCAGCGCAGCGGACAAGGTAAATGCCATCACGGTTTTCACGGCGCGGCCTCCTGCTGATAGCCAACATCATACCACAGCTGACGAAACCAGCTATTGGTGTTGACAGACCAACGCCCGGTTCGATCGGTCTTTCGCGGCTTTGTCGGGCCTGCGGCTAACCAATCCTTATCCGCGTGTGCCTGCCCCGCCGCATGGGCAAAGTCGGTATCCGCTCGCACCGCAACCGAAAGCGACAACTTGTGACGGCCGTCACGTCGACTCCAATGGAGCAGGCATATTCTGTGCTACAGCCAATGGCGGACCGAGCCATGAAAGCGACGATAGCGCTGTCTTGTTTGCTCTTTTCAGCCGCCACAATCCAAGGCGCACAGGCTGCTCAAATCAAAACTCCGACGGTAGCGCCGCGTGTGACTATCTCCCAACCAAAGATCACCCAAGCCGGCGCCGGTGCGGCCGCGGGCAAGGTTAGTTTAAAGGAATTCCAGCTCACGAAAAAAACGGACGGCAGTTCGCCGTTGCTTTTTCGGAGCGCCTCAACCGGCGGCGGCGCAGGCAAGTCGAGCTTTCATCCGCAGGATGACAAAGGCGGCAAGACCAGCGAAAGCCCTAGCGAAAGCGTTAGCTTGAATTTCAGCAAGGTTGAATGGCACTACAATACACAGCAGTAAGTGATCGTTGGGGCCAGTTGAATTTAACAACCCTGATCGGGGTTCGCGCATTGCGTTCTCTCGCGACCTGACCTCCGGCGGAACGACTTGTGTCCTCGCCTTCGACACGGCCCTCCTTGGCATCGGAGATCAGGATACGCTGCGCGAACGATGATCGATCGGGCGCCGCCGCCTGGCTTCATGACGCGGCTGCAATTCTCAGACGAATTCTCGCAGATGCTTTGCGATGAACAATCGCATCGGCAGCTCGATGCTCTTCATCTCCCAGAGCATCATTGAGCGAGGCGGAAATCCCTGAACCCAATCATCAATGGCGGCGATTGGCGCGCCGAAGCCAAATGGCGGCGATAAAAGATCGAGAGGGCGAAATTCGCCGGTCGCAATATCGAGATTGGGCGCACTCAAGTAGCTGTTCGTCAGGAGGTATCTGATTGGGCTCTTGAGGCAATTGACGAATATTTTTGCAATGTCCGCAAAGCTGAGATGAATGAGACAGTCTCGGCACAAAAGGAGATCGGCGGCGGGAAATGGATCAGTTGTCATATCCAAATGAAGAAAAACGTGCTCGGTGTTCCGCGCCCGCAACTGCTGGATCAGCGGCTCGACAATGTCCGCACCCAGATAGGAAAATTGTTCTGGAAATTGGATGGCCCGCATCCAAGTGAAATCGCCGCAAGGCGCGTCGAACAGGGATCTGATTGCGAAACCTTCGATCAGCTTCGGCAGTTCGCGTCGAAGGTTTTCCGTATAGTCGAGCGACGAACCGCAGCCGCTCCGCGGTGCGTCTCCGCCCGGCGGAATCCAAAGTCCCTCCGACCAAATCTTGGTGAAAGTGTTCTCCAGGCTCATCGCCGACCCCCGTAGAGCGGCATCAGGCGCCCACGTTCCGGTCAAAATCGGTCTCTCGCAGTGCGTTATCTGGCGGTGACGATACACTATTAGGGAAGATCGTAGCCGCGCGTGACGGCAGTTGGACTCGCTTTCAACTGCGGCACCCGCCGTGATATCAACGACTTAAGACCGGAAACTCAGTACCGAGGTTGAGCCCATGAAAGCTGCTTTCTTCGAACGGTTCGGCGGCCCGGACGTGTTGCAGTACGGCGATCTGCCGGACCCCATAGCGGCCGAGGGCGAGGTCGTCGTCGATGTCCATGCCGCAAGCGTCAATGCCGCCGACTGGAAATTTCGCGGTGGCCAATATGGGCGCCATGCGGAGGTCAAATTTCCGCAGTTTCCGGGCCGGGATTTTTCCGGCGTCGTCGGCGCGCTGGGTAGCGGCGTCAGCGATCTCAGGGTCGGCGATGCCGTGTTCGGCGTGATCGCGGCCGGCAAGGAAGGCACCTACGCCGAAAAGATCGCGATCGCCGCCGCCATCGTGGCCAAGAAGCCGGAGAGGCTGTCACATGTGAACGCCGCGGCGCTGGCGCTCACCGGGCTTACGGCAGTCAATTCGATTGAGGACACGCTCAAGCTCAACCGCGGCGAGACGATCCTGATCCAAGGTGGCGCCGGCGGTGTTGCCGGCTTCGCTATCCAGTTCGCCAAATATCTCGGCGCTCGTGTCATCACCACGACCAGCACGGCGAACGTCGCCTATGTGCGCAGGCTCGGCGCCGACGACGTCATCGACTACACTAAGGACGACTTCACCAGGGTGGTGAAGAACTGCGACGCCGTCTTCGACACTGTCGGCGACGACGTCGCTGTCAAGTCGTTCGCAGTGCTGCGGCCGGGCGGCCGCGCCGCGTTCATTGCTTCCGGCGCACAGCCCCCGAAGCCGGAGCGCAGTGACGTGACGGCGCTGCGGCCGCCAGTGCCGCGCTCGCGCCAGGCCATGGAACGCGTGGCGCAATTATTCACGGAGGGTGCCGTGCGCCCGCCGGAGGTGAAGCTCTATCGCCTGTCGCAAGCGGCCGAAGCGCATCGGCTGAGCGAGGCGCGGCACTTCCGGGGCAAGCTTGTCTTTCAAGTGCGATGAGAAATGTAGCGCGGAACTTGTCATTGAGCCGGCCATGCCGCCGTCGAAGCCTCTTCGCGGCCCAACGATAATCTCAGCAATTTCAAATCACTATTCGGCGCAGTGGGCGGCTTTAGCCGACCCGATCCGGACGTCGTGAGACTAAAGGCGCCCTAGCCGGGTCGCCGCGATCAGGGTATGTTTTGCTCAATGCCGGTAGACTAAAAAATCATGGCGACCATCACGGAGGAATACGATGACCACTTCACGCACCTCGCGTCGCAGTCTTCTAAAGTCCGCCGCTCTCGGCTCGGTCGCCGCCCTGGCGGCGCCCTACGTCAAAGACAGTTATGCCGCCGGCACATTGACGCTCGGATGCTGGGACCATTGGGTTCCAGGCGCCAATGACACCTTCACCAAGCTTTGCAACGAGTGGGGCGCCAAGAACAACGTCGAGGTGAAGATCGATTACATCACTTCGCAGGGGGAAAAGGACAAGTTGACCGCGGCCGCGGAGGCGCAAGCCGGCACCGGCCATGACATCATGTCCCACCGCGACTGGAACATCCGCATTCATCAGAACGTGCTCGAGCCGCTCGATGACCTTGTCGATGCGCTCATCAGGCAATACGGCCCGATCAGCCCAGTTGCCGAATATCTTGCCAAGATCAAAGGCACCTGGCGCGGCGTTCCGACCGCCATCGGCAGCCAGGTCAAGCCGTGCCAGTCGCGCTTCGATCTTTATCAGCAGCACTGCGGCATCGATCTGCGCGCCATGTTCCCGGCCGACGAAGCCAAGTACGACAAGGCGAAGACCGATAGCTGGACGTGGGATGTCTATCTTGATTCCGCGCAGAAGCTTTACAAAGCGGGCTTCCCGGTCGGCTTGCCGATGGGGCAATCGAGCGACGCCGTCGACTGGGTCGGCGCGTTGTTCAATTCCTTCGGCGTCGTCATGGTCGACGCCAAGGATAACATCAAGATCAACTCCGACGAGACCCGCGCGGCGCTGGAATATTTGCAGAAGCTGATGGCGGTGAATCCGCCCGAAGTTTATGCCTGGGACGACGCCGGCAACAATCGTTGGATCATCTCGGGCAAAGGGTCCGGGATCATGAATCCGCCGAGTTCCTGGGCGGTCGCCAAGCGCGACAATCCGACCGTCGCCGCGCAGATTTGGCACCATCCGATGCCGCGAGGCCCGAAGGGACGTTTCGTCGGCCAGTTGCCGCAATTCTACGGCCTGTGGAGCTTCTCCAAAAACAAGGCGGCAGCGAAGGATCTTCTGCTTTACGTTTCGCAGAAAGCGTCGATCGCCAAGCTGGTGCAGGCGTCCTACGGCTACGATCTGCCCTCATTCCGCACCATGTATGATCTCGACACCTGGAAGACGGTCGAGCCTCCGCTCGGCGTCGTCTACAGCTATCCGCCCCGCGGCGACGAGCAGACCTCGATCGCCGGCGCGCCGGCCCGCTCCGAAGTCGGCGCCCAGATCTACAATCAGGCAATCAATACCGTCATGGTCGCCAAGCTGACGCAGGGCAAGGAAAAGCTCGAGAGCGTCATCAAGTGGGCCGAGAATGAGCTTGAAGGCACGTTGCGGGCTTAACTGACTTCATTCCGGAGCCGCGCGCGGCGAGGAGCACGGAATCCACATTCACAACGCTTGTGGTGCTGAATTCCGCGCTCGCCGCTATGCGGCGCCTTGGAATTGTGGGGGGTAGGATAGCCATGGCTGACACTGTCCAAACCTGGAATCCGGCTCTTCAGGGCGTAAACCTTCGGGCGCCGGCGGCGCACGGTTTACGGCTGTTCCTGCGCCGCCGCACGACTATCGCCTTCCTGATGTGCCTGCCGCTCATTGTCATCGTCGCCGGCCTCATCGTCTATCCGGCGTTCTATTCGATCTATCTGTCGATGTTGAACAAGACGCAGACACGCTTCATCGGGCTGGGCAACTTCACCTTCCTGCTGTCGCGCGACGTGTTCTGGATGGTCGTGCAGCAGACCGCGATCTTCGCGATCAGCGCGGTGTTTTTCAAGGCGCTGATCGGGCTCATCACCGCTCACCTCATCAACAACCTGCCCGCCAAAGGCCAGCGCAAATGGCGCGGCATGCTGCTGGTGCCGTGGGTCATCCCGCTGGCGCTGTCCTCGCTCGGCTGGTGGTGGCTGTTCGATCCGACCCACTCGGCCTTTAATTGGGTCGTCACCGGGCTCGGCTTCAACGAAATTCCCTGGCTCAGCGATCCCTATTGGGCGCGGTTCTCGGTGATCCTGGTCAATGTCTGGTATGGCGCGCCGTTCTTCCTCATCATGTATCTCGCCGCGCTCAAATCGGTACCGGAGCAACTTTACGAGGCAGCCTCGATCGACGGTGCCAATAGCTGGCAGAAATTCATCCACGTCACGCTGCCGATGATGCGTAACATCATCGCCATCACCGTGCTGTTCTCGCTGATCGTGACTTTTGCCAATTTCGACATCGTGCAGATCATGACTGCCGGCGGACCGCGCAACATGACGCACGTGTTCGCGACCTATGCTTTCATGCTCGGCATCCGCTCCGGCGACCTGCCGCTCGGCGCCGCAACCTCGCTGTTCATGTTCCCCATCCTGGGCATCGCGGCGATCTTCATCCTGCGCGGCGTGCGCAAGCGCGGCAGAGAAATCGGATGAGCACGGCCGCCGTCGGCTTACCCCGCGTTAGCAGCGCCGGGATCAGCGGCAGTCTCAGCCGCAATCGCCGCTGGGCGCTGATAACGTCCTATGTGTTCCTGGTGCTCTTCGCAATCTTCTTTCTGATCCCGCCCTATTACATGGTCGTCACCGCGCTCAAGAGCGATGCCGAGGTCGCTCACATGGCGACCAATCCCTGGATCGTCGCCGACGGATTTACGCTCGATCAGTTTAAGATTCTGCTCACGCAAACGGACTTCCTGATCTTTTTCAAGAACACCGCCATCGTCACGGTCTGCGTTGTCGCGATCACCATGGTGGTGAGTGTATTGGCCGCCTTTTCGCTCGGCCGCATGAAATTCTGGGGCTCGAGCATCCTGGCAACCGGGATATTCCTTACCTACCTCGTGCCCGATACGCTGCTGTTCATCCCGCTGTTCCAGATCGTCAAGGCGGTCGGCCTGCTCAACTCCTATTGGGGGATGGTTCTGGTTTATCCGACCCTGACCGTGCCGTTCTGCACCTGGATCATGATCGGCTATTTCCAGTCGATCCCCAAAGAGCTCGACGAAGCGGCGCTGATCGACGGC
>Ga0335085_10002980_pt1 | contig 30361 bp, 25 predicted proteins | sample Lox_Sample_45_FD_206712 | JGI IMG/M metagenome (GOLD analysis project Ga0335085, IMG submission 206712) | Soil microbial communities from Loxahatchee National Wildlife Refuge, Florida, United States - Lox_Sample_4.5 | ecosystem: Environmental > Terrestrial > Soil > Wetlands | place: USA... | reverse complement strand
GCCTTCGGATGATGTTGAGACGTTCTACAGGGTGTCGCCGGGCTATTTCGCAACGGTGGGAACGCCTCTGCTCGCTGGGCGGGACTTTACTTTTCTCGATAATGACAATGAGCCTGTGCCGACGGTGGTAAATGGCGCGTTCGCGAGGAAATATTTCGGGAGCGAGTCCGTGATAGGACGGGAATTCCGGCGCGACGACGGGGCGCTTCACGAGATCGTGGGGCTTGCGGCCGATTCTCATTTTGGCAGCTTGCTGCATGGGCCGGAGCCTATCGCCTATATGCCGATGAAGCCGCCGCGAATTTTCACGTTTTACGTGCGCGCGACGGCTGGTCCGGGGGCGGTGTCCAAAATGGTGCAGCAAGAGGCGGATTCGATGGACGCGGGAGCGTTTGTGAGCGATGTGACTACGCTTGATGCGCTCGTGGGCGATTCGATTTTGAGACAGAGACTGCTTGGGACGATCGGCGGGGCGCTCGCATTCCTGGGACTATTGCTGGCTGCGATTGGACTCTTCGGACTCTTGAACTACACGGTGAGCCGGCGGACGAAAGAGATCGGCATTCGGGCGGCGATCGGCGCGTCACGGGCGCATCTTTTCGCGCTCATCGCGAAAGAGATTTTGGGTTTGGTGGGAATTGGGCTAGCGGTGGGGATGGCCGGTTCGCTCGTTGTGATGCGGGCGGCGCACTCGCTGCTCTTCGACGTCGCGCCCGTCGATCCGGCGGTAATCGGCACAGCGTTGGGCGTTTTTGCCTGTACCGCAGCAATCGCGGCCGCGATACCAGCGCGACGTGCGGCAAATATCGATCCAATGACGGCGCTGCGGCAGGAGTGATAGCACCGGATGCCGATTTCATCGGGCGGTCGGATTGCCGTTTTGTGTTTTGTGCTAGCCCGGCGATCGCTGATTCTTTGGGTTGGTTGCGGCGGCGTCTCGGAATAAATTGGACAATGCGGACCAGATCGCCCGGATGGCGATGACGATTACGGCGAGGGCGACGAGAACGATGGCTGCTGCAATATAAGGGTGGTGCGTTGCGAACCACGTGAGGAAGACGACGGCTGCATCTTCGCTGAGGCTGAGGGCAAAATTCGAGGCGGGCTCGGGCGAAGGAGTGACGGCGACTCGCGCGGCTGTCTTGCCTCCGTGGGCCGCGAGGGCGATGAGGCCGCCGAGCAATGTGGCGATCAGTCTTTCGGCCGGGGGCAACGTTGGCGTGGCCGCGAAGGCGATGAACGCGGCTACGGGAACGCGAACGAAGGTATGGATCGCGTTCCAGAGCAGATCAAAAACGGGAATTTTGTCGCCGATGAACTCCGCCGCGAAGAGAATGCAGCAGGCCCCTATCACGTACCAGTCCGCAGCGAAGTGCAATTGAGAAGGCAGCGTCAGCGCCCTTGTGTGCGCGAGTATGCCGAGCATCGCGACCGTCGCATAAACATTCAATCCCGCCGCGAAACATACGACGATGAGGAAGGCGGTCCATTGGTGCGAGGGTAACGTCCAAATGAGCGCGGCCATTGAGAGGCACAATAAACCAAGGTGAAGGCAAATTCAAAGGCGTGCCCGCCTACAGTGGAGGCCGCTACAAAAGCAAAGGCTTGCGCGTGTACAATGGCGCGCATCGAGAGGGCCTATGGGCGAAGCGAGGAAATACTATGTGGCGGTGATTGGCGCGGCGACGTCAGGATCAGTGGCGGCGGAGCTACTAGCGGAAAAAGGCATTCACGTCGCGGTGATCGAGCAGAACAACCGGCCGTACGGAAAAATCGAGGACGGACTTCCCCGCTGGCACGCGCAGCAGCGCAAGCAAGAATACGCGCTGATCGACGGGAGGCTCAAAAAGCCGGGCGTGCGGTTCCTTCCCGCGACGAAAGTCGGGCGAGAAGTGGATTTCAAAGATTTCTGCAACACGTGGGGGTTTTCCGCCGTTATCTTGGCTAACGGCGCGTGGCGCGACCGCGACCTCGGCGTGCCGGGCGCAGAAAAGTTCATCGAAAAGGGCCTGCTCTACCAGAACCCCTTCATCTACTGGTACAACCACAAAAACGAAAAAAGCTATTCGGGGCCGCGCTACGAGGCCCCGGACGAGACGGTAGTGGTCGGAGGCGGGCTCGCGTCGATCGACGTGGTGAAGATTTTGCAACTCGAAAATTACGAGCGGGCGCTTGCGGAGCGCGGCATTCATGTGGAAATGCACGAGTTGGAAAAAAAAGGGATACCCGCAATTTGCAAACTTCACGGCATCGATCCGCAATCGCTGGGCGTGCACGGGTGCCTGCTGATTTACCGCCGCCGGGAACAGGATATGCCACTGGCGCAGCCGCCGGACAATGCCACGCCCGATCAGATCGCGAAAACGGAGCAGGTCCGATTGAAACTGCTGCGGCTGGCGCGAGAAAAGTTTTTATTTCGCGTGCAGGACTGCACGATGGTGACCGGCGTTATCGAGGAGAACGGGCGGATGGTGGGGCTGCGCGCCGTCCGCACGAAAGTGGAAGGACGCAAAGCTGAGCCGATCCCCGGCTCGGAACACGAGGTGCGCGCGCCGCTCGTGATTTCATCGATCGGATCGGTGCCTGAGGCACTGCCGGGCGTGATGATGAAGGGCGAATATTACACGTTTTCGGGCGAAGAAATTCCGCGGTACACCGGCTGCGAGCGGGTGTTCGGCGTCGGGAATGTGGTGACCGGACAGGGGAATATTCGCGTTTCGCTTGTGCACAGCCAGAAAGTGACGGCACACCTGATCGAGAATTATCTGGATGTAGGATCGAGCGACGGCAAGCTATCGCCGTTCTATGAAGCGGCCGAGGCGAAGGCCGCCGCGCAGACTGAAACGATGATCGAAAAAATCATGGAATTGCCGACGCTCTCGGCCGCGCAAATCGCGGCGATTGACGCGCGCATCGGGGAGCGCCAGAAGGCACTCGGATATTCGGATTACGATTCGTGGATCGCGAAAGTTACGCCGCCCGATCTGGAATAAGTGGAGTATGATGCAGGCCGCGTCGCGGAGCAGCAATCTTCGGAAATAAGAGGTTTTCCCGCCACATCATTTCGAGGAGGTTCGGCATGAAAGAGAAAAAGCAAATGGGCCCCAACTCGTCGGGCAAGAAACTGAGCCGAAGAGCCATGATGCAGGGCGCGGCGGCGTTGGCCGGAGGCACGGCGGCAAGTGTGCTTGCGCCGACTGCTGCGATTGTTGAGGCCGCGCCGAAGTCGGTCGCCTCCAGCGAGCTTGTTGTTACGGCGTCACCTACGAAAAATATTGTCGAGACCGACAGCGGGAAAGTCTTCGGATTTGTGAGCAATGGAATCGTTACGTTCAAGGGCATGCCTTACGGAGCATCCACTGCTGGGAAGAACCGGTTTATGCCGCCGGCGAAACCCGAGCCATGGGCGGGAGTGCGCAGCGCGCTGTATTGGGGGCCGGTTAGCCCGCAGAACTACACGAGCACGTTCGATGGCCGTCGCAACGGATGGAACCATGACGATGAGTCGTTCATGTTCGAGTGGGAGGATGGTCAGCCCTCGGAGGACTGCCTGCGCATCAACGTCTGGACGCCATCGATAAACGACAACAAAAAGCGGCCCGTCCTGATGTGGATCCACGGCGGGGGCTTTACGAGCGGATCGGATAACGAGCTGCGGATGTACGACGGCGAAAGCCTGGCGCGACGCGGCGATGTGGTGATGGTGAGCGTGAATCACAGACTGGGCGTGCTGGGCTACATGAACCTGATCGAATACGGCGAGCAATATGCGAGTTCGCCGAATGTGGGCATGCTCGACCTGGTTGCAGCGCTGGCATGGGTGAAGACGAATATTTCAAACTTTGGCGGCGATCCGAACACGGTCCTGATTTTCGGGCAGTCTGGCGGAGGCGGCAAAGTTTCGGCGCTCATGGGGATGCCTTCGGCGGAGGGACTATTTCACCGGGCTGTGGTGGAAAGCGGAGCGAGCTTGCGTCAGGGCACGCTGGATCGTTCGGCTGAAGTGGCGGCGGGAGTGGTCTCGGAGCTGGGACTCAGCAAAGACAATGTCTCAAAGATCCATGATTTGCCTGACCATGCGATCGTGCAAGCCGCGCTTGATGCCGGGCGAAAAACCGCGGCTGCCGCGCGTGGCCGGGGACGCGGACCGGGAGGGCCGGGCGGCGGATGGGGACCTGTTGTGGATGGAAAGGTGCTGCCGCGAAATTCGTTCGATCCTGATGCGCCATCGTATGCGGCGAAAGTCCCGCTCATTGTGGGCAGCGTGCTCAACGAAATGGCAAACGCCGTCCAGATGGGCGATGCGTCCGTGGATTCGTGGAGCATGGATGAAATGAAGAGCCGTCTTTCGGCGCAGCGCGGACAAGAAACGGCCGAGCATTTGATCGCCGTCTTCGAGAAATTGCACCCGAGCGCAACGCCATTTGAAATTTATTCGCGCATCAGCGGGATGAGCGGGCGCGTTGGGGCACTGACGATGGCGGCGCGTAAGGCCGCGCAAAATGGGGCACCAGCTTACAACTACTGGTTCCAGTGGCAGTCACCGATCCTCGACGGAAGGGGCCGTGCATTTCACTGCTCCGAGTTGCCGTTCGTTTTTTACAACACGGAGCGCTGTGCGCGGATGACCGGCAATACGCCGGAAGCACGCGACCTGGCAGCGCGCATCTCGGATGCCTGGGTCAGTTTTGCGCGCAAGGGCGATCCGAATCATCCGGGGCTTCCTACATGGTCCAAGTACGACGCGGAGAAGGTGCCTACGATGATCTTCGATACGAAATGCGTTGCGGTGAACGATCCTGACGGCGAAGGCAGAAAGGCCGTGATCGAAGCTGCGGCGACGGCATAACGAGAGAGGATTTGCGTGGGCGCGAAGCAGTCAGCCTTCGCGCCGCGCAGCTCGCATTCAAACTGATGTAGCGCGGAAACTGGGATTGTAACGTGTAGCGTCAACCAATGACGTTATCGCGCAAAGGCGGATTCAACCATGCGAGGAATAGTTTGTAACCCACTGAAAGGAAAATCGCGCCAACGAACAAGCCGAGAATGCCCATAGCAACAAACCCACCGATCGCACCGAGAAACACGACTACGATCGGAGTTGCGACGCCCCGCCCCAATAATAGGGGCTTGAGAACATTATCCACTAGCGCGACGAATAAGCACCAAATAGCGAAAATGACAGCCTTCGTGACGGTAGAGACTGTGAACATATAGATGGCGGCGGGAATAAGGGCAACCACCGCCACCTGCAAAAGCGCTGCAATCAGAAGCAGGACTGCCCATAAACCGGCTGCAGGAAGTCCTGCCACCAGAAAACCAACAGCTCCAAGAATGGCCTGAATCAGCGCGACGCCGAGGATTCCGGTAGTAACACTACGAACGGTCGAGCCAGCGAGATCTTCAAACTCCGGGCCTCTTTCACCAAAAATGCGAGTGGCAAGCGAGTGGGACGCCCGAGCAGTAGCTCGAGTATTCGCAAGAAGCGCTCCCGCGACCAAGATCGAAAGAGCGAACTTCAGCACTGTAAGGCCGATGCCAGCCGAAGCGGACAATAAAGGCGGGAAAAGGGCTTTGATCTGAGGGGTGAATGCTGTCACGGCGGCGGTGATGTTTGTTGATGCGAGGCTCCAGGCGCGATCCAGAGGAGCGCCGATGACCGGCCACGCCTGGACACTGCCGGGCGGTGGCGGGATAACGAGCGTGCCCTCTCTTAGATGCTTCATGAAGTCTTCAATGCCATTCACAAGCGTCCCGGCGAGAAGGGCTACAGGAATGATCAAGAGAGCCAACAAGGCGACTGTGATGAGAATGGCCGACAACATTCTCCGGTCGCCGAGCGCGAGCTGCAATCTCCGGAAAACGGGATGAACTGCAATCGCAAGGATAATGCCCCAGGCAATTATGGGAAGAAACGGGCGGAGAATAATGAAGCAAGCGGTAGCCAAGAGAACGACCATGGCGACGTGAATAAACACTTCGATCGCGCGATTCACGTAATTTGCGTCGAAGGCACCCTGTTGAGTACTCAAGGCTTTGCTCTCTTTTTTGAATTCGCTTTCTTTAGATCGCCCAAAGCTATTCCAACCGGCAAGTGTGAGGGTCTCTGCTCACCTCAGCGCGCGATTTGCCGGAGACGGTTGCAGGCGATTTACGCTGAGAATTTGACGAGCATGGGTGCTAATTTCCGGAGAGACCTTTATTCACGAGAACCTTCACGTCGACCCGGCGGTTCTGCGCTCGCCCTTCCGCAGTTTCATTGGAAGCCGCCGGTTGGTATTCGCCCATCGCGCCCGGCGCCACAATATGTCGCACCGGCACACTACACTGCTGGATTAGATACCCAACGACTGCTTCAGCACGGTCCTCACTGAGCTTTTGGTTCATCATCGCGTTGCCGCTTGAGTCGGCGAAACCCTTTACTTCGATTATGTAGCCCTTTAATCCGATTGCAGTCTCGGCCAAGTCCTTTAACTGCTCTTGATCGGCCTGCGATATCTCGGAGCTGCCAACATCAAATTTCACGGCGGCCTCGGCTCTCACGTCATAATCGGCCAACTGGGAAAAGCGATCCGTGTTCTCTTGGATATCCTGAACGTTGGTCGCCACTTGCTCTTTCGTTGGCTGCAAGCCGGCTTGGATCATCTCCGCCGTTTCAAGATCGTCGCCATCCACTGTGATCGTTTTAGCCACGACGCGGTCTTCGCTGTCCAATACACCATCCACGTCCACTTTAAGTCCCGGAATCAGCACAGTGTCAGCCATGTATTCCTTTCTCAATCCCAAAAGCCCTTTATTGTCCCTCGTTTTTGTATCCTCAGTTAGCACCACAGTGAATGTTTGACCCGACTTGCTGACGATCAATGTCTCTCCGACACGCGAGGTAATGATTCCCTTGACCTGAGTCTTGTCACCTTCAGCTGCAAACAGAGATGCAACCACGAGCAGACAAAGAGCGGCCACACTCGCGACTCTCATCGTACATTTAACACCCATCATTTCCTCCTCAGTTAAGATCGGCTTTCTGTGCGAATAGGATTGCGATTCCGGATATTGGCAGGATGCAAATGAGCATTGCCGCCGGACGCGCTGACCCGAGGAATGCTAATGGCGTTGTGCACATCGCTCGACTGGCAGTTCTAACAGAGCTAGAGAGTGAAATGCGGACGGAATGACTCACGGCGTAGCCTCAACGGCCGGAAGCCTATTCGGTCTACTGAGTTGGAGGAAAGTTCTTCAACAATTTCTGCATCGCCTTCTCTAGATTTTTTTGCTGCTTTTCCTGGTTGGAACCGGGATCGAGAGTCTTCGTAGCAGTCCCGGTCCAAACAAGTTGTTTTGTGGCTGGGTCGTACATATCGAGAACAAGCGTACCGACGTCGATCGTGGTGCTCGTGGCGGTAGCCATTCCACCCCACCTAACACCGCCGCCCATCCCATAGGCGTTCCACTCTTTCTGCTGGTCGACAGCAACCTGATAACCGACGTAGAGGTCAGCCTTGTCGCCGTCGACCTTGGTTAGCCCCTTTGCCGCAAGTTGTGCGTCAATTGCCTGCTTGATCTGAGCATCGACAATCTGGTTGGGGTGGGACCCACCTTCGATATCCACCCACTTGTAGGAGTGGTACTTGGTGAAGTCCGTCCCGGGCATGGAGTTAAAATGAACGTCCTGGCTAGAAGCCGTGCTACATGCCATTAGCGCGGCGACGAACAAAATGGCGATTTCTGTCCAAACAACCCTTTTTCCTCTTCGCATAGGATTCTCCATTCGATTCTTTGAGTCTCAGAGCGCTCGAAGACCTTTGGCACACGTCAGCCTTTCCACTAGCCACGCAGATGCGCCACGACTACTGCTTGTGATTCGGCACTTTTGCATTCAAGAGTGAGGCGAGCGATGCACCCGCGGGTGTAGGTTGGACGGCGTCTTGGAGAACGATTTCCTTCGCGCTGACCGGTTTGCTGTAAAGACGCTGATTGGCGTCAGAGTCCGGCGCCAACGTCGCACCCCCGAGCGAGGTTCCAGCAAAGAGTCCGGAAGCACGAGCGTAGGTCAGAATGTCCGTGCCGCCTACCGTGCCTGCGTGAGTAGCGCCGCTTGGACCTGCTGCGGCGGTTGCTTCATTGCCGAGTTTCGTTTTTCCTTCAAGAACAGCGTTTACGCCCTTATCCGACATCACGAGCAGAACATAATCCGTCGATGAGCCACCGACCTGCAGACCCACGCTTGCGCCGCCGATGGTATACATGGCCGGCGCCGACCAGGAGCCGGAGAAATCCTTGCCTTTGCGGCAGATCATGGGGCCACGACCGCCGCTGCCTCCTACACCAAAGCCAAATTTCTTGACGCCGGGCATGACAATCACGCAATCGGCTTCGGCAAGAATGTCCGCGGGCACTTTGTCGCTGCCGAGCATGTCCGTCAAGAGCTGCGTAGCCTTTGCCAATGTGTCTTCGTCTTTTGCTTTATCGTCTCCCCTAACAGGAATCGCGGTGAGAATCATCGCGACGCAAAGCAGGAGCGGTGCGCAATGTGTTCCAAAAGCGATTCTTGGAGAAGCATTTGATCTGAAGTTTCGCATGTGTGCCTCCGCGCAAGACTAGCCACAGCGCAGGCCCCAAAGGAACTGTCAGGATTTGCAGCTCTGTCAAATTGTTCGGTAGCAATAACAGCAACCAGATAACAGACAATATCGCGCAATTTGCGCGAAGCCTCGTCGCGGGACGATGGATTACTGCACGTTTTGACGGTTGCTGGGGTGTCAAGGGCACTGCATCGTTGGCTTACAGGCCCAAGAACGACCGTTTCCGCCGTCGGCCTTGAAGAATGACCCCTTTCAGGACGAGCACCTCGGGAGCCAGCGTTCGCGAGTATTTGAGCTCACGCCTTTGCGTCAGGGCGCTTCCAAGGGCGATCCCGATCCGGTTTCGAGTTGGCGAGCATGTGCCGCAACGTCTGGGGAAGACGCTCGCCAGCTTGCTGCTGGTGCTTAGCGCATGCGGCTGCTCGCACCGAGCGCCCACACTCGTTGCCAGCAAAGGAGGTTGGCACGATTTTGAGGGAACATGGACCGCGGCCGGCAGTCGCTACATCATGCAACTCGGCAGCAATCGTCAGGCTTCGATTGCAAACCTCGCCGGATCGCTGCTGCTAAATGGTCCCTCGCGCCCGGCGCTCGGTTTTCGAGCAGAAGCAATCGTATTGAACGACACTGCCGCAGGGATGGTCGGGCGCGCAGTCTGGACCGACGAGCACGGCGACCAGGCCTACAGCGAGCTGCGAGGTGAAGGTACCGCCACGAGCAACAAGGTCGTCGGCACTTTTCTTGGCGGCACGGGCCGTTACTCGGGCGCGACAGGCACATACGAGTTTTCCTGGAGATTCCTACTGCAGGCTGAGGACGGTAGCGTGCAAGGCCAATCCATCGGTCTTAAGGGGCGCGTGCGCTTTGGTTCGGAGTCCACGCAAAGCAGTGGCGAGGGTCCACACTCGTGATGAAACCGGCGCTGTTGATGAAGCGAGTGCTGCCATTTGCGGTCGGCATAGGCATATGGGCGGTGCCTGTACCTGCCGGATTAACGGCAGCGGCGTGGCACCTTTTTGCTGTCTTCGTCGCGGCGATTCTAGCGGTGCTCGTTGATGCTTATCCCCTTTTGACTTCAACGATGCTCGCGGCAGCGGCCGTCGTTCTCACGGGAACGGTGTCAGCGGCAAAGGCCTTCGCGGGTTTCGCCAATCCGAGCGTGTTGCTCGTTGTAATTGCTTTTCTTGTTGCACAGGCCGTTGTGAAGTCCGGCCTCGGTCGCCGGATCAGCCTGTTCATGGTGAGCCGGTTCGGCAGCTCGGCTTTGGGACTTGCATATAGCATCGTGCTTACAGACGCGGCAATTGCGCCCGCATTTCCGAGCAACACAGCACGCGGGGGCGTGTTGTTTCCGATCGTACTTTCGGTCGCGCAAGGGTCTAATTCACGCCCTGACGACCCGAGAGGCCGGCGGCTTGGCGGATACCTCATGTTCTGCGGAATGGCCGGCCTGGCAGTATCTTCCGCTCTCTGGATGACCGCCACGTCAGCCAATCCGATCGGAATTCAAGTGGCAAGCGAATATGGGATTCAGATCGGTTTCGGAAAATGGCTCATTGCGTCGGCTGTGCCAGCGCTTACATCAATCCTGGCGCTTCCTTTGCTCGTTCGGCGGCTTTTCCCTCCGCAAGTGGATAAGACACCGGATGCTCCGGTTGCAGCGCGCAAAGCCTTGGCCGAACTGGGACCGCTCTCTCGCGACGAATGGATCACGGCCATTGCTTTTGTGCTGATGGTTTCCGGCTGGATCTTCGCGGACAGGTTCGGACTGAACGTGACGAGCATTGCCTTCGGCGGACTGGGATTACTCTTAATGACTCAAGTGTTGACGGCAGCCGATATCGCGACGCAGGGCGATACACTTGCGACTTTTCTTTGGCTTGCTGTTCTCTTTGCATTGAGCATGCAGCTGAACGAACTTGGCTTTATGGGCTATGCGGGGCAGCGCCTGGCGTCTTACATGAGCGGGATGTCTTGGCCGTTGACCTACGTCTCGTTAGTAGTGATCTATGTCCTGATCCACTACATGTTTGTGAGTCAGACATCGCAGGTGCTCGCTTTGCTCGGCGTTTTTCTTGGTGTGGGCATTAATGGACACGTCCCTCCGGCACTTATGGCGTTTGCCCTACTGTTCGCAAGCAGCTACTTTTCAGTGATAACGCCACAGGGAGGAAGCCAGAACATCATTTTCGTGGGCAGCGGCTATCTTACACAACGCGAACTGTATCGGCTCGGGCTGTTGACAACCCTGACTTTCCTGGCGGTCTTTCTCGTGATTGGAACCGGCTGGATCCTATTGGTGACGCGCTAATCGGACGGATAAGCATTTCGCGCGATGTGAGGTCAATCCGTTCAGAATGGGAAGAGGATTTTGCAGATAGCAGTAGCAATGGCAGCCAAGCGATCAGGAAGAAAGCGATCAAACGGTGGCCAAGCAGGTCCATGTGGTCGCCCGAGAGATGAGTCTTGCGGAACAATTGATAGATGGGGCCACCCAGGACGAGTGAAAAGTCCTCCGATTCTGGGGAATCGGGTTCCGTTATCGCGCGCAGTCGAAACGCACGATTGTCTTGCAGCGGGGCCATGGGTATTCGTTTTCACCAACGGATTCCGAAAGTAACAGGGATCGTCTGTGTGGAAATGCGACCGCCTTGCGGCGAGTAATGATAGCGAGCCTCCATAAAATACTTAAGGCCTGAGTGGCCTAGCTTTATTGTGAGTCCAACGCCGCCATCGACGCCGCCGGAGCTTATGCCTTTGGTCGCAAGCGTACTTGATGTACTAACAACGCCTGCCTGACACGTATAGCCCCACCAATCCCAGGCCGGCTGGCAGATAGTGCCTGGAGCTACGGTAACGTTGTTCAGCGCTGTGTGCCGGTAATACCATCCGCCTCCACCAATCAGATAGAAGCCATACCGTTGGCCGCTGACGTGATACATGTAGTTCGCCGTCAAAGCGTAGAGGTTCGTCGAGGTAGAGACACTGTTACCGTTTGTAATCAGCGGGTTAATGACGGCCAATACGCCCGGCGTTGGTGGAAGACCTTGCCACATGAACTCGCCCACAATGGAACTGTGCTCGCCTAAGTTGGGCCCGCCGCCAATCTGGAAGACACCACCAATGCCAGCGAAATCAGCTGTTTTGTCCAGCGGGACACCGATGCCTCCGCCCATGTGCACGTTGAAGTCGTGATAGTCCTGACCGTACGTGGGAACCGAAACAACACAGCCAGCAAAAGCTAACAGAACGATAAGAATTAACGTATGGGTACGAATTGTATTTCTCCCTTCGATGTGAAACCGATTTCATGCTCGCTTGAGTTACCCATAAACGTCAGAAGCCGGCCAGAGAGTTCTCTTCCCCCCGACTAAAGCAAGGCAGCCCTCGCCAGAAAACTGTCACTTATAACAGCCGAGACACTGCGTCTGCGCCCGACTCCTGCAGAAGCACACAGGAATGCAAAAGCAGAGGATTTTGACGCCTGAGAGAACTTGCAGTTTCGCTGTACGCGCTCAATTGCGCAAATAGCAGAAGAAGCGAGGACAGCATCCTGTTCACCCGAGTTGACGAACTGTGATTGACGCGAACTGCAAACATGGCCTCCGCCGACGCTCCGACTTCTTGTATTGTGCGACTGCGGGGGCCTTGCCGTTGGCTTTGGCGCTTTCGCTATTGATCGTGGGTTGCAGCACGAGAAGAGGCATTGGAGCCAACATTCCGCCGGACACAGGACCGTACGACTCAGGATACAGTTCACCGAACAACAGCGGAACAACGCTTCCCGCCCAAGCCAATGTCGAGTCACATTTGCGGCTGCCAACGCTGCCTTCAGCGGCCACGCCTACGGCTCCCTTACTGCCGCCATGGTTTCCACCGAGAATGAATGAGGAAGACGTTCAAGTCGAAGATCAAATTAAATGCCCTATTGCGGAGGTTCTCCACGGAACGATGGAGACAATCGACAACCTCATTGCGAACATGAACCGCTTTGGCGCCACCGAGGAGCTCATTCATGAGAACTTGACTAAAAAGGGCAGGGTCATTTCGACGCAGAAGCGCAAATTCAACTACGTCGCGTCCATAGCTACACTTCCCTCGGGCGATATCACGATCGAAGAGTTTCGGAATGGAGACAATGGCCCTAACGATTTTCCGGACGGAATTTCAACCCAGGGGCTACCGGCGCTTATGTTTGTGTTTCACCGCCGGTATCAGCAAGATTACGATTTCGAATGCGAAGGCCTTGGGAATTGGGATGGTTCGCCAGCATGGGTGGTGTATTTCAGACAACGGAGTGACAGGCCACGAGAAAATCTGAGATACGTGGTCGATAACAGAGCTTACGATGTCGCCATCGAGGGACGCGCCTGGATTGCTCCAGAGACATTTCAACTTCTCCGAATGGAATCTGACGTCTTGAATCCGGTACCCAAGATTCGCCTCACCGAAGAACACGAAGTGATTGTCTACAAGCCGGTAACATTTAGAGAGAGAAATGTGAGAATCTGGCTTCCTGCGAGCGCAGATCTATATTTTTATTTTCGACGCCATCTGTATCATCGGATTCAGGCTTTTAGTTCATATGTCCTTTTTTCCGTCAGTGCGACTGAGAAAATCGGTACCGTACCAGCCCTTCAACACCCGTGATTTTCTGCGTTTGCCAGATGCGGCGAAGTCGATTATCAGGAGCTTAAGCTGGATGCGGAATAGACGCGGTTGTCTTGCATTCCTCAAGGTGCAGTTCGCGGCGGATTCCTCTAATTCTAGTTCTTAGGTGGATTGACCCAGTATCCAGGCCGCGTGCGAAGCGTCACGCCCGGGCGATCGACGGTCACTTTAATCGGATAGTAGCCAACGGCCTTTTCCATGGAGGGTCTGTAGCCAATCGTATACTGCGCGTGAAGCTCGCCTCCGATCGAATCGAGCGCCGCTTGCATTGAAGGCCCATTTTTTGAAGGGACGTGCAATCCGCCCGTCGATTTGGATGCAACGGCTAGCGCATTTGGGCCCATTGCTGTTTTCCCGGTTTCGACCAACCAAACACCTAGTCCTGTGAGATCAGCGCCGCTCTGTATTTTGCGGTTAACGTCGTCTTCACGGGTGTTTCCCGTTTGCAAAGGGGGCAGATCCTTAGGGCCGCTCGCCTTGGGAGACGGGGTGCGCCAAGCCGCCGCCGTTGTGCTAAGCCCGACCGAATAAATCGTGACGTTCGCGACTTCTGCTTCGCGGAGCACTTCACCGAACGTGCTTTCGCTTCCGGTGTCGGCTGACTCACCTATGACGAGGAGAACGCGCCGCACTCCGATGGGGCGAGTTTGAAGCCTTGAGATACCCATCCGCATGGCGTCGTAGAGGTGAGCATCCGTATCTCCCACTTGCAAATTCTCAATCGCGTTCTCCAGCGATTCCGACTCGGCTGTAAAATCCAAGAGCGTACGCACAGAGCCATCGTATTCCACGATCGCGGCTTCGCCGGTTTGCCCTTTCACCGGCTGAGCAAAGACAATCCCGGCTTTCCGAATATCCGGGACAAGAGGGTTAATTCGGGCACTACATTCCAAGAGTAATACGATCGAAAGCCGGTCGCTCCCGATTCCAAAATGCTCGATCCGTTGTTTGACGCTACCATCGAATATCTGAAAATCCCGCTCGGTTAGGTCAAGGACCAAACGCCCTTTCTTGTCAGTGGCGACGACCGGCGCGAGCACCTCGACAGCCTGCGTACGGATAGTGCTTCCTGTGGGTGGCTCAGGCCTTTGTTCTTGTGGGCCAGGAGGAATTTGCCGGCACAGAGAATACGAAGAGAAACCTAATCCTAGCACCAGCAGAATCGCCCATCTCGCTCTGGGATGTTTCGTCATGATTTCATCCGTCCCGTTTGGCTCAATTCGGGAGAGCGCGAATTACTCGGAAGCCGCCGTTGTTCCGAAATAGCCTGATCGCGCGTGGACCGTAAGTGGAGGAAAGCCCTTCGGAGGCCTAAGGCTAACCTTTATCTTGTGCCACTTGGCCGAACGGGAAGGCTTGTTTGGGGCATAGGCGATAAGGTACTGACTACGGAGCAGAATGCTGATTTTGGCGGCAACATCGGATAGATCGGCGACATGAGAGACACGAAACGCCTGCCCCCCCGTTGATTTCGATAAATCCCTCAAAAGCGACGGCCCATAGCACTCCTCAGCCGTTGCGCAGATATAATTCGGCTCATAGATCCCTATCGCATAAAGCTGGACGTCAGATTCCTTTAAGACTCGAAGAACTTCCCGCTTGTTGTGCTTGCTATGATTATCCCCGCCATCCGAAATGATGAGCAGGGCCTTTCGTTTGTTTCCAGCCAGTTTCATCTGGTTCAGGCCCAAATATAAGGCGTCGAACAATGCTGTCCTGCCCCTTGGCACTAGAAACATCATGCGATTTTGAATGTCATCAATGTCTTGAGTAAACTGCCCATCGAGACGAGCTCGGTCGCTGAACTCTTCCAGAAAAAATTCGTCCCGTGGATTGGCCGTCTGAAGAAACTGGACCAAGGCCACTCGCGCTTCGGAGAATTTGTCCTCCATACTTCCACTCGTATCAAGAACTATTCCAACCGAGGCTGGGACATCATCGCTGGAGAACCGAACGATCTCCTGCTCGGCATTGTCATCAAACACTCTGAAATTGTTTTCGTCCAGATTCGTAATAGGCCGCCCAAACGGATCAGTGACAGAAGCATTGACGAGGACAAGATTGGCTTCGCTCCTTATCGCAGGGCCGGGACTTAGCTCCTGCTTCGAAACCGAGGAGAGAGACATGGTGGGCGGCACGCCGCCTGACTGGGCTCGACCTGGACTGGCAAGGGCAACCGTCAGAACAGCGCATGGGCAAAACGCAAGCGCCCACAGACTTAAGAGATTCCTAAGGGTGAGAATCATTGTCCATGTGAAGAACTAGCGCGAGTACGCTTTCGCGGAAACTGACAGAACTTACAGAAACATTTGATTCATCGTGATTTTGATTCGCGCAGGAACGTGCCGCCAAAGAACGATGCAATGTGGCGAGTCGATTGAACCGATCAGTGTCAATGGCGATCTATTCGGATAAGAAACGCTGTCAAGTCTGACAGGCGACGCAATATGACCTGAGATTTAGCCTCAACCTCGACGGCTTGTGTTTTGCTGAGATTAGCACTTCTGCCGTGACAGTAAAGAAGAGAGGCCGACGATGGGCGCGCTCACATGGGTTGCGACAATTCTGCGGCAGTATCCGGAGATCGCCATTTTCCTGACGCTTGCCTTGGGATATTACTTCGGCAAATTTCAGTTTCGCGGTATCGGACTCGGCTCAGTGACAGCGACGTTATTGGCCGGAGTGTTGATCGGACAACTTGGGATCAGTATTTCTCAACCGCTTAAGGCATTCGCATTCCTTATGTTTCTTTTTGCGGTCGGATACGCCGTCGGTCCACAATTCGTTCGTGGTGTTGCGAAAGATGGCCTGCCACAAGCCCTATTTTCGGTGGTGCAATGTTTGTTCTGCCTTGCCGTGCCTGTAGCAATCGTGAGAATGGTCGGCTACGACGTCGGCTATGCGGCCGGCCTTTACTCGGGCTCACAAACGATCTCTGCAGCGATGGGCCTCTCAACCGATGCGATTAACAGGTTGGGTATGGCGGCCGACGAAACAAGACGCCTGCTCGATTCGATGCCGATAGCGTATGCCGTTACGTACATTTTCGGCACAGTCGGATCGGCCATCGTGATTGCGCTGATTGGGCCCGGGTTGCTTCGTATCGACCTTGTGAAAGCCTGTAAGGATTATGAAGAAAAGGCCGGGGCCGCTAAGGAACTCGGTGGAGCAGGATCTGCCTGGCATCGTTGGGAAGCGCGGGCCTTCCGCGTTCAGCCGGGAGCGAAGGTTAACGGTCTCCGAGTAATTGAGGCGGAGGCGCTCGTTCCGCAAGCACGTGTTTTCGTACAGCGTATACGACGTAATGGAGTGATTCAGGAAGCGACAGCGGATACGATTCTGCAAGAGGGCGATGTGGTGTCAGTCGCTGGTGCGCGCGAGACGCTCGTGAATGTGATTGGCGAGCGCGCGAGACTAGCGGCGGTGGCGACAGGCTCTCGCGATGTAAATGTTAGTGGCCCGGCTCCCGTAGAAGTCGACGATCCCGAATTGCTTAATGTACCGGTAGAAGGCGTGGACGTATACGTCACCAATAAGGAAGTGGACGGCAAGACTTTGTCAGAATTGGCGCAGACGCCCAGCGCACGGGGCGTGTTCCTCCGAAAGATTGTAAGGGGCGCGACGGCAACATCGATTCCGATTCTGCCGAATACGCAAGTGCAGCGAGGCGACATTCTCACTTTGGTTGGCCGTCGAGAAGATACGGCTACAGCCGCGAAAATGCTGGGTGTCGCCGACAGGCATACGGACATCGCTGATGTGGCATTCATCGGCGCTGGAATCGCGATAGGCGCTTTGATCGGCGCGCTGGTATGGAAAGTGGGAAGGATACCGATCACGCTGTCGACCGCCGGCGGGGCGCTCATCGCCGGCATCGTGCTTGGCTGGTTACGCTCGACACGACCGTCATTCGGCTACATCCCTTCGCCGACCGTGTGGTTCATGAACTCCGTCGGTTTGAACATCTTTATCGCAATCGTCGGAATATCGGCGGGCCCAGGATTTGTGAACGGCCTGCGGACACAAGGAATGAGTCTCTTCCTTTGGGGCGCGGTGGCAACCACAGTACCTCTCGTCCTGGGGATGTATGTAGGCAAATACATCTTCCGATTCCACGATGCCCTGTTGTTCGGGATCATCTCGGGGGCCCGCACGACAACCGCTTCCCTTGGCCTCGTCTGCGACCGGGCTAAGAGCCAAATTCCAGCGCTGGGCTACACGGTGACTTACGCTGTGGGAAACACGTTACTCACGATTTGGGGCATGGTGCTCATTTTGCTGCTGATGAAGTAGGCCCGTTTCCAAGGAGAAAGCACATGGATCTTGCAAAACTGCAGAATTTTGAAGCCCTTAGTCCGTTTGAGATCAAAGATGAGCTGATTGCACTCGCCAAGAAGACATCGCGCACGACTCAATCGGCCTTTCTCAATGCTGGACGCGGTAATCCGAACTGGATTCACACATCCTCGCGCGAAGGCTTTTTTCTCCTCGGGCAATTCGCGGTCACCGAGAGTAAGCGCGTGATGGATGATCCCGCCGGCCTCGGCGGGATGCCGAGGGCCAAAGGAATCGCAGCACGCCTGGACGCATGGCTCGCAAAACACACGGATGTGCCCGGCTCGTCTTTTCTCTCTACTATGGTTCATTTTGCGCTGAAGAAGTTCGGATTCGAACCGGACGCCTTCGTGCACGAGCTTGTGGATTCAATTATCGGCGACAACTATCCCGTTCCGGACAGGATGTTGATCCACAATGAGCGCATTGTGCATGAATACCTGATGTGGGCGATGTGCGGTGAGCCGCGGCCTTCGGGCAAATTCGACCTCTTTGCAGTCGAAGGCGGTACGGCCGCGATGTGCTACATCTTCAAATCACTCAAAGTGAATCGGCTGCTCCGCCCTGGCGACACGATCGCACTGGGAACGCCGATCTTCACGCCGTACATTGAACTGCCGCATCTCGAAGACTATGGGTTGAATTTCATCACGATCCAGGCGCCGCAGGAGAACCGGTTCCAATTTACGGATGACGAGATTAAGAAACTTGAAGACCCGAAGGTGAAAGCGTTTTTCCTAGTAAATCCCGGGAATCCGACGGGTGTTGCGCTGAGTCAGGAAACTATCGGCAAGATCGTGAAGCTCGTTCAGGCAAAGCGACCCGACCTAATTTTGCTTACGGACGATGTGTACGGGACGTTCGTTCCCAACTTCCGATCGCTGCTCGGGGAGTTGCCGCAGAACACCATCGGCGTGTACTCCTATTCAAAGTATTTCGGTGCGACGGGATGGCGGCTCGGCGTCATCGCTGTGCACGAGGACAACATATTCGACCGGATGATTGCGAAGCTGCCGGATGCCGATCTGAAATCAATAGACAAGCGCTACGGTGCGCTGACGCTGCATCCTCGAAAGATCAAATTCATCGACCGAATCGTGGCTGATAGCCGGGATGTCGCGCTAAATCACACTTCCGGGCTCGCACTGCCTCAACAAGTGATGATGAGCATGTTTTCACTGGCCGAAATGATGGACGAGGCCAAGCTCTACCAAAAGCAGTGCATGGAGATCCTGCATCGACGAGCGATGAGCTTGATCGGAGGCTTGGGGCTCGAGGTCTCTCCGAACCCTCTATACGACGCCTATTACGGTCTGATCGATTTCGAATTCTGGGCAAAAAAGAACATCGGCCAAGACGCGGTGGATTATCTGAAAAAGAACGTCCATCCACTCGACCTCGCCTTTCGACTCGCCGAAGCTCACGGAATCGTGCTACTGAACGGTGGCGGTTTCGAGGCACCGGACTGGTCGTTGCGTGTATCACTCGCGAATCTGGACGACGAGGTTTACGACGAAATCGGCCGTGGCGTACGGTCGATCGCTCGCAGCTACCGGCATGCATTTGAAGCATCGAAGTCCGGCCCCGTATCTCAGCGAGCGGCTGCACGATAGTCTGGAAGCAGCATAGTCAAGGAAGTTCGCCGAAATAAACGCCGGGCTTCCAACCTTCGGCCCCTGAGGAATCAGGCCAGTTGTACTCGTATTTTCCTGCGCGATTTTGCGGCTCACGACAAAGCCGGGCAAAGCGCCTTCGCGATCGCATATGCAAGAAAGAACGCGAAGGTCAGTAACGAAAGCCGAACACAATGGAGATGAACTGCGTGTTGACATTGTTAGTCGGCGCGTAATGATAGCGGGCTTCCACATAAGCGCGGTTGGGCGCGTCGCCAACGCGAATTGTAAACCCGATCCCACCGTTGATACCGAACGCACTGGAACTGGACCTGGCGATCGTTGCGCTGGTGGTGGTAGTGCCGGGGGTGCAGTTATATCCCCACCACACTGACAACGGATTAATGCAAACCGTGCCCGCCGGAATCGCCCTTGAAAGCTCCGCGCTGCGATGATACCAGCCTGGCCCGCCGATCAGATAAGTCCCGAAGGTTTTTCCCCGTAATTCATAGCGGTAATTTGAGATAAGAGCCACGAAAGCACCGTGTCCACCGATATCGGACGATTGCAGCGCCTCGCGAACAGGATCGAGCGCGGCGTCGGTGGCCCACAACCAGTTCCACATGAACTCGCCGACAACCGCGTGACGCCTCGTGAAGTTATAACCGGCTCCGAAGTCAACCCCGAGGCCGAAATTCGTGTAGCGCGCCATCGGATTAAGCGGCGTGCTCATGGTGAAGACGCCAATATTGTCATTGAACCGGGGGTCGTCGTTTCCACTTTGAGCGTAAGCACTGCCAGGTAAAAAGATGATGGCCAGCCAAAACAGTAGTTTCGCGATCCGCTTCACGACAATGGCCTCTGGCCGCCAGAAACTCTAGTTTCACCAGGCGCTAGTCTAAAATCTCGTAGGATCGGCACATCCTGAGGGAGGAAACCGTGGTTCATTTGAGAAACGTTAGTCAACTGTCTTGAGGCGTTAAACTGGTACTTATGCCAGCGCGTCACAGAGGTTTTCGAAGACACTTCGACTCTTTCCCGTGATTCTGTCGCGCCTACTGATCGACTGGATGATTGGAGGCTAACTAGATAAGAACGTCACTCCGAAATAATGCCGATACTGTTAACTATTATAGCTGATGATATCCACGTTTATGGTGTAGTTAGTTCAGGCAACATCGGAGACGACCATGATGATGATTGGCGAACGCCTACGGAAATTGCGCGAGGAAAAGAAGCTCTCTCAAGGCGACATTGAGAAACGGACTGGACTATTGCGATGCTATATTTCGCGCGTCGAAAACGGCCATACGGTGCCTTCGGTCGAGACCCTCGAAAAGTTAGCACGCGCTCTGGAATTGCCGCTGTACCAGATCTTTTACGAAGGAGAGATGCCGCCGGAGGCTCCTGACATACCCTCGGCCAGGATGGGGCGTGAGAACGCTTGGGGAAGCGCGGGGAAAGACGCGAGATTACTGGCAAAGTTCCGCCGCGTTTTAAGCCACACCAATGAGACGAATAAGCGGCTGCTTCTCTCGATTGCACAAAGGATGGCGGCTCGCACTGCAGAGCGAGTGGTGTGATAACAGTCACATACTCGGTCTGTGTTAGCGGCGAAGATTGGCGGAATCAAGGAAAGGCGGTGAGAAACATAGGCTGCCCTCGATGTGGTTCAACCAAAGTGAAAGTCATCAGTGCCGAGTTTGCGTTTACGCAAGACCGAGAGAGGTTTATTTATTCGGTACTTTCTCCGGCAGTTTGCCTGGACTGTGGGATTGCTACAGCTTGCTTACCTCCGGATACGCACGATGAGTTGAAACGTTTGTTCCACGTTCGCGCCACGCGCGGAGAACACTTGCCGCAGGCAATGTGTCCCAATTGCAATTCGAACTCTCTCGCAGTATTCGAACCCGTGGAGGTCGCCTTTGGATTGGGAAAGGGCCCGCCGGTTCACCTGACGGGACAAGCTTCTTTGAAGGCGTGCCTCAGATGCACATTCTCGGAGTTTTGCGTTCAAGGGGGAGATCTCACGAAAATTCAATTGGCCATCGGCACCGAGCTTCGGCCCCCAATCTCAGGCACGCCAAGGCTAGCGAAACGCACGGCCTAGGTCGTGATCATTCTTCTGCAGGCGATCGCTCCCGATCATGAGCGGGGGCAAAGCCATCCCCAAAAACGCGCTTACCTGCCAAAACAGCGTCAATAGCCGCCACCAGTTCGCGCACAGTTTTAGCTTTGCTCACGTAGCCCGACGCCCTCAGACGGATTGCCTCCTCTACCACGTCAGTGGAGGCCTCCTGACTAAGGAAGATTACTTTGCATTCCGGATTGGTCTTGAGTATTTCCTCCGCGACTCGAATTCCATTCATTTTCGGAATCCCTATGTCCAGAAGGATCAACTCAGGCTGCAACGCTCTGGCCTTCTCGATAGCCTCGAAGCCGTCTGCCGCTTCGGCAACTATTTGCCATTCCGCCCGGCTGCTCAGGATCGATCCCACGAGCTTTCGAAACGGTTCAAAGTCGTCCACAATAAGAATGCGGCTGGCCTCGGTCATCAGATCGCTCCACGTTCATGCACGGACACCGGTTACAGTGATGTACCTCAGTGCCCGCTTTCCAAATGGAGCAGATTGGCTGCCATATAAAAACTCCGCTAAGGTCAGTATAATCAGCGTGTTTTTCGCCTCTATCCGACGTCCTGAAGCTTATCTGGCTCAAATCCACCACGATCAGGTGGTTTGCGGCCACGTTGCCCAGCCTGTTTGGTCGGTCTGACACTTTTGCCAGTTCCGGAAATCTGGGTGGCGTCCTAGACTCACCAACGTTTGCTGGGGACCAGGACCGAGAGCCAGTCATTCCCCTCCCCCCAATCGTTTTCTGGTCCTCAGCAGCAATGCCACGAAGCTCCACCTTTCAAATCCCTTCTGACAACATAGCGACTGGCTTAAGCTGTTTCGCTAACAACCGGTGGAGCGGGCAGGATATCTACGAATTCGTCTACATCAATGCCGGAGACATTTCGGAGAACCTATTCATAGCGTAGCGATTCGCTTGGATGCAGGTTTGCCGCGCGACTCGCCGGCAAATAGCCGAAAATTAACCCTGTGAAGCATGAAACGAACAGAGCGACGATCACAGACACCCAAGACAATGGGAGACTCAGGTTAGCAAACTGCGGGAAAAATCCAAGAGCGACGTCGGCTGCGAAGGGGAGCAAAATACCGATCACAACGCCGATGAGGGAACCGGTTCCGCTGATCAAAACGGCTTCCACGAGAAATTGGCACATTATGTCTATACGGCGAGCGCCGACGGCTCGGCGAATGCCGATTTCATGTGTGCGCTCTGTCACGGTAACAAGCATGATGTTCATGATTCCGATTCCGCTTACAATCAAAACCACGAAAGCGACAAGAAGCAATACAATTGTCAGCGCAAGAGAGATTCGCCGTGTAGCTTCCAGAAGGGCTGTAAGGTTATCCACCGTGTATTTGGGTTCGTTCCCGTGTCGCCTGTGCAAAACTTCTCCAATCTCCTTCGTAACGAACGGCACATCCTCGGAACTATCCGCTTGTGCATACAACGTTCTGAAATAGTCTTCGCCCGTGTAATATTTTATGAGAGAAAAGGGCACGAGCAGAGAGTCAGTGGCGATTTCCGATTCCCCAAAAGTCGCCACGCGTTCCTGAAAGATGCCAATGACCGTAAACGATAGTTCTCCCACTCGAATCTGCTGGCCAATTGCTGCGCCCGGAGGCTCCATCACGGCGGCAAGGTGCTTTGTGATGAGACATACCTTACTTCGCTTCTCCATTTCGTCGGCATCAAAGTAGCGACCGCTAAGCACTTCGAGATTGCGGATTGCCTGAAACTCTTCGGTAACGCCGACGACGTTCACAGGCAAGTCCTCACCTTCCGCCGCGATTGTCATTTTGATATCGTGCGTCCCGGCAACTCTGACGACGTCTGCGGCGTTTTCTCGGATTGATTCCAGGTCGGCTGGAGAAATTTCGTTCGCGGGTGACTCAATACCTCCGCCATGCTGCAAGCCTGCGTAAACAATATTGGCGCCTACACCCTCAATCTGCGCCACCACGTACTTCTTACCGGCCAAGGCAATCGAAACGACGAAAACGATGCAAGCGCTGCCAATCGTGACGCCGAGCATGGTCAGGACAGCGCGTATCGCATTCGTACGTATTGCCTCCCACGCGAGGCTCCATGTCTCATTCTGTAGCAGGCTCGTACAGATCGCCTCCGGAAATTCCAAATTGGGTTTCATAGATTGCCGACGCCACCACTTGAGGGCGTACGAAGTCCAAGATAGGCGAGCGCAGGATGGCGCAGCCCTAGAGCTGCCGTTACTGTTAAATTTGACAGGGAGCCGATCGTTAGTTCAGGAAGCAGACAGTTCAGTGCGAGCCTGCAATGCGGTGGGCCTTAAGTTCGAGCATCATATCGAGGAAATGAACACTTCGCCTCGTGCGACGGCCTTCACCGCCGGAATCAAGTCACGAACCATCGTGTATTTGAAGACGTACCCCAAAGCCCCGGCTTCTCGGGCGGAATCGATAAACTCCTGGCCAGTTTCGATGCTGCAAATCACGACGGCCGTTTTCGAGCCGAGCTTTCTCAGTCGGCGAGTGATCTCCACTCCGTCAAGAGACGGCATCACTAAGTCCAATATCGCGACATCTGGCACATAGCGACTGATGTACTCAAGGACCGTGAGCCCGTCTTGGGCAGCTCCTACAAGATCAAAGTGGTCTTTGAGAAGGACAATCCACTGCCGCAGGACTGCAGGATTGTCGTCAGCGATCACAACCCTCATTGCACGGTACCCCGGGTCAGACACGACAAGAGTGACTTATAGGCGCCGCTCCGTCTTTGCTCCGACGCAAGAAACAATGCGATTCGCTGTCATTTCTTACAGTTTTCGCTTCGAATCTGCCGCCATAACGTACGAACGTCGTCGCCTAAACGGGCGCTTAAGCGCAATCGCGTTCAGTTCGGGACCTCAAGGGAGAATAGTCATGAGTGTCGCGTCAAGAACATCAACCGCCCGAGTAGACCAATTCTTTACTGTTGCAGAAGCACGCTTCGATCGGTGGCGGTCGCTGCTCCAAGCAGCCCGTGACTGGGAAGAAGCTGCGAATCAGAGTCGCGCCGAAAAGGAGGAGCTGCAAGGGGAGGCAGCCGCGTCGCTCGCTGAATTGCGTCAATGGGAAGACTTCTTTGCGTACCCCGGCCAACAGCTGATCGCGCGCCTCAGCGAGCGCATAAGCTCGGGAGATGCCCCGGGAACCGCGCGACTCGCTCAGTCCATTAGTGCGGCCCTCTTAACGCACTCTTACCGCAACGACCCTTCCGAGTGGGAGGCGGAAGGTTCATCTGCTGTTGCGCTTGGGGAGCGTGTGCCTGTCTACAGCGACGGCGCAGCGACATACCGTCCGTATTTCGAGGTCCTTGTGGTGAGTCCGGCGCGCCGGACGGCATGGTCTCAGCTGGGGGAAGAATTGCGCAAATTGCGTCGCCCCGAAGACAAATTCGTTTACGAGCCGGTATTTGTCGGCAGCTTCGAAGATGGATTTCTTGCCACTATTCTGAACGGCAGCATCGAGGCCGTGATCATTTACGAAGGGATTTCCTTCGCTTCGTCGCACCACAGTCCGGTTCTGCGAGAATTTCTCACCTCCCACTCAGAAACCTTGGGCACGAGTGCAACGGCCGGACAATACGGATTGGCTCTTGCCAGATCACTGAAGCTATTACGGCCCGAACTGGATATCTACTATCTGTGCGATAGGGAAGCGGAAAAATTAGCGGGTGACCCCAGCACAGCAACGATTAGGCGGATATTCTATCAGGTCGAAGAGCCCCTCGAATTGCACCTCGGCATTCTCGACGGAATTGCGGAAAGGTACAGCACTCCTTATTTCGACAACCTCCAAAAGTATGCGCAGCGGCCAATAGGAACGTTTCACGCGCTGCCGATCGCGAGAGGTAAGTCCATCTTCAAATCGAATTGGATTCGCGATATGGGCAGATTCTATGGAATAAACCTCTTCCTCGCCGAGTCTTCTGCGACAACGGGAGGCCTTGACAGCCTTTTGGAGCCGACAGGAAACATCAAACTAGCTCAAGAAAAGGCGGCGCGAGCGTTCGGAGCCGACCATGTCTTTTTTGTGACGAACGGGACTTCGACGTCAAACAAGATCGTGGAACAGGCGTTGCTTGCGCCTGGGGACATAATGCTGGTCGATCGGAACTGCCATAAGTCCCATCATTATGGAGCCGTTCTCTCGGGTGCGCTTCCGTTGTACTTGGAGGCGTATCCGCTCACGCAATACTCGATGTATGGCGCCGTTCCGCTTCGTACAATCAAAAAGGCGCTGCTCGACCTGAAAGCAGAAGGCAAACTGGACCGCGCCCGGCTTCTGGTTCTTACAAACTGTACTTTTGACGGGCACATCTACAACGTCGAGCGCGTGATGGAGGAATGCCTTGCTATCAAGCCCGACCTGATTTTTTTGTGGGACGAAGCGTGGTTTGGTTTTGCGCGGTGGAGTCCGTTCTATCGTCGTCGAACGGCCATGGGGGCGGCCGCAATTCTCGAGCGCAAATTCAAGGAGCCCGCATATCGCCGCGCCTACGACGAACAAGTCAGGAAGCTCGGATCGAATCCAAGCGACGCAGCACTTCTTCAAACTCGACTCTTGGCGGATCCGGACAAGGCCCGCCTGCGCGTATACCAAACGAATTCAACGCACAAATCGATGTCTTCGCTGCGACAGGGTTCGATGATCCTCGTAAAGGACCCCGACTATCACACCGTCGAGGAGCAGTTCCACGAAGCAGTTTTCACACATGCGTCCACGTCGCCGAATCTGCAGATCATCGCATCCCTAGACGTCGCAAGGCGACAAATGGAATTGGAAGGATATGAGATGGTAAACCGCGCCATACAACTGGCCCTGGACCTCCGGCGAGAGGTGAATAGGCATGCTCTCGTTTCGAAGTATTTCCGCATCTTGGGCGCAGACGAGATGATTCCAAGCGAGTTTCGCGAGTCCGGCTTCGTCGACTGCCTAGCGCCTGGAATGGACTGGGGGAAGGCAGCGAAGTCTTTGAGAGAAGACGAGTTCGCACTCGACGTTACTCGACTTACTCTTGTTTGCGGCTCTGCCGGCTTTGATGGAACGCAATTCAAGAATCTCCTGGCCGCCGACTATGACATCCAACTAAACAAAACGTCCCGAAACAGCGTCCTGCTTCAGACGAACATAAACAACACTCGCAGCGACATCGCACAGCTAATCAAAGTGCTTGTGGAGATTTCCCAAAACATAGAAAAGAATCTGGCTGACGGCGGCAAGGAAGCCCAAGCAGCGTTCGCGGCCCGTGTGAAATCCCTCATGACGGACGTGCCTGACCTTCCTAATTTCAGTTCGTTCTTCAAGTCCTTCCGTCCAGACGCATCGAGCTCTACGCCGGAGGGAGACGTGCGGGCGGCGTTCTTTGGCGCTTACCGAGAGCAGCAATGCGAGCACTTGAAGCTCTCCAGCCCCGAAATCGACAAACGTCTGAAAGAGGGGCCGGATCTCGTTTCGGCAAACTTTGTAATCCCTTATCCGCCGGGATTTCCCATTATGGTGCCAGGACAGGTAATCAACGCGGAAACGATCCAGTTCATGCGGAAATTGGATGTGAAAGAGATACACGGTTACACGGCCGCACTCGGACTGAAACTTCTGAGTCCACTATTCCTGGAATCGGCCCTATCTGCGACAGGCGGCACGACTGAAGCCGGAAAGAATGCGAAACGCAAGTCCGCGCAGGCGGCGTGAGTAAGAAAGTAACCAGACATGGAATCGCTCACGAGCCTATTCGCAAAATATCCCGAAATGGGCGTCTACCTCGCGGTGGGGATAGGGTACGTGATCGGCCGGTTCAAGTTTCGCGGCGTTGGACTGGGAGTCGTGACGGGCTCTCTTTTGGGCGGAATTCTTCTTGGGAATTTCTTTCACGTTCCGGTATCGGACCAGGCGAAAGCGATTCTTTTCCTGCTCTTTCTTTTCGGAATCGGCTATTCGGTGGGCCCTAGCTTCTTTCAGAACCTGAGGGGGGATGGCTGGCGGTGGGCGGTGCTTGGCGTGTTTGTACCCATTATCGGCTTATTGATTGCCTACGCCGTAGCGCACACGTTGAAACTCGACCCTGGCTACTCTGCCGGCTTGCTTTCTGGGTCTCTGACCGAATCGCCGGTAATCGGGACGGCCAGCGAAGCGATTCGGGAGTTATCCGTCTCTGACGAGCAGAAACAGCTTTGGATCGGGCACATCGCGGTTGCGGACGCAATCTGCTACATATTCGGTACCCTTGGCGTTATCTGGTGCTGCAGTAGTCTCGGTCCGAAGCTTCTTCGCTTCGATCTGAAAGAAGAATCGAAAAAAGTTGAAGCAAGCTTGGGCATTCAGCACGCCAAAGGCGGTGTGCGCTCGGCTTGGGAGCCGATTGGTGTCCGGGCGTACACGATCCGAAACGATGCGAAGGTAGTGGGAAAGACAGTAGCTGATGCGGAAAGGGCATCCTCTGGTACGCGACTTTTCGTCGAGCGCATCCGCCGCGCAGGAGAGATTTTTGAACCTGTCGGCACGACGGTGTTGGAGGCAGGCGATACGGTAGCGGTGTTGGGGCGAACTGAGAGTCTCGTAACCCTTCTTGGGCCGCGGTCCAGCGAGGTGGCCGATCCGGAATTGCTGAAAATTCCCGTCGCGTCATTCGATTTGTATGTGACGAGCAAGGCCATAGCAGGGAAGACCCTCCAGCAGGTTGCGGACACTGTCGACGAGTCTCGTAGCGTGCTGCTGCGTGGTATTACACGGGCCGGTCAGTCAATCCCAATAGGAACAAACACCGTTGTGGAGCGTGGCGATACACTGCACTTGACCGGTACCGAAGCCGCCGTGGAGAAATTAGCAGGAACCGCCGGGAGAATTATCCACCCAACGGAGGACACCGATTTCGCTGTGCTTGGAGTCGCGATATTTGTCGGCGTCCTAGTGGGAGCGATCATTAAGATTCCTCTGGGTCACTTGAACATCGCTCTAGGAACGAGCGTGGGGACTTTGCTCGTTGGTGTGATCGTGGGATGGATGCGGTCCCTGCGGCCGTGGTTTGGAAGGGTGCCGGATGCCGCTATCGCATTTATGAAGTCGATTGGCTTGGCTGCTTTTGTAGCGATGGTGGGCCTGAAGGCTGGTCCGATCTTTGTATCCGCCGTAAAAGAATATGGCTACATTTTGTTTCTGGGTGGCATGGTCGTCACTCTCACGCCACTCATTGCAGGGCTCCTCTTGGGCCGGTACATCCTGAAGCTAAATCCGGCGCTGCTAGTGGGAGGAATTGCCGGCGCTCAGACCATGATCGCCGGCGCTGCGGCAGCCCAAGAGAAATCAGGGAGTCCAATCGCCACCCTCGGTTACTCGTATACAGTTGCATTCGGGCATGTGCTGTTGACCACATGGGGCACTATCATCGTGTACCTGATGACGTGGCACAGCCAATAGCGAATGTAACGCGGGAGGGTGTGAGCGGTACGGCGATGGGCTGGGGCTACACGCATGCTCGCGCGAAAAGTCGGCATCTCGACAATCGTTTCGCTGTTTCTCTGTATTAATTTTCTCATCTTCGCTCGCCCACCAAAACAAGATCGAACGTTTCTCATAAGCGGATATTCCGGCGAGCTGCCGGTGCTCGAAAAGGATGGACGCCTTTACGTTGCTATCGACGCGTTGGCCCAGCTTACAGACGCTTCGATCGCTTATCGAGGAAATCAGATCGTGCTCACACTGTCCCCGGGAACGGCAGATTCACAGGCGATTACTCGCGAAGGGACTCCTTCGGAGTTCTCCAGAGCGTTTCTTGCCGCGGCCATCGAGCAGATGGCTGTAATCAGGGAATGGCGATCCACTTTGGCCACCGCAGTGCAGCGAGGCTACCCGATAACTGAGGATTGGACGAGCCCCTTCAGCGATAGGGCGCAAAAGAGCCTAGCGCTTGTCTCCGTTGCACTTTCAACGGACGCTGATCGCAGCGCGTACGACTTGCTGGTAAACGAATACAACTATACGAATAAACTCACCGAACAGTTTTTGGATGCGAGTAGATCAAGAGCGTATATACCGACCGATTCCTTTGACGATGATCCGATCAATCGCAAGATCCTCGCTTGTGCGCATTCGCTTGAAGCGATGGCCGCAAACGGGAGATTCACTGACGATGGCTCGTGCCATTAGCTTCGCACCTTGGCTTCGCTTTTTACGCATTGGCTATCTGCATCAATTGACAGTACCCGCCTGAACCATAACTGCGCACAATCACAGTCGATTCAGACGCCGCGCGCCTGGTGGGCACACTCCACAACCGCGCCGTCCAGCTGGAGAATTGGAGGGTCTCGATGTCTGCCATCTTTTCTATGCGTCGCGCACTCTTACTCGGCTTTTTTTTCCTTATCGCACTCGCATTCGGAGCCGCGCGCGTTGCCGCTCACGCCATTCTGGAAAGTTCCACGCCTGCTATCGATAGCACGGTAACAAGTCCGACGGTCCCGATCACGCTCAGGTTCAACGTGCGCGTCGACGCATCCCGCTCACAGTTGCGCTTGCTCTTTCCCAACGCAAGCCTGATCGACCTTTCTGCGCAGCAGACCTCTCCGGACACTCTGGCGACGAAAGTCACGGGCCTCAAGCCCGGCTCTTACACGATTCTGTGGCAGGTACTTGCTCCAGATGGCCATATCACGCGCGGCGAGATACCCTTCAAAGTGGCAAATCCCTGATGTTGGCCGACCTTTTCGGCGTTCTTGGCTTCCTGTTTATCTTATTCCGCGCGGCGATACTGTGCTTCCAGACAATCACTGTTGGCGGGGTAATATTCGTACTAGTCGTCGCCCGTGATTGTTACCTTCGTCAAGAATCATGGCTTCGCCCAACCAAGCGCCTGATTCGTTGGGCGTCCGTCGGACTCGTCTTCTCAGAATGTCTTTCGATCGTTATCAACACGCTTGTACTCACATCATCAGGCAACCTCGCCATTCGAGACGTGCTTGGCGCCAATTACGTCACCGCCGGACTTCTTAGCTCTCTCGCGGGAATCGCA
>Ga0335085_10002979_pt1 | contig 30369 bp, 26 predicted proteins | sample Lox_Sample_45_FD_206712 | JGI IMG/M metagenome (GOLD analysis project Ga0335085, IMG submission 206712) | Soil microbial communities from Loxahatchee National Wildlife Refuge, Florida, United States - Lox_Sample_4.5 | ecosystem: Environmental > Terrestrial > Soil > Wetlands | place: USA... | reverse complement strand
AGAAGACGAGCCCGTCGGCCTCGCCCGAGTCGAACAGCGACAGGATGTGCGGGTGCTGGAGATTCGCCGTCGTCTTGATCTCGGCCAGGAACCGCTCGCCGCCGAGGATCGCCGACAGCTCCGGCCGCAGCACCTTGAGCGCGACCTTCCGGTCGTGCCGGACGTCGTGCGCGAGGTACACGGTGGCCATGCCGCCCGCACCCAGCTCGCGCTCGATGCGGTAGCGGCCGGCCAGGGCGCCGGCCAGACGGGCGACGGCGTCAGTCACGCGGGAACCCCAGGCGCGCGAGCGCCGCGCGGAACCGCGGGTCCATCCGCAGCCTCGGGCGCACGCAACCGCAGTAGATCGCCGCCCCGAGGCCGCTGCGCTTCGGGTCGGGCGGCAGCTGGGCGAGGTACGCGATGACGCTGTCGTCGCCGTCGAGCATCTCGTGAACCAGGATGTGCCACGACGCCGGCGTGCCCGGCCGGTCGGCGCTCTCGCGTAGCGCCGCCTCGCGCCGCGACGGATCGCGCAGGCGCGCGGCCACTGCCGCCGCCGCGGCGCTGTCGGTCCCCGTCGCGCGGAGGGCCTGCTCGAAGTCGGTGGCCAGGTGGTCGTAGTCGCCGCGATACAGGTCGTGGTGGGCGCCGAACCACCGCACGAGCGCGTGGTCCGGCGCGAGCGCGCGCGCCTGCGCGAAGGCGGCCGCCGCGTCCGCCGGCCGCTCGGCGCCGTCGTAGGCGGAGCCGAGGGACACCACGGCCACCACGGACGACGGATCGAGATCCCGCGCGGCCTCGATTTCGCGCACCGCCTCGTCCCACCGGTTCCACACCTCGAGATCGTAGCCGCGCCACAGGTGCGCGGTGGGATACTGCGGACTCAGCGCGACCGCGCGCTCGAACGCCGCCCGCGCCTCCTGCCAGCGCGACTGGTACTCGAGGATCTCGCCGAGCGACGCGAACGCCTCGCCGAGGCCCGGCGCCAGCGCGAGGGCGCGGCGCGCGGCGCGCTCGGCCTGGGCGAGGGTCGTGTCGGGATCGATGCCGGGCACGTCGTACTCCGACGGGAGGAACAGCACGTAGCTGTCCGCCAGCCCGGACCAGGCCTGCGCGAAGCCGGAGTCGGCCGCGATCGCCTGGCGGAAGTAATCCGCCGCCCGCACGAGATCCTGCGCGGTGCGTTTGCCCCAGTAGTAGCGGCCCAGCAGGTAGGCGTCGTAGGCCGCCGAGTTCCGCGTGGGCCGCTCGGCGACCGCCTGCCGCTCGGCCGGCAGCAGCCGGCCGACGATGCCGCTCGCCACGTCGGCGGCCACCGCGGCCTGGATCGCCAACACGTCCCCGCCCTGCTGGTCGAACTCGCGACCCCAGATCTGCGCGCCGCCGGTGGCGCGGATCAGCTCCGCGCTCACGCGCAGCCGGCCGCCGGCGCGCCGCAGGCTGCCGCCCACCAGGTACGCGACGCCCAGCGTCCGGCCGACGGCCCGGGGGTCCTCGAGCGCAGCGCCCCGGTAGCGGCGCACCAGGTAGCGGCTCCGCACCGTGAGCCGGTCGACGCTCGCAAGCCGGTTGATGATCTCCTCGGTGAGGCCGTCAGCGAGATACGCGTCCGCGCTGTCGCCCGTCGCGTTCTCGAAGTACAGCACCGCCACGCTGTTGAGCGGCGCCGCGGCGGCGCGATGCGCTCCACACGGCGGCGGCGTGCCGTCGGGGCATTGGCTTCTCAAGGTGCCGGTTGCGCAAACGGCCAGACCCACGACCAGCCCGGCGGTCGCGGCCCGGGCCGCAAGCGCCCGCGGGCCAAGGGAGGCAGGGGGCAGACGCCAGGCGGCGCTCACGGCTCCATCGCCCCCGGCGGCCGGCTCTCGGCGAGCAGCCGCTGGAACCGCGGGTCGGCGCGCAGCGGAGCCAGCTCCGGCCACAGCATGAAGTTCCACAGCGCGGCGCCGCGCGGCGTGGCCTCCTCGAGTACCCGGAGCGCCCGCTCGCGCTGGCCGGCCGCCACGAACGCTTCGGCGAGCGTCCCCGCGACGAACGGCCCACGGCGGCCCCCCGCCACGGCGGCCGCACGCGCCGTGAGGTCGCGTGCCGCGGCCGAGTCGCCGCCCGCCGCCGCGACGGCGGCGGCCGCGCCGAGCCCGTAGTACTGCTCCGACGGCGGGCCGGTGCGCAGGGCCGCCTCGGCGTCCGCGCGCGCGCCCGCCGTGTCGCCCAGGCGGAGCCGCAGGTAGGCGCGCGACGCGTATGCGGCGTAAAACTCGGGGTTCGCGGCGATCGCGCTGTCGTAGGACAGCGCCGCGTCACGATCCCGGCGCAGGACCTCGTAGGTGTTGCCGACCAGGAAATGGGTGATGGCGCGGCCGGGCTCGAGCTGGAGCGCGCGGGACGCCGGCGCCAGCGCTCGCGCCGGATCGACGTTGAAGAGCCAGGAGCTGTACTGGTGCCACGCCTCGGCGTTGCGCGGGTCGAGCCGGGTGGCCCGCTCGAGCGCCGGGAGCACGCCCTCGAGCGTCCGCGGGTGCACGAACGCGAGGAGGTACCCCCGCACCATCCACGCGTCGGCGGACGTCGAATCGAGCGCCAGCGCGCGGTCCACCGCCCGCGTGCCGCGCGCCACGAGGCTGTCGGCGCCGAGCTCCTGGTAGTCCCAGCCCCAGTCGAGGTACAGCGCGTAGCCCAGCGCGATCCGCGCGTCGGCGCGCGCGAACGTCGAGTCGAGCCGCACCGCCGCGGCGTACTCGTCGATCGCCCGCGCCACGCCCTCGGGCGTGCGCCTGGCGAGCTCGTGGTCGCCGCGCAGGACGTGGTCGTACGCCTCCGGCTTGCTGGTGGGCCGGCTCGCGAGCACCGTGCGCTCGGCCGGCAGCAGCCGTCCGGCGATCGCCGTGGCGACCGCGCCGGCGATGTCTTCCTGAACCGCGAGCAGGTCCGCCGCCGGCCGCGTGTACGACTCCGCCCACTGCTGGGTTCCCGCCGCCACCGCGACCAGGTTCACCGAGATGCGGATGCGGCCGCCGCCGCGCTGGTAGTCGCCCTCGACCACGTAGCGGACGCCGAGCCGGCGACCGAGCCGGCGCGGGTCGGCGTCGCCGCCGCGCTGCGCGCTGCGCACGACGCCGGGGCTCGTGACCGCGAGGCGCGGCACCCGCGCCAGGCTGGTGGCGATCTCGGACGCCAGGCCGTCGGAGAGGTACGCGTCGGACGAGTCGCCGGTGACGTTCGCGAACAGCAGCACCGCCACGCTGTTCCCCGGCGGCGCCCCGACGGCCGGGTGGCCGCACGGCGGCGGCGTGCCGTCGGGGCATTGGCTTCTCAAGTTGCCAGTTGCGCAGACGGCAAAAAGGAAGAGCAGCCACAACGTCGTGGGCCGGGCCACGAGTGGCCGCAGGCCAAGGGGATCGGGGGCAAGCCGGACGAGCGCGCTCACGCGAGCCGGATCTCTCCGTCGATCGTGGCGAGGGTCCCGAGTCCCTCGATCGTCAGCACGGCGCGCGTCTTCAGCGCCTCGCCGCCCTCGAGCGTCCCGGAGGCGAGCGCCGTCGCCACCGCGCGCTCGATCTCGCGCTGCGCCGTGATGCCGAACTGCTTGAGGAACTTCCGGATCTCGAGGTTGAACGTCTCCTCGTGCACTCGACCCTCCCGGTGTCCCGGCTGTCCGGCGCCCGCCATGACGGACGAACGCCGCGACCATCCGACGGTCTCGGTCCTTCGGTCTTCCTGACGGGCTCTATTAAGGAATGGAAACGGCTGCAATCAATGTGGTTCCCGGTGCGCGGGCAAGAGCGCGCGCGACGCCGTTCTGACCGCGGTCCACCGCGGCGGGCCCTCTTGCGACCGCGGGCCTCCGCGCGGACACTTGAGCCATGGAGTTCCTGACCCTCCTGGTGATCCTCTGGGCCGCCTGGCTCCTGTGGCGCCGGCCGGAGCGCGAGCGGCTGGCGTTCCTGCTGCTGGTGATCGCCTGCCTCCTGATGGCGATCGGCTTCTTCATCGGCAGCCACGGCTCCCTGGTGCCCGGCGTGAACCTCTGATGGCGCTCTCCGAAGACCGGCTGCGCGCGATCCTCGCGTGGGTGGTCATCGCGCTGATCGGCGGGCCGGTCCTGGGCGCCGTACTGCTCGGCGTGCTGCACGGCGACTCGCCGTGCATCCTCTGCTGGGCCGAGCGGATCGGCATGGTCCTGATCGCGCTGGTGGGCCTGTTCGCGGTCCGCTACGGGCCCCGCCCGCGGTACCTCGGCGTGGCCCTCCTGCTCGGGGTGTGGGGCGTCTACATGTCGCTCCGGCACTCGGCGCTGCACGTGGCGCGCGACGTCGGCCAGGGATTCAGCGCCCCGATCCTCGGCGTCCACACCTACATCTGGGCGCTGGTGATCTACGTGACCGCGCTCGCCGTGATCGGCGTCCTGCTGCTGTTCGTGCGGGACCTGAGGCCCGCCGAGGGGCCGCGCGAGACGGGACGCGCCGGCCGGTTCGCCACCGGACTGTTCGTGGTCGTGGTCGCCGCCAACGCGCTGCAGGCCTTCGCGTCCACGGGGCCGCCGCCGTGGTTCGGCCAGGGCGACCCGGTGCGCCTGTCGTGGAACCCGAAGCACTGGGTGTGGTCGTTCGAGGAGATGGACCCGCCGTACGTCTCGCTCCGCGGATCGTGGACCATCCCGCGGCCCGACCCGTCCGTGGCCGATCCGGACCCCGCCCACGGGCCGCTCGCCGGCCTGCCGGTGCTCGGCGTGTCGGGCTGGGAGCGCATCGGCGCGCCGCTCGCGGGCGCGGTGAGCGGCTTTGCGCGCGACTCGGTGACCGGGCGCTACCTGGTGACGACCGACCGGTGGGGCGTGGCGCTGCTGGACAGCTCGATGTCCCGCGTGCTGCATCGGGTCGTGCTGGACCCGGGGTTCAGCGTGGACCTCTCGCCGCTGGTGGGCGCGGCGTTTCTCGGCGGCGACACGCTGGCGGTCGTCTCGGACAACAAGAGCTGGGCGCTGCTCCGGCCCGACCCGCGCGCCGCCGAGCGCGCCGAGTGGCGGCACTTCCTCTCCTGGGACGGCCAGGTCACCGAGGTCGGACTGGGCCGCTTCCAGACGGTGCGCGCCCACCAGATGTACGTGCGGTCGCTCGCGTTCGACCCGGCGGCGCAGGAGCTGGTGACGGTGAGCGTGCCGAACCCGCGGCACCACCAGCTGGTGGTCTCGCGATTCGCCCGCGGCGACATGGTGGCGTCCTCGGAGTTCGAGCCGCGCACGGCGGCGGATCTGAAGCTCGCGGCCGGGCGCTCGCTCGCCGACTACTTCGTGACCGGTGCCGCCGTGGACGGCGGCCGGCTGTACGCCGTCAGCGCGGCGTACTCGACGCTGCTCGCGATCGACCTGCGGGATCGGACGCTGCGCGGCGCCTGGGCCGTGCCCGGCCTGGCGCATCCGGTCGGCGTGGCCGTGTGGGGGGCTCAGCTGCTGATCGCGCAATCCGACGGCGGCATCGCGGTGGTGCCGAAGCCCGCGCCGTAGCGGCGAAGGAAACGGGGCGCCGGGCCCTCGCCCGACGCCCCGACCCCCACACCCCAACCCCCTAGTTGTTCGCGAACCTGACGGGCTGCGCGACGAGCAGCTTGCCCGCGCGCGTCCTGAGCTCGAGCGCCGCCGACGCCGTGTCGGTGACCAGGACCCGGAAGTCGAACGTCTCCCCGATGCTGACCGGCTGCGTCGCCCTCCGCGGCTCCGCCTGCCAGGCCGGGAGCGGATAGCCGTCCTTCGCCAGCGGCGTCCACCGGACGGGCACGCCGGCGCGTACCAGAGAGAACTCCAGGCCCGGTGATCCCATCGTGATGTTCATCAGGCGGAAGCGGTACGCCACGCCCGGCCGGAGCGTGATCGGCGCGGGCGAGCGGGTTCCGTTCAGCTCCGGCCGGTAATCCGGGCCGTCGCCGGCCATGAAGACGCGGTCCGTCTCCGGGCTCCAGGCCACGGCGGAGTCCGCCACGATCAGCGGGCCGTAGAGACCGTGGCTCTCCTGCCGGATGTCGCTGATGTGCGTGTGGTACATGAAGCTGCCCGTCCGCGGCGGCGTGAGCAGCACCGCGAGGGAGTCGCCCGGCATGATCGGGCGCTCCAGCGCCGTGCCGGTGCCGCTGACCCCGGCCACGCCGTCGTTGTAGCTCTCGATCTCGAGCCCGTGCCAGTGCACCTGGGTCATCTCGGCGGTCCGATTCACGACCCAGATGCGCGTCGGCTCGCCCCTGTGCAGCACGATGGCCGGCCCGGGGACGGACGCCGCCGTCGAGGCGTCACCCTCCTGGAGCGCGTACCCGAATCGGCGGGTCGAATCGCCCGGTGCCGAGTCCGACTCGACCAGGAGGCGCAGCGTGCGCCGGTCGCCCGCCAGGGGCTTCCACCCGCGGGGCGGACGCACGTAGATGCCCAGCACCAGCCCGCCCATCCCGTAGCGGGCGTGGTCCTCCATGTGCTGGTCGCCCGGGTACCCGTTCAGCACGTGCGCGATGCGCGAATCGAGCTGCTCCGAATCCAGCGGGAACGACGGATTGGGGAGCACGTGCCAGTTGAGATGGCAGTGGAAGATCCACCCGCCCGGCCGGCCGGGGCTCCAGACCAGGTCCATCGTCGTCCCGTCCCACATCGGCTCGGTCACGTCCATCCGCCGGGCCGCCGGCCAGTAGACGGTGTCCTGCTGGACGTCGCCGCGCGCGTCCACCCGGAAGTAGAAGCCGTGGAGGTGGAAGGGATGGACGTCGTTCGTGGCGTTGATGATCCGCCAACGCACCGAGTCGCCCACGTCGTAGGTCAGGCGCTCGGTGTTCGGCCAGGCGCGCCCGTTGAACGTGAACAGCTCGTAGCCGGTGATGGCCGCGTCCGACGTGTCCCCCGGCGGGATGTAGCGCTCGACCACGAACACGCGGTCCGGCTTCGGCGGCGCGCCCGCGGGGTCCACGATCAGGGCGCCGTTGAGGTGCGCATCCTCGAACTGCCGGCCCTCGAAGCCCTCGCCGCGCGTGCTCGCCCAGTAGTAGTAGGTGCCCGCGGCGTCGGCGTGGAAGCGGGCCTCCCGCGTGGCGCCCGGCGGCACGACCAGCGTGTCCATGACGTCCACGTGCCGCGCCGAGAGGCCGTGGACGACGAGCGTGGAGTCCGTGCGGTTCGCGACGCGCGCGACGATCTCCGTGCCCTCGCGCACCCGCAAGAGCGGCCCGGGATCCTGTAGCGCCTTCCCCTCCACGCCGAACGCGAACATCGGCACGCCCGGCTTGTCGTCGCCGAGCGGATGCCACGTCCCGAGCCGTACCTCGAGCGCGACCGTGAGCGTGCCGTGCGCGAGCCGGCCCGCCGCGACGCGGTTGTCGTTGAAGTGGACGACGTCGGCGGCCGGGTGGGTCGGCGCGTGGATGCCCGCCAAGCCGAGGAGCCCCGGCACGAGCCAGGAGTGCAATCGCATTGGGAATCGGGAAAAGGGAGCGCCGAAGATCGTGAGTCGACCGCGCGTGGTCAAGCGGCGTCGTGCCCCGCCGCCTGACCGCGGTCCAACGAACGTCAGCGCGGCGCCACGTGGTACAGCGACTGCATCCCCATCACCAGGTGCGGCCCCACGTGGCAGTGGAACAGCCAGGTCCCCGGATTGTCGGGCACCATGTCGGCGACCACCATGCCCATCGGCAGCAGGCCCGCGACGTCCTCGCGCATGCCGCCCACCAGGACCGTGTTGCCGTGCCAGTGCGGCGCGTGGAACTCGAATCCCGTCGTCGCCATCAGGTACCAGCGCACCCGCTGGCCGACCTTCATCGTGAGCCCGGGCAGGTGGCCGTACAGGAAGCCGTTCATCGTCTCCTTGAAGTTGCCCTCCGGGTGCGGGACGCCCGCGTCCTCGCCGAACGGTGTCTTGACGATGTGCTGCTTCGGCGCGAACCGCGCGATGTTCTCCCCGAGATACCAGCTCTGGCTCTCGTCGAACTCGGCGAACGCGACCACCAGCTCGCGGTCCACGTCCGCCGGCGTCCCGTCGGCGCGCGCCCGGCCCCGCGCCGTCACGATGATCGGTCCGACCAGGCCCGCGTCCACGTCCCGCTCGTCGTTGGTGTGCGAATGGTACATCCACAGCACCGAGCTTCCGTCGTTGGGCCCGGGGCCAGCGCGGGCGGGCACCGGCCACACGTACAGGTGCGTGCCGCCCGGCGGAACCGCGTCGTCCGCCTTGTCGGCGCCGTCGGTGGAGTCGGCGTACGGCGCGCCCTCCGACGCCTTCGCGTAGAACACGCCGTGCGGGTGCATGCTCGCCGGATGCGGCGTGTTGTTGCGGAACACCACCCGGATCGTGTCGCCCACGACTCCCCTCAGCAGCGGACCGAGGATGCCGAGGTGCTCCCACGCCGGCCCGCGCGGCTTCAGGGTCGTGAAGGTGGAGTCCGTGTACTCCCGGTAGACCGCCTTGAGGTAGCGGTGGCCGATGTTGACCGAGTCGTTGCCCACCACGAAGCGCGCCACGCTGTCGTACGGCTGGCCCGTGATCAGGTTCATCTCCGGACCCGGCGCGTAGTCCCACACCACGGTGTCCGCCGCGACGTAGTAGGTCCGGGTGCCGAGGGGCGGGGCCGGGTTGCCGGTGGTGCCGGCGCCCCGGGGGCCGGATCCGAAGGCGAGCGACAGCGCAACGCCGCTGCAGGCCAGGCGGGCGAGACCGATCATCGACCAGGCTCCTGGTGGGTGTTGAGCCTCCGGCGCGCCGCGCGTTCGCGCGCCGGCGGGCTCGGATCGGGGCTGAACGTGAGGAATCGGGCGTGGAAGATAGCGCCGCCGAATCCCGAAAGTTAGGGTCGGAATCGCTCTGCGGGCGGTGGCGCGCGTCACCAACCGGCGGCGGCGCGCCGGTCGCCTAACCCCGCACCCGGATGGCTCTTGCGCCGTCCTCGCCGGACCTGCATCTTCGCTGTCCGCGCCGAGAGCCGTGCCCTGATGAAACGCGACGACTCGATGACTCCGTTTGTGGCGGCGCTGACCACTGCGCCGTCGACGGAGGCGGCGAAGCGTCTGGTGCGGACGCTGGTGGAGCGGCGTCTGGTGGCCTGCGGGACCGTGCTTCCCGGGGCCGCCTCGACGTACTGGTGGCACGGCGCGGTGACGGAAGAGGAAGAAGTGGTCGTCATCCTGAAGACGACGGCCACGCGCTGGGCGGCGTTGGCCGCGGCGCTGCCCGCGCTGCATCCGTACGAGGTGCCGGAGCTCGTCGCCCTTCCGATCGCGGGCGGCTACCGGCCCTACCTCGACTGGCTGCGCGCCGAGACGGGGGCGGCGGAGGCGGGCAGGGCGAGGGCGCGCGGGCGCTCGCGCGCGGCCCGGCGCAAGCGGAAGGAGTGAGGGATGGGTCGCTCGCGACGGCGGCTTCGACTGCCGCGGCCCGCCTACGGGAATGGCAACGGGAATGGCAAGCGATACGTACCAGACGCCGCGCTGCTCGCGGCGGTACTTTCTCCGAGTTACGGACCGGCCGTGAGCGACCTTCCGACGACCCTCGCCCCCGCAGCGCGCGAAGAGCCCTTCGCGCCCGTCTACGTGCCGACGCCGCCCGACCGGCCTGCGTCCCCAGCCCCGGTGCTCGAGCTGGAGGGCCTGGACCCGTGGGCCGACATCCGCGGTCCGGGCCTCGTGCCGGAGGAGGTCCCCGAGGCCGGAGAAGTCGTCCTCGCCACGCACGACCCGGCGCAGCTGGAGCTGGCCGCGACCGCCCACGAGGCCGCGACCGCCCGGACGGCCGGCGCACCGGTCTTCGAGCTGGCGGAGCCCGAAGTGGCGGCGCGCCGCGTGGCCGACGACGCTCCGGCCGCGGCGCCTCCGGCTCCCGATCCGGCCGAGGTCCTCTACGACGCGGCCCGCGGGGCCGCCGAGGCCGGCGACGCCGACGAGGCGAAGCGCCTGTACCTCGAGCTGCTCGCGGGCGCGCCGTCCCACGTCCGGGCCCGCCACGGCCTCGCGCTGGTGCTGGATGCCCAGGGCAACCACCAGGCGGCGCTGGCCGAGCTGGACCGGGCGCTCGATCTCGCGCCCGAGCACGGCGCCTCGCTGGTGAGCCGCGGCACCCTGCTGGGGTCGCTGGGCCGCTATGCCGCGGCGGAGCGCGACCTCAAGGCGGTCCTCCGGGTCGAGCCGTCGAACGGCGAAGCGCTGTTCAACCTCGGCGTGGTGATGACCAAGAAGGGGCTGTGGAGCGAGGCGATCCCGCACCTGCGCCGGGCGCTGGAGGTGCAGCCCGGGCGCGGCGCGACCTACTACTACCTCGGCGAGGCGTTGAACCACGTGGACGATCTCGAGGGCGCGCTCACCTCGTACCGTCGCGCGGCCGAGTTGCAGCCCGACAATCCGCGCGCGCTCTACGGCCTCGGGATCATCTACGACCGCCTCGCCCGGCCGGACGACGCCGCCTACATGTACCGCCGCGCCCGGGAGGTCGGCCGACGGTAGTCCGCATCATCGTGGACGACCTCGCGTCCGCGGTCGCGGACGGGGTGGTGCGGCCCACGAACGGCAACCTCGACGCCATCACGCCGGCCCTGCGCCGCCTCGACCTGGCCGCAGGGCCGGCGTTCCGTTCGGCGTGCCGCGTGCAGCGCGAGCTGGGCGTCGGCGCCGCGGTGGTCACGCCCGCGGGTGACCTCCCGGTCGAGCTGATCGTGCACGCCGTGGTGATGAGCAGCGTGGAGCCCGTGACCCGCGCCGGGGTGCGGCGCGCGGCCGAGGCGGCGCTGCGCCAGGCCGACCAGTGGCACATCGCCACCCTGGCCACGCCGTCGCTCGGCACCGGCGCCGGCCAGCTCAGCCTGGACGACGCCGCGGAGACCCTCCTGGGCGCCGTGCTCGAGCACGGCCGGCACGCGGAGCATCCGGCCACCGTGGTGATCGTCGTGGAGACCGACGCGGAGCGCGACGTGTTCGAGGCCCGCCTGGCGCGAGGCAGCCCCGCCTGAAGCGCGCGACGCTGGCGATCCTGATCCTCGCCGCCTGGGCGGCGGGGGTGGCCCTGCTCGTGCGCCGTGAGTACTTCAAGCCCAGCGCCGCGCGACTCGAGGAGGCGGCGCTGCGCGTGGGGCCCGGTGCCGAGTTCTACGCCGTCTCCATGGGCGGCGCGCCCATCGGCTACCGGTCGGTCACGGTGGACACGACGGCGGAGGGCCTGCGGGTGCAGGACCTCACCGTGATGGACATCGCGGTGCTCGGCACGGTGCAGCGCACCCAGATCGTCGTCGACGTCCGCCTCACGCGCGCCCTGCGGCTCCGCTCCTTCGTCGGCACGTTCGACGCGCCCGGCGCGGCGTTCCGCGCCAGCGGCACCGTCGAGGGCGACTCGGTGCTCCCCGTCACGATCGAGGCGGGCGGCCGGCCGCAGGTGACCCGGGTGCGGCTCCAACGCCCGATCGTGATGACCTCGCTGCTCCCGCTCCAGCTCGCCTTCGGCCACCAGCTCGCGCCCGGCAGGGAGTTCGCGGTGCCGCTGTTCGATCCGATGGCGATGGAGGAGCGCGCGGCGACCGTGCGGGTCCTGGCCGAGAGCACGCTGACGGTGCCGGACAGCGCCCGGCGCGACTCGGCGGCGCAGCGCTGGGTGCCGGCCCACATCGACACGCTGCGCGCCTGGAAGGTCGCCGAGGCGTATGGCGGGGTCGAGACCGAGTCGTGGATCGACCGCCAGGGCCGGGTGGTGCGCGCCGTGTCGCCCGTCGGCCTCAGGCTCGACCGGATGCCGTTCGAGATGGCGGTCGAGAACTGGCGGCGCAGCGCCGAGGCGCGCGGGGCGGCCGGCGGCGCCGGCGGCGACATCGTGGCCGCGACCGCGATCACGGCGAACGTGCCGCTCGTGCCGCACGACCTCGAGGTGCTGCGCGTCGTCATCGGCGACGCGGCGCTCGCCGGCCTCGACCTCGCGGGCGGGCGCCAGTCGCTCGCGGGCGACACGCTGGTCGTGCGGCGGGAGACCGGCGTGGGCGGGCCCGGCAAAGGGCCGGCGCTCTACGAGGCGAGGCTGCCGCTCGTGGACACGGCGCTCGCGGCCGACCTGGCCCCCGAGCCGCTGGTGCAGTCGGACGACCCGCGCATCGAGGCGCAGGCACGACAGGTCCTCGGGCGCGAGCGGCGCGCCGGCCCCGCGGCCGAGCTGCTGGTGCGCTGGGTGCACGACAACCTCAAGAAGGAGATCACGATCAGCGTGCCGAGCGCGGTGCAGGTGCTCGACGAGCGGCGCGGCGACTGCAACGAGCACACCGTGCTGTACGTCGCCCTGGCGCGCGCGGTCGGCCTGCCGGCGCGCACCGCCGCCGGCCTGGTGTACCTCCGCGGCCGCTTCTACTACCACGCCTGGCCCGAGGTGTGGCTGGGCGAGTGGGTGGCGGTGGACCCGACCTTTGGCCAGTTTCCAGCCGACGCCTCGCACCTCAGGTTCGTCATCGGCGGCCTGGCACGGCAGCTCGAGCTGCTGCGCCTGATCGGCCGCGTCCACGTCGCCGTCGTCGGAGGCGGGCGCTGACCGCGTGATCAAGCTCGAGGGCCTCACCAAGGACTACGGGTCGTTCCGCGCCGTGGACGACGTCACGCTCCACGTGCCGAAGGGCGCGCTGTACGGCTTCCTCGGCCCCAACGGCGCCGGCAAGACCACCACCCTGCGGATGATCGCCGGCATCCTGCGCCCCACCGCGGGCCGGGTGCTGATCGGCGACGACGACGTGATCCGCCAGCCGATGGCCGCCAAGGCGCGGCTGGGTTTCATCCCCGACCGGCCGTTCGTGTACGAGAAGCTCACCGGCGCGGAGTTCCTGCGGTTCGTCGCCGGCCTGTACGGCCAGGACGGTCAGCTGGTGGAGCGGCGAATCGACGAGCTGCTGGACGTGTTCGAGCTGTCGAGCTGGAAGAACGAGCTGGTGGAGTCGTACTCGCACGGGATGCGGCAGAAGCTGATCATCTCCTCGGCGTTGATCCACCGCCCCGAGGTGATCGTGGTGGACGAGCCGATGGTGGGACTCGACCCGCGCGCGGCGCGGCTCCTCAAGGACCTGTTCAAGGGCTTCGTGGGCCGCGGCGGCACGGTGCTGATGAGCACCCACACGCTGGAGATCGCCGAGGCGCTGTGCGACCGCATCGCGATCATCCAGGGCGGCAAGATCGTGGCGGCGGGCACGATGGCCGAGCTCAGGGCGCAGACGGCGTCGGGCAACATCGGACTCGAGGACCTGTTCCTGCGCCTGACCGGCGGGGTCGAGGCGAAGGAGCTGGCGGCAGTGCTGGAGGGCGGCCGCTGAAGCAGCCGACCCTGGTCCACGTGCTCCAGCCCAAGTGGCGCACGGCCCTGACGCGCGCGCGCCAGGACCGCGCCAGCGGCGGCGCCGGCAAGCTCGTCGTACTGGCCGTGGTGGGCCTCGCGTTCTGGGCCGCCGTGTTCGGCGTGCTGTTCCGGGTGCTGCGCTACTTCCGCGGCGTGCAGGAGATCGGCGCGTTGCTGGCCGGCAAGCTGCTGTCGCTCGCGCTGCTCTCGTTCGTATCGGTGCTGCTGCTCTCCAACGTCATCACCGCGCTGTCGTCGTTCTTCCTCGCCAAGGACCTCGACCTGCTGGTCTCCTCCCCGGTGGACCAGGTGCGGCTCTACCTCGCCAAGCTCGGCGAGACGCTGCTGCACTCCTCCTGGATGGTGGCGCTGATGGCGGTCCCGATCTTCACCGCCTACGCCGTCGTCTACCACGGGGGTGTCCTGTTCCCGCTGGTGGCGGCCGGATCGTTCCTGCCGTTCCTGGTGCTGCCGGCGGTGCTCGGCTCGGCGGCGACCCTCATCCTGGTGAACGTGTTCCCGGCGCGGCGCACCCGCGACCTGCTGTCGATCATCGCGCTGGGCGCGGCGGCGGGCGTGATCCTGCTGTTCCGCATCATCCGGCCGGAGCAGCTGGCGCGCCCCGAGGGATTCCGCAACCTGCTCGACTTCATCACGGTGCTGCGCGCGCCGGCGAGCCCGCTGCTGCCGAGCGACTGGGTGACCAAGGCGGTGATGGGCTACCTCGGCGGGAAGATGGACTGGCTGCCGCTGTACCTGTTGTGGTCGACGGCGGGCGCCGCGGTCGTGCTGGGCGCGCTGGTGCACGGGCGGCTCTACCACACCGGGTTCACCCGCGCGCAGGAGGGGGCCGAGCGGTTCGTGCGCGGCGGCATCTGGAGCGGGGCGCTGGGCCGCCTGCTGCGCCCGCTCGGGGCTTCGCGGCGCGAGTTCGTGATCAAGGACCTGAAGCTGTTCTTCCGCGACACGACCCAGTGGAGCCAGCTGATCCTGCTGGCGGCGCTGCTGCTGGTGTACCTGTTCAACATCCGGGCGCTGCCGCTGTTCCGCGGCGAGCAGGTGCCCTTCTACCTGGTGTCGATCGTGTCGTTCCTCAACCTCGGCCTGGCGGGCTTCGTGCTGGCCTCCATCGCGGCGCGGTTCATCTTTCCGGCGGTCAGCCTCGAGGGGCGGCAGATGTGGCTGCTGCGCTCGAGTCCGCTCGAGCTCCGGGCCCTGCTGTGGTCGAAGTACTGGGTGGGCACCGTCCCGCTGCTGGTGCTGGCGCTGGCGATCACCATCCTCACCAACGTCATCCTCAAAGCGAGCCCGTTCATGATGGCGGTCGGCATCGGGACGATCGTGCTGCTCACCCTGGCGATCAGCGCGCTGGCACTGGGTTTCGGAGCGCTGTATCCGCAGTTCGAGACCGAGAACGCCGCCCAGATCCCGACCAGCTTCGGCGGCCTGGTGTTCATGATGGCGACGATCGCGCTGCTCGCGCTGGTGATCGTGATCGAGTCGGTGCCGGTCTACCGCTACCTGCGGGCGGCGTTCGACCAGGAACCGCTGCGGATCTCGGCGCTGATGATCGTGGCGTTCCTGCTGGTGATCGGGGTGTGCGTGACGGCGACGGTGGTGCCGCTCAGGGTGGCCCTGAGGAAGATCGAGCAGTTCGAGTTCTAGCGCCGCGTCCCACTCTCGCAGCCGCGAGCTGGCGGTGGCGGATGCCCGAAGCCCAGGGCATCTTTCCGCCCCTGTGACCAATCCGCAGCGGCGCCTGGAGGCCGGTCTCGCCGGCCGCTATACCATAGAGAGAGAGCTCGGCCAGGGCGGCATGGCCGTGGTGTTCCTCGCCCACGACCTCCGCCACGACCGCAAAGTGGCGCTGAAGATGCTGCGGCCGGAGATCTCGGCCGAGATCGGCGCCGACCGCTTCCTGCGCGAGATCAAGCTGGCGGCCGGCCTCACCCACCCCCACATCCTGCCGGTCTACGACTCGGGCGAAGCCGAGGGCCTCCTGTTCTACGTGATGCCCAACATGGAGGGGCGCTCGGTGCGGGAGCGGCTCGACCGCGAGAAGCAGCTGCCGCTGGAAGACGCGCTGAAGATCACGCGCGAGGTCGCCTCCGCGCTGGACTACGCCCATCGCCACCAGGTGGTGCACCGCGACATCAAGCCGGAGAACATCCTGCTCCACGAAGGCGCCGCGATGGTGGCGGACTTCGGCATCGGCAAGGCGCTGAGCGGCGGCGGCTCGCTGACCCAGACCGGGATGGCGGTGGGCACGCCGGCCTACATGAGCCCCGAGCAGGCCGGCGGCGACAGCGAGGTCGACGGCCGCAGCGATCTCTACAGCCTGGCGTGCGTGCTCTACGAGATGCTGGCGGGCGAGCCGCCGTTCACGGGTCCCAACGCCCAGGCGGTGATCGCCAAGCGCTTCGTGGCGCCGATCCCCAAGGTGCGGGTCACGCGGGACGTCCCGGAGGCCGTGGACGACGCGGTGACCCGCGCGCTGTCGCGCACGCCGGTGGACCGGTTCCCCACCGCGGCCGAGTTCGCCGAGGCGCTGCGCCAGATCTCGGGCGCGCCCGGCGCCGGTCCGCACCGCACCCCGACAGAGGCGCCGAAGAGCGCGCCGGCGCAGAAGTCCATCGCCGTCCTCCCGCTCGCGAACATGAGCGCCGATCCCGAGAACGAGTACTTCAGCGACGGCATGACGGAAGAGATCATCAACGCGCTGTCCAAGGTGCCGGGAATGCAGGTGGCCTCCCGCACCTCCTCCTTCGCCTTCAAGGGCAAGGAGGTGGATGTGCGCGAGATCGGCGACCGGCTCGGCGTGGCATCGGTCCTAGAGGGCAGCGTGCGGAAGATCGGGAACCGGATTCGCATCGCCGCCCAGCTCGTCAGCGTCGGGAACGGGTACCAGCTCTGGGCGGAGACGTACGATCGTCAACTGGAGGACGTGTTCGCCGTCCAGGACGAGATCGCGCGCGCCATCGTCGAGGCGCTGAAGCTGCGGCTGGGCGGCGACACCGGCCAGCTGGTAGTGCCGACCAAGAACCTCGAGGCGTACAACCTCTACCTCAAGGGACGCTTCTTCTTCAACAAGTTCACCGAGCAGGGACTACGAAAAGGACTCGACTTCTTCCAGCACGCGCTGCTCCAGGATCCCGGATTCGCGCGCGCCTATGCGGGCATCGCGGACTGCTGGTGCAACCTGGCCGACGACTGGGTCGTGCCCGACGACGCGTACCCGCGAGCCAAGTCGGCCGCGGAGCGCGCGCTGCAGCACGATCCAGAGCTGGCGGAAGCCATCACCTCGGTCGGCAAGGTGCTGTGCTGGTACGAGTGGGACTTCGGCGGCGCCGAGCGGCAGCTGCGCCGGGCCGTGGCCTTCAATCCCAACTACGCCGAGGCGCACTTCGTGTTCGGCAGTACGCTGCCGGCGGTCGGCCTGCTCGGTGAAGCGATCGAGGAGCTGCGGAAGGCGCTCACCCTCGACCCGCTGTCGGCGCACTTCAGCCGCTGGCTCGCCCGGATGCTGCTGTACGCCCGCGACTACGACGGGGCGATCTCGCAGAGTCACAAGACCATCGAGATGGATGACGCCTATTTCCAGGCGTACCTGGACATCGGATCCGTGCACCTGGAGCAGGGCGACGCCGAGACCGCGCTGAAGTGGTACCGTCAGGGCCAGGGCCTGGAGTCGAGCGTGCGGTCGTACGACGCGTTCATCGTACGCGCCCTGGCCCCGCTGGGGCGGCGCGACGAGGCGGAAGAGATCCTCAACCGCCTGGAGGACGAGTCGAGACACCAGTACGTGCGGGCGGAGATCCTGGCGATGGGCTATGCCGCGCTCGGCGTCTTCGACAAGGCCTTCGCCTGTCTCGAGCGGGCTTTCCAGGCGAAGTCGGCCGGCCTGATCTACCTCCACCTCGATCCCGGCTACGCGCCGCTCAGGGCCGACCCGCGCTTCGGCGACCTGGTGCGGCGGATCGGGCTCAGGTAGCGGGCCTGGCGGCGCTCCGAAGGCCGGGGCGACCGCCCCGGCCTTCGCAGATTCTCACCGGCTACGCGTTCGAATCAGCTGCCGGCCAGCTGGCGCACCACCGCCGCCACCATCCGCACCTTCGCCGCGTCGCCCGCGCCCGCCCCGTCGCGGTCGACCTGCGTGGCGAGCTGGGTCAGCGCCGAGCGGCGCGACCGCCCGGACGCAGCCTCGGCGCGCTGGAGCGCCGCGCGCTCGGCCGAGATCTTCGCGGCCGCCAGCCCGTTCGACCGCTCGAGCTGGTCCAGGTAGGCCCGCGCCAAGGCGAAGCTCGCCGGCCACACCAGCCTGGGCTGCGACTGCACGTTGAGGAAGGCGAGGTGCACCGTCTTCGCGGCGTCGATCTCGTTCTGCGACAGCCACCCGCTCGGCTGCAGCTCCACCACGTCGAGGCCGCGGGCGATCTCGGAGCTGTAGATGTAGCCGTTGTACCAGTACGCCGACCACGAGCCGGCCCCCACCATCTTGGTCGAGTCCACCGGTCCCCGGTCGAAGTACGCGATCTCCCGCGGGTGCGACGCATCCGTCCAGTCGAACACCGAGATGCCGCCCTGGTACCAGGCCTGGACCATGACGTCGCGGCCGGGGATCGGGATCAGCGACCCGTTGTGCGCCACGCAGTTCTCGAACGGCGTCTGCGGCGCGAGCATCTTGTAGTAGGCGTGGAAGTGCATCGCGCCCTGCTCGACGGTGAAGATCGCGTCCGCGCCCCATTCGGGCCGGTCGGTCGCGCGGCACTTGGGCTGCCCGCCGCCGCCCCACTCGTCGGAGAACAGCAGCTTGGTCCCGTCGTTGTTGAAGGTCGCCGAGTGCCAGTAGGAGAAGTTCGAGTCGGACACCGCCCCGATGCGGCGCGGGTGCGCCACGTCGTGGATGTCGAGCAGCAGCCCGTAGCCGGCGCACGCGCCGCCCGCGAGCCCGATCGCCGGATAGACCGTGATGTCGTGGCACTGGTCCGGGCCGGGACGCGCCCGGCCCGGCTGGGCCGGCGTGTTGCCGACCATGATGTCCACGATGCCCTGGATGGCCCCGCGCAGCGCCGCGGAGTCGGCGCCCGTCGGCGCGCCGGTGCCGCTGCGCGCCTTCACCACGCTGTCGAGCAGCCGGTCGGTGTACCGCGGCGGAATGACGAACTCCATGCCGTTGATCAGGGCCGTGTAGCCGCCCTTGGCCCGCGCCTCGGCGGCGGCCTGCGCCGCGGCCGCGACGTCCTGCGGCGCCTCGGCGTGGGTCGGCGGCGCGGTCAGGCTGTCGAAGATGCGCGGCGAAGAGACGATGTGCGCCCGTTCCGGGTGCGCGAGCGGCACCTGGATGACCTCGATGCGGAACAGGGCCGAGTTGGGATCCTGGTCCGGCGCCAGCCGCGAGCAGCCGGCCAGCTCCGTCGGCGAGCGCACCCCGGCCTGGCCGGAGACGTACACGTAGACGTTCGCCGTGTCCGTGGGGTCGGGCACGACCGTGTGGGTGTGCGAGCCGCGGCAGGTCTGCACGTTCGCGATGTACCGCGGGCTCGTGATGTCGGTGATGTCGAAGATCCGGATGCCGCGCAGCCGGTCGGCGCTCACCGAGTCGTGCACGCCCTGCGTACCGCAGTCGAGGCGGCCGCCCGTGCCCTCACCCGAGACGAACAGCAGGTTCCGGTACACCGACACGTCGCTCTGCGAGGCCGGGCACAGCTGCGACGTCTTGAGCGCCGGCGCCGCCGGATTGGTCACGTCCCAGACCTGGAACCCGTTGTAGTTCCCCTGGATCACGTACGGCCCCGTGAACGCCAGGTCGGAGTTCGTCACGCCCGTGAACCGCTCCGACGGCTGCGTGGTCGAAACGACCCGCAGGTTCCACGTCGCCTCGGCCGCGTCCATCAGCCCGGCGCGGAGCCCCACGCGCGGATCCGGGTTGGGCGCCGCGGTGGACATGCTCGGACCCTGCGCGAGCGCGGAGGTCGCGCCGGCGGCCAGGGCGATCGAGACGATCAACGGCTTCAGCGTGCGATGCATGGAATCCTCATGAGGACGCGGGACACGGGACGACGCCATCACTGGCCGGGGGCTCCGAACATCACGGCACCGAGCATCCGCTGCATGCGGGCGATCTCGGTCGTCTGGTCGGCGTACACGTCGGACGCGAACTTGTACACGGTCTCCTCTTCCCCGGCGCCGCGGGCGAACAGGTCGTTCACCATCGTGACGGCGCCGCTGTGGTGCTGGATCATGAGCCGCAGGAACAGCCGGTCGAACTCGGGGCCGCGGGCGCTGTCGAGCTGCGCCATCTGCGCGGGCGTGAGCATCCCGGGCATGAGCATCGGCTGGTCCATGCCGGGCATGGTCATGCCCCGGGGGTCGGCCGCCGGCACCGGCTGGTGGCGGTCCCCGAGCCAGCGCTGCATCAGGGCGATCTCGTCCGTCTGCGCGTTGATGATCCGCTCGCACAGGGTCCGCACCGAGGGACCCGCACCGTGGGTGGGTGCCCAGCGGGCCATGGCCACCGCCTGCGCGTGGTGCGCGATCATCCCCGACATGAAGTCCACGTCCGCCGAGGTATAGCGCAGCGCCCCCCGCACGGTGTCGGCGGGGGCCTGGGCGCGCGTGCTGGCTGGAAAGCTCCAAGCCAGAAGGCACGAAACGAGGAGGGCGGAGCGTTGCATGGTGTCGTGGATCGAATGGAAACTAACTAGGTCGGATATCGGACGTACAGGGCACCCCGGAAGTTTCGGGCCCCGGCCCCAGGCCCCTCCCCGTGCAACCTTCTGCGCCCTCGCCGCGTCATAGCTGACAGTGCCCGGACCTGCCTCGCCCCTGCCACGGAGCGATGACATGACGACGCCCTCCGACGCGGCCCACCGCCCGCGCGCCCCGCTGTGGGACGCGTTCACGCAGGACCTGCGCTACGCGGCCCGCGGGCTGTGGGGAAGGCCGGGGTTCACCGCGGCCGTCGTGCTGACGCTCGCCCTCGGCATCGGCGCCAACACCGCCATGTTCTCGGTGGTGGACCGGCTGCTGTTCCGGCCGCCGCCGCTGCTCCGTGACCCCGCGCGCACCCACCGCGTGTACCTGGTCCGCACCTTCCGCGAGCGCGTCACCTACAGCAACTACGTCCAGTACGCGCGCTACCGCGACCTCACCAGCGGGACGCACTCGTTCGCCCGGACCGCGGAGTTCACGGCGCGGAAGGTGGCCGTGGGCACGGGGACCGAGTCGCGCGAGATGCAGGTGGGGGCGGTGAGCGCGAGCTTCTTCGGTTTCTTCGACGCGCCGCCGGCGCTCGGGCGTTACTTCACCACGGCCGAGGATACGACGCCGGTCGGCGCGCCGGTGGCGGTCCTGGGCTACGGGTACTGGCGCAGCGCCTACGGCGGCCGCCGCGACGTGCTCGGCCGGACGCTCCAGGTCGGGGCCACGTCGTACACCGTGATCGGGGTCGCGCCCCGGGGGTTCGTCGGCCTGTGGCCGGGCGAGCCGCCCGCGCTGTACGTGCCGATCAGCGCCTACGGCGCCGAGCTGGGCGCCGAGATCCACCTGCCCGGCGAGTCGTGGTGGTCCACCTACCACTGGACCTGGGCCACGATGATCGCGGAGCGGAAGCCGGGCGTGAGCACGGCGGCGGCGGACGCGGATCTCAGCGCGGCCTATCAGCGGAGTTACGCCGTCCAGGCCGAGGCGGACCACGGCATGACGCCGGCGGCGGTCGTGAAGCCGCACGCGATGGTCGCGTCGGTGCTGTCGGAGCGGGGCCCCAACGAGTCCAGCGAGGCGAAGGTCGCGACCTGGGTGGGCGGCGTCGCGCTGGTCGTGCTGCTGATCGCCTGCGCCAACGTCGCGAACCTGCTGCTCGGACGCGCGCTGCGGCGCCGCCGGGAGATCGCCATCCGCATCGCGCTGGGCGTGGGGCGGGCACGGCTCCTCTCCCAGCTGTTCACCGAGAGCGTCCTGCTGGCGGCGCTCGGCGGGGCGGCCGGTCTGGTGGTGGCGCAGCTCGGCGGCCGGGTGTTGCGCGCCGAGCTGCTGTCGCGCACCGCCGAAGCGGCGGTGCTGACCGACCCGCGGACGCTGGTGTTCGCCGGGGCCGCCGCCCTGGTGGCGGGGTTCCTCACCGGCCTCGCGCCGGTGCTCCAGGTACGGCGGGCGGACCTCACCGGCGACCTCAAGGCGGGCGCGCGCGAGGCCGGGATCGTGCGCTCGCGGACCCGGGTGGCGCTGCTGGTGACCCAGGGCGCGCTGTCGGTCGTCCTGCTGGTGGGCGCGGGGCTGTTCGTCCGCTCGCTGTCGAACGTCAGGAACGTGCCGCTCGGCTACGACGTGGACCCGGTCCTGGTCGTGGAGCTGCAGATGCGGGGCGTGGAGCTGGACAGCGCCGCGCGCGTGGCGCTCCGTGGCCGGCTGCTCGCCGAGGCGCAGACCATCCCCGGCGTCGCGCACGCCGCCCTGCGGGTCACCGTGCCGTTCTACATGACCTGGAACACCGACCTCCACGTGGCGGGCATCGACTCGGTGGAACGGCTCGGCGAGTTCGACCTCAACGCGGTCTCGCCCGGCTACTTCGCCACCATGGGGACGCGGATCCTGGCCGGCCGCGGCATCGCCGAGACCGACGTCGCCGGCGCGCCGCGGGTGATCGTCGTGGAGCGGTCCATGGCCGACGTCCTGTGGCCGGGCCGGCAGGCGCTCGGCCAGTGCATCCGGGTGGGCAGCGATACGGTGCCCTGCTCCACCGTCGTCGGCATCGCCGAGGACATCAAGGCGCAGGCGCTCGCCGGCGGCAGCCTGAGCCGGAACTACTACTTCTACTACCTGCCGGCGGCGCAGTTCAATCCCGACGCGGGCGGGCTGTTCGTGCGCGCCCGCGGCAGCGGGGCGGGCGCCGAGGAGACCGTGCGCAAGCGCCTGCAGGCGCTGATGCCCGGCGTCTCCTACGTCACCGTCACGCCGCTGGCGGACATCCTCGGCCGCGAGACGCAGTCGTGGCGGCTCGGGGCCACGATGTTCTCGGTGTTCGGCGCCCTGGCGCTCGCGCTCGCGGCGATCGGCCTGTACGGCGTGATCGCCTACAGCGTGGCGCAGCGCACCCAGGAAATGGGCGTGCGCGTCGCGCTCGGCGCCCAGGCGGGCGACGTGGTGCGCCTGGTCCTGACCGAGGGGATGCGGATCGCCGTGGTGGGCGTGGTCCTCGGGAGCGGCGTCGCGCTGGTCGTGAGCCGGTGGGTCAAGCCGCTGCTGTTCGGCGTCTCGCCGCGCGATCCCGCGGTGTTCGCCGGCGTCGCGGCGGCGCTGCTGGCGGTGGCCGCCCTGGCGAGCGCCATCCCCGCGCGGCGCGCCGCGCGCGTGGACCCGATGGAGGCGCTGCGGTCCGAGTAGCGGCCGGCGGCTAGTTGCCTCCGCCGAGCCACCGCTCCCAGCGACGCCGGTACTCCGCCTCGTAGCTCCGCACGGCCGCGTCGTAGCTCGAGGCGGGCGCGCCGGCGCGGCGCGTCCACCGCAGCTCGAGCGTGCGGGCGCCCGGCGCGAGCGCCACCTCGCCGCCCGACACCGTCACCGCGCGGCCGTCGGCGCGCGCCGCTCGCGCCGCGACGAACCACGGCAGGTGCACCACGATCCGCCGCGGCGCCCGGAAGAAGCGCGGCGCGAACCGCAGGACCGCGCCGCTGTCGCCGGCGACGTCGAGGCGGAAATCCACGGGGCCGAAGTCCGTGGGCGCGCCTCGCACCGCGATGCTGTCGCCCGGCGCGAGCCACGCGGGCGAGACCACCGAGAGCAGGTGCAGGGTGTCCCCCGCCTCCCGCACCAGCATGTCCCGGAGCAGCGTGCGGTAGCAGGCGGCGAACCAGCCGTGCGGCGCCAGGTTGTGGTGGAAGTCGCGCTCGCCCCAGGGGCGCACGTCGGTCTCGAAGCCGCCGTGGGTCGCGCTGGTGTGGAGCAGCACCGCGTACAGCTCGTCCAGCGCGAGCTGCTGGTCGCCGCGGATCACCTCGGTCTCGGTGTTCTTCATCGTCAGGTAGTGGTGCAGCCAGCGGCGGTCGCCGTAGGTCATGATGCCCTCGGCATACTTGGCGCGGGTGCTGTCCAGGGTGGCGGCAACCATCGGGTCGCCCGGCTCGAGCACGCGCTCCGGATACACGGCCGCCATGTTGTCCCAATCCTGGCCGCCGCGCCCCTCGAGCCCGGGCTGGATGTAGCCGCCGGTGGCCGACGTGACGCGCCGGAGCTGCGCCAGCAGCGCCGTACGGAGCGAGGCGTACTCGCGCCGGAACGCGTCCGCGTCGGCCCGGCGTCCCAGCGCGGCGGCGAGGTCGATCGCCCCGTGCAGGCCGGCCAGCGCCCAGAAGTCGTGGCCGGTCACGTGGCCCGTGATGTCCTCGTTGTCGCCCGGCGTCGTGGCCGGCACGAGGTGCAGCGAGTCGCCCGCCCGGGCCGCCATGAGCCAGCTCACCGCGCGCTGCACGGCGGGGAACACCCGTGCCGCGAACGCGGAGTCGCGCGTCAGCCGCCAGTGCTGTCCGTACGCCCACAACGTCTGGCCCCAGCCGTCGTACTGGCCGCCCTGGCTCACGAAGTTGCCGTCGGGCTGCTGCCAGCCGGCGAAGAAGTCCAGCACCCGCGCCGCCTCGGCGGGATGGCCGGTGACGTCGTAGGCGCGCGCGATGAACGACGCGTCCCGGAGCCAGAACGCGTGGTAGTGGAACTGGTTGACGGCCTGCACCCAGGCGTCGCCGCGCTTGTCCCGCGCCATCAGGTCGTACACCAGGCTCGCCCGCCAGGTGTCCACGACCTTGCGCTCGGGGAGCGCGATCTGCATGCCGCGGCCGGCGACGTCGCGCCACAACGACTCCGTGCGCGCGAGGTAGTCGTCGAACGAGGCGGCGCGAACGCGCGCCAGGAAGGGATCGTCCGGCGCCACGGGCGCGTAGGGCAGCCTGGCCACCAGGGTGTGCGAGGCGCCGGGCGCGAGGACCGTGTCGAAGATCGCGACGCCCACCGGCGTCGTCGGCTGCACCCGGAGGCGGACCGGCTCCACGCGGGCCGCGGCGGCGCCCCCGGCCCCGAGCGCGAGCCGCAGCTCCGGCGCCGGGTCGGTGGGGAACAGGTAGAACGCCTTCCCGCCCCTGAGGAACGCCCCGTCGGCGAAGCCGTAGGTCCACGCGGTGTCGAACGCGACCCCGGGCTGCTCGTACTGGCCGAGCCGCTGCGCCGTCGCCGGGCGCCGGAACCGGTTGTCCGCGGTGGCGCTGCCGGTGGTGGAGGGGCCCGTGTAGCGCGCGGCGAAGGCGAAGCGCGCCCGCGCCGCGGCCGTGCCGCCGTTCGTCATCACGACGCGCACGAAGTCCACCACCGGGCTCTGGGGCTGCCCGTCGAGCGTGGCGGCGAACGTGGTGACGCGATACGCCACCTCGCCGCGGCGCACCTCGTACTCGACCACCGGCAGCCAGCCCCCGCGCAGCGTGCGGACGCGCTGGCGCACCGGCTCGAGCGTGGGCCCCGCGAGGAACATCAGCTCGCCGTAGCCCGTGTAGAGGTAGCCCTCCGGCGTCACCTCGGTGCCGCGCCCGTCCATGATCCCGATCGCGTCGGTCGGCCGGCTGAAGTACGAGAACGGCCCCGGGCCGTCGTCGATGGCGGGATCCACCATGTCGGGCGGAACGGCCCGCGGGGCCGTCTGCGAGGCGGCGCGGCCGGGAAGGACCTGCAGCAGCGCCACGATTGCCACGAACGTCAGACCGTGCTTCATGGTTCGACCCGGTGTCGAGGTGGACGGGCGACGGCGGCTACGAGCGCGGCACCGGGTGGTCGGTGAGCACCGGCAGAAAGCGGATCCAGGGCCCCACGGCGTCGGTGTACTGCTTGGCCATCACGCGGGAGATCTGCGCCACGTGGCCGAGGTCGTGGACGACCCACGCGGCCAGCAGCTGCCGCAGGCTCACCCGCCCGAAGACCGGATGCACGCCGGGCAGGTCCAGCTCGCGCGCGCCGAGCTTCCAGGAGCGGACCTCGTCCAGGCTGTCGGACCGCAGGTGCTCGAACTCCCCGAGCAGGGTCTCGAGCGTCCGGCCCGCGTTGCGCGACGTGTGCCGGAACCGGTCGTACGGCTCGAACTCGGGATCGGCCTCGCCGGCGAGGATGATCCGCGCGCGGGGCATCCAGTCGGTCTCCTCGCCGTCGATCAGGTGACCCACGACGTCGAACGGACTGAACGTCCCGGGGCCCTCGGTGCCGCGGATCCACGACTCGTCGAGCCCTTCCAGCAGGGCCCGCACGGCCGCGGGCGTCCGGCCCAGCACCTCGATCGACAGCTCGAGATCGAATTCCATGGGGACTGCTCGTGGAGCTCCCGCGGGTCCGGGAGGCTACGGCGAATCCGCCGCCTAGCTGGAAGCGGCGCGGGCGCGCGCCTGCCAGCTTCCGGGGAGGTGATTCGTGGCCCGGGGCTGCGCGGCGGCGGAACCACCCTGCCCGCCGATCAGCCGTTCGACCGCGACCCGGTCCTGGGGGCCGAGCGGCCAGCTCGAGTAGATCTTCAGCTCCCCGCGTGTGTCGGCCGCCAGGTCGGCGCGCAGCGAGTCCTCGTCGCGGCGCCAGACGTACTCGTCGGTGAAGACCTTGAGGGACGCCCGATCGTACCACAGCCCGCCGTCGCTGTGCTGGTAGCCCAGCTTCGCGAGCTCGGCCGCGCCCCGATGCAGCGTCATCGCTCCGCCTCCACGTGCACGAGCTCTTCGACAGCGTAGTAGCCGGTATTCTGGCACGCATCGCACGACACCCGCAGCCGGCTCGGGCCCATCAGCGGCAGCGGGGAGGAGCCGCGGCTGCGATCCACGAACAACGGGATCGCCACGTTGCACACGTGACAGACCACGCCGTAGGTGGGCGCGCCGGCGAGGGGGGCATCCATGGCGGGCGGAGAACATACACCTCCCGGCCCGCGCTGCCAGCCCGCGCCGCTACTGCCGTGGCCCCAACTACTTGCGGCCCTCCTCGAGGGGAGGCGGCCGGTCGCGCGGCCCCTTGCGGCGGGGAGCGGCGCGCTCGATACTGCGCCCCGCCGATGCCCTTCCCCGATTCCTTCGCCACCGAGCGGCTCGTGGCCGTGCGGCTCGTGCCCGGGCACTACGCCGACGTGCTGCGGATGCACGCGGATCCGGTGCAGATGGAGATGCTGGGCGGCGTGCGGGACGAAGCGAAGACGACGGAGTACCTCGCGAAGAACCTGGCGCACTGGGATTCGTACGGCTTCGGGTGCTGGATGCTGCGCGAGGGCGCCGGAACCGGGATCATCGGGCGCGCCATCCTCCGGCACCTGGACGTGGACGGCAGCGACGAGGTGGAGGTGGGCTACTCGCTCGACCCGGCCTTCTGGGGGCGCGGACTCGCGACCGAGATCGCGGCCGCGTGCCTCGAGCACGCGCGGGACGACCTGCGGCTCTCGACCGTGGTCGCCGTGACGCTGCCGAACAACGCGCGCTCGCGGCGGGTCCTGGAGAAGGTCGGGATGTCGTACGACCGCGACTGGCTGCACGGCGGCACGCCGCACGTGCTGTACCGGATCCGGTTCGACTGACCCCGCCTGGCGCGCCCGGAGCGCGCGCCCGGTCGCCTACCTCGGCCAGAGCAGGCCGACCTGCAGCATGTTCACGTACATCCCCAGCGGCAGCGGGCGATCGGACGAGGCGTAGGCGAAGTCGTAGCCGACGCGCAGCTGGACGCGGTCGCCGACGCGTTGCCGGTACTCGACCTCGCCGAACACCACCGCCCGGTCCCACGGGAATTCGAGCCGGCCGCCGAGCAGCGCCCGACCCCAGGTGCGGTGCTCCACGTCGAAGTCCTTGCCGCTGGGGGGGCGCGACACCCAGCGCAACGCCGGAACGGAGAGCTGGACCGCGATCCGGCGCGTGTCCGAGCCCTGCTCGGCGCGCAGCACGAGGTCGAGGCTGCGCAGCCAGTCCCAGGACACGTCGTGGTAGGTGGTCCCGTACGAAGGGTCGGCGACCTTGAAGTCCGTCATGGCGCCGAAGGCGGAGAGCGCGCCGCCGGCCAGCAGCTGCGGCCCGCGGCCGGGCGCTCTCGGCGCCCCGAGCGCGCGCAGCAGGGTGACCGAGAGCCGCGCGACGTACTGGTGCACGTCCCGGGGCAGCGCGTCGGAGTCGATGCGGCCGATGCTGGCGGCCGCGTCGAAGCGGAGCAGCGCGCGGTCGCTGCGGCGCTCGAGCAGCGCGCTCCCGGCCAGCAGCGTGCCGCCGTAGGTCGCGGGCGCCAGGTACTCGTCCCGCTGGTGGAAGTCGGACACGCCCGCGGCGAGCCCGAACGCCGTGGTGGCGCGCCCGGGGGTCTGTCCCGCCGCGGCGGCCGGCAGCGCGAGCGCGAGGGAGAGGGCCAGGCCGTGCACCGGCCGGCACATCGAGCGCGGAGCCTCCATCGGGGCCCCCTTCACCGGCCGTCGAGGTGGAACAGGATCAGCCGGCCGACGGCGGGATCGGTCGGTATCGCCAGCACGCCCGGCCCCTGGTTGGTGGCGACGAGCACCCCGAACCGCGGGCCCGGCGCGAGCGCGATCTCGGCGTAGCTCAGGTTGTTGCTGCCGCAGTGCTGCAGCGATCGCCCGCCGGCCCAGTCGCGCTGCAGGATGGACCAGCCGAGCGCGTAGGCGCCGGCCCCCGGAATGGCGACGGCGGAGTCCGTGAGCGCGCGCGCGGTCGAGTCGGCCAGCAGCGTCTGGTGGCCCGCCTCCGCCGCCAGCACCCAGGTGGCCCACCTCGCCCAGTCCCCGATGGACAGGTGGAGCCGTCCCGCCGAACTGTAGATCGGCTGGTTGTCGGCGCTCGGCGTGGGCTCGACCGGCGCGTGGCTCCCGGTGTGCTGCAGCGGCTCGTCCTCGAGGCCCGGGGTGCCCATCGGCCCGAAGCCGGCGGTGGTGACGCCCAGCGGCCGCAGCACCCGCGCGAGCAGCAGGTCCTCGTACTGCCCGTCCGCCAGCCGCTCGGCGATCGCTCCGGCGATCACGTACCCGACGTTGCTGTAGCTGTACGTGCCACGCGGCCCGATGGGGGACTGCGCCAGCGCCCAGGCGACCGCCGCCGCCCGCTGGTCCCGCAGCGTGCCGTCGCCGAACGTCCGCCCGAAGTCGCGCAGCAGGCCGGCGCTGTGGGACAGCACCTCCCGGACGGTGACGTCCCGGTACTGCGTGCGCATGGCGCCCGCCAGCTCGGGGAAGATCTGGGGAAGCGTGGTCCCCCAGGCGACCTTCCCCTCGTCCACCAGCGTGCCGATCAGCGCCGCCGTCATCGCCTTGGTGTCGGAGCCGAGGTGGAACTGGTCGTTGATGGTGACGTTGGCCGGACCGCCCCAGCGGCGAGAGCCGACGGCGGCCACCTGGAGGGTCCCGCTGTCGGTGACGATGGCGCCGGCCAGGGCCGGCATGTCGAGCGCGTAGCGCAGCGAATCGAGAATCGTCTCGAATCGCGTGGCGTGTGGCGACGGCGGCGTGTTTGCCGCGCGGTCGGGGCCGAGGAGGAGTCGCTGGCACCCGCACACGGCGAGGGCAATCGCGACGGCGGCGAACGCGGCGGCGGCGAACGGCTTCATGCTGGACATCCCCGGATACTGCGGGCCGGCTGCGGGCGCACCATGCGGCGTGCGGCGACGAAACGGCGGGCATCTGCTGCGGCAGCCGCGCGAACCTAGCGCGCGACCGGGGCGGGAAAAAGAGCGCGGCCGCTCGGGTTTGAGCGGCCGCGCATCCGCGTTTCGGTTCCGATCTCCGTTCAGCCCTGCGGGCGTGAGCCGTCCTCCTGCTCGCCGCGCCACAGGACGTACGAGTAGACCACCGAGGCGAGCGCCGCGGCGCCCAGCGCGGCCAGGCCGACGACGAAGCTCCAGCGCGCGGCCACGAGGCCGCCTGCCAGCAGGCACAGGCCGGCGACGGTGAAGGCGTAGCCGCCGAACCGGTGCGTCTTCCGCCACACGGTCTCGCTGCTCAGGGTCCAGGGCGTCCGGATGCCTACGAACCAGTTCGGCCTGAGCTGCGTCATCAGGTTGCCGATCAGCACGATCAGGGCCCCGACGCCCACCATCACCACCCGGGTGATGTCCACGTTCCAGCCCAGCGCCTGCATCAGCATCACGACGTGGATGGCGGCCAGCACGACCAGCACCGCGTTCGCGATGGTCCAGTAGGCGGTCCCGAACTTCGCGTAGTTCGCCCGCCGCGGGTCGATCCTGGGCAGCACGGTGAACACGACCGCCAGGCCGAGCAGGAGCGCGGGAATCAGCACCACCGCCGTCGTGCGCGACGACCAGCCGTTCGGCTGCCCCTGGAGGTCGAAATGCGTCGCCACCAGCGGCGGCAGGTGGGGATACGCCCAGATCGAGAACCCCACCGCCGCCGCCACCACCAGCAACCCCGGCACGAGCTTACGCATGGCCCTTCCTGGTCCGTCGCCGCGGGAAACTCTTACGGTTTCTTGAGGTGCGGCCCGGGCGGCTCCCGGCTCCTACTTCGCCGGGTCGCTGTTCCCGATGTCCAGTACCACCTTCCACGTCCCGTCGCCCTGCTTGCGCCAGATCGTGACGTAGCTGCCGTGGGTGGTGATGGTGCTGTCCCTCGTCCGCGCGGTCCGGTCCCAGCGGCCGACGGTGTAGCCCATGTTGCCGCCGGGCGAGACCTCGGCCATGACGGGCCGCCAGGTCAGCGTCCGCGTCGTGTCGCCGAGCGAAGGTGCCATCAGCGCGCGGATCGCCGCGCGCCCGACCACGTTGCGGCCGGGAATGACCTGCATCCCGCTGTCGGCGAAGAAGCTCACCCAGCCGTCCACGCCGCGCTCGGCCGTCGCCTTGGCGAAGGCGATGTCCGCGTTGCGGATCGCCGCCGCGGCCCCCGCTCCGTTCTGCTTGCCCGCGCAGCCGGCCAGCGCGGCGCCCAGCGCCAGTGCCGCCAGTCCCGATGCGTGTCTCATCGTGCCTCCACTGCGTGGCGGGCGGGCCGGGGGGGCGGGCCGCCCCCCCCCCCCGCGCGGGCAAAGGCATGAGGGTTAACGGCCCCGCCCCCCGGGGGCCGGGGTGCGCCGGAAGG
>Ga0335085_10002978_pt1 | contig 30375 bp, 24 predicted proteins | sample Lox_Sample_45_FD_206712 | JGI IMG/M metagenome (GOLD analysis project Ga0335085, IMG submission 206712) | Soil microbial communities from Loxahatchee National Wildlife Refuge, Florida, United States - Lox_Sample_4.5 | ecosystem: Environmental > Terrestrial > Soil > Wetlands | place: USA... | reverse complement strand
CGAGATGATCTAGCATTGACTCGGCGTTACAGCAAGGCATCGGGGGAAGTGCTAACAAACAGTGGGATTTAGCGGTGTTTAAAGGGTTTTCTGCAAGTCGTGGAGTCCAATCCAGGCCTCCCAGCCAACTTTTTAGAATCAGTGGCTTAGACGCCTTCCTAAGAGCAAATCCTAAGAAATCTTCGTCTCTTAAACTCAGCAACCCAGTATTAGGTTTCGAAGGATTTGCACATGGCCCAACATAAATACACCATCTACAAATATGTCCGGCTGAAGGGCGGCTGGCGTTATTGCCCAGCGGCACTCTACGCCAACCACACAATCAAGCCCGACATCGTCATTGTCGGAGGCAAAGAAGAGAAACACTCGGAGGGCAACCACTAGCTTGCAGCTTCCGGGCAATGGATTCCCGCCGGCCCTGACGCGTTGAAAGCACAGCGTCAGCGGCACGCTTTACTTTCCGGCAATTCGCTGAAATATGAGCGATATTCTGGGCGGCCCGCACCAAAACTAGACGCGGTGCAACCGCAAGAGCCGATTGCCAGTGGACGCAAGAGAGTCAAGGATGAAATCCCCGAATACCTCAACGACATGGTCGCCGCAAAGCGGCCCGGGAAAGAGCGTGCGTATGAACCGCAATTTTCTGAACGCCTTTGCGAAGCTTATCGGCAAAGAATACGCTGACGAATACAATCGAGGCGATGTCATCAAGTTCCGTAATGCCCTTGTCGATAAAGGCTACGAGAAAAAGTACATCGACACTCCAATGGATTTCGTCCTGACGTTTTTTAGGCACTGGATCAAGTTGCCGATTCAAATGGAAAGGGGTGATCGACTCAAATACGCAGCAAATCTGCCCGAGCCTTACGCCGACGAGGAAATCATAGAGATGGAGCGGAGAGCCAAAGGCAAGTTCAACCTGCTTGTCCGGCTTTATCGCTCGACGGGCTGCCGTTTGCAGGAAATCACCCATCTCCGACATACGGATATAAATCCCCACACGAAGACCATTCTAATTCACGTCCGGCGCGTGCCCTTCTTCCGCTTTTCATTGATGCTGATTCGGCCGGACACGGGCGCTATGGCTAACCGAACCCCGACGCGTTGGTCAGCGCTGAATGGGCAAACGCTCATCTCCCTGACGAGAAACTATGCTCACCAGCAACTAATCGATAAGCAACTAAAAAAGGCAGGCATAGCGTATAAGCTCGGCCAAACTGTAAACCTGTTGGATACGCAGATTGGTTTGGTGGAGAGTGATCGAGGAATTGCAGTCATTCCGTCATTTGGTTGGCCTGCCTGTCGCTATCGTCAACACTGGTGAAGGATTCTTGCCTCAATTGCTCTTCGTCGGGGGTCCGATGGGGCTGGTGCTGAGGAAATCTGGCGGGTCTTGACCGTCCGGAACTTTCGTCCGGGACAATGCTGCCCTAATAACAAAAATCCAAGAGGAGAGGTTATGAACAATTGACACACCACAACAGCAGATGCGGCAGTAAATGCGGGAGCAGTAAAGGAACTAAGCAAATTCAGCCCCTACTCAGCTTTAATGAGATCGCAACGTCGGTGGTGCCGTGGGGCATCCCTGTGATCCCGCTTCGACTACGCCGAGCGGCAACGGGCTGGTCGCGCGGAACCAGAATTCCCTTGACAATGGAGGAATCAAACAATCAATATCGGTGGACGACGGTAGGATAAGACATAGTATGCGTAAACTTCTTAATCGGCTTGTTCGCCAAGCTTTGGTTCTCCTGGCGACACTCGCTTTTCTGACGATTTCGACCGTTGCACTTACCCACAGTCATAGCGACGCGAAATCGGCAGATGAGTCTCACTGTGCGATATGCATGGCCATACACAGCTCAACGCATGCAATCGCTGCTCCTATCGCCACACTATGTTTTACCGCTATTCAAAATCCTTTCCTTGTTCCTCCGAGGACTCTCCTCGTTGCCTTCCCATGTCTGACTCTGAATCAGGACCGCGCCCCTCCTACTTTCTGACCGCGTAGATAACCTAATCGACGGGCCGTAGTGTTAAGAGTCGGCTGAATCTTTCGGCCTGATTTGAATTTCCAACAATCTGGCAAGCATCAGGAAGGACCCTTTCATGGGAATCATTTCGTCTTCACCAGCAGCGCCCAAATCTGGAATATTCGATAAGCCCTCTCCACCATCGGACTCCACCAAAAACCAGTACCGTGGAGTAGTTTTCGCCCTGGTTCTGGCCGCATTCGTAGGGACGATAATCGCCGTGGTTGGGGGCATAACGGTTGGGAACCCAGTACTGCTTGATGTTGCCGTGACTCTGGGACTTGCCACTGGCATTCTCGTGGGAGTGGCGGTAGCCCAGCGCGCTCGCGTGAACTTTGCAAAGAGCGATCCGGGGACCTCAACCCTTGAACCTGTCGCGGAGACAGAAGTGGTCACGCTTCCGGAGACATCGCCGAAGTGGGATCCAGCAAAGTTGAGTCCCCGTCTGACGGCAGTTCGTGCCTGGTTTTCAAGGTTGTTCAGGAATCTCGGTGTTGTGGGCATTATCAGAGTAGCTACCGTCGGTGCAGGACTGATCGGAATCATTCTCGTGCTACGGCCCACAATTTCGGACGTCTCGCCAACTCCGCTGGTGGCCGGGATTGCTGCGGTACTTTGTCTTGGAGCGGCTGGGTTGGCTACCATGGGTGCCCACTACTACGCAAATATTGACGCCAGCCTATTTCCCGAAAGCCCGTGGCTTTGTCGAGGGGCACGGGTGTTGGCCTGGATTCTCGTGCTCGCCGCTATCTCGATGGGCTTGCAGTGGGCCGGACTCAACACAATACTTCTAATTCTGCATTTCGTTGTGTTGTTCGTTGCTGCGGCAGTGTGCTATGGCCTCATTACGGTAAAGCCTACCAACCAGGAGGGATTCGTCATCTTTCCTGCGGACCTCGGAATCTTGTCAACCCTCGGGAGCAGGGCAAACATTCTGGGGAGTATCCTTGACTCTGCGGAGCGGCAGCTCGGGATCGATTTGCGCTCCACATGGGCTCTCACGGTCGTCCGGCAAACTCTAGAACCACTACTAATCGGTCTGTGCCTGTTGGGCTGGCTATCGACAGCCTTTACGGTTGTGGGTGTAGACGAAGAAGGTCTAGTTGAGCGTCTGGGCGTACCAGTGCTAGGACAGCCACTCCAACCCGGACTCCATCTGCACTGGCCATGGCCCCTGGCTCAAGTGTTTCGGATTCCCGTACGGCGAGTGCAATCCCAACAGGTTGGGCACGAGGGCCAAGAGGAAGAAGGGCCGGAGAACGTGCTATGGGCAGTCGAGCATGCCCCTAACGAATACACATTGGTCCTCGGCGACGGTCGGGACCTTATAACGGTGGACGCGGCGGTCCAGTACCGCATAACGGATCCACGGGCATGGCGTTACCACTGCCAAAATCCGGCCGATGCGCTGCGCGCGATCGCTTACAGAGCAGTGATGAGGTCCACCGTAAACCGCACTCTTTCCGATGCGTTGTCGCAGAATGTTGCAACATTAACTGGACAAATGAAAGCAATGGTTCAGAAAGATGCCAACGATCTTGGCCTGGGGGTCGAGGTCGTGGGATTCACGGTGGGCGGTATGCACCCTCCTGTTCCGGTCGCTCCTGATTATGAAGCCGTTGTCTCTGCAGAGATAAGTAAGGTTACCAATGTCGTCAACGCCCAGGCTTACCGAAATGCAACGGTGCCTGCCGCGGAAGCCACTGCGCTGGTTCGGGCGAACACGGCCCGTGCGGACGGTGCAAATGCCCTAGCCCGAGCAGCAGGCGAGGCTTGGAGTTTTCGAGCGCTCGAATCACAATATCGTGCTTCGCCTGAGGAATATTTCTTCCGTCGCCGTCTGGAGACACTCGAGAAGGGCCTCGCTGACAAGCATTTCGCAGTAGTGGATTCCCGCATACAACGGGACGGAGGTGAGTTGTGGTTGACGCAATGAAGACGCAGCGATGGCTCAGGGCCATCGTCGGTACGTTAGCGCTGGGTGCCATCGTTTTTAGCGCGACAGCGGTGGTTGTCAAGGAGGGACAGGCGGTATTAATCACTCGTTTCGGACGCCCATTACGCGCCGCGACCCAAGCCGGCTTGCACTGGAAGCTTCCATGGCCAATTGATGCTGAGACATCGCTCGATATGCGCAGGCGTGTATATGAGACTGGTCAAACGGAAATGCTCACACGCGACAAGAAGAATATCATCGCACGCACGTTCGTAGTCTGGCGGATCGGGGACCCCCTCACCTTCACCCAAGCCATAGGCAACCAGAGCGCTGCCGAGGGCAAGCTGGACGGCCTGATGACTAATGCGGCCATCGGGACCTTGGGAGGACATGACCTGTCAGCGTTGGTGTCCACGAACCCCAGCGATCTGCAGGTGGATCAAATCGAATCCGAGCTACTGGCATCGACGGCACCGATGGCGCTGCGCAATTATGGCGTGATGGTCGAGCAAATTCGACTCGAGCGACTCGCGCTACCCGAAGAGAACGTGACGGCGGTATTCGGACAGATGCGTGCTGAGCGACGTCAATTTGCCGCCAAGTTCGACGCCGAGGGGCTACGTGAGGCCAGCCGCATTCGTTCGGAGGCCGACCTTGAAGCTGCCCGCATCCGTGCCAAAGGTGCTGAGGAGCAAGCTCGCATCGTGGGCGAATCGGCGGCACAGGTTGCAAAGATCTACGCGGACGCTCACCGAATCGACCCCGACCTCTATCGTTTCACGCGCTCGCTTGATTCACTTGACAAGCTTGTCACGGGAAGCACGTCGCTGATCCTTCGCACAGACTCCGAACCTTTTTCTCTCTTGCAGAGCAAGGAAGGCAAGTGAGAAGACAAAAATCACTTTCCGAGATTGGGCGGTTCATGGCGCCAGTTTCCCTTCTGCTCGATGGCGCGTGGCAGCGGATGCACTGGTGGGTCGCTACCATGGCGGTTTTGTACGCTTTGTCCGGGATAACAATCGTGAGGTCCGATGAAGTGGCGGTGATCTTACGCTGGGGACAGCTTGTTGGCGAAACGCCTGCATTGCAACAACATGGACCTGGTTTGCTCTTCGCGTTCCCACGACCCGTGGATGAAATCCTGCGAGTCCAAGTCAAGCGTATATCGGAAGTCCCGGTGACGACGCTCGCTGCTGCTACGTCCACGATGGAAAGCGGACCAGTCCCTCAAGCTCCAGGGGAAGATGACGATGAGGGCCCTAGCGGAATTAGAGAAACTCTCGATCCGTTGACGCGAGGCTATGCGCTTACCGGGGACGAGAACATTGTTCATGTGGAGATGGTGGCCCGCTACCGGGTGCGCGACCCGGCCGAATGGGCATTCTACGGTCCCAAGGCTGAGGACGTACTGCGCGCTGAGGTAACGGCGGCGATGGTTCGTTCGTTGGGCGAGATGGGCGTTGACCGAGTACTGTCTGATGGTCGAAAGGATCTCATCGCGACAGCCGCGCGCCGCGCGCAAGCCGGTTTGGACACAGCTCATTCTGGACTCGAGCTGTCATCGCTCGAACTCACGCGCCTCAGCCCTCCCGTGGCACTGGCGGCAGATTTCGACGCCGTGCAGAGCGCCTTCATCACAGCCGAGACTAGCAAAAAGGATGCCGAGGCATACGCTGCGAGCGCCATCCCGAATGTCCAGGCCGAGGCAGACACGTTGCTGCAGGCTGCGCGCGGTACCGCTTCCAACGATCTTGCCACCGCTCAGGGCGATGCCGCGGCGTTTCAAGCACTTGATCGGGAATATCGTGCCAATCCTGTGGTGGTTCGCGAGCGGCTCTATCGAGATGCCGTTGACCGGGCCCTCAGCAGCGCCAGCCAGATTCGGTGGGTTCCACCGCCGATCGGCGGCAGCTATCACGGCATGCGAATTACAGTTGGGCCATCGGATACCGGAACCGAGCCACTGGGCGAGGGCGGAAGCGGAGGTCGCTAGCTATGAGCGACATTGCACTTAATCTCACAGCTCCTAACAGCGATCTTGTCCCCGGAGCTCTTGCCCCGGAAGAGCGCCGCCGGATCAGTACGCGCCTCGGCGCAGGCCTTGTTGGAATCGGACTTCTCGCATTGGGGACGCTTTTGGTGCGCCTGATGCCCGACCAATGGCAGATTGGGGAGCTCTGCCGAGGTTTAGCGGCGGCCGTCGTGGGGGTGCCGACACTTATCTCGGGCCTTCGAGGAGTGGTAACGGGAGACACCCGCCGCGCAACGGATCAGTTGGTCGCCATCGCGGTTCTTGCCGCGGCTGCAAGTGGCGCCTTCGCGACTGCCACTTTGATCCCGCTCTTCCTTGAACTAGGGCGGCTCTTTGAAGAGCGAAGTTCACTAGGTGCGCGGGCCGCCATCGATGGAATTCGCGCACTTGCTGCGCGTCAGGCGGTGAGATGGCGCAACGGTATTGAGGAGCGAGTCGATCCCAATAGCCTCGTTCCGGGCGACGAGATCCTTGTCCGGCCCAGCGAGAGAATTGCGGTAGATGGAACCGTGATTGAGGGGCGAGCTGCGGTCGATCAATCCGCAATTACGGGAGAGTCCCTTCACGAGGACGTAGGGCCGGGCAGCCCCGTTTTCGCCGGTACCGTGGCGCTCGATGGGCTGCTAAAGATTCGCGTGCGCGGGGCGGGGGCCGACACCGTTTTAGGCAGGGTGGTTCAACTCCTTGCAGATGTCGAGCGCACGTCGGTCCCTCTGCTTCGGCTCTTCGAGCGTCGTGCGGGAATGTGGTTGCCACTCGTGCTCACCGTGGCTGCAACCACGCTTTTTTTTAGCGCTGAACTTTCGCGCGCGATCGCGGTGCTGGTCGTGGCAACTCCGACGGCGCTTGTTGTCGCTGGTCCCGCTGCAGTTGTGGCTGCAATGACTGTGGCCACGCGGCTCCGCATCCTAATTAAGAGTGCGGATTTCCTGGAGCGCGCTTCTGACGTTGACACGCTGATTCTGGACAAGACCGGAACGGTAACCGTCGGCGCGCCAGCCGTCACGCATATTCAACCTGTAAAAGGCGAATCTGAAGAGAGGTTGCTCGCTGTGGCGGCGACGTGCGGATTTGGGTCTCTCCATCCTGTTTCCCGTGCCGTCGTCGCCGAAGCTCTCGCGCGAGGAATTGTCAGCGCGCCTCCGAAGGAGATCCACGAAAAGCCTGGGCTCGGTGTGATCGCGCTAGTTGATGGTCAGCAAGCGGTTCTGGGCCGCAGAGCTCTGCTCGATGAGCTGGGCATTCCTGTCGGATCGGAAGCCGACGAGGATATATCGCAAGTCTGGGTAGCCTACGGTGGGCGGTGCCTCGGTCGTTTTATGCTTCGCGATAAGCCCCGTGCCGAAGCGCGTGATGCGCTTGCCGCGATGAGGGCCTTGGGAATCGGTCGCCTGGTGCTGCTTACAGGTGACCGAGCGGCCGCGGCCCGGGAGGTAGGTCAAGCTCTTGGCATGGATGAAGTCGTCGCCGAAGTTCTTCCCGCCCAGAAGCTCGACATGGTCCGCGCGGAGCAGGCGGCGGGACACACCGTCATGATGGTCGGAGATGGAGTGAACGACGCACCGGCGCTCGGCGGGGCCGATGTGGGGGTGGCGATCGGCGCCGAGCTAAACGAAGTTGCGCTCGGAGGCGCTGACGTTGCCCTTCTCGGGACAGATCTGGGACGACTTCCAAAGCTCATTGGCCTGGCTGACACAACACGCCGCATCATCGGCCAGAACGTTTGGCTCGCGTTTGGGCTTTCCGTAGTGCTCATTGCGCTGGCCGCGCAGGGAATCCTGGATCCCCTGACGGGAGCACTGGCTCAGAGTGTGGCCGTATTCGCAGTGGTTGCTAACAGCGCTCGAATACTGCGCTTCGGAAATCAAGACGAGACGGTGCGGCCTGTGATCCGCGCGAGCGCTCCCGAGCCGCTCGCGGATAGTGGAGTCGATGCGGTGACTGCCTCGGAAATCAAAACTTGATGTCGCACAGCCCGGTTGGCAGGAAGTAAGGCAGAGATTTTGTTGCGCGGACTTCAGTGATCCACGGAGGATAGAGAAACGAATGGAACAAGCAAGAACACACTCAACGGAAGTTCTGGATCGGGCGGGGATGACGGCCTCGATTGCTTGTGCGGTGCATTGCGCCGCTTTGCCGTTAATCCTGATGGCTTTGCCTGCGCTGGGGTTGGCATGGCTCGACTCCGCATGGGTTGACTGGACCATGGTTTTGATCGCCGCGGTTGTTGCTATTCAGGCGCACCGAGGCGGTATCGCGCTTCATAAGAGATGCCTGCCCGTGGGCGTCGCAGTAGCGGGCATCCTCGCCATCGTGACGGCAATTTGCCTGCTGAAAGGTTCTGCCACAATGCACTATCTGCAGGCTTCTGGGGCCACAATGGTTGCGGGTTCGCACTGGGTAAATCGGCGTCTATGCCGTCGTTGTGCGACATGCTGCAGTCACGACGCGTCCAAGTAAAAGCCAAAGCGAATTGCCGGAGGTGTTTCAGTTGTCTTCAACGTTCAAAGTGTTCGCGGCCATTTTCATCACAGTATCTTTGCTGTTCGCGCAGGAGAAACCGGTGGGAGACACCGACGTCAAGCGCGCGACACTTGAAAACGGATTGCGCGTGGTCATCGTCCGCGATCCGCTGGCTCCCGTCGTGACCGTGGAGCAGAATTACATGGTTGGAGCCAACGAGACGCCCGACGGATTCCCGGGCATGGCGCATGCGCAGGAGCACATGGCGTTTCGAGGTTGTTCCTCGCTATCCGCCGACCAGATTTCCGCCATCTTTGCCCAACTGGGCGGATTCGGCAACGCCGACACACAACAAGGTATCACTCAATACTTTTCCACCGTTCCCGCCGCGGATCTCGACATCGCTTTGCGAGTCGATGCGGATTGCATGCGCGACATTCAGGATGCGCAGAGCGAATGGGCCCAGGAGAAGCCCGCCATCGAACAGGAAGTGGCTCGCGATTTGTCGAATCCGACTTACAAATTCACCACGCGTTTGAATGAAGACATGTTCTCCGGAACGGTCTACAGCCATGACGCTCTTGGCACGAAGGACTCTTTCGACGCGACGACGGGGGATATGCTGAAGGATTTTTACAAGAAGTGGTACGCGCCTAACAACGCGATCTTGGTGATTGCCGGCGATGTGGATCCGAGCGCGGCCTTGGCAAAGGTCAAGGAGTATTACGGAAACATACCGAAGAAGTCGCTGCCGCCGCGGCCCGCAATCAATCTGCAACCGGTAAAGCCGGAATCGTTCACGTTGGATAGCAATCTGCCCTATCTGCTGGCGTTCGTCGCTTTCCGGATGCCCGGGACCGATAGTCCGGATTTCGCGGCGGCGCAAATTTTGGGCGACGTTCTATCAAGCCAGCGGGGCAATCTGTATGCGCTTGTGCCCCAAGGGAAAGCGCTGGAGACCGAATTCGGTTTTGCGGAAGCATATGCAAAGGCGAGCGTCGCGTATTCGGTTGCAGTTTTGCCTGCCGGCGGAAACGCCGCGCCCGTGATGGCGGAGATGCGCAAGATTCTCTCAGATTACGCTGCGAGTGGCGTCCCTGCAGAGCTGGTGGAAGCGGCGAAGCGGCGGGAAATCGCGGGGGAGGAATTTCGCCGCAACTCCATTCCGGGCTTGGCCGCGGAGTGGTCGGACGCGCTGGCTGCGGAGGGGCGCAACTCCCCTGACGACGATGTCGAGGCCATGAAACGCGTCACGGCGGCAGATGTGAATCGGGTTGCGAAACAATTTCTTGTCGACCAAAACTCGATCTCGGCGGAATTGAAGCCGGCTCCTTCGGGCGAGGCCGTGGCGTCCAAGGGATTTGGGGGCGGCGAACAATTGACGTCCGCACCTACGGAGCCCGTTGACTTGCCTTCGTGGGCCGGTTCTCGTCTGCTGACGGTCGAGTTGCCTGTCTCTCCGCCTCCCTCCGCAGACATGACATTGTCCAATGGCATTCGGCTCATTGTCAGGACGCTGAAAATCACTCCCACGATTACGGTGCTCGGGAGCGTCCGCCACGAGCCCCAAGTCGAAACGTCGCCAGCCAAGGACGGAGTGAGCGATGTCCTCGGTGATCTCTTTTCCTACGGGACGAAAAACTTGGACCGATTGGCATTTCAGAAGGCGCTCGATGATATTGCGGCTGACGAATCTGCCGGATTCAACTTCTCCCTGCAGGTCTTGAAGCAGGATTTTTCGCGGGGAATTCAATTGCTGGCGGACAACGAATTGAATCCCGCGCTTCCCAGCGATGCGTTCGACGTGATCAAACCGGAAACCGCACAGTTCGTCTCCGGCAGAATGAAAAGTCCTGGATACCGCGCTGGGCGCGCCCTCAATATGGCCTTACTTCCCGAAGGCGATCCCGCTCTTCGGGAAACAACCCCGCAGACGGTTTCCTCGCTGACCCTTGACGACGTGAAGCAGTATTACTCCAAGGCGATTCGGCCGGATCTCGCGACGATTGTGGTGATCGGCGACATCACGCCCGAAGAAGCCAAAAGCGTGATCGAGAAATGGTTTGGAACATGGAAGGCTGCGGGCCCGAAGCCGGAGGTTGAGCTTCCTCGCGTGCCACTGAACAAATCAACTGCAGCGAATGTCCCCGATCCAAGCGAGCTGCAAGATTCGGTCAACCTTTCGGAGATGATCGAGATTACGCGTTTTGACCCCGACTATTACCCTCTGCAGCTCGCCAATCATGTTCTTGGAGGGGGCTTTTACGCGACGCGTCTTTACCATGACCTGCGGCAAGTCAACGGTTACGTGTATAGCGTGGACGTTCGCCTGAATGCGCAGAAGACGAGAACGATCTACACCGTTACGTACGCGTGCGACGCAAAGAACGTGTCGAAGGCCAGGGACTTGATCCAGCGCGATTTGGTTTCCATGCAGAAAGAAAACGTCACGCCTAACGAACTCCAGCAAGCGAAGGCGCTGCTGTTGCGGCAGATTCCGCTGACGGAATCGAGTGAAGACAGCGTCGCGGGAGGTCTGCTCGCACGCGCCCAGATGGGCCTGCCGCTCGACGAACCCCTGCGGGCCGCGAAACTGTATTTCTCGATGACCGCGGATCAAGTTCGTGCTGCCTTCGATAAATGGGTTCGTCCGGATGGATTCGTCCAGATTATCCGTGGGCCAGCGCCTCAATAACAGTGCCGGTCCGCAGGAATCAACATTTTGATTTGCGCATGGGAGGGATAGTGCATCGCGCGTTCCACGCCATGAACCGTCGGCGAAGTTCATTCGGCACTCGTTCGTGTGTCCTCACTGCAATCCTGTTGCTGGTGCTATGCGGCGGATACGTTCGTGTCGGCGCTAGAAGTTCTGAGCGATCGGACCCGGCTCAAGCCAACCAACTACGAGAGCTAACCATCGAGCGAATCTACGGGGAACCGAGTTTGAGCGGTACTCCGACGACGGGGATTGAGTGGAGTCCGGATTCGAAACGCATTTCGTACCTCGTACGCGGCCCGCAGGGCAGTAACACGGGTACCGAACTTTGGACGATGGACGCGGCGACGGGAGAGCGCAAGCTCCTGGTGAATTCGGAAACGCTTAAGACGATCACGCAGCCCCAAAAGACGAAGTCCACCCAGGCAACGGGGCTCGGTCGCATCGAGCCCGGGAGCTATTTTTGGTCTCCGGCCGGCGACTCGCTGCTTTTCGCGGGCAGCACTTCTCTCGTGCTGCTGGACCTGAAAACGATGGCGCCGAGGGAGCTCGTCAGCGGAGACCGAGACATCCAGGATCCGAAATTTTCGCCCGATGGCAAGTGGCTAAGCTTCGTCCGTGATTGGAATCTCTGGATCGTAAATGCCACCACCGGGGAAATAAAGGCTATTAGCACCGGCGGCAGCGAGGAAATTCTCAAGGGCAAGCTCGATTGGGTTTACCCGGAGGAACTCGATTTGACGACGGCCTATTGGTGGTCGCCGGATTCGTCGAAGATTGCATTCCTCGAAATGGACGAGCGGCCCGTCACACGTTATCCAATTATGGACATGAGCTCACCAGTGGGCGCGCTGGAGTTTACGCGCTTCCCGCAGGCGGGCGAGCCGAATCCGATTGTGCGTGTTGGAGTGGCCCGCGTAGCGGAGGGCCAACCGGGTCAGACAAAATGGTTGGAGACGGGCGCCGATACCGATGTCTATCTCGCGCGCGTTGTGTGGCTGCACGACAGCGGGCGCGTCGCTATAGAACGCCTCAACCGCGCGCAAAACCGGCTCGATCTTCTTTTCTGCGACGCTGCGACGGGCGCATCGCAAACCATCTTGACGGACACCGACAAGTATTGGATCAACATTAGCGATGACCTTTACTTCTTCTTGGACAACAAACGGTTCCTGTGGTCGAGCGAGCGGAGCGGGTTTCGCCACTATTACCTTTACGACCTTACCGGCAGGCAGCTGGATCAGTTGACAATCGGAAGTTGGGGCATCACGGGCACCAGCGGATTCGGTCCCGGCGCCGTTAAGCATCCGGAAGTAGACGAAGAGAACGGCGAAATATATTTTCTTTCAAACAAGGATGATGTCACCGAAACCCAACTGTACCGGCTTTCATTGCATGACAAAAGCATTACGCGGATCACTCGCGAGGCCGGTACGCATCACGTCTTGTTCGCACCCAATCACTCAGGGTTTGAGGACACGTACTCGAATTCAATGACGCCTCCGCGCCAGAGCGTGTATCGCGCGAACGGAACTCGCGTAGCCCTTATGGATGAGAATCTTGTTCCTGAGCTGGATGAGTATCACCTCTCTCCGCCCGAATTTGTAACTGTGTCGGGGCGAGACGGCACAAAGTTTAGCGCCATGATGATCAAGCCGCCCGGCTTCGATTCATCGCGCAAATATCCTGTGCTGATTGACGTGTATGGCGGTCCTCAGGTGCAATATGTCAGAAATGCCTGGGAAGGCCGGAATTCTCTCTGGCTCGAGATGATGGCCGAGAAGGGCTACGTCATATTCCGGCTCGATAATCGCGGATCGTATAACCGCGGCCACGCATTTGAGACCTCGATTTATCACCAGCTTGGAAAAGTGGAACTGCAAGACCAATTGACGGGAGTGAATTATCTGAAATCGCTTGCGTATGTCGATAGCTCACGCATCGGGATTTGGGGTTGGAGCTACGGCGCGTACATGACTCTGGAGGCCATGGCCAATGCGCCGGACGTTTTCAAGGCCGGCGTCGCGGTTGCGCCCGTGAGCGACTGGCTCCTGTATGACACGATTTATACCGAGCGCTACATGGGACGCCCACAAGACGACTACGATGCCTACAAGAGCTCGTCTCCGGTGAACCAGATCGCCAATCTGAAAGGCAAACTGATGCTAGCTCACGGCACCGGCGACGACAACGTTCACTTCGAGAACACGTCGGAGGTGCTGAGCGAGCTCATCTCGCACGGAAACTATCCCGCTGACGTGCTGATTTTCCCTGGGCGAGGCCATTCCATTGGCGACTCACCTGCACGGATCGAGCTTTTCCAGCGAATAACTGAGTTCTTTCTCAGATATCTGTAGTGAACTATTGCAGAAGTAAATGCGAATTTGAGACTGAAAATGGTAGGTAGAACGAATTGTTAAGAAGTATTGTAGGTTCTCAAGTAGCTGAGTTTCTATTACATCGTGAACCGTTAGTGGAAGAAACGGATTAGCACGTCTGTTTATGACATCACCGCGAGATGAATTCGAGTCGAAGCCGATCAAATGGCGCTGCAGTCTTCCGCTGGGAATTGCGCTTGTGCTACTGATTGCAGGCATCACCGCGATGGGACCCGCGATTGCCCAAGCTCCAGAGGCCGTCGTGCCCCTAGCGACTCCGGACTCACGACCACTCCAGATTGATCGGGGCGGTGTTGGACTTTGGCAGACGCTGCTCAAACTTCATACCCGCGCGAGCCTGCTGATGATCGTGGCACATCCGGACGACGAAGACAGCGGAATGCTGGCCCTGGAGTCACGTGGGCAAGGCGCGCGCGCCATGATGCTGACGCTCAATCGCGGGGAGGGCGGGCAGAATGTCATGTCTGACGATTTTGAGGAGGCATTAGGATTGGTGCGAACCCAGGAACTCCTGTCTGCCGATCGCTATTCCGGAGTGCAGCAGTTCTTCAGCAGCGTTGTGGACTTTGGCTTCTCGAAGACACGAGAGGAATCGCTAACTCGTTGGGGTCATGACCGCGTCCTAGCCGACGCGGTTCGTGTCGTCCGCACAACCCGGCCGCTGGTGGTCACTTCTGTGTTCGTGGGTGGCCCAACGGATGGCCACGGGCATCATCAAGTGGCTGGAGAGATCGCGCAGGAAGTTTTTGCGGCGGCTGGCGACCCGAATATCTTCCCGGACCAGATTCGCGCCGGACTACGGCCATGGTCTCCCCTAAAGATGTATGCGCGGGTTCCCACTTTTTCGATCACCCCGCAGGGAGTCCGCGACGCAGCTACCGGCAAGTATTTTCCGGTGCGTTTCTATGATTTCATTCACAAGGATTGGTCGGAAGGGATGCCCTCGGTCGACGTTGAAATTCCCGAAGGGAAATTTGACTCCGTTTTGGGCGCGACCTATTTGCAAGTCGCGCGAGAAGGCTTAGCCCTTCAAAAATCGCAAAATGGCGGGGGAGGCATCCCATATGCGGGGCCAGTGAACGTACCCTATCATCGGTACGCCTCGCGGGTTCCGGCCAGCGGCCGGGAAAACTCTTTCTTCGATGAGATCGACGTTTCGCTCGGGGGAATCGCAAGCCTGGCGCTGGACCAGCCGAGCACATTCCTCAAGGATGGATTATTGCGAATCAACGTGCTCGTCGAGCAAGCGATGACTGAATTTTCGCTAGATCATCCCGACAAAGTTGTATCCACGCTGGCGCGCGGCTTGCAGGAAACTAATGCGCTGGTATCGGAGGTTGGCGCAAGTGTGCTTTCCGAAGAGGCGAAATATAACATTCTCCACGAACTCGCGAGCAAGCAGGATCAGTTCCAGCAGGCGATTGTCGAGTCTCTAGGATTTTCCCTGGAAGCGACGGTAATTCCAAAACGCGAGCCAACGCGACAGAATTTCTTCGCCAATGGCCCTACCGAAACGTTTGCTTATGCGGTTCCCGGGCAGGAATTTCCCGTGAAGGTTCATCTCGACAATCCGGCGGCCGTCGCGCTGAAGCTCGACCGAGTGTGGCTACAAACCCCCGGTGGCGAAAGTTGGACAGTAACGCCTGAATCGCCCGTTGCCGCAACTTTTCCGGCAGGGCAAGAGCTCGACCAGAAATTTGACGTGCGCGTCCCCGATAACGCATCTGCCACTCGTCCGTATTTCGCGCGATTAAGTGATGAGCAGCCCTACTACGACATCGTGGATGAACGGTATTTGAATCTGGCGCTTCCTCCGTACCCAGTCACTGCCTGGGTCGCATTTAGCTATGAAGGTGTGGTGGTTCGTGTCGGACAGGTGGTGCAAACGGTGCGGCAACTAAATGGGCCGGGAATGGAGCTCGATCCACTCATGGTGGCGCCGACAATCTCCGTGCGAATCGCTCCACAAGCTGGAATCACGATACTTGGCGCTCGGTCATTCGCAGTGTCGGCGCTGGTCCACACCGAAGTGGAAACCGGAGCGAAGGGCACCATGCGGCTCGATCTCCCACCCGGTTGGCGATCACAGCCTGCCGTCGCGTCCTATGAGTTGCAGCAGGCAGGCCAAGAGCAGAACATCAGCTTTCAGGTGTTTCCAACCCAGCTTGAGCAAAAGACGTACACCATTACAGCGGTGGCCGAGTTCCAGGGGCGCGAGTATCGCGAGGGCTTCACTGCGGTTGGCTACCCGGGGCTGCGCCCATACAATCTCTATATGCCCGCCACCTACCGGACAACGGGGGTGGACTGCAAAATTGCGCCCGGATTGCGTGTGGGTTATGTCACCGGAACAGGGGACGCGGTGCCGCAATCGCTTGCGAGTATTGGCATAAAGCCTGAATTTCTGAGCCCGCAGGATCTTGCGCAGGGCGACCTGCAAAAATACGACGTCATCGTTTTGGGAGTCCGCGCCTACGCTGCTCGACCAGAACTTGCCACGCATAACCAGCGGCTACTAGACTACGTGAAGAACGGCGGCGTTGCGATAGTCCAGTACAACACGCAGCAGTTCGACCACAACTACGGGCCTTATCCTTATAGCTTGCCGAACGCCGCCGAGAGAGTTGTGGACGAAACCTCTCACATTAATTTTCTGGACCCAAAGAGTCCTGTTTTGACTTGGCCGAATCAGATTACCGAAAAGGATTTCTCCGGCTGGGTCGAAGAGCGCGGCCACGGTTTTCTAGCCTCCTGGGATATGCATTATGAGGCGCCGTTGGAGACTCACGATCCGGGGCAGGACCCGCAAAAGGGCGGTTTGGTGTACGCGCAATATGGCCGTGGAGTTTATGTCTATGTAGCACTAGCGCTCTATCGCCAATTGCCTGACGGCGTGCCGGGACCCTATCGATTGTTTGCAAACCTGCTGAGCTTGCCGCGGAATCCCGCACTGCGACAACGCAATACGTCGTCGGCTTCGCCCTCGCCAAGATAAAATAAATACTCTGCTTCGCGTCTCGTGACAATGTACTCCTACTGGATCTGTTCTCTCGAGAGACAAGACGACTTGTCTTCGCCACGCCGAGCAAGCACGAGTGCCTTACTACCAGTTGTTCACGAACCTACGGCTTGGGTGCGGCGAGTGGCTGCAAAGATTCGCTGAGCAGGTCCGGCCCGGAGTTTCGTTCCAAGTGCGGATAGCGTTCCCCACCGTGGTACTGAATTTCGAAAATGCGCTCAACACCGCTGTTTTTCGCCGTAATCTCGATTGGCTTCCCATTCTTCTTTGAAGACTCAATTGCGTCGTGGAGAACGCTTGCTGCGAAGGAGCGACCGTTCACCGAAAGAAGCCTCATCGCAGGGGCAAGGCCCGCCTCGGCTGCCGGAGTTCCGGGAATGACATCTGCTATTTGGCCATTTTTTTCGGCGTCACCGGTCTCAACGCTCATCCCAAGGGAGAAACTCAAATCCATGCGGCCGGTCACGTTTTCCTGGGCGCGAGAGTGCTGATTTGGCCTATCGCTATAAATCAGGCGCCAGCCCCCGCGTTCAATACCACCGATCGGTGCATGCTCGTTGATTTGATAGACGCGTGACTGGAAAAATCCTCGCCAGTCATAAGGCAGAATCTCGTTCAGCGCAACCAACAGATCGTCGAGCGTGTACGTCGAAAGCTCGGACCCTGCATTTGGGGTGCCATAAAACCGGCGGCAGAAATCGTCCAGTGATCTCTGCCCCCGCGATTGCTGCCGGATAAGAATGTCCGCATCAAGCCAGATCAGCCACCCTTCGTCGTAGAAGTCCACACTGCGCCGCCAGGAAGACCAATTACGTGTGTCTTCGCTGTAGAGAAACGGTGCGGCTACGGCTGTATCTTCGAGCGACCGCCATGTGCGGCCCGGTCGGTGATCGAGGTAGGCGGCGACATATGCCAGCGCTTCGCGGTAGTCGTCCTGCGTGCGCAGACCCGAGCGCGCGGCAATCATTTCGCCTATGTACTGAGTCAGGCCTTCGTAGACCCAGAGCAGATCATCCCTCATTGGCTGGTTGAAATCAGAGGTGGCCAAACCGAAGGGCCGGCGGTACTTACCGTTCCAGGAGTGCGTGAATTCGTGAGACAACAGCGAGTTATAGAGCGCATTCTTATCGGGGTTGAGGAACATGTACTCGGGGGCGCGCTCGTCGCTGGACTGCCGATGTTCGAGTCCGTTGGGATGGAAGTTGTCGGTCAGCGAAAGCAGGAAGTCGTAGTGGTCGTAGTGGCGCGCGCCGAACAGAGCGCCCTCCTCACGAACCAGTCGGCCAAAGGCAGCCAACTGATCCGCCGGAATTTCGAGTGCCGCGACGTTATCCGCTGCAATATTCAAGCGGTGGGGCGGGCTGACGTCGGGTGCCAGAGCAAACGAACGAAAGTGTTCGCCGGTGAGTACGGGCGAATCGACCAGGGTTGTCAAGGAAACCGGCGCGAACTCGATATGATCTTCGGCCCGCGCCACCGCCGTGAGCGCGGATGCGAATTCCCAGCCTGGCGGTATCCGCAGGCTTGCCTGATACAAGAGCAAATCACTTGGCGCACCGGCAGGGTAAAGCACGACAAGATTCCATTCGAGCACAGCAATGAATGAGTCGGCGGACGGCCCTGCGGAAAAACCTTCGCCGAGCGCTGGAGATAGATAGTCGTACGTCGCTTCCACGGAAGTTGCTCCTTCGGGCACCTCGATGTGGAACATGTACATATTCACGTTATCGCGGCGCCAGGGAAGCGTCTTGCCACCGGCGGTAAACCGAAGGCCGACCAATTCAGCCACTGGCCCATCGGGGGCGTGCTCACCAGGAATCCATTCAGGGTACAGGAGGGCCATCGGACCGGAACGAGCGGGAAGAACAAGTCGAGCATGAAAGATTCGGCGAGGCGCCTCGTTCAAATCTACTGACAGATAAATAACTGGCGGGACGCTTTGAGCAGGAATCGACGGCGCCACCCAGAGCATGGAGGACGCTAGAAGCAGGCGAAACCACGCAGGCCATCGCATTTTGTTTCTCCATTTCGGAACGGCAGCAAACGAGAAAACCCACTTGGTCGGGAAAAGAATGAATCCCCGAATGCCGAGCGGCCCAGTAGCCATAGTTGAACGCCGTCGGGCCTCTCTTTTAGCAGTGGTCGGTCGGAATCCGAATCGTCGCCGACTTCAGGCTGCTGCTTGTTGGCCCTGTTCATTTGTGGCTGCTCGGTTCGGGCACGTAGCGTCGGTTTGTCCCCGTCTTCCTTTTTTGTCTTCCAGTTTGTTCGTGTTTCCTGCCAAGCCCCCGCTAATCCTTCGGAAGCTTTTCAGTTACGACTTGCGCGAGCGACCTATTGCCCGTCGTCGCTGCGCTTCTTGAGGACCGGCCGGTCCGGATCGGAGTCATCACCGGGTGACTGGGTCGTCTGCGGATCTGTCTTGTCCTGTGGTGGACGCTCGGTTCGCGTGCGCAAGGTTGGCTTGTCGCCACCCTTCTTATCGTCAAGCTTGCTTTTGTTTTGAAGACGGCGCAACCGGGCTTTAACCATGTCGAACTCAGACGTCGTTACAATGTACTCGTCTCGCGCCGGAAGAATCGTAGCGATTTCTTCCTGCGCTTTTTGCACCCGGTCCGGAGTTGGCGGATGCGTGGCAAAGACCTTGGGGATGCTGCCGGGGTGGCGGCGTTCCTCCGCTTCGATTTTCTCAAAGAAGCTCACGAAGGCGTTTGGATCGTATCCCGCTTTGTACATGTACTGAAGGCCGAGGTAGTCCGCTTCCCGCTCGTTGTCGCGCGAGAATTTCAGATAGCTCATCGGAATAGCCAGGTTCAAGCCCTCGTAGATCCCGTAGCCCGCCATTCCATATGGCGCGAGGATCATCACGGGGATGGTCGCCAGCTGCATCAGCTCGCCCTTAGTCGCGGTTTTAGTTCCGTGCCGCGCGCAGACGTGAGCGGTTTCATGTCCCATCACGCCGGCTAATTCCGCTTCCTCGTCTGCACGCAAGATCAGTCCGCTATTCACATAGAAAAATCCCCCAGGCAAAGCAAACGCATTAATTTCGTCGGAGTCAATCACCTTGATTGTGAAGGGCACCTTGCAATCGGAATTCCGTACAATGTTTTGCCCGACGCGATTCACGTATTCGGTGACCACGGGATCATTAATCAGCTTGGAGGTCTTCTCGACTTCCATGGCCGCCTGCTTCCCCAGCGCGATCTCGCGCTGTAGGGAATATAGGTTCAAACCCTTACCGACGCCGCGACTTCCAATGGAATTAACGTCCTTTTCAGAGCCCGCCTTGACACCTTTGGGTGTCTGATCCTCGTCTGACGAGGTCGTTTGCTCCTCATCCTGTGGTTGCGGCGTTTGGGATTGGTCGGCGGTGGGAGCTTGCGATGCCTGCGACTGCGACGAATTCGGTGGCGGAGGCGGCGGCTGCCCTGTGTTGGTCGAGGCTGCCTGCGGTTGTGTCTGAGTTTGAGACTGTTGCTGAGCTGCGAATCCGGTTGGAACGGCAAGCGACAGCCCGAAAAAAGCTACTAAGATTCCGTTGCAAATGTGTTTCATAGCTCCTCCTGAAGGTACATGACAATGCCGTATGCCATACGCCCTGCACCTGGTTGCGGGGGCGGAGACAGAGATTGCGGGGCCGCAGACCTCATGGAGACACCCGGTGTTAACACCACTGCAATGAATACAAGGTTGAGACATTTCATCGTTCCCTCTTCAATGGGGCAAATCGCTTCGAACTTTGAGAGGTTTCGGGCGCGCGAGAGAATTCAGCACGACCCTCGCCCAACGTAACTCATGGGAGTTCGGACTAGTTACTTAAAAGCTCTGAGCGTACTTCAGGCTATTCGGTTAACGGAGGAGCACGATCATGCGCGGGGAGGGAAAGACCAGATACAAAGACGACGCAATCGGTATCTGCCTGTAAAGCCAACTGGATTGGAGTGAATTGCAACGCGACCACTGGGGAAGCTAACACATGCTTGCCACTGTGCAATGCCATGCACAAGGAGCAGTGGGAATCTTCCTGCGAATCCTGGTTTATATGTCCATGACTTAAGGCGGCACTCGCAAAAGCCAGGACAGCTACGGCGGCTACAATGGCCAGTGATCGAAGAGCGAGCCTTCTGTACATTGCTGTAATACCTTGTGTAAGATTGGCATGCGCGCTCTTGAGTGTCAAGCGAGTTTCCTCAATCACGCGACACCATTTGTAAGGCGCGATTTGTGCGCCACCACTGGGTCGAGTGGACGGATTTACTGGTAGGTATTTTACGTTCTCATCCTTAATAGACTCAAACCAAACAACCGGAGGGCTTTGGTCATCCCCGGACGATCAGACATTCAGAAGAGGAAACCTCCGTCAGGCAATGCCGATCCTCCTGTCCGGGCTGCATCAGGTGGGTTTGAAGGCGTGCTTGCTGGTCGACGCCTTAGAACACAACGAAAGCGACCCCCAAAATCTAATTCCCGCATATGCCCTGTTGAGCCGCATCCGCCTGAGCTCCTCGCCACGCGTACTGGAAAGCGCCGGGAACGTTGTAAGAGAAATTGTCGAGACTTACGCAAAGCCAAATTTGACCACCGGAGAAATCGAATCCAGGGCCGCGAACGGTGAAGATCCATTGAGGACTTTCAGCGACGTGTGTCGCACTGAACTCGATTCTATGCGAAGACATGTATGAATGGGATGTGAGGGTCGAGCCGGGAGATTCGTCGAATGGTGCAGATCGCTGCTCGGCGTAATCGCAGCAGAGACTACGATCTGTTTCTATCAGGCCAGTCTAAATCTGCAAACCTACTTCATCGACTCCATCGGACTCAACGACGATCAGACCACAGCCGTCCGCACCCGTCGATCTGTTGCCAGCAAGAGTCGTTTGTGATCCGGACCAGGCAATTCCCAGATAAATTCGGCAGGCCGGATTTTAGAAGGCACAAGAGGAGGAACAACAAATGTCCAAGGAAGCTACGAAGCAAGGCAAAGAAAAATCCCGGGTGATGCGCGAAACAGAAACTGATCTCACCAGGGAAGGTGTCGCCGAGATCGCAGCCGAGCTTCGGCCACTGCTCGCTGACGCGTTCGCATTGTACGTGAAGACCAAGAATTTTCACTGGCACATGACAGGGCAGCACTTCCGGGACTATCACCTGCTTCTCGATGAACACGCTGAACAGATTTTTGCGATGACTGATGATATTGCCGAACGTGCGCGCAAAATTGGCGGAACTACCTTGAGATCGATCGGTGATATCTCGCGGCGCCAGCGCTTGAAGGACAACAACGATGAGAACATCTCCCCGAAAGAGATGCTGGCTGAACTCAGCGCCGATAATCAGGCACTGACTCGCTATTTCCGCTCTGCACATGAAATCTGCGAACAACGTAACGACGTGGCAACCGCGAGTCTGATCGAGGTCTGGATCGATCAAACCGAGCGCCGGACGTGGTTTCTGTCAGAAATCGTCCGGGGTATCTAAGGCAGCCCTATCTGCAATACCGGTTTCGCTGGACTCAAACACTTCAATCTGCTCAGGGGTAACGACGCCCCTTTCCAATTTCAGAGTTACCAGGCGTTTGCGATGAAAACATGATTTGTGGGTACGAGTCCTGCCGAGGGACAACGCGCTCCTGCTCACGAGACAGGTGCTTTTCTCAAAGCTACCTACCGTCAGACGACGAAGAAGCGTCCGCCAAAGCTGAATTGTAAGGGACAGGCGCTCCAACGTTAGCGACGCCGAGTCAGCGACGTTTAGATTTTTCACTCCGAGCGCCGGAGCGCCCGATGCAGTTGAGACAAATTGGTCGGCTACCTGTCAAGTCAGAGCGGCGGTCTCTGAGCGTAGGTGTGAGGCAACGAGAAGGCGTGCGCGGCGGGAGTCCACCCGCATTTCATCCTAAGTTTCATCCTAAGACATCGGTCGATTTTTGGTGTTTCGGATTTCCCAATGTTGTTGGGTTTTCGGTTTTCCACAGATCGCACGATTGACAGCGTTAGAGTTAGTTTTTACCATTTTTTAAGCAAGCGTCTGCCTTCTGAAAAGAAGTGCACAAAATCGAAATGCTTTGTCGGGCGTCGCTTACAGGCTCTGTCCCGACATCTCGCCCCTGCGCGTCTGCGTGACGCAGCGGTCTTCCTGAGCTAAATGTCTCCAAATAGCCCACGATCCACGCACTGAGATTCAACTCCTCCTCCAAAACCCATGACCATAGGTCTTGCTTGACTGATGGGCCTCGTATCCTACAAATTAGCTGCCAACGTCCGCCTGAAACGAGGTCGATACGGCGACACACGATACAGGTAAGCTTCACCCAACAGATCCCGCCGGAGATCTACTGCGGCGCGTCATTGATACTACTCCTGCATTTCTGCACAGTTCTGACCCTGACGGCAAACTCGGTTTTTTCAATCAACGCTGGCTTGAATACGTCGGGGTCCGTGAAGAAGATCTGCAGGACTGGGGCTGGACTGCTTTCATTCATCCCGAAGACTTACAAGGCATGTTAACGCGGTGGCATGCGTGTCGCGCGAGCGGTGAAGGGTTCCAGTACGAAACCCGGGTACGCCGTGCCGACGGAAAATATCTCTGGTTTCTCCATCGCAACGTTCCCCAGTGGGATGACCAAGGGAACATCGTGGTGTGGCATGGATCGAGTATCGAGATTGACGATCGGAAACGTGCAGAGGAAGAGCTTAAGAAAGCATTTGACGAAATCAAAACGCTGAAGGACCAGCTGCACAAGGAGAACCTGGCTCTCAAGGAAGAGATTGATCAAGCATCCATGTTCGAAGAGATTGTGGGAGCATCGGATGCAATCAAACGAGTTCTCGCTCTTCTCTGCAAGGTTGCGCCGACCGATTCCACCGTGCTGATCACGGGTGAAACGGGAACCGGAAAGGAACTTGCAGCCCGTGCAATCCACAAACGCTCGCGCCGCGCACGGAACGCGTTTGTGGCGGTCAATTGTGCTGCCATTCCCCTCTCTCTAATTGCTTCTGAACTTTTCGGCCATGAAAAAGGAGCCTTCACCGGCGCTACTCAACGGCGCCTGGGGCGATTTGAAGTTGCCGATAGGGGGACCATCTTCCTGGACGAAGTCGGTGACCTCCCAGCTGAGACCCAGATCGCTTTACTGCGAGTGTTGCAAGAGCGTGAATTGGAGCGAGTGGGTGGCACCCACGCGGTGCCGATTGACGTACGAGTCATTGCCGCCACCAACAGCGAACTGCCAGCGGCGGTGGAGGCGGGCTCATTCCGGGGCGACTTGTTCTACCGCTTGAACGTGTTCCCAATTCGCATGCCATTGCTTCGCGAGCGCGTCGAAGACATTCCCCTGCTCGTCGCATACCTTGTTCAGCGCTATGGAAGCAAGATGGGAAAAAAGATCAACCGGATCGACAAAAAAACCGTGGAGCTGTTTCAGGCCTATCATTGGCCTGGAAATGTACGGGAACTGCAAAACGTAGTCGAACGAGCCGTCATCCTGTGCGAGGGAGGAACGTTTGCTGTGGATGAGAGCTGGCTCGTGTCGGCACCGCCCAAGCCTGCCCCGGGCGGAAATGCTCTCGCCTCTCTTACCGATCGGGAAAAGGAAATGATTGAGAAGGCACTGACGGAGAGCCGCGGACAGGTATCCGGTCCCCGAGGCGCGGCGGCTCGCCTGGGTATCCCCCGCTCAACTCTTGAATCTCGGATCAAGAGTTTAAGTATTGACAAGTACCGTTTTCGGTCTGCCTAGCTGAATTTCAATTCGTTCCCTCTGAAACAGCCACACGGTCTTTGCTGTCGAAAACTCGACAATTCCCGAGATCTCGCCACGGGAGATTCTCATCATCCTCAGTATTGTCAGTCTTTTGCGAGTGGTTCCCGATTTGCATCCATACAAACCGTAGTTACTGTGACTTCCGATCCAGATGCTGAGACTTGAAAAAACTCGCGACTCACACGTCCTCCGAGTGAGTGGGCGTATCGACGCGGAGAATATTGCGGAGCTGAAGATGCAAATGCAAATTCATGCCTCGCCCATTGCTCTCGAACTTAGTGAGGTGACGCTGGCGGATGCTGACGCTGTGCGCTTCCTGGCCGCGGCAGAAGCGACCGGGACAGAACTTCGTAACTGTCCACTGTTTGTTCGTGAATGGATTCGAAGAGAGCATCCCGAACTCACAAAACGTGAGAGAGGTGAATCAGCCCGGACCCATAAGTCTGGCAGGAACGAGGGGGATCGAGATCAATAATTCTTCGCCTGTAATTGGGGCGGCATGATTTATCAGGACTTCGGAAAATCGCGATGTCCGAGGGCGATTGAAGTCACGGGATCTTGTGATCGGCGTCACTGTGATGCTTCACGATACTAAGTACGTTCTGCACTAATCCGCGAAGAACATCTGAGGCGCCGCTAGATTCTGGAGGCAAAGACGTGACAAAAGAAAATGGATTTAGAGACGCTGCGATGAGAGTTGGTTCTGCGGTTGGTAGGGTCGATTCCAAAGCTCACAAAGCAGCTCGTAAAGCAGCTAAAGCGGCACACCGAGAACTTTTCGCGCTAACGAAGCAGGTAGACGCACTCAAGAGGCAGTTGAGGCAGAGCTCCAAACGGCTGAAGGCCGCGTTGAAATAGCGCAGCGGTGCGTTGCCAGCCCACGAGCAGGGTTCTTCGCAGGGCGACGTTACCGTACGCCCGATAACCGGATTTTCAGAATTGGGCCTGAAGTTACCACGGGGAAAGAATTCACAAACAAGATAAAGGAGGGTTCGATGTCAAGAAATGAGTTAGCACAAAATCCACTTCTCTCAGGCATGGAGGAGATACGGAATTCCTGGGGCTGGTTCCTGGGTCTCGGAATTCTTCTAATGCTTTTGGGGGCAATCTGCATCATCGGAGATGTCACCGCCACTTTTGCCACTGTCCTGGTTTTTGGATGGTTGCTGTTGATCAGCGGAATCGTCGCTTTGGTTCACGCCTTTGGCACGAGGAACTGGAGCGGATTCTTTCTTAACCTTCTCAGCGCGCTGTTCAGAGGATTCACCGGATATTTGCTGATCCGTTATCCGCTCGCCGGAGCTGCAAGCCTCACTTTGATTCTTGCGAGCTTTTTCGTTGTGAGTGGGACATTTCGAGCAATCGCGGCGGGAATGATGAAGTTTCCGCGCTGGGGTTGGGCAGTTTTTTCAGGGCTCGTTTCCGTAGCGCTGGGAGTCATGCTGCTGGCGCAAATGCCACTTTCGACCCTCTGGTTCATCGGTTTCGCAATTGGTGTTGATTTGATTTGTGACGGTGCATCACTGATCGGTTTTGGGACGGCGATTCACCAGATTTTTCCGAAGCCGAAGGCCTCTCAAGCTGTCTAAATTCGTTAAAGGAGAATTCTCATGGAAAAAATGTTAGTTGTAGTTTTTGAAAACGAGTCAGGCACGTACGAAGGATCACGCGCTCTCAAGCAACTCGATGCCGAAGGAAGCATCACCATTCACGCTGAAGCAGTAATCAAGAAGGATTCCAACGGGAAGGTCTCCGTAATGCAGGCCGGGGATGATTTCCCGGTGCGAACCGTCGGCGGCACGGCCATTGGCAGCTTGATCGGATTGCTCGGAGGACCCATTGGGCTTGGTATCGGTGCGGTAGCCGGTGCCTTGGCAGGTAGCATCGGCGACCTATACGTTGCCGGAGTCAACGCGGATTTCCTTGATGATGTTTCCGCGGCACTCACGCCCGGGAAGTGCGCCGTGGTTGCCGATATCAGCGAGGAATGGGTGACACCTGTGGATTCCAGGATGGAGGCTGTGGGCGGCGTTGTGTTTCGCACTCCGAAGTCCACGGTTGAAGATGATCAAAGGGCCAGAGACGTGGCCGAGTTGAAAGACGAAATTGCCCAGTTGAAAGCCGAGCACGCTCAGGCGCGGGCGGAGCGCAAGGCGAAGCTTCAGACCAGGATTGACGCCCTTAACTCCAAGCTTCAGGAAAAGCTCGACCAGGCCAAACAGAGATCGGAACAGATCAAAGGGGAGACCGAAGCAAAGGTGCAGGCACTGCAACAAAGGGCGGCGAAGGCTCAGGGTGATGCCAAGAAAGCCATTGATGCGCGCATCGCTCAGCTACGGGCAGAATACGAAGAGCGTTCGCGACGCCTGAAGAGCCTCGCTGCGGAGCAGCTGAGAAAAGCGGCTGCGCAACTTGACAAGTAGACAATAGTGGCGTTTCATCACGGCGGGGTCGCCTACCAAGCGGCCCCCGCCGTATTCAAACCGCTCAATCTAATGATTTCTCTTCCGGGATAGGGTAGGGTGCCCGAAGCCGGACAGATGGACGCATGAGAGGGGCGAACCATGTACAGAACTTTCGTCGGCACGATGGTAATGACACTTTCCCTGGCATTCTTGCCGGTGGAATCCTTTGGACAGCAGGCGGTTACGGCGTCACCGAAGCAAGATAGAGCGGATGCCCGGAAGGCGGCCAAAGATGCGAGAGATGCGGCCCAGAAGGCGGTCGACAGCGCGAACCGTGCGCTAGAAGCCACAGCGAATGAACAATCTCAACAGGCAGCGGAGAAGGTTAAAGCCGCGGCGGCGAAGGCCAGCGAGGCCGCCAATCGCGCGGCCGACAAAGCAGACCAAGCCTACCAAAAAGCACTCGCGAGCAACAAGGATCTGACCTCACGCGCGAAACAGTCCGCGAAAGACGCCGCAGAGGCTGCTGCCGCAGCTCTGCAGAAAGCCCAAGATTCTGCCGCCGCGGCATCTCAGTCAAGTAAGGAAGCCGCTCAGAAGGCCGCGGGGGAAGCCCGCGCGGCTATCCAGAAAGCGACGACCGCTGCAAAGGACGCCCTCGACGCGGCGAAAGCCGCCTGGGAAAAGGACATGGCGGAGAGTAAAGCGAAGTAGTCGGAGTCGGTGTAAAGGCCGGGCCTAGGATCTCGGGCGCAAATCTCCCGGCCAAACGAACGAAGGATAGAAGGAGAGACTTATGAGCGCTACATCAGCAGCTACATTTGTGAAGAAGTCGGTCGGGTGGTCGATTGGGCTCAGCGTGCTTATGATTGTGGCAGGGATTTTAGCGATCGCCTCACCATTGAGTGCCGGGATTGCGGTAAACATTTTGGTCGCTTGGCTCCTCATTTTCAGCGGATGCGCCCATCTGGTGTTTGCCTGGCAAACGCAAAGCGCCGGAGGCTTTATTTGGGAGTTGCTGCTCGGAATTCTCTACATTTTCATCGGGGCATATCTGCTCATGCATCCGTTGGCGGGCCTGGAGTCACTGACGATCGCGCTGGCGATATATCTATTCCTGGAGGCGGTCCTGGAGTTTGTTATGGGATTCACGCTTCGTCCGCTCCCAGGATCAGGTTGGTTCGTATTCGACGGGATTATCACCCTCATTCTCGCTGTCATGATCTGGAGGACGTGGCCGTCGAGCACGGCATGGGTCATCGGCACGCTGGTGGGAATCAGCATGCTGTTTAGCGGCACTTCCCGCCTGATGCTTTCTTTGGCCGCGCGAAGCGTCACGAGCAAGCTGGCCTAGCCCTGCTTGACGTTTGCGCCGACGGATTTCTGCGCAGGGGCTCTTTGTGCGCATTTGCGTGCGCCGAAAGCTGATTTTGATAGCGTGAATTGGAGGGAGACGCCGTGGGAGGATTGATCCCGTTAACCGATGCGTCCCGACGACCGGTGCATTTTCCCATCGTCACGACCTGCATCATTCTCACGAACTTCTACGCTTTTGCGCTTGAACTTAGGGGCGGTGACGCATTCGTGCTCCAGTGGTCGGCGATCCCGGCGAACATCACGGCCGGCCATCACTGGATCACCGTCCTCACGGCGATGTTCCTCCATGGGAGTTGGTCGCACATTCTGGGGAACATGGTTTTCCTGTGGGCTTTTGGACCCGAGATCGAGGACGCGATGAATCCGTTGCGATATCTCGCATTTTACATTGTCGGAGGACTGGTCGCTATGCTGGCCCAGATAGCGGTCAGCCCGAGTTCCACCGTTCCCAACATAGGTGCGAGCGGCGCGATTGCTGCGGTCATGGGTGCATTTCTAGTCACCTATCCTCGCGACCAGATTCGCGCAATACTATTCATCTTCGTGTTTTTTCGTGTCACGTTCATCCCGGCCGCGCTTCTAATCGGTTTCTGGTTTCTCACCCAGCTCTTCAACGTTGGGTCGGTGGCAGCCGTCCAGACAGGTGGAGTAGCTTACATAGCTCACGTTGGCGGTTTTATCTTTGGGGCCGCTACCGCGCGTCTCTTTGAGGACCCGCGCCGTCTGGCCGCCTAAGGCGCTTACCATGCGAACGGATGCAAACGACGTGCCCATCGCGATTGCTGCATTGCTGGTCTCGATTGCCATTGCCGTCCTGCCCGGCTCTGCTCAGTCGAATCCTCACCTGCAAACATTTTTTCGGCAGGACCTCGGACTGAGCCAAGATCAAATCGCCGACATCCGAAATGGACAGCCGGTTGCGAAGACGATGCCGTCCCGCACGCCGGCCGAGGTCTTTTTAGTCGGCGCGATCTACATCCATGCGGCTCCTGAAAGCTACCTCCAGTTTGCGCACGATTTTGACCGTATGCGCAAGCTTCCCAACTATCTGGCGCTTGGAGTGTTCAGCAATCCGCCACAGCTTTCTGACTTGAAGGATTTCTCATTCGACCGTGATGACATCCAGGCCTTGAAGAACTGCAAACCTGGCGACTGTTTGATTCAGATGCCCGCAAGCTCCATCGAAGAGTTTCACCGATCCATCGATTGGTCTGCCGCAGACGTGAACGAACAAGTGAATCAGTTCTTGCAGAAGACGGCACTGCAGCGTCTGCTTGCTTATCAGCGCGAGGGCAATCAAGCTCTCGGCATTTACAACGACAAACCGAATCCCACTGAGGTGCCTAAGCAATTCGCCTACATGCTCAGCTACGCTCAAGCCTTGCCAGAACGCCTACCGGACTTTTACCGATACCTTCTCGACTACCCCAATGCGAAACCCGCGAACGTCGAAGACACGCTCTATTGGTCAAAAGTTAAATTCGGATTGAAGCCGACGCTGCGCGTCGTGCACGTCGTGACCATGCATGGGAACCCCGGCGACCAGGTAGCGTACGCCGTCGCCGAAAAACAGCTTTATTCGAGCCACTACTTCGAAACCGCGTTGGATCTCTCTTTCTGCGTCCGCGGGAGTGACGATTCGAAGCAACCCGGCTTTTATCTGATCATGGCTCTGGGTTCAGAGCAGGCGGGTCTAACGGGACCCAAGGGGTCGATTATTCGAAAGGTGGCTGTGGGCCGGTCGGTTTCAAATCTCCGAGATGCCATCACGACCATCAGAAACACTCTGGAAGGTAACCAGTAGGTCTCCGGAAATCGGCAGACACGCGGCGAGAACTCGCATCGGTCATTTCGATCCCGAGGTGGAGCTTCTGCTCACGAGGCAGTTGCTTTCCCTTCAAGCTATCTATCCAAAGGCCTAAGATCGGAGACAAAGGGGGTTCGGCGACCGTTAACGGTTCCGAGTCGGCGATATTTGGATTCTTGAGTCCGAACGCTGAAGCTCCCAATGCAGTTGACACAAGTTAGTCGGCTACCTGTCAAGTCAGAGCGGCGGTCTCTGAGCGTAGGTGTGAGGCAACGAGAAGGCGTATGCGGCGGGAGTCCCCCGCATTTCATCCTAAGTTTCATCCTAAGACATCGGTCGATTTTTGGTGTTTCGGATTTCCCAATGTTGTTGGGTTTTCGGTTTTCCACAGATCGCACGATTGACAGCGTTAGAGTTAGTTTTTAC
>Ga0335085_10002977_pt1 | contig 30390 bp, 16 predicted proteins | sample Lox_Sample_45_FD_206712 | JGI IMG/M metagenome (GOLD analysis project Ga0335085, IMG submission 206712) | Soil microbial communities from Loxahatchee National Wildlife Refuge, Florida, United States - Lox_Sample_4.5 | ecosystem: Environmental > Terrestrial > Soil > Wetlands | place: USA... | reverse complement strand
CGCTTCTGTGTCCCGGGATGCAGTTGCAGGATGCGGGGAACCATGGCCACTCCTCCTGCGAGGAGTATGCCATAAAGAAGCGCCTAATGTCCCTTTAATTATGCGCGGATGTATAGCCCCAGGTCAGAACCACGTTGCAATTGTAATCTCAGGCGGCGGCGAAGGTCATTTCCCCACCGTCGCCGCGTTAAAGTCGTTCTGCAAGCCCGCTATCTTGGGCAGCCAGGATCGGTATTGATCGAGGGAGAAAGGCGGCATGCCTTGCAGGTAGTGGTTGCCGTACTTCTTGCCGTTTGCCGTCCACTCGATCAGGAAGAGCCGCTTGCCGGAATGGAACACCGGAATCGTCCCGAGCTCGAGATTCTCATTAGCTTTGGTGGCGTAGTCCCCTTCGAGCAGAGTCTCTCCCGTGCCGGCGTCCCAGACGCGGTAATGGCCGCTGGCGTCTTCCCGTGAGTCGTTTCCGGCCACCACCTGGCAGTGCCAGTCCTTGGGTTCATCCACCATCACGCAGACCGGTTGCTGCACCCGGCGAATGTAGTAATAGGCGAGCTTCTTGTTGAAGTAATAGTCGACGACGGAGTCGCTGAGTTGCGGCCAGCCGTCCATGACATTCCACCAGATCACGCCCGTCCTCCGCCACTTGTTCAGTCGCGTCATTTCCACGAAGTACTTCGTTGCTTCCGCTTCGGTAATCTGGGTGGAGAGAATGAAGTCCTCGAGTTTATCCGGAGTCACCCCGAACAACTCCTTATCCTCATTGGCAAGCACGTGGTTTTCATAGGGATCAAAGGTCATGTCCGTGGAATGTAAAGCCCACCAGGGATTGTCCTGCCAGGGCCAAAGGTGCTTGTCGTCAAGGAAAAGTTTCAGAGAGGAGAGACCCGAGCAGCCATCGTAGCCAACCTCGCTCACAAAGTGCGCGGTGTGCTCAGAATAATTGCGGGCCTTGTAATAATCTCGTGTTTCCCACAGATGTAGTTCGGGCATGAGCTTGAGGTTGCCTGTGGCAATCACTTCCGGAGCCATATAAGGAGAGCTGGGAAGATAAGGCCGATAAGGATCACATTGGAAAATCACCTGCGGCAACACTTCGCGCGTGATCTTGTTGTGGACGGGATCCAGGCCGGACATTTCGTAGAACATATCGACCTCGTTGTCCCCGGACCAGAGAGCCAGGGAAGTGTGGTTACGCAGCTTTCTTACGACCGATATCGCTTCTTGCCGCATCACCTCCAGAAACTCTGGAGTCTGGGGGTAAAGCGCACAGGCCATGGCAAAGTCCTGCCACACCATGATGCCGTTGCGGTCGCAGAGGTCGAAGAACGCATGATCTTCGTAAACGTTCCCGCCCCAGCATCTCAGCATGTTGCATTGGAGGTCGGCCACCAGCGCCAGAATCTGCTCATACCGCGCGGCATCGCGGCTGTGAAACGTATCCACCGGGATCCAGTTGGATCCCTTGACCAGGATGGGAACCCCGTTGACTTTGAAAAGGAACTGCCCGGGCTTCTCGAGGCTGGTGGTCTCGGTCCGAACCAATTCCAGCCTACGGATTCCCACAGTGTCCTGGCGCGAGGCAAGCACCTTGTCATCCTGTAGGAGTTGCGTGGTCACTTGATAGAGGTTGGCGCTGCCGTAGCCCCTTGGCCACCACAGCGCAGGGTTGGCCACTTCAATGGTAAACCTCCCCGCCGTGAACTCCACTTTGTGAACATAAGTGAAGGTGGCATCGCCGCAGCGGCCCTGGACCCGCAGCCGAAGCTGGGGAAGCAGCATGAGGTCCGTGGTGAGTTCGTATGAAACCGCCAGTGTGGCGTGGCCGGAGTCAATCGCCAGAGTGGAGAAATAGATGTCCGTGATCTCGTGCGGGGCATGGACGATGAGCTCCACGGGACGCCACAGACCCGCCGAAATTGCCCGCGGCATGATGTTCCACCCGAATGAGGATGGAGCCTTTCGGATCCAGATGGCCTCCTGATTCGTGCGCCCGGCATTGATGGTGTAAGCGGGGTCATACCGCCTGCTGGCCGCCTCAATGATGGGCGACTTCAACCTGACGCCGAGAACGTTGGGTCCAGTGGGGTTCAACTTTCCAGTCACGTCGAATTGCTGCTCAATCAGGGCATTCGCCGTCTCCCCCAATTCCTTGCCGTTTAGCCAATAGGTGGCAAGGCAGTCTACTCCGCCGAAACGAAGCTCGATCCGCCGCCCGGCAATTCCACTGGGGGTGGGGAACTCGCGTTGGTACCACCACTCATAAAGCTCGTAAGGTTTCAACTTGGTGATGTTGTCGCCATACATGAGGTCCGCGGGCAACTCTCCCTTTCGCGATAGGTCGAGCTCGACGTTACCAGGCACAGACGCCTCGATCGAGGCCAGCCCTTGGGCTTTAAGTTGGTCGGGGTGGGTGATTTGATACTTGCGCTGGGGGAAGTAAAACAGACTCCATTTGCCGTCAAGGCTTATCTGACGCGGTTCTGAGGCTGGTTGATTGCTTGCCGGCTTCTCCTGCGTCCGTGCCTGAAGCCACGAAGAAACGGAAAAAAGACAAACGACTGTAAAGAAAAGTCGGGCTTGTTTCATAATGACAATTCCTCCTGCAGTATGACCTGATACATGACTTAACCCAGGTATCTGGACGCAACAATGCGTCACGCTAAACAGATCACAATCAGCGGGCTGAATGTACCACTCATGACTCGGAGGATACCATACCAAACTCGGTTGCAGAGATGCGTCCGGCGGACTTAAATCCAAACCTTGCAAAACCGGGCTTCGGCGAGTAGAGTGCCCGTTGGTTTGGAGTGTGGATGTGACTACAGAGATTACCATCACCGTAAACCGGAAACTTCAACGTCATCCCATCCGCGATGAGAACGTTCATACCGTCAGGCCAAGGAGAAGAACATCATATGCGCAAATATCTTGAGACTTGCATCCGGGCTAGAGGCTACGTGGCAGGGACAGCTCTGCTGTTGTTGTTGACAGCCGTAGTGTGGGACGCGCGAGGGCAAGCTGGTAACGGTCCGGCCCCTCCCCCCGCAGAAATTCGCATTGACACATCTCACGTGACACACACTATGGCGGGAGGAGTGGGAGCATCGTGGCATGCCATGGGTCCGGTTGCCTACTGGTACAAGGACTTAGTCATGGGCAAGGTGAATCGCAATTCGCGCGGCAGCGGTTGGGGTGGAAACCCTCCCTTAGAGTACACGGATGCGTGGAGTGACTTGAGCAAACACGCGCGCTGGCTGGGACTGGACTTCATTCGGGTCGAGATTGACATGCGAATGTATGAACCCGAGCGCGGCAAGTTTGACTGGCAAAATGATCAGATGCAAACGCTTTATCGCATTCTCGATCATTGCCAGGAGAACCAGGTGGATGTGTTCTTCACACAAATGTGGGCCGACGTGGAGTGGAATGCTATCGCGGGGGCGGGGCGCCTGCAAAGTGCTCCCAAGTCCGTCGAGGATTTTGCCCAAGGCCTGGCAACTCTAATGGAGTATCTGGTCAAGACCAAGCATTACACCTGCATACGTTGGCTGTGCATAGTCAATGAACCCGGGTACTCTTTTAGTTGGTGGCAGGGACCGGATGGCAAAACCGTCAGCTTGATGCCTGCTTTACATGCCGTCCGCGCCGAACTGGATAAACGTGGGGTCACCGTAGGTCTCTCGGGGCCCGACTGGAGCAGTATGGGTCAGAACACACCCGAGTTCGATTTCACGGATGGGGTGGTCGCGGCCTTCGACGCCCATAATTACGCCTACTTCCCCAATAACCATCTGCAAAAGCTTTGGGCCGACAAGGCGCACGCCCGAGGCATGCCCTTTTTCCAGTCGGAGTTCGGGGATTGGGGGGGCAACGATCCTTTCACCGATCGCTCGACGCCATCGCCTAGGTGCTATTCGAATCAACTGGTCAACGCAGAGAAGGTGATCCAGGGGATGAATGTTGGCGTTGATGGGTTTAACCGTTGGAGCTTTACCAACAGGGGTGATTTGGACGGACAATGGCAGTTGGTGCGCACGTTCGACACCAACACTTGGCAGTATCTCAAACGGGTGGCGCCGGAACCCGTTCCCTATTTTTCCTATGGAATTTTGACTCGCTTTCTGGCGAAGCATTCCAGCGTCCTCCAATCGCAATGCGACGGCCCGGACCTCGTCGCCGGTGCCACCCGAAGTCCACGTGGAAATCTGACCATCTTCATCCTAAACAAATCGCAAGCGGATGAGGCCATCATCCTCAGCCTGGGTAACCTGGCGCGGTCAATAACACTCTACAAATACCAAGTGACCGAGTCATCATTGGAAAAACCTGAATTCGAGATGAACCCACTGGATACGATCGAAACTTCCACGAGAAAACCGAGCTTCACGGACAAGCTTCCGGAAATGAGCATTACGGTTTATTCAACGTTCAAGCTCATGCACAACGACCCAGGCATCACAGCGGACTAAGGTTGCCCCGCTGCGTCATTAGGTGCGCCGCGGCCGTGAAAGGGGCCTATCGAAACGCCTGCCAGGGCTGCGACCAATGGTCCGCGGATTTTGAACTGCTTGTGACCATTTCGCGGAATACCCGTGGGTGTCGCAAAGCCGGGGAAGAGCGGAAATCTAAGTAAGGGGCGTTTCTGCACCTTGACTTCACTTGGTCGCTGGCATAGCGTCCGTGCCGCAAATTAGGATGGGCCAAAAGGAAGATGTGTGCTATGCCCATTTGTCGATGCCAAAGGGCGACCCCAGCGGCTCGAAGGCAGTGCGGCCCAAATGACTGGCGGCTGGCCGGGATTATGCCTGGATTGGGAACCGGTGCGGAAGGCGGCAGGACAATTCGTTCGAGAACTCGTCAAGGTTCTGGTGCCGCACTCATCCCTTTACGCCTACGATTACTGGAACGAACCCCACATCGAGCCCGCCAGTCTGGGGAAGGGGAATTACCAGGTCATCATTGCACCCTGGCACCTGATTGGGAAGCAGCGGACTTGCGAGGGTCTGCGGCGCCTCGTTGAAGGGGGCGGAACCATAATCCTGGAGACGTCTTTCGGATTGTTTGATGAGCGTTTCTACCAGAATCCGCTCGTCCCTCCCTGCGGTCTCGCCGATGCGTTCGGCTATCGAGAGAAGGAAAGCCTGATGATGAATCCGGATGAGCTTCCAAAGCCTCTACCTCCTTCCGATCGGATTTATTACGAGCCGGAAATCGAGTTTACCAAACCCTCCCGCATTGGCGTAAAGGCGAAGACGTACCTGACACCGATTACCCTGACCTCGGCCCTAGCAATCGCCACCTGCCAGGGATTGACCGTGGCCGCCATGAAGAAGGTGGGGATGGGATCGGTTTATTACATCGGCACAAACCTGGGCGGAAGTATCACTACTGGAAATCATGGCGGAGTGGAACTGCTGCGCGGCATCATAACACCCGCGGTCCGGCCCGATGTAACTTCCGATAAATTGCGACCGAGGTTAGTGCCGAGATCGAAACGGGGCTTGGCAGTCTTCAACGATAGCCCGGAGGACCAAACCGACCAGATTGCATTGCCCTCCCACTACCATCGGACCACGAACATCCACAGCCGGGATGAAATCCTCCCAGGCGACAACTCCATCCGTATGACTGTCCCCTTTGAGGACGTGGCCGTCCATTTACTGGAACCTAGCGCCGGGAGTGTTTCGGCCCCTCCCCTTCCCGGTGACTCGGCGCGCACCGAAAATCTGATATGGTCCTTCCGGCGATTGGTGAAAAGCAGAGTTCTCCGCACCACCGATACCTTCCCAGCACCTCGCAGGATTGAAGAGTCCAGCGAAGGGAGATATATATGCGCACTGTCATTTACGTTTTGTTAGCAACCGCAATCTTGTTGGCCTATCCCCTGGCGGGCCAAGGGGCAGCTGCGGCCTTGCCCGCCGCCGGCCTGCACGAAACGCTCTTGAGTGGCGGTGATTGGAAGCTGGGGTCATTTGAGTTTGGCGAGGGTGAAAGGCGCGCGGCTTTTCAGGCCTCGTTCGATGACAGCGGTTTCCGGCCGGCACAGGTTCCAGGCGAAGTGCAACTCCAGCTCGGACTCAAGGGTATGGACCGGTACTATCAGAGCAAAACACTGAGCCTGGTGAACCAGAAAGAATGGTGGTATCGGAAGCACTTTGTCGTCGCCAAGGAGGACGCAGGAAAGCTGTTGCGTTTGAAGTTCGAGGGGGGTGATTACTTTGTCACGGTGTGGCTCAACGGCGAAAAGCTGGGCGAGCACGAGGGCGGTTCCGCCTCCTTTTGGTTCGATGTCAGCTCGAAGCTTAAATACAGTAACGAGAACTACCTGGCGGTGAAGGTCACCTGCCCGTGGGTTCCGGAGGGGCGAGCATTCACGGAGTATCTGAAAGGGAGCTTTGGTCTGACAATTCCGGGTTCGGTCCTCAAATTTCCGACTTTGCCTTACTTCCTGGGCCCAAAGTGGGATGGAGTTCCGGGTTATGGCAACGCAGTATTCCCGATGGGGCTCTATCGCGATGTGAAACTGGTAACTTCCTTGCCTGAAGTCATCACCGATCTCTTTGTGTGGACCAAGGCGTTCAACGCCGACGGGAGCGCGACCTTGCGAATTTCGGGCAAAATCCTGAACGCCCGTCCGCAAGAAACTTCCGCGACATTGGATTTGGAAATCGTACCCGAGACCTTTTCGGGTGAACCTATCGCGCTGCCCAAGCAGTTCCTGGACCTTCAGCCCGGCGAAACCAACTTCGACACCGAAGTGGTTGCAAAGAAAGCCCACCTGTGGTGGACCTGGGACCTTGGCAGGCCGGACTTATACAAATTGAAGGCGGTTATCTCGCCGCAGTCCGCCGGAGGCACAGTCAGCCGGGAAGCGGTGTTCGGCATCCGGACAATTTCGCGGAACCCGGATATGAGCTATTGGCTGAATGGGAAGCGACTCTTTTTAAAGGGCGCATGGTACCCCATGGGGGACTACTATGGGAGTTTGCCCACCCGCCAAATCTACGAAAAAGATCTCATCTATTATCAAGCCGCCAATCTCAACCATATCGTCAACCATACCGTAGTCGAAAAACCGGAATTCTACGACCTGTGCGACCGCTTGGGAATACTTGTAATCGTCCAAATGCCTTTCAATCAGTTCGGTCCCTTGGAAGTGCTCGGCCCCTCCAATCCGCGAAAGGACATTTTTGTCAAGAATGCCCTGCGTCAGGTGGATGATATTGTTACCGAGCACCGGAACCACCCTTCCATCATGGAATGGGCGCCCTTGGCGGAAGCGCATGAAAAGACAGGTGGGGGTTGGGGCGTCGGGACGGCCAGTTTTAGCAATTATGATTATGACTCCTTCGTCCAAGCGATCGGGAAACTGGTGGAGAAGCTGGGTGGCCACCGCGGGGATGGGCACCGGGGGTGGTTATCAAGAGCATTTCAATGCCCAGACGGGATACGTTTCCGAGTATGGCAGCGTTTCTCTGCCCGTGATGGAAAGCCTGCGGAAGGAATTAGCGCCGCAAGACTTGTGGTCGACCGGGAATGAAGCCCACCCGCAATGGTTCAATCTCCCCATCAATCTTTCCGCTTATGCATATCTGACCAGTTTTGAATACGACGGTCTGTGGAGCGAATTGGATCGCGTCAACCAATTCGTGGATCGCCATATCAAGTCAGCGCAGGAATTGGTGGATGATTCACAGCTTTATCAATCCTTCCTCTTCAAGTATGCAACCGACGCTTACCGACGAAAGATGCATAACCCCATCAACGGCATGAGGATATGGGACTTCAAAGAAGTGTGGCCCGGCATTCATTGGTGCTTCTTAGACTACTTCCGCATCCCGAAGATGAGTTACTACTTTTTGAAGCGTGCCCAGGACCGATTTACCGTGAACTTTGCTTACGAAGAAGCGCTCGAATCGCAAGTGTCGGGCACGCATCTGCAAATCCCCGTTTGGGTCATCAACGAATTTCGCCGGGAAATGCCGGTGGATGTGCATTGCCAGATTCGCGATCTGAAGGGCCAGACCCTCTGGACGCATGACTTTTCCGGCAGGATCGGCAATGATGAGAGCCGGGAAATGGGGATCGTAGACTGGACCACCCCTGACGCCGCGGGAGTTTACGTATTAAGCGGCCAGGTAACCGAGGTGGGGGGGACCCTTAAGGCAGAAGATTCGACATTCATTAAAGTTACCCCCAAGCTGTTCTCCCGCCAACTCCATCTGCTGTTGATTGGGGAAAGAAAGTACAGCCTCCCCATCGCGCAGATGGCGCGGGCGATGGGCCTGTCCGTTGACGTGATCTCAGAAGGATCGATTCACCACCTGGCTGAATTGCGAGACTCGGCCGAGATTCGAAGGAAGTACGACGTGGTCTGGCTGGCCTCGTTTGAATCACTGTGGAAGTTCCTGAACAACCCCGCCGCGGAAGCCTTGAAGCAGGCGGTCGGGCAGGGCGTCGGGTTCATTCACACCGGAGGGCTAGGGAGTTTTCATGGAGGGGCTGGTAGCGGCGCCTGCTTGGATTTCACGCCCTTGGCAGAGGTTCTGCCAGTCCAGATCGAAACGCGAAACGACTTGGTGTACGGGCCAGGGGTTGAAACCACCGGTGACATTGCGGAGCGGTTTGCGCCGGTAAAAGAGATTCAGGTCGAGGGCCAAGCCGAACAGGGATGGAGTGCCAGCAAGCTACGTGAATACGGCCTGCCCGGATTCAACGCGGTGGAATTGAAGCCGGGCAGCACGGAGGTGCTGGGTATCGCGGGCCGACCCCTCCTGGTCACCGGGCGATACGGCGAAGGAAAGACGGTGGCATTCACCGGCTTTACTCCCGTGTACACTGAGCGGCACGCCGAATGGGACCCTAAGGTGGTGTATCCCTACCTGGTGGATCAGGAGTTAGTTTCGGACCCGGTGAAAATGGCCTATTTTGATCTGTTCATGCGAATGCTGGTGGCGGCAAGTGGCGAGAAGCCCGCAACGAGCTATGAGGCACTTTTCGCCAGCCGCGATAAGCCGCTTTTCGAGACCTTGAAAGACCTGCCACCTGCAACGGTCAATTTACCGGCCATGGTAAAAGGCACGTTGACTGGTGATAAGGCGACAATTCCTATAACTCTCACCAACGGCTCCCAGTATGCGCGACTCGTACGAGTGCGTATAGGATGGACGGCCTCGGCGGAAACCAGTCCTTACCTTCTTCTTTACAGTGACAACTACTTTGATCTGCTTCCAGGTGAAAACAAGAACCTGGAGGTGAAAGCCTTTGCTCCGGCTGGGACTGTGGGGCCGATCAGAGGAAACCTCGTGGTGGAAGGCAGCAATGTCTCAGCATTGCAGATTCCCATCACCTTGAAAACGCAGTAAGGAAGTGCCGCTGGCCCAAATCGTACCTGGAGGTTGACGATGCTTCGCAAATCCAATACACAATTCGCGGTGGCGATAATTGGAAGATTTGTCCTAGGCATTTCACTTTTATTTACAATTCCCCTGGCAGTCGCTGGCGACTCCTTCGTGACTCGGTCCGGAACGCAGCTCCTTCTGAACGGAAAGCCCTTTCGGTTTGCCGGGGGCAACCTCGATTACCTGGTGCTGGCCAGTGACAGTTTCGGAAAGATCGGCACCACCGACATGTATTACCCATCGAAATACATGATTGACGATGCGTTCGCCACCTTGAACAAGATGGGAGGCCTGGTATCTCGTGTTTGGTCGTCCGCCAACCAGGGTTGCGCTCTTTGCGTTGAACCAGAACTGGGGCATTTCAATGAAGCGGCACTGCGACAGATTGACTACGTGGTCTACTCTGCGGGGCAGCACCACATTCGGCTGATTCTATTGTTCGTTGATCCCTGGGGCTACTATACCGGCGGGATTCTGCAGTATCAGAAGTGGCGCGGAGGAGAGGATTTCTTCCATGACCCGACTCTTATCGCGGACTACAAAGCCTATGTTTCCGCCCTGATCACCCGCAAGAACTCCTACACCGGAATTGTTTACCGAGATGATCCCGCGATTCTGGGCTGGCAGCCCGGCAACGAGTTGCACGATTCCACCCTCGCGTGGGACCGCGAGATTGCACGGCATATCAAGTCGCTTGACCCCAACCATCTGCTCTTTAGCGCCAACGACATCCACGGAGCGGAGCCGGATCGCATAGCCATTCCAGAGATCGACGTTGTCGACAAACATTACTACCCATATTTGAAGCTCCCCTGGACCATGGATCGGGACCGTGAAGCGGTAAGAAAGGCCGGAAAGGTCTTCATGGTGGGTGAATACGGTTGGGATCAAGCAAACCTTTCCGTGGATCAACTAAAAAGCCATTTGCGCGCCATCGAGGCAGATGCCAATACGGCGGGGGATATGTTCTGGGCGCTGCGCGGCCGCAAGGATGGGGGGGATTTCATGGCCGTCCCGGGAGCGCATGATGGCGGGGCGGCGGATGGCGGCTGGTGGGCCCTTTATTACCCGGGGAGGGAAACCTCAATGAACCGCGAAGACGATATGCGCCTGCGCGTGCGTATTTTAAGCGACCATGCCGCTGCGATGTCAGGCGCACCTCCTGGCTCAGCTTCGCACTAATCCGGTTGCGGGATTGGCTGGGAATCAAACCGAACCCAATAGGAGTAGCGCCATGGGAAAAACCAGGAGAGAGTGGCTCAAGAACACGCTGCGAGTTGGCGCCCTTATCACAGCAACTCCGCGATCCATTCTTCTCGCGGAGGGGAAACCGCGCCCGGAGGGCAATCTGGCCTTGAACCGGGCAGCTTACGCGTCCAGTTCCGCGGACTTCATCAACACGGGCCACATGGCTACGGACGGCCAGATGAAGACGCAATGGTCGAGCAATGATTCCGATCCGCAATGGATTTATGTCGACTTGGGAGATCTCTGCGACGTGCGCAAGGTCATCTTGCGCTGGGGCAAGAACTATGCCAAGGCCTACAAAATCCAGGTGTCCGCCGAGCGCGAACCTTCGCCCCTGACCGGTTTCGTGGAGACCTGGACTGACGGTCATGCAACGACCAGCGGAAAGGGCGAGGTTGAAGAGGTCTCGTTGACGTCCACCAAGGCCCGCTACGTCAGGGTGCTTTGCGCCGAACGGGCCCTGCCTGGAGGATATGAGTTGCACGGTTTCGAGGTTTATGGGACGGGCGGTTTGCGGGTTCGTCCCTCGCCGGTTCCCCCCCCGCGCCCGGATGGAACCCTGGAGCTCTCGGGGGGGTGGAAGCTGGTGAATCAGTCGTTTGTTTCCGATGACGCAGTCAGAATTTCAACCTGTGGCTATGACGACGAAAAGTGGTTGGCGGCCACCGTCCCGGGAACGGTTTTGACCAGTTACCTGAACGTGGGCGCAGTACCCGACATGTTCTATGGCGATCACCAATTTCAAGTCTCCGATAGCTTCGCGCACTGCCAATGGTGGTATCGGAACGAAGTGACCGTGCCGGCAAGCTACCAGGGCAAGAGGGTGTGGCTCAACCTGGAGGGCATCAATTACAAGGCGGACATCTATGTGAACGGCACTCTCGTGGGCAAAATGGCGGGAGCGTTCATCCGTGGCCGTTTCGATATCACCGGCAATGTCACGGTGGGAGAGAAGAACTGCCTTGCCGTCCTCATCCACCCGGTGACCAACCCTTACAAAGTCGCGGTCAAGACGCTGGGGAGATACGATTGGCCCGAGGAGTTTACCCGTAACGCCCCCACCTTTGTGGAATCGGCGGGTTGGGACTGGCTTCCGACAATCCGCGATCGAAATATCGGCATCTGGAATAAGGTCACCCTTTCGACCAGTGGGGACGTCACGATCCACGACCCGTTCCTGATCACCGACCTGCCCCTGCTGCCCGACCTCTCCCAAGCCGATTTAACCCTGAAAGTGGAATTGAGAAACCATTCCGGCCAGCGGCGCTCCGGCACGTTGAACGTCAATCTGGGTAATGTCGGTTTTGCCCACCCGCTTACGCTGGAAGGAGGCGAAACCAAGGCCCTCACCCTGGACAAATCTGCACACCCGGAACTGTCCTTGCATCAACCGCGCCTCTGGTGGCCCAACGGCTATGGTGATCAGAATCTTTACGATCTCTCCCTGCGGGTGGAGCTGGAGGGCAGTGCAGTATCGGCCGTGAAGAATACCAAGGTCGGAATTCGCAAATTTACGTACAACCAGGATTTTATGGCGCTTCGGGATGTGAGCAATGTGAAAGAGTTGGCAGGCGAAACGGCTATCGCTTCCTCCGCCAAACCTCTCACGATTTACTGCAACGGCCAGCCCATCTTGCTCAAGGGTGCGGATTGGGGCATGGATGAGGGGATGCTCCGTTGCGACCGGGAGGGATATGAAGATCGGGTACGGTTAGAAAAGAGCATGAACTACACCCTCATCCGCAACTGCCTGGGTAATGTCGCCAAGCAGGAGTTTTACGAGGCCTGCGATCGTTGCGGCTTGATGATCTGGGAGGAGTTTGGAGTTAACCACAACATCATGCCGTACGACGTCGAGATATGGCTGACCGACGCCCGCGATCGATTGCGGGCGAAGAGAAACCATGCCTGTATCGCGCTGTGGTGCACCGCCAACGAGGGCGCCACCCAGGAACCCCTCCGAAGTGCGGTGCCGAAATTGGTCGATGAGTTGGACGGAACGCGGCTCTTCTTCCAGAGTTCGACGCAGCATCCCCCCACCGACGGCGATGGTCCCTACGATTCTCATCCGCCGACGTTTTACTTTGGCGAAGTGGCGCACGGTTTTCGCCCGGAAATAGGCTCGCCCACCGTTCCTCCGATTGAGAGCATGCGGCGGATGATGCCCCAGAACCAACTTTGGCCGATCGGTGAGATGTGGGGTACGCATGACTGGTGGAACGGCGAGAAGGGATTCTGCGGACCGACAGAGAAGGCAGTTACGGCATATGGCGCCGCTTCGGGCATTGAAGACTTCTGCCGGAAGGCCCAAATGGTGAATATGGAGGTGTTCAAGGCGATCTACGAGGCGTGGAACGACAAGCTGTGGAACGATTGCACTGGCGTCATGATTTGGATGAGCAATCCCTGTTGGCCCTCGCTCACTTGGAATACCTATGATTATTACTTTGAACCGACCGCAGCCTTTTTTGCCTGCAAAAAGGCCTGTGAACCGATCCATATTCAATGGAGCATGACTTCGAACAATGTGAAGGTGGTAAATTGCACATTGCAAGATCTAAAGGGGCTGAATGCCGAAGCTCACGTTTACAACCCGGATGGATCCCTGCACCTCAAGAAATCCCTTGGCCTGGATTGCCCCCGCAATAGCGTGCACCAATGTTTCAATCTTTTTACCGGAGACGACCCTCAGTCTCCGAACCTGTCCGACGTCCACTTCATCCGTCTGGAGTTGAAGGACGCGGGCGGGCACCTCCTCTCGAATAATTTCTATTGGCGAGCGAAAGAGGTCTGGAAGTATGAGAATCTGTCGGCCATGGGCAAGGTCAACCTGAATGGGACAGTGAAGAAGACGCAGGATGGCGATGCGTGTAAGCTCACGGTCAGTGTCGGCAATCCGAATAAGGGCGTGGCATTGATGACACGGCTCAAGTTGGTGGACCCGGCGTCGGGGTTGCTGGTGGCGCCCATCTTTTACACGGACAACTATTTTTCTTTGACGCCAGGCGAATCCCGGTCGATTATGATCGACTTCCGCGCCCAAAAGGTTCTCGGCAGTGAAGTCAAATTGATGGTCGAGGGCTGGAATGTCCCCCCTACGGAACTAGCTCGCGTGCAGATTAAACACCACCGATCATGTTAACTAATCTTGCTGGAAGGAGCATTTCTCATGTCATTTCATGGCACTAAATTGAATTTCGCCGGAACATCTCGAAATGTTCTTAGGAGTGGCACAGGCATCAGTTTGAATCTCCTGATTATCGCGATCCTTGTGCCAATCCTTTCGCAAGGCGCGCAAGCGCAGCAGGCTGAATCCGCGGCGCGGCTTGCTCCGTTAACGGATCAGCTCCGTCTGGGCGCCGAGTATTTCCTTAACCGCACCGACACTGCGGAAAGCATCCGTCACCACTTCCAGATGATGCACCAGTACGGCCTGACGATTGCCCGCATCTTCATAATTTGGGATGACATCGAGCGCGAGCGCGATCAATGGGACCTTCACCGTTACGACTGGATCTACGACGCGGCGCAGGAATCCGACATCAAGATTGCCGCCACTCTGTGCGCCGAAGATCCTCCCGGCTGGATGAAGCTCACGCCTTTCTATCATCACCGCATGAACCTGAACGACCCCAAGCTGCGCGAGCGTTCGGCGATTTATATCCAAAAAGTAGTGGGCCACTTCCGCAATCATCCCGCGCAGGGCCCTTGGCTGTTGATGAATGAGCCTGGCCTTCTGGTCAACTATGAGCAGACGACCATGGATGCCTTCGGCAAATGGCTTCAGAATCGCTACGGGTCGGCTGACCGGTTGAACGAGCGTTGGTTTCAACCTCTCCAGAATTTTTCCGAGGTGCAGGTGAACCCGGAACAGTGGAAATCCGGCTGGGCTGATTACTACTCCTTCATTGATTGGAAGGAGTTCAATATCGATGATCTTTGTGGCTTCCTGCGCTGGATCGAACAGCAGATTCGAGCGCTGGACACGGCGCATGCGACCCACATCAATCCTCCCGGGCTGATTAGTAACCTTGCGGCGGAAGGCCAGGATCCCTGGAAGGAAGGGGCGCTTGCAGACTTCCTGGGAACATCAATTCACCCCGCTTGGAACTTCAGCGAATACGAGCGCAGCGAATTCGGTTTGCCCTTCGCCTATTGTCTCGACCTGCTGCGAAGTGCATCAGGAGGGCGCCCGTGGTGGGTGACCGAACTCCAAGGGGGGCCCACGATTTATACCGGCCGCCGCGCCATGAACCCGACCAAAAGCGAAGTCACGCGCTGGCTGTGGGATTCTTTCGGAGCAGGAGCGCGGGGGGTGGTTTTCTGGCTTTGGAATCCTCGCGTACTGGGGAACGAGGGCGGCGAGTGGAGTCTGGTGAGCCTGGAGGGTACACCTTCCACTCGGCTGGAATCCGTGAAAAATGTTACTGACGCCCTGAAGCGCTTACCCGAACTGGCGCAGGCCAGGGCGGTTCCCCGGCGGGTGGGCATTCTCTACAACCCCGAAAGCCTTTTGCTGATTGAAATGGACGGCCGCACGCAGGCTGCCAGGGAGCGCGCCCAAGAACCCCTCTGGTCCTTGGAGGGAACCTATGCGGCGCTTCAGCGGGCGCACATTGCGGTTGACTTTGTGCATCTGCAAGACCTGAAATCAGGCGCGGCGCATCGCTATAGTGTTCTCTATGCGCCTTATTCCTACGCGCTCGATGACCAGGCGGTCCTGGCACTTCGCGACTATGTGCAGAACGGCGGAACCGTCTGGGCCGATGGCCTGCCGGCATGGAAGAATGAATACGGCGAGATACGGCCCAGAATCCCCGGCGGGTTGGGAGACGTGTTCGGGGCCGACGCCAGTGACATCTACCCGGTGGAGAAACCCTATTCCGCCACTACCGCCAAGGAGCAGGGGGGAGAACTTTGGAAACTGCCCTTGGTGATGAAGGGCGGGCAAGTCCTGGTGCGCGATAACGAGGGAAAACCCTTTGCGGTTCACCACCAATTTGGCAAAGGCCAGGCCATCTACTTTGCCACCGCGCTCACCCTCGCCTACCGTCGCAGGAACAACGGACAGGTGCAGAAGTGGATTGTCCAGCCGGCTCTCGCTGCCAATGCGGGCACGCCCGTGAAACTGGAGAAGGGCTCGGACCGGATTTCTTTCCGTGCTCTCGAGGGTCCTGGCAGAGCTTATGCCGTGCTTTCGAGCTGGGGCCAAACGGAAATCGTGGTGGTGAGCTTTCCCGGTGACTACACAAAGGTGGTGAATGCGCTCTCCGGAACAGCCATGAACTCCACCCGGGCCGAAGGGAAGACAGTGGTAACCCTACCCCTGCAAGCTGAGGGGGTTTTGGTCCTGGAGGCGCAAAAGCCTTAGAAACAAGAAGCTGGCCATCCCGACGGGAAGGGGAGCGCGAGCGCGCCGCGCAGCCTTGCACTCTCGATGGCTCTCCGCATCCATCGAGGCCGACTTGAGCGGAGAGGCGGCCGCGAAACTTAGCCAATACGGAGGTCGCGATATGCAGCGTCGTGAATTCATTTCCAAGCGAGTTTTGCCCCTTGTCGCCTTGGCAACGGGAACGGAAACGGGGAGGGCTGACAAGTCCCCCGCGCATTTGGGTGCCCCGAAAGGCGCCCTCGCGGACGGGCAACGTGCAGTTCGACCCGGCGCGATGTCAGGACTCTCTTTTCCCGGCCGTACTCGAATTCCTTTGGATGGTGAATGGGAATATGAAGCAATTGCCTGGACCTTCCTCCAGGAAGACGATTCGTGCCGGGAAGAGCGCAAGAACCTCCCCGGCCCGGGCCGAATGCCGGTGCCCTCCAACTGGCACCTCTCGGGGCTGCGGGATTTTCACGGAAGCGTAGCATTCCGAAGTCAATTCACGGTAGGGCGCGAGTTCGTCAACGAAGGCGTGTGGCTTTGTCTTACCCGCGCCGACTACTTCGCGCGCATCACCCTGAATGGCCATTTCTTAGGTGAACACCAGGGTTACTTTGACCCCTTTGAGATCGAAGTCACCGGTCTGCTGAAGGACGGCGCAAACCAGATTGAGGTGTTGGTCAACTCCCCCCGCGAGGAGCCGAAACTTCTCTGGCCTCAGCATAAGCGCCTTATCAAAGGAATCCTCAATCAATGGCTCCCGTTGGACCGGCAAATGGAGCCCACGGGGGGAATCACCGGAAAAGTCTACCTGGAGCGCCGGCCCAAAGTCCAAGTCCGTTCCGTTAAATTTACGACTCGCTTGGAATCAGGGAATGCCGACGGTTCCTCAGACAATGTGCCGCTTGCAGAAGGCAAAAAGCAACCGTCCGCTCGCCGGGCCGCGGTTGTTGCCGAAATCGAATTCTGGACGCGGGATCCTGGCCCTGTCGACCTGGAAGTGTCCATTGGACAGCCGCATTGGCGGGGGGAGGTGTCCGCACAGGCAGGCACGAACCAGCATTTTGCCGTTTTAACCATTGAGAATCCTCAGCTTTGGTGGACCTGGGACCTTGGCGACCAGACGCTCTACCCCGCAATTGTGAGGGTGGCGAGTGGCGCCGAGCAAGACCGCTGCGAATGCAAGGTGGGAATTCGCGAAATACGTTTCGATCCCGCGCGCGGCGAGTGGCGATTGAATGGGGAACGGTTCTTTGTTCGCGGCAGCAACGTCATCCCGAGTAAGTGGCTAGCACATTACAGCGACGCCCAAATTGACAATGACATGGAGTTGCTGCGCCAAGCGCACATCAACGGCGTGCGCGTCTGCGTGCACGTTACCCGCGATGAATTTTACGCGGCATGCGACAAGGTAGGAATTATAATTTGGCAGGACTTCCCACTCCAGTGGCAGTATGCAATGGATGCTCCCTTTGTTGCCGAAGCGGTTCGTCAGCTCCGAGCCATGATCCGCCATCTGTACAACCATCCCAGCATTGGACTATGGACGTGTCAGAACGAACCGGAATCTCCCAACCGGCTGGGCACGGATCCCGCTTTGAGTATAGCCGCCCGCACGGAAGAGTCTTCCCGCCACGTTTCTGAAGCGGCGGAGTTCGGGGAACACCCTTACCCCGGCTGGTATTACGGCGCGATTCGTGACTTCGAAAAAATTCCGTCGGCGCCGGTGGTGTCAGAGTTCGGGGCCCAGGGCTTGCCCTCGCCCGACGAGATGCGCCGGCTTTTGGGTCCCGACGTTTGGCCGCCAAACCCCAAATGGGTCGACAACGGCTTTGAGCCCAACTCCACATTCAACGTCGCCGGGATTTCACCCGGCAAAGACCTCGATGAGTTTGTAAAGAACAGTCAGACCTATCAAGCACGACTCATTCAATTTGCGGTAGAGCAGTATCGGCTCGTAAAGTATCAACGATTAGGTGGTTTTTTCCACTTCATGTTCATGGACGGCTGGCCAACGATCGGTTGGTCCGTCCTGACCTACGATCGAAACCCCAAGAAAGGCTATTGGGCCCTCCAACGGGCTCTTCAGCCAGTGCTCGCCATCGTGGAGTTGGGTCAAACCCGCTGGCCCAGCAAACTCACGCACCTGCATTTCCGCAACGCCTGGGTCGTGAACGACACGAGCGTGGCGCTCGATAATTGCCGCGTAAAGTTCGAACTGCGCGGGCCCCAGGGCAATATTCCCCTCAAAGAGTTTATTGTCGACGTTCCTGCCGACAGCGTCCAGACCCTGGTTCCTGAACATTACCTTTCCACTCCTCTCCCGGGTACCGTAGTCGAACTTGCGCCGGGAGAATATGTGTTGGCAATTCTGGTCCGATCGAGTTCCGGAGACCTTTTGAGCGAGAACCTGTACGAGCTTACCTTTGTGAATATGGGGGCCTTCGCAGAGACGAGCGAGACAATTTAGGATTGGAGCTGCTGTGCGGGTAGTCAGTGCGCCGGGATATGCCGGTCCGAAGTAGAGGATGAAAGGGCCTTACGAGAAAGGAATAGCGATCCACTTGGCCTCGAGTTTTGCATTGTGTGCTGTGAGGTGCCCGGTGAAGCATAAACAGAGGTATAGGTGGGCGGGGTATAAAGCTTCGAAAACGCGCAATCGGGGCGCCGACGTCCTTGGCTAGGCGGAGGGCGGCTTGGACGGGCCGCCGGAACGTGAGGGTCATCGCCAAAACTTAAGCAAGAATATCCCCCAATGCGATCGGGCCATATTGGAAGAGGAGAACCATAATGAAAACAACGAGGAGAGAGTGGCTCAAGGACACGTTACAAGTGGGTGCTGTGATCACCGCAGCCCCGCGATCCCTCATATTGGCCGAGCCTGCGTCGCAGCCGGTGCGTAACCTGGCGCTGAACCGGGCGGCGTATGCCTCCAGCTCGGCAGACTTCATCAACACGGGCCACATGGCCACTGACGGCCAGATGATGACGCAATGGTCGAGCCAGGACTCCGGTCCGCAATGGATCTACGTCGACTTGGGGAATCTTTGCGACGTCAACAAAGTCGTTCTGCGTTGGGGCCCGGGTTACGCGAAGGCTTACAAGATTCAGGTGTCGGCCGAGCGCGGGCCTTCACCCTTGACGGGTTTCGTGGAGACCTGGACGGACGTCCATGGAACCAGCAGCGGGAAGGGCGCGGTTGAGGAGATCGCCTTGGCATCCACGAAAGCCCGCTACGTCCGGCTGCTGTGCAGCGATCGCGCCCTGCCCGCAGGGTATTCCTTGTGCGGGTTGGAGGTTTACGGCACGGGCGGCGCGAGGATTCGCCCGACGCCGGTCCCCCCACCTCGTCCGGATGGAACCCTGGAACTTTCAGGGGGATGGAAACTGGTGAATCAATCGTTCGTTGCCGATGAGGCCGCCAAGATTTCCGCCTGCGGGTATGACGACGCCCAGTGGCTGGCAGCCACCGTTCCGGGAACGGTGCTGACCACCTACCAGAACGTGGGCGCCGTACCCGACATGTTTTATGGCGACTTCCAATTCCAGGTCTCCGATGGGTTCGCGCACTCCCAGTGGTGGTACCGGAACGAAGTGGCCGTGCCGGCAAGCTACCAGGGTAAGCGTGTGTGGCTAAATCTGGATGGCATCAACTACAAGGCGGACATCTATGTGAACGGTTCCCTAGCAGGCAATATGGCAGGCGCCTTCATTCGCGACCGTTTCGACATCACGGATAAGGTTGGGGTGGGGAAGAAAAACTGCATTGCTGTCCTTATCTACCCCGTGACCAACCCTTGCAAACCCACGGTCAAAACGTTGGCGAACTACGATTGGCCACTGGAGTTCGTCCACAACGCACCCACCTTTGTGGCATCGGCGGGTTGGGATTGGCTACCGACGATTCGCGATCGGAACATCGGCATCTGGAACAAGGTCACCCTTTCGACCAGCGGCGATGTGACGATCATCGACCCGTTTGTGATCACCGACCTTCCGCTGCTTCCGGACCTTTCCCAGGCCGACTTGACTCTTAAGGTGGAATTGAAGAACCACTCGGACCAGAGGCGCTCCGGAACCTTGATGGTCGGGATTGGTAATTTCCGATTCTCCCACCCGGTTGCCCTCGAAGCAGGCGAAACCAAGAGTCTCGCTTTGGACAAGTCTGACCACCCCGAGCTTTCTCTGCGTCAGCCGCGGCTCTGGTGGCCCAACGGCTACGGTGAGCAGTACCTGTACGATTTTTCGCTTCGCTTCGAACTAGAGGGCGTTGGCACGTCAGACGCGAAAAAAATTCAAGTGGGAATTCGCAAACTGACTTACAACCAGGACTTTCTGACGCTTCGGGATGTGAGCAAAGTGGCTGATCTAATAGGGAAGACGGGCACTCCTCCATCGGCGAACCCACTGATAATTTCCTGTAACGGACAGCGTATTCTGCTCAAGGGCGCGAACTGGGGGATGGATGAGGGGATGCTCCGGTGTGATCAGGATGGGTACGAAGACCGGGTGCGCTTGGAGAAGGGCATGAATTTTAACCTTATCCGCTGCTGGCAGGGGAACATTGCCAAGCAGGACTTTTACGAGGCCTGCGATCGGCACGGCGTGATGGTATGGGAAGAGTTCGGAGTCCATGCAGACATCACACCGTACGTCCCGGAAATATGGCTGTCCAATGCCCGAGATCGACTGCGGGCGAAAAGAAACCATGTCTGTATCGTCCTGTGGTGCACAGCCAACGAGGGCATCCCCAAGGAACCCCTCAGGAGCGAAGTTCCGAAGTTGGTTGATGAGCTGGACGGGACTCGCCTTTTCCTGCAGGACTCGACGCAAAACCCTCCCACCGACGGCGATGGCCCCTATGAAACCCATCCGCCGGTGTTTTACTTCAGCGATGTGGCGCACGGATTTCGCCCCGAAATCGGCTCGCCCACCGTGCCTCCCCTCGAAAGCATGCGGCGCATGATGCCCCACAGCCAACTCTGGCCGATCGGAGAGATGTGGGGTACGCACGACTGGTGGCTCGGGAAGGGATGGAGTACCGGAGATGGGTTGTGCGGACATACCGAAAAGGCGGTCGCCGCGTACGGCGCCCCTTCCGGCATCGAAGACTTTTGCCGCAAGGGGCAAATGGTGAACATGGAGGTTTTTAAGGCGATCTACGAGGCGTGGAATGACAAGCTGTGGGATAACTGCACGGGCGTTATGATTTGGATGAGCAATCCGGTCTGGCCTTCGCTTACATGGAATACCTATGACTACTATTTGGAACCGACCGCGGCCTATTTTGCCTGCAAGACGGCCTGCGAACCCATTCACATTCAGTGGAGCATGTCGACAAACATTGTAAAGGTGGTGAATTGCGCCTTGAAGCCTCTGAGCAGACTATGTGCCGAAGCTAATGTCTACAATCTGGACGGGTCTTTGCACCTCAAGAAATCCCTTGCCCTGGACTGCCCCAGCAATAGCGTGAACCCGTGCTTCAACCTCTTTGCCGAAGACGATCCAAAATCTCCCAGCCTGTCTGACGTCCATTTCATCCGCCTGGAGTTGAAAGACGCCGGCGGGCATCTCTTATCAAACAACTTCTATTGGAGCGCGAAGGAAGTCTGGAAGTATCAGGATTTGTCGGCTATGAGCAAGATCAAGGTGAATGGAACGGTAAAGAACACACAGGATGGCGATGCTTGCAAGCTCACCGTGAACGTCGCGAATGCCAACCAGGCCGTGGCATTGATGATCCGGCTCAAGTTGGTGGACCCGGCGTCAGGGCTGCTGGTAGCTCCCATCATGTATTCCGACAATTACTTTTCCTTGACCCCGGGCGAGTCCCGATTGATCACCGTCGGCTTCCGTGCCAAAAAGGTTCTCGGGAATGAAGTGAAAGTGATGGTCGAGGGATGGAACGTGACCCCCCTCGAGCTTGCTCGGGTCCAGATTGAACACCATCGCTAATTCTAAGCACCGTGACCAGATGGTGGCGGGACTTGTCTGGTGCTTGTCGGTCGATTTTCAGTGGGGGGGCCAGAGTAGTGGGTGCCCGTCGTTGCCCTGACGACGCTTATTGGTCGGCCAATTCCTCCTCCGCGGCGGCCACCGAAGCCTCTTGGTGAGCCGCTGACATCTTACGGAGTTCTTGCGAGACGGCAAGGGCTTTCGCGGCCAACTCGGTGTTTCCCAATTGCCGGTAGGCCATGGACAGCAGGTAGTGCAGGTCACCGTAATAGTCCATGGGGGCTGCTTTCTCGAGTTCAGGCACGGCCCTGACGGGGTTGCCGACACGCATGTACGCTCGTCCCAACCCCGCACGTGCCCGCAAAAGGCTGGGATCAAATCGCAACGCTCCATTAAAATAGTCGATGCTCTTGGGTATGTCGCGTTTCCCGAAATACATGCACCCTAGCAGGTAAAGACTGTTAGACCTTGTGGGATCAAGTTGCAATGCTTTCTCGATCTCCGTTTCGCCCGCGGCTTCGTTCTTATTGAGCCAAAAGGCATTGCCGAGCTGTTCATGCAATTCGGCGGAGTCTGGATGCGCCCTGAGAGCTGTTTGGAATTCTTCAATCGCTTTGTTGTAATCCAACCGCAATTGGTAGTACTCCCCCTGTGTCTGGTGAACGCGCCAGGAATCCGGAGCCAGTTCCACCATCTGCTTGAAGCACTCTTGGGCAAGTCGCTCGTAGGATCGCATGAGCCAGTAGCTGGATTGCGCGTTGGCTTGACCACCATTCAGGGCTTCGGCAAATGCCGCCGCCGCTGCCTGCTCGTCGCCAAGGGCGAGAAGTGCTCTGCCTAACAAAATGTTCTGTTCCGGACTTCGCATTTTCTGCGCCTGAATAAGCTGAGCACATTCCGCGTAACGATGGGCAGCGCAGGCGGCATCACCTTGTTCAGCACGGCTGCCCACCTTTTGCGTCGCGTTCCAGGCCCGAAGACGCGGCAAAAACATGGACCATTGCTGTGTTGCCAGTTCGTTTTGGCCAGCAGCCCGGTAGACACTCGCAAGCAAGAATTCTCTGGCGGGGGAATCGGGAACGGATGCAAGATCACGGGCCAGTTCGGCAAGTTTCTGTGCTTCGAATTTCGCCAGGGGAAAGTCGGTTTGGCGTCCGAGGAATGGTGGGAAGACTTCCCAGATTTTCGTCACTTTCTCGAGGGCAAGGGTTGCGGCACCATGTCCCAGATCTGCTGCTGCCAAGCCCAGTAAGGCCTCTTCACTTTTGGCGTCGCGGTGCAATTCGGCGCGGTACTCCGCCTCAGCATCGTCCAGCTTGCCCTGCCGCACGAGCACGTCACCCAAATCCGCATGCAATCCCGAGACCTTTCCGTCCAGTGTCAGGGCGCGACGGTATTGCGCGGCGGCATCCACCCACTTCTGACGCTCGGCCAGCAGATCGCCGGCAAGCCTCTCCTCCCAGAGCGTTCCCTGGAATTTTTTTGAAATCTCAATACTTAACTGCTTGGCCATGGCAAAGTAATTCTGGCCAAGGGCATACTGGCCTTCGACGGGGTCAGCGGTTGTGGAAAAAAGCTTCAAATAAACTTTCGTTGCGTCGCGGTAATTGTCCCGATCCATGTAGCTGGCTGCCAGTGTCCGGAGCGCTTCCTGATTCCCAGGATCCTGACGCAAAACTTCTCCGAGTGGTGGGCTCGCTTTCGCTGGAAATCCCAACTTCAGGTAGGCAATGCCCAAAAACAGGTTGGCAGCAAGCAAGTCCGGTTTTCCCTGCCGTGCTTTCTCGAGCTCCGTGCAGGCTTGTTGATACTGCCCCGAGACGAAAAAGGCCAGGCCCAGGTTGACGCGCGCCTCCGCAAAATTCGGCTCTAGGCGCAAGACTTCCCGGTACTCCCTAATGGCACGCTCGGTCTGGCCCACGCGCATGGCTTCCTGGCCGGCACGGAAATGCGCGGCCACTTCGTCATCGTTAGATTCTCCGCTGGGGTTCAATTGTGCTAAGGCTCGCTCCGTGTTCGCGGTACAAACACTGAGGAAAGAAAAAGCCAAGGCAATTGAAAGTACTGTGCAAGTCCTCATCAGACACCTAAATGTCTCTCGATTCTAGGGTTCCCTGCGTACAGGTGTCAAGGCGGGAGAAACCTCCGCTCAAGGCACTGCGCGGGTCTGGGGCGCCTCAGATCGCTCCTTCGACATTCGGCGGAAGAGAATCCGTGACGAGGCGAACTCGGGGGTAGAGACTGCCCCCCCCATTCCACGGTTGCGCGAGGCCGGGAAGCAGCCTATATTTGGCCAGATGAGGTTTCGCAAGAGACGGGAGGGCCTGAGGCTTGACAAAACGCTCATACATGTAGCATCAGAACGCTGCCATCTTGACTGCCGTTAGGCACAAGCGCCTTGTCCGTATACTCATCGCCCTCTTCACCAGCGGCCCCCACTCGGGGCACTTCTACGGAGTGGGGGAGGTTCTGCTTGATCGCAATGATCCGGAGAGAGCGATCGAATGGCTGCCCCGGCCAATTTTGTGTGCCGAGACGAAGTATCCCTGGGAGGATGGCAAGGCCGCCCGGCCCCCGCACGAGCCCATTTCGCCGTTCCGTGACACCAATTTTTTTACCGGTCTCGTCCGGCATGCGGGGCAATGGTGGATGTACTACGGCGGTAGCGAATTCTACACCTGCCTTGCCACCGCGTCGGCGCGCGCGGCGAAGTGAAGATAGTAAAGAATCAGGTTGTATTTAATCGCAGGTTGTCGTAGATTGTTCCTGCCAAGTGCGTGAATGGAAAATTTAGTCACTTGGCATTGTAGTTAAATTAAGGAGATCTTGGGAATACAGACAGGACCTCGGTTCGCGGGATCATAATGAAGCTTACTATTGAGGGACTGAATACTGCGTCGGGTCTTGGCAATCCTTTATTAATTTGGAGGAGCTATGCCAAGAGAACGTATTCGATCTGGACTGGGCCTCATTAAGAGGCTCGGCGGGGGTCGCTCCCACGGGCTGGTCCTACCCCTGCTCATTGTGGTAGCGATGCTCTGCGTTGCACCACGGCTGGCTTGGTGCCAGGCTTTTGTAAATGGAGCAGTGAGTGGGACTGTATCCGACAGCTCAGGCGCTGTCATCCCTAGCGTACCCTTAACTCTGACCAGAATCGGAACCACTGCCAAAACTAGTTCCCAGAGCGACGAGGCTGGAACTTACCAGTTCCTTAACGTGGCGCCGGGACAATACCAAATTGATGCCGAGAAGGCTGGGTTTACCCATTACTCGCGGGGACCCATCGTGGTTCTGGTCAATGCCAATATCCGCGTTGACATCACGCTGCAGGTGGGCGCCCAATCCCAAACAGTGAACGTGACCGCGGAAACACCCTTGCTTCAGCCGGAGACTTCTTCGCTGGGGCAGGTGATCGAAACCCGGTCAGTCAACGAGCTACCCTTGAACGGTCGTAACCCTCTAGCCCTGGTGGCATTATCTCCAGGCGTTGTGATGCAAGGTAGCTCGGGAACAAACCCTGTTACACAGAACCCCTTCGCACAGGGGAACATTCAAATCAACGGCGGTGCTGCCAACATGAGCGCGGCCTACTGGGATGGCGCGCCCATGAACAGCAGCGGATACGTCAATCTGCTGGTGATGGTGCCTTCCCAGGATGCGCTGCAAGAGTTCAAAGTGCAAACCGCCAACCTGCCGGCTCAGTACGACCGTTTTGCTGGCGGCATCATCAGTTTTTCGACCAAGACAGGTACCAATCAGATCCATGGGGAAGCTTATGAATATCTGCGGAACAAGGTCCTGAATGCGAACAATTTCTTTAACAATGCCACAGGAATAGGGGTCGGTCCCTTTTCCCAGAATCAGTTCGGTGGCACATTTGGCGGACCGCTGGTGCTGCCCCACATATACAACGGGAAAGACAAGACCTTTTTCTTCGCGAGCTATGATGGTTTCCGGTTGCGCGAAGGATTACCTTTGCTCTTTACTGTCCCCACAATCGCCATGCGGGACGGGGATTTCTCGGGGCTGGTGGATGCGAACGGAAAGCAAATTCCGATCTACGATCCGACCACCACTTGCGGCGTAGGCGCCAACCCGGCCTGCGCGAATGACGCCAGTGGGAACCCCATTTATGTCCGGCAGCAGTTTCCCGGGAACGTTATTCCCCCAGGTCAGCTCGACTACACTGACAAGATTCTGGCCAACCTCTGGGGACCTCCCAACACCGCTGGCCAGCAGAATGGCCTCGTCAACAACTGGGCAGGCAACGCCAGCGAGGGCGGGGACATGAATGAGTTCACGATTCGTGTGGATCAGAACGTGAGCGACAAGCAGAGGATTTTCGGCCGGTACACAATCAATAAGTACAACAACCTGGCGATCGATCCCTTCGGTACGCATGCCTATCCGTTGCAGATTGGAACGCCGGAAACCACCAAAACGCAGCAGATGGTCTTCGACGATAGCTATGCCTTTGCTCCCACGAAGATCCTCGATGTGGAGCTTGCGTACTTGCGGAACCACTACACACGGACGCCGGGGAGTGCGGGCTACGATCTGAGCCAACTCGGACCAGGTTGGGCCCCATTCAATAACCAAGTCTCTTTCCGGACACTGCCGGTTATCGGCGTGACCGGAATTACAGACTTCAGCTCGCAGGAAACCGGCAGTACGATCGCCGACGAGACCGATGACTGGGACGTACTTCCTAACTTCACGCTCATCAAGGGTAGGAGTACTGTCAGGATTGGGGGCGATTTGCGCTTGAGCCGATTCAACTATGCGCAAGTCAACACTCCGAGCGGCTTTTTCAATTTCAACCAGGCTTTTACGCAGCTCGGCCTGACCAATGCGACAGGGGGCTTCGGTTTTGCCTCCTTCATGTTGGGAGCCGTAGGTTCAGGAAGTATCTCCAGCGTGAACTTTGTGGCCACGCAACAAATCTACCGCGCGGTCTATGTGATGGAGGACTTCCGCGCGACGCGAAAACTGACGTTCAACCTCGGGTTGCGTTACAGCCAGGACGGGCCGTTCACCGAGCGGTTCAATCGGATCAGCACCTTCGAAGCGAACGCTTCGAATCCCCTGGTCGCCAATACCTCCCAGCCCGCAGCTGGCATGGTAGCGTTGGTAGACACACCATTGAGGCCAGGTCGGAGTGGTTTCGATATGGATGACAATCAGTGGGGCCCCCGGGTTGGCCTCGCGTATCAGGTCACTCCGGACACGGTCGTCCGCGCCGGGTATGGAATATTTTGGCTGCCCAACAGCATTGCGTGGTTCGGCACCAACCCCGCTGTCGATCCCATTAACCTATATAGCAACAACATGACAACCACGATAAACGGCGGGCTCACCCCTTACAATTACATGAGCAACCCGATACCGACTGGGGTTCACGCGCCCCCTGGCCGCGATCCGTCTTACGCGGCCGACCTCATTGGCCAGGGTCTCTGGAATACCCAACTTCCCAATGAACCTTACGCTAACGTTCAACAGTGGAACTTGGACCTTCAGAAGACATTGAAGGGTGGGGTGTTTGTGGACGTGGCGTACGCGGGTTCGAAGGGAACGCACCTGCCTCAAATCTCGGTACCCATTAGCCAGTTGCCCAACAAATATGAGGCCATGGGAAATGCCCTTACGGCTTTGGTTCCAAATCCTTACTATGGGGTTATCACCGTGGGAGGGTTGTCAGGTCCAACTGTCCAGGCGGGCCAACTCCTAACTCCCTTCCCGCAGTATAGTGGCGTGAACCCCGAGCTTTGGCAGGGTAACTCCAGCTACAATGCGATGCAGCTCAAAGTGCAGAAGCGGTTCAATTCCGGCCAGTCGATTCTGGTATCCTATACGCTGGGCAAGTACATCACCGATTCAGAATCGATTAGCGGTTGGCTGGAGGCGGCAGGGGCGGGGGGTTATCAGAATTTTTACAACATGAAGGCCGAACGGTCACTCTCCTCTTACGACGTCCCGCAGCGGCTGGTGGTAAGCTATGTGCTCGATATGCCCGTAGGTCACGCCAAAAAGTTCCTTAGCGGCGTCAGCGGCCCTGTCGACAAACTTGTCTCCGGTTGGTCATTGCAAGGCGTCACCACTTACCAGAGAGGATTCCCTATCTTTATCGGGAATGCTACTAACACAACTTTTTCTTTCGGTGGCGGCCAGAGACCCAACTACAACCCCTCCGGTTCCGGGTGCTCCCAGAACGCGGCACTGAGCGGGTCGGCGGTAAGCCGGCTTAACGGTTGGTTCAATACGGCTTGCTTCTCCCAACCGGCAGCATTCACCTTCGGCAACGTTCCGCGCGTGGAGCCGAATCTGCGGTGGGACGGGCTGGGGAACTGGGATTTGGCATTTGTCAAGAACACCGGTTTTGGAAATAGTGAGAGATTCCATATCCAGTTCCGAGCGGAGTTTTTCAACCTTTTTAACCATCCCGAATTCGGGCCCCCAGGAAACACTTTTGGGACGCCGAATTTCGGGGTCGTCAGTTCGCAGTACAACAACCCGCGGTTGATCCAGTTTGGATTGAAATTCGCATTCTAGAGTCCCGCATGGTTCTACGTGGGTATTCTAAGTGCAGGACAGGGCCCCTCTCCGCAGAGGGGCCCAACCACTCTCGCCTCGGAGTCGCTGCCGTTTTCCATTTCCATGTACCATGGTGGACATTCCCCCAGTCTGCATGCAGACCTCACCCGCGGTCCAGCCCAATCTGAGCGCAAGCGCGGCCATAAACAACGGGGGAGTCTGGCCGCACGACTCTTGCACGAGGAGTTGTGTGCTCTCTTTGTCTTGGTGTAGGTCAACAGCTCGAGTAGAACAGGAGGAAAATAAAATGTCAGTTTCACGTCGCAATCTCTTGCGGACTGCTGCTGTAGGGACAGGGTTCGTGCTGAGAGAGTTGCAATCGCTGGGTTCTCCCCTGCACTCTGGTCTCGAGGCCAGTCCGAATGATAGTCGTGTGTTCCCTTCCGGGTCACAAGGGCAAAACGGGCCTGATCCTCTCTTTGAGAAACCTGCACCGATCACCTTGGCGGAACTGGCGCAGCGAAAAACGCCTGGCGTGTCGGTAGCCGAGGTGACCGATTACGAAATCGCCAAGCACAAGGGAGATCTCAAGCCCTGCCCGCCGCATGCCGATCACAATCCCAATAAGGCCTTCATCGTGGTTTGGGGGGACAAATCGCACCGTCTCGTTTTCAGCCACGAGGCGAGCTACGACCCTTGGATTGAACTGCCCAACGACGTTGGTCTGTGCAATCAATTCTTTGAGGGCAATAACGGATGGGCGGAACTCTTTAACCAAAACGGCCGCAAGGAACGGAACAGCTTCGTGGACATTGTGCAAAGCGGACCTCACCGCGTGTGGATACGGTGGAATTATCTCTGCGTGAATAAGGATGATGATTCACACCCGGCTTTGCGTGGCACAGAGGATTACATTGCTTACCCGAACGGGCTGGTTTGGCGTCGCCTGACTTACGAATCGTTTATGGCGGACAAGCCGGAAGGCTACAGTTGGCAACCCATTGACTTCTTCGCGTTAGCTCCCGCTGGAACGAATTGGCGGGATCTGTTTCCGCGCGACGAACAGTACGGCGACTACCTGGTGGGCTCGGTGATCGATGCGTATTCCACCAGGCGCTACGACGTTTATTGGGATGATGAGGGCAAGGCACGGAGAACGGGCGACGCCCAGTTGCTTCTGGAGATTTCGCACTCGGCGGGCTTCTCCATGATCATGCCTTTCAAGGAAGGGTTCTTGTTCACGATCATGGGCACATCAAGCGGTTTCCCGAGCGAGAAAAGTCAGGTCGTGGATCATTCTTTTGATGATACGGGTGGATGGGGATGGGGTTCGGCGCGCTGGGATCACTGGCCCGTGGGATGGCTGAACGCCCAGGAGAACGACTATAAACCCGGCTCGCCGTATCCTTACAGCTTCGGCCCTTTCTCTCACTACATCGTGAACAAGCCCCTCAAAGACGGGAAGAAAGACTACCCGCGTGAAGCAGGAGACATGGAACTAAACCGTTGGTCGGAAAAGCATGTGTACTACACGCTGACCGGCGTCGCTCATGACGTTGAGTCGATCCGCCAATTGGCGAAACAGTGGCTGGATGAGGGCGACCACTGCGCTCGGCCCGAAAGTATTGCCAACTTAAAATGAAGTGGCCGCCCCGAAAGGAATTTCAATGATGACTGAACAAACGGTTCGCCGTATCGGCAAGTCAAAGAACACCTCCCGGAGGGATTTCTTGAGGTCGACCATCGTGGCGGCTGCAGCAACCGGTAACGCGCATTCACTCGCCTCTCTTCTACCAGCGGTGCCGGAGACTGCGGAAAAGAAGAAGAAAGTCGTCATCGCCGCACACCCCTGGGTATACGCGGCACCCCTGCCAGGGC
>Ga0335085_10002976_pt1 | contig 30414 bp, 29 predicted proteins | sample Lox_Sample_45_FD_206712 | JGI IMG/M metagenome (GOLD analysis project Ga0335085, IMG submission 206712) | Soil microbial communities from Loxahatchee National Wildlife Refuge, Florida, United States - Lox_Sample_4.5 | ecosystem: Environmental > Terrestrial > Soil > Wetlands | place: USA... | reverse complement strand
CCTACCACCGACGACGCCGACAAGACGCCCTCGGCCGCTTGACCCCCGTCGAATACGAACTCATCATGACCACACCAGCCGACCTGGCCGCGTGACCGAACCTGTCACCAAATCGTGCAGCAGACCCTTCCGACCACGAGCCAACCAGTTTGGTTGTGAACTGCGACCGCCATGATCGCTGCCGCTACGACCACGATGAGACCGCCGACCTTCGCGGCCAGGGCCCATATCGAGGTCTCCGAATCCGCCACGCGAGGAGCCTAAACGCGCCCGTTTTCTCCGGGGTAACTGTCTCACCTGTTTGCGATAATGCGGGGGTAAGCCATTCACAAAAGAGTGGCTCCGAGGGTGCAGGAACACCCCCGGAGCCGGACCAACAGGAGAGGCAACTCCCGTGGCCACAACGACGGTACTCCCGCGTAGAGACGCCCAACAGATCGCCGACCTGCTCGACTCCGCGGAGATCGTCAGTCTCGTAGCGAAACTCCAAGAGACCCGCTGGACCGGACGGCCCGGCTACCCGCTCCGCGCCATGGTCGGCATGGCACTCGTCAAGTCCCTCTACGGGTTCCCGACCTGGACACGCACCGTCGCGCTCGTACGCGACCACGCGGCCCTGCAAGCCGTTCTCGGGACCACGCCATCCGTGTACGCCTGCTACCGGTTCACCGCGAAGCTGCGCGACAACGCCGACATGGTCGAGCAGTGCATCGGCGTGCTCGGCGCGCTGCACGACGCCATCCCCGAGATGGGAACGAACATCGCGATCGACGCGTCGGACCTTCCCGCGTACGCGAACGGGCAGCGGTACGTCTCCAAGGGCGGACGTGAGCGTGAGGTCTACTCGGACCCGGACGCGTCGTGGGGACACCGCTCCGCGATCAGCACGCGCAAAGGTGGCGGGTTCTACGGCTACAAGATCGACGCCGCGGTCTGCACCACCACGGGCCTGCCGGTCGCGTGGAACGTCCGCACCGCACGAATCCACGAATCGTCCACTGTCCCCGCTCTGCTCGACCAGATCGACGCTCACGGCTTCGCACCGCTCACCGCCGCGCTCGACAAGGGCTACGACATCGCACCCGTCTACGACGCGTGCATGGAACACGGCATTCGTCCCGTGATCCCGTTGCGTCAGACACCCGCGGTGAAGGCCGGATACGCGGACGCGCCGACCTGCGCGCACGGAACGTGGACGTTCGCCGGAGCCGACACGAACCGCGGCGCGACCAAGTGGCGTTGCCCGACCGGAGAATGCACACCCGCATCGAAGTGGATCATGGTTGACCGCCTCCACCCGTTCATCCCGCGCGAGTCGGCAAGGTTCCGGAAGCTGTACCACCAGCGCGGAGCCGTCGAGCGCGAGTTCGGACGGTTGAAGCACGAATGGGCCATGCTCCCGCTTCGGGTCCGCCGCATCGAACGCGTACGCCTCCACGCAGACCTGTCGATCCTCACCCGCCTCGCGGTACGGCTCGACACGGAACGCGGAGCGAAGGAGACTCACGGCTTCGCCTCAGCCGCATAGGAGACGCGATGACGGCCGTCAGTGGTCAACAGAAGCCGCCCACCCTTGACGGCCCTGTGGCGAAGGTACGCCGAGCCAACTTCCACTACACGGAGGTCGTAGAAGCGTGGGACAAGCTGGCCCGTAGTTACTACACGCGCCCCGACGCCTACACGGTCGAGATACGGGACAACGGATGCAAGCACGTCTATCGCGCTGGCCCGCACTTCCCATCCATCGACCCCGACTGGGGACTCGTACTCGGCGACGCGATCCACAATCTCCGGAGCGCCCTCGACCACCTCGCGTGGCAACTCGTCATCGCAAACGGCGGGACGCCCCACGACGGCATGGGTGGGACCCAATTCCCCGTAGTCGAGAAGCCGAAGCAGATCGCCATCTCGGGCGGAATCGACGCACAGGCGTTGCAAATCATCGATGACGTACAGCCGTACCACGGAACGAGCGACGGCCAGAACCTGTTGCTCCTCAACAAGCTCGACATCATGGACAAGCACCACTTCGCCATCGTCACGGCGATGGTGGCCGGAAACTGGGGCCGCGTCGTTGACCCACGATTCCCAACGATCATCGAGAAGGGGCGGCCGAACCCGACCGTCGGAGTAAAAGCGGGCGACGAAGCCGCGTGGTTCGTCTACGCCACACCACTCAACAATCCCGACCCGAATCTCAATCTCCTGCCGGACGTATCGTTCGTAGAGGGGCCACTCGCTGGCGAGTCGTTCCTGGAGATCGGCGAACTGCTCCGATGGGTCCAAGCACTCTTCCGCCGATTCGCGCGGTTCTTCCCGACCTGACGGCGGACTCATCGGTCGCCGCCGACCGATACGGTGGAATCGTGGACATCCAGATTCCGATCATCCCCATCGACGGGCCGCTGCCCGAGCGCGGCGGAGTCGGTCTCCCAACTCGACGCGCCGCCGAGTTGGGGTTGCCGCTCGCGCTCGACTCGATCGTCGCCGTGCGAGGAACCGACGGGGACATGCGAAACGGCAAAGTGACGCACATCGGGGATCAGGTCATCGAAATCGCCTATACCGACGTGCCGTAGCCGTATGGGGTAAGAACCGGACAGACGCGAGGTACGCGCCGCGAACGGTCCGCCTGCACCCCGCCTACCGCCTACGCCGCGAGTTTCGCTAGACCCTCCTAGGAGACTGGAGTGGGAGCGAGAAGTCACACGCCAGCTCACAATTCCGACCCCTGCCGGCAACCCGCAACGACTGCTGATCGCGGTAGACCACTGACCCGTCTATGCGAGCTTGTAATGCACGCTCGCGCGTCGATCGAACGAAGGGCATCGGCAATGCCGAGCGTCGTCATTGCTCAGTTTGAACAGCTCGCCGATTAGTCAAGCGCGGCTTGAACGCCGTCGCTTCGTCCGACCAAGCGCGGCGGTTGTGACCGCCAACTGGTCGAGCAGCACGAGACGATCGACGACTCGTTTGAACTGACCGTCATCGTCGGTCACGACGACGAGCACAGCGCCAATCTGATCGGCTACGGCACTCGCCAGCGCGAGCGCGTCCGGCGAGTCGAAGATCTTCCGCCCATCGAGCGACGCGCCGAGCACATCAGACAGCAGGGCGTAATCAATCCATCGAGCACGCTCGGCGACGTTGTTGAGGTACACGAACTGGTCGCGCGTCGTCGCGTCGGGAGCCTGCCCTAGCGGATGCAGGCTATTTACGAACCACGAAAAAACCTGATCAGGTTCTTGTAGCGGCGGATGCTCCCGCATCAGAGCGACGCCCAAGTCGGCCGGTTGTTGTTGTCCCGCCGCGGCATTCGCGTACGCGATCGGAAGCCATGGATAGGCCCGTTCGAGACGAGCGATCACCTCGGACGCGGATGCGCTTCCGACGAAAACGCTTCGGCCGTCTTCGGCGCGCGTAAAGACCACAGTCTTAAGGCCGCGGTGCTCTCGCAGAAGCGCTACAAAGATGTACAAGCGAGAGGTCAGCCAAGACCGACCATGTTCGAGGTTGATCACCAGGTACCGAAGCGGAGGACCATTTACGATCCGCCTCAGATCAGCACCACTATCGAACGGCGCAGCGCCGCGCAGGTCTCCGGCCGGCGTGTCTTGGAAGCCAGCATCGGATGCGCCAGTAACCGACTCCTTCAGCTTGAGAGATAGACTGACGCCCGCGATGTTGGCATCTAGCGACTGAAGCCAGGGCAGCAACACCGCGACTAGCAGCAGGACCGCTCCCAGGCCTACTAGTGCGACGGCGAGTGGCTCTCGGTTGGCATGGACGGTAACCCCGAGAACGAAAGCTGCTACGCCGCAGACTGCCAGAGACACGCGAAGTATCGCGATGTCCATTCAGAACCCCCTGCTGAGCAGCCAACTCCCGAGTGGGCGGAAACAAGGATGCTGCCGTGCGCGGGAATTGTCAATCGCAGCTCTTGTCGCCGCACAGTTCCCGCGAACAGTCGTGCTTCAACGGTCCGCTGCGGGGCGACGAGACGCTGCCCGAATACGAACGCGCTGATCGCAGGGACGGGAGGGTTGCCTCATTGGCTGGCGCCGCTTGTTCGGCGGCCGGTGGAGTCGCGGCCATAGCTGCAATGGGAGCGACCGAGGGATTGTGCGCAGCGGGAATCACGAGGGGGCTCGCGTCGATCGGAGCGATCGCCGGCGGCGGGATGGTAGCTGCTGCGACGGTGGTTGCGGACGCTCCGGTGGTCTCCGCCGCCGGCCTCGTGACGGGCGCCTATGTGTTGTCTGCCGGGGTCACTCTCGGATGCGCCCGACGTCACGTTAAGGGTGCGAAGTCAGCGGTTGCCGAATTCGCGATCTGCTCGGCGTATCGACGCACTCGAAGGGTGTCTCAGAAACTGCAGCCGTCGTCTCGGTCCGGCTGCCACTGATCACCAGGAAGGCAATGCGATATCGACGCGGCGGACGAGTCCGCGATCGCGGTCGCGATCGCGGACTCGTCGCCCCGCTCCGCGCGCGTTACGCCATGCCGCTACCGACGCAAGTAACCACGCGATGGTGGGTCACGGGACGCGCACCCATAGGGACGGTCCCGGGGCGCCCCAGTACGCCGGCACGGAGGCCCGTCGCGAACCGGCGACCTAACGCGCTGGCCACACTGCCAAAAGGTCGAAGTCGGCCTGCCACACGCCCCAGTCGTACGGGGTGCCCGGCTCGCGGTTGGCTGTGGTTTCATGCTCCAACCAACGCGGAGCTGACGGCGCAGGAAGTCGACGCGGTCCACGGTCAAGCCGAACGCTTCACCCTGGCGAAGCCCGGTACCCGCCGCGAGGGTCACAAGCGCGCGGTACCGCCGAGAACGGCGGCGGCGAGTGCGTGCACAGTCTCGACCGGTCGCGGCTCGACCCTGTCGCGTTCGATCTTCGGAAGCTTCACGCCGACGCACGGCGTGCGGGCGATGAGACGGTCGCGACGGCCGCTTTGAAAATCATCGAGACGTAGCGGTACACGGCCTCGACGGTCGCCGGCGCGAGATCGTCCGAGAGCTGGCGAACGAGTGCCTGCAGCTCGGTGAGGGCCGAATGCTTGCCAGCGGCCGATTTTCGAAGGCAGGCCTGATGTGGTTCCTCATGTGAGATTCGATCTGCGCCGCCGTGCTCCGCCGATGCACCTGTGCGGCCTGCCACGCCTTCGCGTAGTCGCCGAACGTCTGACGGCCCGGGGTCGGGTCGATGTACTCACGTTGCGACGACACCTGGAGCGATTGCACCTTGGTCACGTGATGCTTTCATTCGAGGAGATCAGCGGCCTGGTTCCAGGAGGTCTTCCCCATTCCGCTTATGTGCATCGCGAAAGGTGGTCCAATGAGTTGAGCGGTTCACACGTGCAAGCGCGTGCATGGCTCAATGCTGGGTACCGCGCGGGGTCGAAGTCTGGCTGGACAATTGCTGCGTACGATTCCAACAGGAACGGTGAACGCGAGGAGAGGGATCACCCTCCTCTCGTGGTCACGACTTCCCCGTCGACGTCACGTCGCGTTGGAATGCAGCAGCGTCGCCTCGAATCGCTGATGGGTAGACGCCGAGCGATTCGAGTCTCTCAAGGACCGGCGCGAGCGCCCTGACAGCGTCGCGGTAGTAGGCGCTCGCTCTGATGCGAGAGAACTTCCACCCCAGCCGTTCAAGGATGGCTTGCCGTTGTCGGTCCGCTTCCCAACGATCAGGGCCATGAAACGAGTCGCCATCGCATTCGACTGCGAGACGGTCGTTGATGCCTTCGACGACCATGTCAATGCGGAACTGTCCGACTCGGTGTTGGACGCGCATCGCGTAGCCACGGCTCGTCAGCTCACGCAGAACGTCCCGCTCGAAGTCCGATTCGCATCGCTCTGCAAGCGTCCTGAAGTCTTCGGACATGCGGGCAGGATCAAGGCAATAGCGCAGTAGTCGCGCCCTCACGTCATCGAGGTGCAGCTCGTCGGGATCGACCGAATGGAACACCCACATCTGGTCACGCGCGCGGCTCGCTGCGACGTTGATGCGCTGGCGGTCAGACTCCTTCGTGAAGGCGGCTCGATGCTTCTCGTCGCGAGCAGTCACGAGCGAGAGGAACATGATGTTTCGCTCGTCACCCTGGAAGTTGTACGCGTCTCCACATCGAAGGTCGCGGGCCTCGATCTCCCGTTCACCCAGGGCGGTCACGAGCATGCTGTCGATCAACTGGGCTTGCTCTTGACCGAGTAGCGAGATGACCCCCATCGTCAGCCCCCGATACCGGTCGTCGCCACAGCATTCGACGATCGCCTCAACGATCGCCTCAGCCTCGGGTCGATTGACCTGACCGTCGCGGAACCCGTCATTGAGCCTGCGCGTGACGATGGGTCCCTGCGGGAGAGGGGTTCCCACCTCACGCAGCGGCAGGATGTCGCCGCCGTAGCACAGATCGTTCGAGAACTGGATGATCTCCGGCACACACCGAAAGTGCTCACGCAGCATGATGACGCCCGGAAAGGTGCGCTTTGCGATGTTGTAGAGGCTCTCCTGGAGATTGAAGAGCTGGGCTCCAGGGATGTCACTGATGTGTTCGTTGATCAAGTCATGAACGCGTGATTGGTCGCTACCAACTGCCTGCGGACTGATCTGCTTATCATCACCGACGACGACCGCTTTCTCTGCGATACCCAGTACGGCGAGAGAAAAGAGATCGCACTGACTGGACTCGTCGGTAATGACGACGTCGAATGGCGCGGTATGGAGTGGGTCGATGGACTCAACGGCGCGATACGTCGGCATGATCCATACGGGCACGGCGTCGACCGCGTCACGCATGGCGGCTTGCGCGACTGCTCTCCAACGCGGTGCGTACTTTCCAGTGCCTTTACCGATGCGCCGCAGAGCGTCTGTCCAGCTCGTCAGCGCCTGACGTTGTTTGTCTGTGAGGCTTTCGGCGAGCGCGAGCCACGCGCTTTCGTTGGCGAGTTCGACCGTCACCGTCTGGACGCGGCGTTGTTGTTCCTCAGTCCGCCGCTGAAGTTCCGATGGATCGTCACTGGCGATGAGATCCGAGAGCCAGGTGTCGGCTTGCCGCCAGTTCCAGGCTTCCGGGACCCGCTCCAAAGGCCCGCACTCGGTCGCGCGGGAACTTTCGATTGCGGTGCACCAAGCTGGAGTGACGGTCGAGAGACGATGGAGGAGGTCTCGGCGGCGGTCGGCGGACGAGCGCATGCGCACGAGTTGGCGCGCCTCGCCCAGTGCCGCATCCCATCGAGCTCCGTCGTGCGAGGCGATCGCCTTGATGAGTTGGCTCCAGAGACGGCTGGCGTCGGGCCGGGCGGCCTGGTCGTCGAGATACCCGCAAACTTGGGCGAGCCAAGCTTCGAGGTCCTGCTCGACGAAGCGATCCGTTGCAACGTCGACGATCTCCGCGAGCTGCCTGAGGTACTGGGATGTCGGTCGCTGCTCGACCGTGAGTCCTGCCTCGGTGATTCGTTCCGAGAGCTGCGCCCAACGCTGGTTTTCCCACAGGATCGCGCCGTCGATCGTTGAGACTTGGACATCCAGTTCGTCTTCTGGATACGCGAGGTCGGTTGGAATGATAGGCCCGCCAAGACGCGCGGTCTCGCTGTTCCACCGCTGCACGATCTCGAATCGCCGACGGGCCATCCGAGCGCTGACGAGGAGGAGGTCGACGTCCTCAGCCGATCGCGGCGGCTCTTCATCGACGGTCGACGATTCACGAACTTGGAGTAGGTCACGGTGACGCAGCCGTGAGACTCCCTTTCCGGCGGCGTACCGATCGCGGAGTATCTCAAGTTGCGAGATCTGATCTTTCGTGGGCATGCCCTCGAACGGGAGACGCACGGTGTGACCGCCGAGTTCAGCGCGCCACGTGAGGATCTCGTTGATGCCTTCGCGCAAGAGTTTCGCGTGGTCGAACCACACGCCCGCCTGGACTGGGTTGCGGCAGATCTCATTCCGAAGCCGAATGAGCCATTCCGCTTCCAGTCCCCCGAGACGATCCGTAGCTTCTCGTAGACCGGCGACGAGCGACGCCAGACCGTCCCTTCCGAGAGCGTCGATACCCTCCCAATACGCGATGTCGACGGCGGCGAGCCGGTCGCGGATCTCCCGGCGCTGCGCGTACGCGTCAACGATCTGCGCGCCAGTGGGCAGAGATTCCGGGTCGGGCAGCGTCTTTTGACTCTCGGCCGCGTCCTCGGGATCGAGAACGGCGCTCAGACGATAGAGCTGGGTGAGCGCGTCGGGATCGAGTGGACATTCAACTCCCTCTGCGATTCGGTCGGGGATGAATCCCAGTTCTGACTCGTGCTCGGCGAGCCAACGAGCAAGTTCAGCGGCGGTAAGGGTTCGTGTCCCGAGGGTGTAGGTCTTCGACTCGTTTTCGACGATCGTCCGTATCCGGGATCGGAGTTCCGCGAGCTTGCGATGCGCGCTGTCGAGGTCGTTGTCCAGTTCTTGCATTCGCGATCTCGCGCGGTCACGGTCGAGCGCGACGCCGCGCGTATAGATCTGCTGTACGGAATGCTCGAGCTGGCCAAGTGAGCCACTCGATGCACCCAGTACGCTGACACACAGCGGCCGAAGGTCCTCCGGCAGCTTGTCGCGAAGGACGGTTAAGGGCTGCTCTTTGTGCGAGGTGACCAGGACGCGTTTGCCGTGCGCGATTAGGTGACAGATGAGATTCGCGATCGTGTGTGTCTTTCCTGTTCCCGGTGGCCCCTGAACGGTTACACCGCGGTTGACTGCAAGCTGCCGAGCAATGCGCTCCTGTTCGTCGTTGGTCGGTAGCGGCATTAGAAGTCGCTCGCCGACTGGTGCCCACGTTGCCGCCCGCTCACCATCACCGGGCAGCAACATCGTTGTGGGTTCGTCTGCCACCACCGCCGCGACCGGCGGTGGTGGCGCCGCGTCGCTGAGCAAGCGTTCACGTAACAACTCGAAGTAGCGCTGGTACATCGTCTTGCGCTTCCGGACGAACAACGCCGACGTCGCGACGATCACCGGCGTTTCCGCAGCGACCGCGACTGGAGCGTCTGTGATTCGCGTATCGAGACCAAGCGGACCGAGGAAGTGTTCGTACACTTCCCGGGCCTCGATGGGTTCCCACATGTCCGCTGGCTCAGCCCGGAAGCGTTCGCGGCGTGCGACCAGAGCGTCGTAGCCGCCGAGGCCGAGGCCGCCGAGCATGTCGAGTTCCATGCGTGTCTCGCCCGCGGGTTCAATCGAAAGCGCGCCAGTAGCTGGGTTAAATGCGACTTGCAGCGCGGTAGTTGTGATCGGGCAACACACCCGCTCACGTGCCACCGACCAGGTCAAGATGCCATGACCCCACACCAGCTCGACGATCGCCTCGTCGCGCTTCAGCCGGTTCCGAAGGTCGAATAGGTCTTCGTACAGACGACGGGCGGCGAGAGCCGTACTCGTTCGCTCGCACCATCTCGTCCACGTCTCGCGAACCCATGTCGCGAAGAAGGCACGGATGAGCTGAGCGTCCTGTTCCTCGACCACCTCTGAGAGTCGAGCCTCATCCAGTTCAGGCGATTGCATCGACATCGGAGTCGCCGCGGGGAGGACCCACGGACGGCACAGCTCGGGCGGTTGCGGTACGGGTTCAAGTTCTGTCTTGACGACCCGCAACCACGAGCCATCACCAGTTGCTCCCGGCCCGACCAGCACGGCCTGATGCTCCGGAAGGTCGTACTCCCACCACCGCTTGTCGGAATAAGTCGCTATGTCACGTATGGGTGGTTCACCGAGCGCCCGCACCCCATGCAAGAAGTCGACGAGGCGTATCGCCCGCTCGCGTGTAGAGCCAACCTCATCGACCGCGTTCCCCGCCTCGAACACCGCCCGCCTCTCTCCTTCGCTCGCCCCGCGCCATCTTGCGTCGCACGATTGCGCAGTGCAACAGTCTCCGGTCAGAGCGTACGCGCCCGCTGTGACATCGCTTCGGAGCAACGCTCTATCTGAAACGCGCGCATCAGGAGAAGACGGGAGTGAACGATCCTAGTTGGCCGCACGAGTTCCCGGTGCTCGTGGACGGTCGCGTCGATGAAGGCTTGGTCGTTCTCAGCAGATCCGGAACGATCGAAGGCCGTACCACAGGTAGCCGGTTGCGATGCCGTTCCCTCGGGTGTCCCGGTTGGTTCATCGGTGTGCGCTGGGAGACGGGTCAGATGATGTACCCCTGCTCGGAAGGCTGGTGCTACGACCCGAGTACGGAGATGATCCGGATCACGGGCGGTGGGGAGATCTCGGCGCGCGTTGTGTCGCCAGCTCCAGCAGGGCTGCCGCCGTTGCCGCGGGAAAAGTGGCCGACACGCGACGAACTTCGACGCGGGAGGGGCTGGCGCGTTCAACCTGCGGGAGTGACCGTTCGATGAGTCTTCCGGCTCGCCAGGTGTGCAAGGTCTGCGGCTACGACGATGACGTCGCGGTCCGAACGATTGCTCCTGGTCTGTGGGAGTACTTCTGCTCGAAGTGCGATTCCACGTGGGAGAGCTCGACGGCGAATACGGAGGAACGAGCAGCCGCGGACGGCATCACCGCCGAACTCGGCGTCTATGACGATCTGCTTCAGTGCCTTGTTCGGGGCGAGCCGTTCGTCGAATACGGCGTGATCGAGGACCGCTACAGCCGATTACGCCCCCGCGTCTACCGCGACTTGATTGACCGCTATGGGCATCGACGGAGTGCTCACTCGCGTTACACCGCATCCGTGTTTCTCGACTTCGCGTTAGGCCGTGTTCGCGACAGAGGAGAACTGCTGTTGGAGTTCGGAGCGGCAACGGGCTACTGGTCGTACAATGGCAACATCGGATACTGCGCCTTGCCGCCCGGCCCGGCGAACGGAGCAAGTCTGACTTACATCGAGTACGCGCTCGCGAACGGAATAGACCCTAACGCCTAAAACAGCTGTTTGATTCTGTCCGATACAACCTTCGATCCAGACAGTCCGGCGCGTGCGAGTGCTGTACTTGACGGCTGCGGGCCACAATGTAGAGGCGGGCGACATGGGGTTCACCACAGATCCAGCGTGGTTCTTCGAGGAAGACCAGAGAAGAGCGGCTGTCGAGGCACTGCAGCGGTACCTCGACGGCTATACCGGCTCATGGTTCGAGCGTCTGGCCGATCATGAACATCCGAATGAGATCACTGCGCGCGACCTCGTGGCGGTCAGCTGCCTCAGTGTCGAAATTCCGGCGGCAACGTCGATCTGGGTTCTCAACGACGGCGCTGCGCAGGTCTCGTCGTTGCTTTCGCGTGTGCCGACGAGCCAGAGAATCTGGAGTGACGATGTCGACCTGACAGAGGGTGGTCCACTCTGGCAGCTCTGGGATGCGCTGCGTAACAACGGGTGGCGCACCCAGGGTAAAGGCATGGGGCGCACCAAGACCAGCAAACTCTTGGCCGCGAAGCGTCCTCATATCGTCCCCGTTTGGGATTCACTCGTCTCGCGTGCGTTGTTCACCGAACGAGAAGAGAACGACTGGCAACTCTGGCATGAGCGACTTCGCGGCGCCGATGGTGAGCAGTTGCGCCATCTCGTCGAGGACGTACGGAGCGAGGCGGACGTTCCGGTCGATATGTCGATTTTGCGCGTTGTCGATGTTGTCGTGTGGATGCGCGAAGAAGGTCGAGGCCGAGGGCCCAGACCCAAGGAGTCGACATGACAGCTACGGCGGCTGAACTCGCAGATTGGGCTCGAAGGAAACGTGTCGCAGCCCACTGCACCGACGGCCGAGCAGGTCCCGACAAGTGCACGTGCAACGGGGAGAACTGCCTCGTCGCCCAAGCCGTCGCAGACCACTTCGACGAGATCGCTAACCACGAGTGAGCGCCGGACCCGGTGCGGACGAACTAGCGGCGTCGACGCTTCGTTCTTGCGCTAGGGGCCTCAGCTCGACGTGCGGGGAGACCAATAGGTGGCGGTGACCGCTGGTTTCGTACACAGGCGTGGGGAGCAGAGGCTGTATGAGCTGGCCACTGTCGCGCCTGTTGCCTGTTGCCTGTTGCCTGTTGCCTGTTGAACGGTGAGGACTGTCGTCCATCGGAGGGTGCCATCGACGTTCGGAATGAGACACGCAGTCGCGAGAGTGACCGGCCTGGCTTGCACCATCGTTTCGGACAGCCGCACAACGACAAGTGTGTCCGGCGCCAATGCTTCAGCCGTAAAGGACATACGCGCTTGGTTCGGACCTGCTGGCGCGAGAGCGCCGCCGATGACGGGACGTGCTCGGGAATCTGGCGCGGCTGCACCCGGCCTCGAGACATAACCGCCTGTGCTCCCTAGTCAGCGCCTCGTCCGGCCGGTATGCCGGAGACTGGTTCGATGTCGCTCTGACCAGGTAAACGTGGCGATCGCGAATCCAGGCCGCGGTGTCTCAACTTTCAAGGCCGCATGGCTCTACGAGTTGTTAAGCCGCGTCAGACACCCACGAGCCGCCGGCCGCGAAGCCAGTCGCATTAAGCGATGCCGGCTGAGATGAGTTCGAGACCGCGGGCGCGTTCGAGGTGGCTGGCGACGTTGTTCCAGTTGATGATGTTCCAGAGGACTTGGATGTAGTCGGCGCGTCCGTCTTGGTATTGGAGGTAGTAGGCGTGTTCCCAGGCGTCGATGACGAGGAGTGGTATGCCGCTCTGTCCGGCGTTGCCTTGGTGGTCGCAGATCTGTTCGATGCAGAGCCGTTCGCCTACGGGCTCCCGCGATAGGGCGCCCCATCCGGAGCCTTGCACCGTGGCGGTTGCACTGCAGAGTTGGCGGCGAAAGGCATCGAATGATCCGAAGAACTCGTCGATCGCGGCGCGAAGTTCGCCGTCGGGGCGGCCGCCGCCGTCGGGACTGAGGTTCTTCCAGAAGAGAGAGTGCAGTACGTGACCGGAAAGGTTGAACGCGAGTGTCTTTTCCAATCCGACGATTGCGCTCATGTCGTCGGATGCGCGTGCGGAAGCGAGACGGTCGAGTGTGGCGTTCACTCCGGCGACGTATGCGGCGTGATGTTTGCCGTGATGCAGTTCCAGGACCCGCGCTGCCTAGTAGGGCTCGAGTGCGCCGAGGTCGTAGTCGAGGTCCGGGAGGACGTATGGCTTCATGATCATGCCTTTCTCCGGGACGCGCCCTGCCGCCGCGAGGATGCCGGTGGTTTGTTGCAATGTTTGCTAGGATGCAGGTATGAGAGGACGAACGGCAAGTCGGCGCGGGCAGAACCGCACGGACGGGTTGGAAGAAGCGGCGGACGCGGCACTGTTCGCTTCGCGAGCGCTCGTCGGTGTGGCGGCACGTTCATTGGCCGCGATCGAAAGCACGATTACCTTGGTGCAGTACCGGGCGTTGGTGGTCCTCGCATCACGGGAGAGCCGAAACGTGGGCAACCTCGCAGTTGCGCTCGGCATCCACGCCTCAACTGCGACGCGGCTGTGTGATCGTCTTGTCGAGAAGGGACTGATCGATCGCAAGACGTCAGCCGCGAGTCGACGCGAGGTCGAGCTCGGGCTCACGGTCGAGGGGCGCGCACTCGTTCGTTCGGTGACGGCGCGGCGGCGGCGCGAGATCATCAAGATCATCGGTCGCTTGGAGCCTGCGCAGCGCGCTTCGTTGGTGGCGGCATTCGGCGCGTTCGCGGATGCGGCAGGTGAGACGCCGGACAGCGCATGGAAGCTCGGCTGGACCTCATGACCAGTTCCAGCGGCAAGCGCTGGAACGCTCGCGTCCACGTGCATGGCTGGGCACAGCGGTCGCGAGAATTGACGCGTCGTTCCAAAGAGGCGGTGTTTCTCGCCGCGATCGTTGGCGCTCTGACGGGCCTCGGTGTCGCCGGATTCGATACCGCGGTGACTCGCGGTGTGGAAGCCGTGAACGAACTTCCATTGTGGATGACCGCGCTCGCGCCGTTCGTTGGGCTTACCGTTGCTGGACTCGTTCTGTATCTGCTGGGCCCGTCGGCGTCGCCGTCAACGGCCGACGAATATCTCCACGCGTTTCATGACCGCCGGTACACCTTGCCATTGCGACCACTGGTCGCGCGGATGGTCGCGGGGATCGCGACACTTGGCAGCGGCGCGCCGATGGGACTGGAGGGGCCATCGCTGTATCTGGGGGCAGGTATTGGCGACACGCTGCAACGACGGTTCCCGCGCGTGTTCTCGGCGCGACGACGCCGGCTCTTACTTGTGGCCGGTGCGGGCGCCGGTGTCGCCGCAATCTTCAAGACACCAGCGACGGGAGCGGTTTTCGCGCTCGAGGTGCCGTATCAGGATGATCTCGCGCGGTACATGCTCGGCCCGACTCTCATCGCGTCAGCAACTAGCTATCTTGTGTTCGTCGCGATCCACGGCACTGCTCCACTGCTCGTTGTGACCGGGAGCCCCCCGTTCGACTTCAAGGACCTCGCGGCGGCCGTTCTCCTCGGTGTGCTCGCCGGCATCGGCGCCCGAGTTTTCGCATGGATGATCCGCCACTCGAAAGAGCTCGTGACCTCGGTCCCAGCTTGGATTCGGGTCCCTGTCGCGGGAGCGGCACTCGCCGGGATCTTCGTGGTGGCACGGTTGTGCTCGGGGGAAAGCCTGACGACCGGCCCCGGATATGACACGATTCGCTGGGCACTTGACCCCACGCACAGCGTGTGGCTCGTAGCCACGATCCTCATGCTCCGTTGCCTCGCGACGTCGGCCACGATCGCAGGAGGTGGCGTCGGCGGTCTGTTCATCCCCTTGGTAGTCGCAGGCGCGTTGACCGGCCGTGTCGTCGGCGGCAGCGTGCACGCGCTAGACACTTCGCTATTCACGGTGATCGGCGTCGCAGCCTTCCTCGGTGCCGGCTACCGCGTGCCGCTCGCGGCGGTCATGTTCGTCGCCGAGGCCACCGGACGTCCAGGCTTCGTCGTTCCCGGTCTGCTCGCTGCGGTCGTCGCGGAACTCATGATGGGCCGCAGATCTGTCACGACATACCAACGGGCCACGTCCCGCGACACGCCGAGCGACCGACACCCAGACGACACGGCCGACGAAGATACTTCGGACATCGGCCCATGACCGACGACCCGTCCCCGCGTACCGGCCCCGCCGACCGCGATCTGACGAGTCCCCGCTCCTTACTCGAGGATGCACTCGAGCGGTTCGGGGCGAGGTACGCCGAACGCCTAGAGGAGCTTGCAGAATGCAACCGGAGCTTGGCGCATCTGGTCGAGGTGCGGGTCGCTCGGCCATGGACCGACTTCGAACATGACGCCTATTTGCGTCTGCGTCGATCGAAGACGGAACTCAACGCCCGCGTCGTGCGCGCGCAACGAGCGTTCGAGCGGGCACGTTCCGGCCTCCGCGATCTCGGTCGGTCTTTCTGACGGTATTCCGCGCGCACCGATCGCGGACCAGCGAGCGACGAGGCTACGCGGATCGATGGCAGATCTAGCCGTTCCCGCTCGCCGCCAGCGCGTGTTGCAAGGTCATGCTCGGGCCGGACGCGTGGACGACGCCCCGCATGCCGGCTGCTTCGTGCCCAGGGATGGAGCAGAAGAAGATGTAGTCGCCGGGGTTCGCGAAGAACGCGACGCCTGCATAGGTGCTGCCGGCGGTGTCAAGGGAGAGCTGTCGGAACATGGTTGACGCTTCGTGGAAGCCGAACGTATGGCCGGGCGAGGCGTCGAGGACCTTGAATTTCACGAGGCCGGTGCGGACGTCGATCGAGTTGGGCGCGAATGCCAGATTGCCACCGGGCGCGGCGGTGACCTTCCTGGTCTGATTCGTCCGCAGTGTCGATGGGAGCGTTGTCGGGGCCGAGACGGGCGACGGTTGGGAGTGGCCGAGCGTGATCCACCCCGCGCTGAGAAGCGCCGCCAGGAATCCGGCAGTGAGGAGAACCCTCCCGGAGCTGCGCAACTCCTCGGCTGTCGAGAGAAGCGCGGCGCCGCACAGGATCGACACTGTGATCACGGTTGCGACGACGATCGACAGATGCCCGTGTGCAGCGAGGAAGAGGCGGGAGATGTCCAGCACGTATGCGACCAGGCCGACAACGACTGCGATCGGGACGACGAGCGGTACGAGATAGCGCTCAACGTACGGATGCCGCCGAAACGCGACCGGAGCGGCCGCATTGTCGACTTCCGCACGAGGTGCATGCTCGGAGGTAGAGCGCGGGTCGATGGTCGTAGGCCACCTCCTCCTGCCAGCTGACTGCTCTCAGGACGCGGCAGGGGCGGCCCTGAGAGCGAGTCAACCGTGTGGGTCAGGCCGTACATGCCTGATCTCCAACAATATTTGTGATACTACACTCATGTGCTCAATCGGGGCGCTGACGTTGCGAAGGGTTTACGTCAGCGGCGTGAGGGTGAAGGCGACTCGGAGAATCTCGAGTACGTGTTGCATCTGCGCCAAGGGCCGGGCCGTCGCCGACGAGCGCGCGGCCCGCGGTGGACAGAACTAGGACGCTTCGTGGATTTGGTGAGGCCGTAGGGGCGCATATGGCGAGACCTCGGCGAAGAAGCCGATGTTGCAAATGCGCGGGTTCTCGGGCCGAGGGCACGTTCGTGATGTAAGACAGGTCTGGCATCGTCACTGGACATGGATGCCGGCTTTGGTTTGGGGAACGAGAACAATGGGGACGTCGCTCGAGTGTTCGAGGCGTCGGGCGATGCTCGACACGGCGTCATGTAGCGCGTGATGATCGGGGCCGCCGATCACGATGAGGTCGGAGGACGTCTTGTCGGCGATCGCCGCGAGCGTGCTGGCGGCGTCACCCCTCGCCACGCGCAACGTCACCGAAATTCCGCGTGCGCGCAGCTGCGGAACAACGTCTCTTTCGAAACGGTCACGGACCCGCGCGACATATCTGTCGGAGTCGGCTTGGACACTCGACACTAGCCACAGTGTCGTGCGCGGAATCACGTGCACCACGATCACCTCCGCGCACAGGTCGCCAGCGAACTTGGCGACCCACTCGAGAACGGCCGCATCCCGAGGCGTCGCATCCAAGCCGACGATGATTCGAGGCACGGTGCCTCCCGCGTTGCGATCGGACGTTTTCAGTGTAGTATAGCAAACATTGTTAGACAACATTGATAAGCCGATGCGGTCGGGCACTGCGGCGGATCGCTGGAACTCAGGCCGGACTCCCGTCTCGCGACTGGAGCAAACAGGACCCCAGGGACCGCATCGGCGGCAATCTGGAGAGTGTCGTGTCATTGCCGATGGTCGAGTTGGCAGGTGCGGCTGTGGCGACAGTCGTCGCGTGGTTCGGGATCAACGGCCGGCGACCTGACGGCCGACCGGCGAAGACAGCGGCGCCCCACGCGCCGTTGACAAGCACGTTGCCCAACCGCCGGCACGTGACCTCGTCGGCGACCGGCGCATCCTCTCGGATGGCGGGGCTGACCCACCGATTTGTCGCAGCGTGCGACGCCGATCGTGCCGGTTGGGTCGCGCACCAGTCAGAGCGGAGGCCAGAGAGCGTGCGATTGCGGGAACCGTGCACGCGGGCCCGCTCTTATCACTCGAGCCGACCTCCCCCTGAAGCGGCTCGGGGGACGCAACGCCTTCGCACTCACCGTCCCGAACTTCAGCTGATGATTGTCTGCGCGTGAAGCCCTGGCGGCTGCGAGGTCAACGCGACTGCTCGTCGTCCCACAACACCAGGAGTAGACCTCATGTTCGTTCTGATCGTTGTCCTCGTGAGCGTTGGTCTTGCTACGACGGCAACGATTGCGATGATCGCGGGCCGATGCTCATCCATGCAACGCGGTTCGAGCGTTGATGACCCACCATCGACCACGTCGACATCGCAACCACGGGAGAGGAGCACGGAGGGACCCCGACGCGCGGCCCGGCCGCACGTGCGCGAACCGCAACCTCCGACGAGGCCTAGCGAGACCACGCTCACCGATGAGGCGATTGGCGTCACTCGGCGCGAGTTCTTCAACCGGAGTTTGCTCGCACTAGTAGGTTTCGCACTCGCGGGAGCGGGGACCGCCGTCCTCGCATTCTTGTGGCCGCAGGGAGGCTCGTCGGAGGGTTTCGGCGGCAAAATCGCGGTGACCGGGCTGAGCAAGATCCTGATACAGATCGAGCAGGAGAGCGCGCCCTTCTACGTCCCGGCGGCGCGGACCTGGCTCCAGCGATACCCGGCATCAGCCTTGCCGAACGCCGAGAAGGTCTACAAGCCCGTGGTCGTCGCGGGAATGAAACGTGGTGTCGTCGCGCTCTACCAGCGGTGCCCCCATCTCGGATGCCGGGTACCGTGGTGCCAGACCTCGCAATGGTTCGAGTGTCCGTGCCACGGCTCGAAATACAACGCAGTGGGTGAGAAGAAAGCCGGCCCCGCGCCGCGCGGCATGGATCGCTTTGGCATCGCGTTCAACGGCGACAACATCACCATCGACACCGAAACCGTGATCCTTGGGCCGCCTGTTGGCACCAATACCACGGGACAGAACGCGGCCGGTCCACTGTGCGTGTGAGCCTTCAGCGAGCTGCCCGCCTCGGTCTCGTCGCAATACTGGCCGGGCTCGGTGTCGCGTGCACCAGCACCGGCGGAGCAGCGCACGTGTCTAACTGCGCGACCGAGAACGAAGTGAAGCCTCCTGTACTCGACGCAGGCTCGACGACCGCGTCGGGGAACGTCATCACGATCGACGCCCGCGACTTCGAGTTCAGTCCGACGTGTATCGTCTCGGTACCACAGGGAGCGGTGACGCTGGTCGTCCACAACACGGGTAGCCAGTTGCACAACATCACCGTCGTGGCGCAACACATCGATCGCGACGTCGCGCCGGGTGCAACGGTGCGTATACCCGTTGTGATCGCCAACATGCCAGTGGTCTTTGCGTGTAAGTACCACCGAACAATCGGCATGGTGGGCGTCCTCGTACCGCGTCGTTGTGGGGCACGCGAAGTGGGACACTGCTCGGGGCGCTCGACGCGGATTCGGGGGGTGGCCCGCCCGGCGCGCCACCCAACGTCCTGGGAACGCGTTGAAGATTCGCGCTACAGGGTGAGGATCTCGGGCGGGACGCGGAGCGGCTGGGGTTGGAGCCAGAGTCGGGTCGAGAACGGTCCGTGGTCGGTGTAGGAGTATTCGACACCATCGGTGCGACGAATGGGGTCGTGCAGTGCGTAGGGCGGGCTCCGTCGGAGCGTCACTCGTAGGCAGTTCGAAAGGATGTCGTACGACCAGATGCGCCCCCAGACGGGTCCGTCCCATTCTCCGCCCGGCATTTCGCCATCGGCGTCCGTGAAGCGATCCAAGCGTCGTGGATCGAGCAGCCCGAACGGAATGACCAGCTTGAGGGCGCGGTCGCGTTCATGCCAATGGCCGCGCACTTCGACGAGGCCGTCGGGCCCTCCTGCGCAGGACAGCTGCGATCTTGCTGACATCGTTACCTCGCGCCCGTAGCTGACCAGCGTGTGGCCCCAGGTATCGGTTCCATCCTCGACCGCGATGAGGCATACGCCGCTCGGTGGCGGCTCGAGCGCGGGCGGGTGACCCGCGAGCGGTCTCCAGTGGAGTTCTCGCTGTTCTTTCGGAGCGAGCGCGAGCCGTACGAGCGCGTGCAGACGCCATGAGGTGCCATGTTGTTCCACGGCGCGCAATATCGCCTCGTGGTCGTCTACCTCGACCCCTCGCGCCATGCGCGCTGAGATCCACGAAACCTCAACCCATCCGTCCCACGGCTCGCCAAGCGTCTCGCGGGCGAGGACCGGACGGCCCTCATCGACTCGATGGCGCGCGATGAACGTCGGCGCCACGCTCGGTCCAGGCACCGGGGGCTCCAACTGTCGTTCGACGGCTGCAAGGTCGATCGCTGCTTCGTCGTAGACATGTTCGATACACGAGCCGGCCAACACGTCGTGGAACTGCCAGAACAACAGGGGCTCCCACATCGCGATCGGCGCGTTGCGTTGCATGAGGCGGCGTTCGAGGTTGCGCATCCGCTCTTTGAACGACACGAGAGTCGCGTAACAGCCGCGGGCATGGTGCACCAGATCGCCGCGGACCACAGGCAGGTCCGCGGCGCGCACGGTTTCGGCCCACGATGCGATCGTTCCGTGACGGCCGGTGCCAAGGGCGCAGAACGCGTCCACCGCGGCCAGGTGCGCTCGGGTGGGACCGCCGCCGTGATTGCCGACTCCGTACAGACAGAGCCCGGACGGATCCGGCATCGGCTCACCGTCGTACTGTGCGGGGCGCGCGACCGTCACTCGAGCCCCGTCGCACCCTTCCCACACGAACACGGGCGGTAGTCCGGATTCGGCCAGTGACGGGCGGGTGATCACGTAGGTGTTCAGACCGGTCTCGCGCAGAACGCCCGGAAGCCAGTCGGGATGTCCGAACGTGTCGGGCGAGAAGCCGATCGTGCATCGGCGTCCCACCAGGTCTTCGAAGACCCGCTGGCCGAGGATGCCTTGGCGACGCACCGAGTCCGGCGACGCGCCGAACAGGTCGGCCTCCACCCACCAACCACCGACGGGCTCCCAACGGTCGGCCTCCACCAGACTCCGAAGGCGGCGCATCAACGCGGGATCATCGGCAGCGAGCCACCGGTATACGACCGCCTGGCTCATCACGAACGACGCCGAAGAATCGTTCTCGAGCAGCTCGACCGCAGCCCGCGCCGTGTCGAGCGCCTCGATCCGCGCTTCGCGCGGACCCCACACCCATGCGAGATCGAGATGCGCGTGGCCGACAAAGGTCGTGACATCTGATCCCGCGAAGATCTGGGGCGACCGGTCACTCATGCGCGGTATCCGAGCATAATGGGCACGCGCGAGCTCTTCGCGGCCCACACGACTCGGTCGAAGAAACGATTCAGTACACAGGACCCATCCGCATGACCGTGATGTCCGCCCGAACCGAAACCGAAATCGCGGACGCGGCTGACCTCGCGCGCACCTGCCTGAGCGCGGGCGGCACCGTATTCCTCGCCGGTAACGGTGGCAGCTTTGCTGACGCCTTGCACATCGCCGGCGAGCTCGCCAAGAACTTCGAACGCGACCGACCGCTCGCTGACGAGCTCCGCGCACGCCTCACGCAGGCGTCAGGAAGCACCGAACTCGCGGACTCTCTTCAACAAGGACTGCGGGTCGTCGTGCTCGGAACCAACCCTGTACTCACCTCGGCCGTCGACAACGACCTGCCTTTACGACATCTCGGTTTCGCGCAAGAACTCTGCGCGCTCGGGCGCCCGGGCGACACGCTCTTCGCGATCAGCACCAGCGGCAATTCGCACAATCTGATCAACGCGGCCCACGCCGCGCACGCGCTTGGGATGACGGTCGTCGCCCTCACCGGACCCAAGCCAAACCCGCTCGCCCGACTCGCCGACGCTGCGATCCATACACCCGGCGACACGACCGCTGACATCCAAACGAACCACGTCGCCGCCTACCACCGTTTCTGCCATCTCATCGAGTGCGGACAAACATGACGCAATGAACCCAGCCGCGAACGCACGCTGCCAGCGTCAGCCGCCGGCCCGTCAGTGAGACGGCTCTACAAGCCTCCCGATGTACCGGACGACCAAGAGTGAAGGCTCACGAAACCGGTCGGCGCGTCAAGATCGAGCCTTCTGGCGGGGCGGTTTGGGCGGGCGGAGAACAATGGGTCGTGAGCAATTAGCGCCGGTCGAAGCTGAGCCGGAATGAGCGAACCGCGCCGACGAAGATGTTCGGTTCGATGTCGGGTTCGGTGAGAACCCGCAGGTTCGTGATTCGCCGGGTCAAGTGCGTGAAGAGCATGCGCAGTTGGAGCCGCGCCAGCGAAGCCCCGACGCAGACGTGTGTCCCGAACCCGAACGCGACATGCGGATTCGGGTGACGTGCGATGTCGAAGGTGAACGGATCGTCGAACACGGACTCGTCGCGGTTGGCCGATGGGTACAGCAGGATCACCCGATCACCTTCGTGCACTGCGGTGTCGGCGATCCGCGTCTCGCGCGTCGCCGTTCGGAACATGTTGTTGAGCGGCGTCACCCAACGGATGATCTCCTCGACCGCTCCCGGGATCACGCCGGTACCCGTCGCCATTGCTTCCCACGCCTCGGGATGACGCGCCAACTCGTAAAGCCCACGCGCGATGACCGTGCGAGTCGTCTCGGCGCCTCCCGAGATGAACAGTCCCGTCTCCTGCACGAGCACCGACGTATCCATCGGGTAACCCCGGAGCTCGGCGTTCGCCCAGATCGACACGAGGTCGTCGCGCGGCGATTGACGCCGGTCCTCGACGAGCGGTCCGAGGTCTGCCGCGAACTCCTGGATCGCGGTCATCATGCCCATCATCACACTCGCGTCGTCCTCGAGTTGGTCGATGCGCATGAGTCGCTCCGACCACGAACGCACGGATGCGGCGCGATCCTCGCCGAAGCCGAGGAGGTGGGCCGTCAGCTGCGCCGGGAACGGTGCCGCGAGGTCGCCGACGACCTCGAACTCACGACTGTCGATGAACCCATCGACGAGGTCCCGGACGGTTGCGTCGATCGCGCCTTCGAGACGCTGCACCGCCCTGGGTGTGAACCGTCGCGAGACGAGCGCGCGCTGCTCGCGGTGCGCAGGATCGTCCTTGGCGATCATGTCCTCCTCTTGCGGCGCGACGCGCGACCGGTAACAGCCGCGGCTGGAGAAGATGTCGGCGCTTCGTTCGACATCGACCAGCGGTCCGTGCTGTACCACCGCCCATAGCTCGTTCTTCTCGTCGCGCCACACCGGCCCTTGGGCACGCATGGCGCGGAACGCGTCATGCATACCGTCGATGTCGGCGTAGAAGTTGGTATCGAGCAGATCAGGCGGCGTCACGCCCGCGAGTCTGCACCACCAGTCGGCCGGCCACGCAGCGGAGGACCTCGGCCTGCCAGATCAGCTTCGACGAGGCGTAACGATCCAGCGGACCCGGACGGTCGGCTCTCGATTTACGGAGTCGGTCGGGTCGAACGCGTCGGACGAACGAAGGTGCGAGACTGAGACGGTGGACGCTCGGCTCAGTCCCATCGAAGCCATCATGTGGAAGGCCGGACAGGACCCGACGCTGCGCATGACCGTCGGCGTCCTGCTGGCGCTCGACCGCGCACCCAGCTACGGCCGACTGTTGGAACGGTTTGCCGCGGTCATCAAGCGTTCACCCCGGCTGCAATCGCGGCCCGGTGATCCTTCGTTCACGCATGCGTGCCCGTTGTGGCTCGATGACAACGCGCCTGACGCCGAGCGTCATCTGCGGACGGCCGCGGTCAGCCGGCCGGGTTCGCTCCGCCAACTGCTCGACTTCGTGAGTTTGATCGAGTCGGTGCCATTCGACCCCGACCACGCGCCGTGGGACGGCACGCTGATCGAGGGTCTCGAGGGCGGCCGCGCCGCGCTATACCTGCGCGCCCACCACGTCGTTACGGACGGATTGGCCGGGCTCCGCCTCGCAGCTCGGTTCCTCGACGGCGACGAGATCGACCTGCGCGAAGAACAGCCACCGGCGAGCGGCCCCCGATCGGGCATCGCGACAATCGATCTGACCAAGGCACTGCGCCCGTTGCAGGTAGCGGTAAACGCCGCACGCGACCCGGAGACGGTCAAGGGCATCGTTCGCGGACTCCAGGGGGTCGTCGACCTCGCCACCTCCGTTTCCCGACAGGTCGTCATCACCGGCGGTTCGTTATCGCCGTTGTTGGTCGACCACGCCATGACGACCCGCTTCGAGGTCATCTCGGTTCCGGGCGCGCGCGCGGCAGCAAGGGCCCTCGGCGGCAGCAGGAACGACTTGCTCGTTGCCGGTACCGCGTCCGGGCTCGGTCTGTATCACGAGCGCCTCGGCTTCCCGTGTGAGGAGCTGCGACTCTCCACTCCTACCAGCCAGCGTCGCGGCCACGATGCTGGTGGCAACTGGTTCGCCCCCGCGCGCGTCGCGGTACCGACCGCGGCCGGGCCCGCGGCGTCGCACTTCGAGATCGTCGCCGACCGATTGACCCACGCCCGCGTGGAGCCGGCGCTGCGGTTCGCCGCCACACTCGCGTCGACGATCAGTCACCTCCCCGCGCAGGTGCTCATTCCGGCGTTGCGCGCGCAAGCGGGGACCGTCGACTTCGTCGCAACCGTGATCCCCGGACTCCGCGGGTCGGGTCGCATCTGCGGTGCTCGCATCGAGACCAGCTATCCATTCGGGCCTCGGCTGGGGTGCCCGGTGAACCTCACCGCGTTCGGCAACAAAGACCGCCTGGATGTGGGAATCGCGCTCGATCCCGCCGCGATTTCCGAACCAGCGTTCTTTCTGGAGTGCCTCGACGAGGCCTTCTCCACTTTGGTACCGCACTCGGGTGGGCGATCACTGCACTCGGAGTGATGCAGGGCGCACAAGACAGGTCTTCATGGCATCGCACACCCATCACGCTCACCCGGCGCACGACGCTCATATGACGGGTCCGGTGTGGCTTCCGGTAGTGCTTGCGCTCCTGCTTGGTGCCGCGGCGCTGGTCGCAGGGCTCACGACTTGGAGAGCAGCTACGCACTCGGCTCACGCGCAGAAAGCGTTTACGCTTTCGACGCAGGCGACCAACAATGCGAACTCACTGCAGCAAGACGCCTCGCAGGCCGTGAACAGCGAGCGTGAGCTGTTCATCGCCTACGAAGACGCGGTCGCGCAACACGACAAAGTCCTCAGCGACGAGGTTCGCGGACTGATCGATCCGTCGACACTCCGGGCTATCACCTGGTGGCTGGCCCAGCCTTCGGGTGCACGGCCCGCGTCACCATTCGCGGCCGCGAATCCGCAATGGACGACGCCTCGCAGGATCATCGATGCCAGGAGCGCTCTGAACGACTCCACTGACCTGCTCACTTCGGCCGACAACCAGATTCATCGATCCCACGAACTCGAACTCTTCGACGCGATCTTGGCGATCGCGCTGCTGACCGGCGGGCTCACGGCGACGCTTCAGTCTCGACCGGCTCAGATGATCCTGCTTGGGGTCAGCGTTGCCGTGTTGGGTGTCGCCACCATCGGACTCGTAGTGCTGTGGTGACGCCCTATCGGGTACTCGCTCTCGCCGTCAGCGGCTCCATGTTCGGGGTGGCGCTCCTGGCGAGCTGCGCGTCAGGCGGTTCCGCCGGCAACAGCACCACGAAGCCGCCCGACGCGACACCGTGCACGGGAACCATCGCGGTGATGGCTTCCGAAGGAGCCGCCGGCGCACCCCAACCCGCCCAGATGAACTGGGCGCGCGTTGCGCTCGACTCCTTCAATGCACGAAACGGCTCCGCGTTCACGATCGAACCGAGCAACGTCTACGACCAGACCAGCCTCGCAGAAGCCGAGGCCCGTCGGCTCGTCGCCGACCCCGCGCTCGTTGGTGTGGTGGGACCCGTCTCCTCCTCGGTCACCGAGATCGCGGGACCGATCTTCGATGCTGCAGGCGTTGCCTACGTCTCGCCGTCAGCTACAGCCGATTCGCTGACCGACGGACACCTCAAGCTGTTCTTCCGTGTCGTCGCGAACAACGACAAACAAGGTGCCGCAATCGTTCACCTGGTCACCACAACGCTGGCTCCGAAAACGGTCCTCGTCGTGGATGACCGCGAGGTCTATTCAACGAACCTCGACCAAATCGTCGCCCGATCCCTGACACGCGACCACATCAAGGTTGACAGAGAGTCAGTCAGCGTCGGGGCACGTGACTACTCGAACGTCGTTGCCAACATCGGGCCCGCAACGAACGTCGTCGTGATGCCGCTCGTCAACCCCAACGATGCGCAACATCTCGTCGACCAGATCCACGCAGCCGGCAAATACCCGGCAATCGTTGGCGGCGACGATATGTTCTCGCTCAACGACTTCAATGAACCTGGTGCCTACGTCCCCACCTACGCCCCCGACGTATCGAAAACGCCAGATGGCGCTGCAACGCTCAAGCTCTACAGCGAGATCTTCGGCGACCTGGCGCCATTCGCGGCAACAGCCTACGTCGCGATGCAGACTGTCGCTACCGCCGCGCTCGACTCGTGCGCGAACGGTCAAGCCACCCGAGCCGGAGTTGCCAAAGACCTGCCCCACGTCACACTCGCGAGCACACTTCTCGGTAGTCCTGTCGCCTTCGACACCCACCACGAACTGATCGGCAGCCGGTACTGGATGTACCGAATCGAAGGCGGAGGCTACGAACTCGTCCCCTGACAACTCCGACGCAGTAAACGGGGTGCCCCAAGTTCGTAGTTGAGCTCAAGCGACGGTTTGTTTCCCGCCTCTCAGCTCCGCCGTCGCGGTTCGTGGCCCGAGGCAACCGTCACGAGGTCGCGTATCGCGACGTCGCGGGCGCGTCGTCGTTCCGCGGTCTCGATATTGCTGGCCGGCACCAGGAGCGTCAGGCCGCGTGGGTGGATCTCGAACCGCAGGGGGGTCGGGAGGTGGAGCGCCTCGCCGTCGACGCCAGCGAACGCGTCGCCGGAGCGCGACCGCGCCTCGAACGACGTTGCGGTGAACTCGTGCCAGTATCGGCTGCGCCGCTGCTGCCCGAGCGCGGTCGCCGCGAACAGCAGGGCGGCCTCTGCCCCGGTTCTCGTCGTCACGGCGAAAACGCCGAGCTTCCCCGAGTCGAGATGAAGGCGCTGCGCGTTGTCGGGCAAAGCGCCGATGACGTAGGGGTTGTTCGAGACCATGATCAGGATCGCTCCGTCGACCTCTTCTCCGTTCGGCGTAGTGAACTGCAGGTCGAACGGTTCCGACTGCCGTCCGAGCATCTCCGGGAGCAGAACCTTTGTGGTCTCGAGCTTCGCGTCGCGGTACGACTCTTCCTGCACGATCTGTGCGTAGACGCCGAGGGAAACGTTGTTCACGAAGAGACGCCCGTTCACCGTCGCGTAGTCGACGGTTCGCTCGACGGCATCCCGGAACGCCTGCATCGACTCGCGTGGATCATCGCGGTTCAGCCCGAGATCGAGCGCGAAGTGGTTCCGCGTCCCCGCGCTCACGCACACGAACGGCAGGCCGTGCTCGATCGCGATCGAGGCGACGAGCGCTTGTGACCCGTCACCGCCCGCCATGCCGAGGCAGTCGGCGCCGCGGGCGACCGCGTCGCGCGCGAGCCCCTCGAGATCCAGCCCGTGGTCGAGCAGGACCGTCTCGACGCCGAGCTGCGCGGCGAGCTCGACCAGTCCGAACCGCTCGACCTTCCCACCACCGGACCACGGGTTGCACAGCAGCACTGCACGGCGTGGCGCACCGTCCGCGAACACGCGTACGTCGAGACGGTGAAGGTTGCGCACCATTGCAGCGCGCGCCGATGCGAGCATCACCCCGAGCACGACGATGATCAGGACGACTCGCAGCGCGACGCGATCCGCGCCGACGAGCGCCCGAGCGATCGTCACGACGATCACGACGAGACCGACGGCGACGCCCGCGATCCCGAACGCCCGTCGCGGCATCCGCTCGGTGACCATCCACCATCCGCCCGCGGCCGCGACACACAGACCGAGAAGCGAGAAGACGAGATGGTTTGCGCTCCGGAACAGTATGCCGACCAGCATCAGGGCGAGGAGAACGAAACAGAGGATGCTCACCACCGCAGCCGCGCGCCGGCGAGTCGACACCCTCTCCGCGGAGGCGTCGCTCACCGCTCGTCCTCTTCGATCGCCGCGAGCGCGGCGTCGACGCTCGGGTAGAAGTGGTCGCTATCGAGGGTCGCGAAGAGTCCGTACTCCTCGACGAGATCCTGGAGACGCGTGCGCATCTCGACGAACGCCATATGTACCCCGGCGGCGTTGAGCTCATGGTCGAGCTGTTCGAGCATGCCCGCGGCGGTGACGTCGACATCAGTGATCGCCTCGCAGACCAACACGAACCAGGCCGGGTGCCGGTCGTGGACCAACCGGCGCACCTCATCTCGGAACGCGCCTGCATTGGCGAAGAAGAGCGGCGCCTCCCAGCGATAGACAACGACGCCGGGGACCTCGTGCGCAGCCGGGAACGCATCCACGCTGTGCCATCCGTCGAGGCCGGTGACACGGCCGACCACGGCACCGTGCGGCCACCAGCTACGACGGAAGAACAGCAACACCGACAAGACGATCGCGAGGACGATGCCCTGGAGCACGCCGAGCACGATCACGCCGACAGATGCGGTGAGCGACAGCAAGAGCGCGGACCGCCGCACCGACGCGTACCGACGGAGCACACCGACGTTCAACAGCGACAGCGCGGCGGCGATCACCACCGCGGCGAGCGCCGACTGCGGGAGGTCGGCGAGCAAGGACTGAAACAGCACCAGGAGCGTGGCGACGAGACCCGCTCCGACGAGTCCGGTCAGCTGGCTCTTCGCGCCCGACTGCTCGGCCACGGCCGTACGCGACCCGCTCGTCGACACCGCGAATCCCTGCAGGAGCCCGGCGGTGAGGTTCGCGGCGCCGAGGCCGATCATCTCTTGGTTGGAATCGATATCCTCACCCCGTCGCGCCGCGAACGACGCCGACGTCGCGATCGTGTCGGTCAGCGAGACGAGGGTGATCCCGACCGCGGCGACGACCAACGGTAAGACATCGTGGTACGAGGTCCACGGGATCGTCGGCTTCGGGAATCCGCTCGGCAGCGTGCCGACGGTCGCGATGTGATCCGAGAGTCCGAGCACTGCGGAGACAACAGTGGCGCCCACCACGGCGACGAGCACCGCGGGGATCTTGCTCGTCACCCGAGGAAGCACGAGCAGAACGACGAGAACCCCGGCTCCTATGACGAGCGCCGCTGCTTTCGTCTCGTCGAGATTCTCGAACCACGCAACCACCTCGCCACCGAACGAGGTCGCGTCGGTCGAGAACCCGCACAGCTTCGGCAGCTGCCCCACGATGATCGTGATGGCCAGGCCGTTCATGTAGCCCACCTGAACCTCGCTCGACAGCAGGTCGGCAACGAACCCGAGCCGGCCGAGCCCCATCGCGACCTCGATCAGGCCGACGAGCAGGGCGAGCATGCCGGCAAGCGCGACGCGGGTCTGCACGTCACCCGGTATCGCGAGTGGAACGAGGGCGGCGAAGATCAGCGGCGACACCGACGAGTCCGGACCGAGTACGAGCACGCGCGACGGCCCGAAGACTGCATAACCGACAAGGCAACCGATCGTCGCATACAGCCCGTAAACCGCCGGTACGCCGGCCAGCTCGGCATACGCCATACCCTGCGGCACGAGGATCGCGGCGAGCACCGCGCCCGCGACGAGGTCCGGCCGGAGCCACACGCGCTGGTAAGTGCGCGCGACGCCCACACCGGGTAGCCAACGCTCGACCGCGTCACGACGTCCGCTCACATCGAAGCCTCGAACCGGTGAAGGAGACGACGCGCCACACCGGCAATCGACTTCCCCAGGAGCCACCCCGCGAGGACGTCGCCCGGGTAATGGACACCGGTGTAGACGCGCGAGAACGCGACTGTCCCGGCGAGCGCGTTGACAGGCAGCCACAGCAGCGGGAACTCCCGTCCGATCACGCCCGAAAATGCAGCCGCGGAAGCCGCATGGCCCGACGGAAACGACGACGAGGCCGGTACGTCCAGGCGCCGACTCTCGGGGACCGCGCGGTCCGGCCGTCCGCGCCGTATCGTCAGTTTCATCGCGGCGTTCGCGATCGCGGACGTCGCGCCCACCGCGGCCATCGCTGCCATCGCGGTGCGCCGGCCCCGCCGTCCCGCGCAGCCGACGAGCATCACCGAACCTGCGATCCAGAGTCGTGAATACGACGCGGCCTCGGAAAGTGGCGGCAGCACACGGTCGCACAGGGGCGCCTCGAACTCGGCAACGCGCTCGAACACCGACAGGTCAAGCGCGTGGAGGCGCCCGCGGGACGACGCGTCCCTCACGACGAAGCACTCCCGCGCGAAAACGAGGGCAACGGTGGGCCTTTAGAACGGAGTGGGGATATCGCGGGGTGGCGGGGTTCCATGCCCTCGGGCGAGCTCGTGGATCTCGCGCTTCGGCAAAGTGACCTTCTTGTGAGGGACGGGCTCAAAAGGGATCTGGTCGAGCAGGTGGGTGATGATGTTGAGTCGGGCGCGCTTTTTGTCGTCGGAGTGGGCGACGTACCACGGAGCCCACGGTGTGTCGCTCGCCGCGAACATCTCGTCGCGCGCGCGGGAGTAGTCGTCCCAACGGACGTACGACTCGAGGTCCATGTCCGATAACTTCCAGATCTTGCGCGGATCGTCGATACGGCTCTCGAGGCGTCGTGTCTGTTCCTCGGCGCTGACCTCGAGCCAGTACTTGACGAGCAGGATGCCCGAATCGACCATCGCCTTCTCGACCGCGGGAAGCATCGCGAGAAACCGTCGACACTCGTCTTCGGTGCAGAAGTCCATGACGCGCTCGACCCCCGCCCGGTTGTACCAACTGCGGTCGAAGATCACGACCTCACCCGCGGCAGGAAAGTGCGAGATGTACCGCTGGACATACATCTGCGACTTCTCGCGCTCGGTGGGT
>Ga0335085_10002974_pt1 | contig 30422 bp, 27 predicted proteins | sample Lox_Sample_45_FD_206712 | JGI IMG/M metagenome (GOLD analysis project Ga0335085, IMG submission 206712) | Soil microbial communities from Loxahatchee National Wildlife Refuge, Florida, United States - Lox_Sample_4.5 | ecosystem: Environmental > Terrestrial > Soil > Wetlands | place: USA... | reverse complement strand
GACCGCGGTGAACGGCGCGAACGGCAGGCCGTCCGCGCCCAGCTCCAGGCACCCGCCGGTCAGCACCCGGGCGCCGGCGGCGCGGGACTGGGCGGCGAACTCGGTCAGCAGCCGGGATTTGCCGACCCCGGCCTCCCCGCCGAGCAGCACGGTCGCCGGATGGCCGTGGCCCGCCTCGGCCAGCGCGGTGGCCAGCACGGACAGCTGGCCGGACCGGCCGACCAGGACGGGGCTCGACATGCTCATCACCACCAGCATGCCAGCTTTCCCCGACAATCCGGGCCGGCCGGTCAGCCGCCCGCCACCGGTGAGCCGAACCGGATCAGGTTCCCGTCCGGGTCGATGTGCGACCCTTCGCGCAGCCGGTACTCCATCAGGCCGACCGGGCGGGTCTCGCCACCGATGCCGGGACGGGTCCACTCGGCGTACAGCGCGTCGGCGTCCCGGACGTACAGGTACGTCTCGGCGCTGTGCTGGTGCCCGTGGTCAGGATGGGCGGCCAGGTGCAGCCCGGTACCGTCGCGGTTGGCGAAGCCGTAGTCGGCGCCGTCCGCGTAGGCCAGCGTTTCGAAGCCGAGCGCCGCGTAGTGGGCCAGCGCGGCAGCCAGGTCGCGCACCGGGAAGATGGGGCTGAAGTGGCGGAACTGGCGCGCGGGCCGGCGCCGGCCGGCGCCGGTCTCCAGCCCGCTGACCTTGATCTCGGCCAGCGTGGCCAGCACTATTCGCATCGCCTCGATCTGATCGGCCGAGACCCGTTCCAGCAGCCGCTGATCCACGTCCTCGACCCCGTGCAGCGCCGCGTCGATGACCTCCTGCCCGCGCCCAGTCAGCTCCAGGCTGATCCGGCGGCGGTCGCCGGGATCGGGACTGCGGGTCAGGTAGCCCCGATTGACCAGCACGTCGATGACCTGGCTTACCGCCTGCTTGCTGACCCCGAGGCCGGTGGGCAGGTCCTGCCGCGGGCCCCCGGCGGGGTCGATCCCGGCCAGTACGAACACGCCGTTCCTGGGCAGGTCGTCCACGCCGATGGCGTGCAGCCGGGCCCGGATGGACTGCGCGTAGGCGCCCCGGGCGGCGCGCATCAGGGTGGGTGTGGCGTAGTTCAGCCGGTCTTCCTCGTCCATACCGGCGACCATATAGACAATCCCCTTGATAGTCAAGGTACTTTACTACTTGGAGGCGTTAGGCCAGCTGGCAGGTGGCCGTGGCGGGCCTAGTGGGCCTAGGCCGACCACGGATGTGGAGGCCGCCCCATCGCGCGCCCGCCCGGCACGGACCAGGATTTTCGTCATGAGAGTGGTGGATCCCCTGGTTTCGGTCAGCCAGGTGACCAAGCGCTATCCGGGCGGCCAGGCGGCGCTGGCCGAGCTGAACCTGGACGTCCGCCGTGGCGAGGCGGTCGCGGTGATGGGCCCGTCGGGCAGCGGCAAGTCCACGCTGCTGAACCTGATCGCCGGGCTTGACAAGCCGACCAGCGGCACGGTCACCGTGGCTGGCCAGCGGGTGGACGCGCTGAGCGAGACCGGGGCGGCCCGGTTCCGCCGCCGCCAGGTCGGGATGATCTTCCAGTTCTTCAACCTGCTGAACGACCTGACCGTGGCCGACAACGTGCTGCTCCCCGCCCAGCTGGCCGGGATGTCGCGCAGCCTGGCCCGGGCCAGGATGGCCGGGCTGCTGGCTCAGCTGGGCATCGCGCAGCACCGTGACGCCTATCCCGGGCGGCTGTCCGGCGGGGAGCGGCAGCGGGTGGCCATCGCCCGGGCGCTGGTCAACTCCCCGCCGCTGCTGCTGGCCGATGAGCCGACCGGGGCGCTGGACACCGCCAGCGGTGAGGCCATCGGCCGGCTGCTGCTCGACCTGAACACCGCCGGCCAGACCCTGATCCTGGTCACGCACAGCCCGGAGCTGGCCGCGCGGTACGCGGGGCGGGTGGTCCGCCTGGTCGACGGCCGGATCATCAGCGACGCCGTCACCAGCGCGGCCATCAGCGGCGCGGCCGCCCGCCCATGACCGGCGCGCCGGTGCTACGGGCGGCGGCCGCCGGGACCAGCCGGCGCCTGGCCCAGGCCACCGTGCTGTTCGTGGTGCTGGCCGCGTCCACCGCCGCCGCCCTGCTCGGCGTGACGCTGCTCACCAGCGCCAGCGAGCTGTTCTACCACGCGGTCGCGAAGCAGCACGGCGCCGATCTGGCGGTGACCATCGACACGGCCCGGGTGCACACCGGGCAGCTGGCCGCGACCCGCCGGGCCGCGGGCGTGATCCGGGCCGCCGGGCCGTATCCAGAGACCACGGTCACCCTCAGCGCTGGCCCGGCGGGCGGCGGCGGGGTGACCCTGGACGGGCTGACCGTGGTGGGCCGGGCGTCGCGGTCCGGCCCGCTCGATGACCTGATCCTGAACCAGGGCCAGTGGGCGACCCTCCCCGGCGAGATCGACCTGGCCACCTACCAGCCGCTGCACGTCCCGATCGGCGCCGTGGTGACGGTGGCCAGCGCACCGGGGAAGCCCATGCTGACCGTGGTCGGGTACGCCGCCTCGGTGGTGCGGGACGAGGATGCCTGGGTAGCGCCGGGCCAGGTGGCCGCGCTCCGGCCGCGGGCCGCACCGGGCTCGGTGCAGATGCTGTACGCGTTCCGCCGGGCCGGCGCCGGCGCTCAGCTCGGCGCGGACCTGGCCGCGGTGCGCCGGGGGCTGCCGGCCGGGGCCGTCACCGGCTCGGTGTCCTGGCTGGTGGCGGCCGGCCAGACCAGCGCGGAGCAGTCGGTGAACACGTCGTTCGTGGTCGCGTTCGCGCTGATCGGGCTGGCCCTGGCGGTGCTGATCGTGGCCACCGTGATCAGCGGCGCGGTGCTGGCCGGCTATCACCGGATCGGCGTCCTGAAGAGCATCGGGTTCACCCCGGTCCAGGTGGCCGCGGCCTACCTGATTCAGCTCGGCATCCCGGCCGTGGCCGGCTGCGTGGCCGGGGTGGCGCTGGGCAACTACTGGGCGGCGCCGGAGCTGAACAACTCGGCCAGCGCGTTCCGCATCGGGCAGCAGGCCGTGCCGTCGTGGATCAACGTGGCCGTGCCGCTGGGCATGTGCCTGCTGGCCGGCCTGGCCGCGCTGGTTCCCGCGCTGCGGGCCGCCCGGCTGCCCGCGGCGGCGGCCCTGGCCCCCGCCCACTTCCCCATTCCCTCTTCACCTGCCCCGCGGGCCGGCCGCGGATATGCCGCGCACCGGGTAGCCAGCAGGCTGGCGCAGGCCTGGCCATGGGCCCGCGCGGCCAGCATCGGCCTGGCCGCGCCGTTCGCCCGCCCGGCCCGGTCGGCGGCCACGCTGGCCGCGATCACGCTCGGCCTGGCCGCGGTGGTCCTGGCCGTGGGCCTGGATGGCTCGCTGGCCAAAGTGAACGACAGCTTGGCCGCGGGCGCCGGGCAGGTGCAGGTCGGCCCGGCGGCCGGCCAGGCGGCTTTCACCGCCAGCCAGGCCCGGGCCATCACCGCCACACTGCGGGCCCAGCCGGGGACGCGGCGCTACGTGGCCGAAGCGGACCTGGTTCTCGATCCCGGCGCGCGCCGCACGGCCGGCACGCCCGGCGTGATCCCGGTCACCGCCTACGGCGGCCGGTCCGGCTGGCTGGGCTGGCCGCTGGTCAGCGGCCGCTGGTACCAGCGGCCCGGCGAGGTGGACGCCGGCTCGGCGTTCCTGGCCCAGTCCGGCCTGGCCGTGGGCGACCGGATCACCCTGCGCCTGGGCGGCCGGGTCATCCAGGCCCGGATCGTCGGGGAGGTGTTCAACGTGGGCGGCGCGGGCCTGATCACCGGCTGGCCCACCCTCGGCGGCGCGGCGGCTGGCCTGGCCGCCGGGCAGTACGACATCGGCCTGCGTCCCGGCACCAGCCCGCAGGCGTACAGCGCGGTGCTGGCCCGGGCCCTGGGCCGCGGGGTGCACGTCGGCGTACCACGCCCGGGCGCGCCCGGCTTCGGCCTGGTCGACACCGGGTACATCCGGCTGCTGACCGTGCTGCTGGCCGTGCTGGCCGGGCTGGGCGTGCTGAACTCGGTGCTGCTGCTGGCCCGGGAGCGGGTGCACGACCTGGGGGTGCTCAAAGCGGTCGGGATGACGCCGCGGCAGACCCTGGCCATGGCCAGCTGCTGGGTGGTGGTCCCGGCCATCGGCGCGGCGGCGCTCGCGCTGCCCGGCGGAATGCTCCTACAGGACGTCACCGTCCGGGCCCTGGCCGGCGACACTGGCCTCACGCTGCCCGGGCCGTTCATCCACGTCTATGGCGCGGTGCAACTACTGCTGCTGGCCCTGGCCGGGCTGGGCATCGCCATGGCCGGCGCGCTGCTGCCGGCCGGCTGGGCCGCCGCCGCGCAGCTATCGAACGGCCGGGCCAGTACCGCGCTGCGCGCCGAATAACCCGTCAGCGGAGCGGCTGGCGGCAGCCATCAAATGGCATATATCCATTTGTTACGGCAATCTTAGGGTTCTCCGTCCGCCCCGGATGATTGAGCTGTCATGATCAGTCGGCCGCCCGGCAGCGGCCTAGATCATCCAGGTGCCAGGAGAATCCATGCGGCTCGGATCGCGGCGCTTGGCGCTGCTCGGGGCGGCCGGGGCAATTGCCCTGGCCGCCGCCCTGTCGGTCGCGGCCGAGTCCGCGCACGCGGCCTCTACCTGCCCCAGCGTGGACCCCACCACCGGGGCGGTATCCCCGGCGCCGGGCTACGCGCAGAACTGGAGCGGATGCGACCTGGCCGGCGCCAATCTGGAATCGGCCGGCCTGGAGGCCGCCAACCTGACCGGCGCCAACCTGACCGGCGCCAACCTGTCCAGCGCGGTCCTGAACCAGGCCACCCTCACCGGGGCCAGCTTGGCCGGCGCCAATCTGGCCGGCGTCTACGGCAGCGAGGTGGCCGGGAAACCAGCATCGCTGCCGGCCAACTGGCACGTCGTCGTCACGACCGACGCGATCAACCGGACTCTCGAATACCTGATCGGCCCGACCGCGAATATTCCGGGCGCTGGGCTGTTCGGGGTGGACCTGGCCGGGGACGACCTATCGCAGCTCAACATCATGGACGGCAGCCTGGCCAACACCAACCTCTCCGGTACCGACCTGTCCGACGCCGACCTGGGCCAGGTCCAGTCCGGCGGCGTCACCGGGCAGCCCGCGGCCCTGCCCTCCGGCTGGTTCGCGCTGGACGGCAACCTGCTCGGCCCGACCGCCGACGCGGAGGGGGCGGACCTGGCCGGCGCCAACCTCACCGGGTATGACCTGCAGGACATCGACCTCGCCGAGGCCAACCTGGCCGGCGCCGACCTGACCGGGCTCGACTTGAGCAGCGACAATTTCGGGGCCGCACGCTTCGACGGCGCGAACCTCAGCGACACCAATCTGGACGCCTACCTGGTCGGCGCCAACCTCACCTCGGCCAACCTCACCGGCGCCACCATTGCCAGCGCGAACCTGCTCGCGGTGACCTGGCTGCACACCACCTGCCCAGACGGCAGCGATTCGGACGCGTACGTGGACGGCTGCCTGAGTGCCCTCGATACCTCCCCGCCGGCCGACAGCCCGGCGATCACCGCAGGTACCGCGGGCACGAACGGCTGGTACACCTCACCGGTCACGGTGGCCTGGCACTGGACGGACAACGGCACGATCGTTCCAGCGCAGTGCCCAGCCAGCAGCACCACGGCCGGCCAGGGCGATCCGGTCACCCTCAGCGCATCCTGCACCGACCTGGCCGGGAACTCGGCTCAGGACAGCTACCAGGTCAAGGTGGATACGACGCCACCCGTGGTAACGGTCACCGGTGTGCCGGCGGGCCACACCTACCTGGCGGGTGCGGCCCCCAGCCCAGGCTGCTCGACCACCGACAGCGTCTCCGGCGTCGCGGTCCAGGCGGCGCTCAAGGTCAGCCCGGCAGGCACACCGGTCCCAGCCGCCTACACCGCGACCTGCGCCGGGGCCGTCGACCAGGCCGGTAACGACCAGTCCGCCTCAGCCCAGGCCCACTACACGGTGGCCTACGGAGTGGGCCGCTTCCTGGCGCCCGCGGGCGGCACGGTACCCCGCACCGACCGGACGATCAAGGTCACCTTCAGGCTCACTGGCGCGTCGGGGCAGCCAGTGGCGGCCAGCATCGCCAGCGCGCTCGGCCAGCGTGGCACGGTCCGGGCCGCGCTGACTGGCCCCGGCATCACCCGGCAGTGGGCCACGTGCACCTGGAACGCCAAGCAGCAGGTGTTCCGCTGCGGCGTCACGATCCCCCGCACGGCGCGGACCGGGAAGAAGAACACCTACTGGGTCAGCGCCTGGGAGAAGGTGGCCGGCGGACCGGTCAAGGCACCCGCCACCGCGGGCGGCGCCAACCCGATCGTGATCCACTTCAGCTAGCCCATGACACTCAGCTAGCCCATGACACCATGGGCTGGTGACGGAAACCTCAGGCTGGGACGACGCGTACGCGGGCGGCGGGCTGCCCGCCCCGTGGGACATCGGCCGGCCGCAGCCCGAATTCGCCCGGCTGGCCGAGGCCGGGCTGCTCGCTGGCCAGCTGCTGGACGCGGGCTGCGGGACCGGTGAGCAGACGCTGCTGGCCGCCCAGCACGGCGCGGACGCGCTGGGCGTGGACATCGCGCCGCGGGCCATCGGGCAGGCCCGGGCCAAGGCGGCCGAGCGGGATGTGCCGGCCCAGTTCGAGGTGGCCAACGCGCTGTACCTGGCCGAGCTGGGCCGGGCATTCGACACCATCATCGACTGCGGGGTGTTCCACACCTTCGACGACGCCGATCGCGCCAAGTATGTGATCAGCCTGGCCGGGGTCCTCCGGCCGGGCGGGCACTGCTACCTGATGTGCTTCAGCGACCGGCAGCCGGGCACGTTCGGCCCGCGCCGGGTCCGCCAGGACGAGTTGCGGGCCGCGTTCGCCGACGGCTGGGTGGTGGAGACCATCGCCGCCGCGACGTTCGACGTCACCCGCGGCTTCGATGGCACGACGGTGCAGGCCTGGCTGGCTGACCTTCGCCGGGCCTGACCGGGCCGGTCACAGCCCATTCGGGAAGGTGATCTTCTCCGGCGCGACCAGCGGCGAGCCGACCTCGAGCTGGATCTGGGCGTGCTTGGTGAGCGGGAGGTGTCACAGCCGATCCCGTCCACCTGCTGCCCGGTCGCCTTGGTGGCGGTGCCGGTCAGCGGGGGCACCGCGGGGATCGGCACCCCCTCGGGGCCGGCCGGCCCAGCGGCGGGCGCCGCCCGCAGCGTGCCCAGCGTGCTCAGCGAGGCCAGCTTGAGCTTGGGCGAGCCGCCCGCGGTGGTGGCGGTACTGCCGCCGCTGAGCGTCACGGCCAGCGTGATGCCCACCGCGACCAGGACGGCGGCCACCGCCGCGCCGATGCGGGCCGCCTTGCCCCCGGTGCGCTGATTCCCGTTCGCCCCGGGCACCTGTTCGTCTCCTCGGTCCGGCGGTCCCCTCACCGGTCAGGGTATGGGCTCAGCCGCCGCCGTTCCCCCCACCACCGTGGCGGCCCTGGCCGTTCTTTCCGTTGCCGCCGTCGTGCTGGTGGCGCTCTCCGGCAGGCCGCCGCGCCACCAGGACGGTAACCGTGCTGCCCACCACGACGGGACCGCTGGGCTGCACGGACAGCACCGTGCCCGGTGACTGCCGGCCCGTGACCTGACCCACCAGGCGCGGGATCAGGCCCAGCCGGGCCAGCCGCGCCCTAACCACCCGGACCGGCAGCCCGGCCAGCGCGGCCGCGTTGACATCGACGGTGCGGACCGCCGGGGTGCTGGCCGCGGTGGCCTGGTGCGTGGCGGTGGGCGCCGCCGCCGGGGTTCCGCTGCCGCTGCTGAGCACGAGCCAGCCGGTGGCGGCCACCAGCACGGCCACGGCCGCGGCCAGCGCCACTCCCCACCACGGCCAGCCGCGCCGTGGGCCGGCCGGGCCCGGCCCGTCCTGGCCCGGGTCCGGCGGCCAGCCCGTATCCGGGCCAGCCGGCCAGCCGGTATCCGGGCCGGCCGGCCAGCCGGTATCCGGCTCTGGCGGCCAGCCGGTGGCCAGGCTGGCGGGCAGTGGCGCGGCGATGGTGGCGGTGGCACTCGCCGGGGATGCGGCCGGCAGCAGGCCGGCCGGCGGTGACCCGGTGGGCGGTGACCCGGTGGGCGGCGGCCAGGCGGACGGCGGCCCAGCAGGCGGCAGGACCGGCCCGGCGGGCGGCAGCGCCGGCGGCACAGGCACTGCGGCCCGGGTGGTGGCACGGCTGTCGCGCAGCGCGTCCCGCAGCCGGGCGGCCCGGGTGGCGACCTGGCTGGCGCTGGCCGGCCGGGCCACCGGATCTCTGGCGGTCAGCTCCATGACCAGCGCGGCCACCTCGGCGGGCACGGTGGCCGGGAGCGGCGGCATGGGGGCACGCTGGCACGCCGCCACCACCTCCATCGGGGTGCCCTGGAACGGCGGCTGCCCGGCCAGGCACTCATAGGCCACCACCCCGAGCGAGTACAGATCGCTGGCCGCGGTGGCGCTGGCCCCAGCGGCCCGCTCGGGGGCCAGGTAGGACGGCGTGCCGACCATGGTCCCGGTCCGGGTGAGCTGGGCCGAGCCAGCCGCGTGCGCGATGCCGAAATCGGTGATCTTCACCTGGCCGTCCGGTGCGACCAGCAGGTTGGCCGGCTTGATATCCCGGTGCACCAGGCCGGCCGCGTGCGCGGCGGTCAGCCCCGCCGCCACCTGGGCCAGCACGTCCATCGCGTCGGCCGGGTCCAGCGGCCCGCCGTCCAGCAGCCCGGCCAGGGACGGTCCGTCGACGAACTCCATGACCAGGTACGGCGGGCTGGGTGGTTCCGCCTCGCCGTAGTCGTAGACCTGGGCGATGCCCGAATGGGACAGCGCCCCGGCGTGCCGCGCCTCGGCCCGGAATCGTTCCATCGCCTCCGGCTGGCCGGCGTAGCCGTCGCGCAGCCGCTTGACCGCGACGGGCCGGCTCAGCACCAGGTCGGTGGCCCGCCACACCTCGCCAACCGCGCCAGCCGCGATCCGGCCGTCCAGCTGATAACGGCCGCCCAGCAGAATCCCAGGAGTGGACATAGCGGGCACAGGTTATCGCGCAGGCCGCCCGCTAACGGGTCATCTAGGCAGAACGCCGGACCGGGTGAGCTGATACGGGCCGAGCCCGTCGTCGTCCACTGGCGGGCAGGTGACCTCGCCGCGCAGCCAGCGGACCGCGGCCTGCAGGCCCTCGCCGTACTGCGGCGGGGGGTAGCGGCCCGGGTCCACCCGGCGCCCGCCCGGGCGACCCTGCAGCACGACCGCGTCGGCGGCGGCGGTCTCGCAGGTCAGCTCGTACCGGCTGGGCGGCCCCGGGACCGGCCGGCCGAGCGGCGATCGCGCGCTGTCCCCCAGCACCCAGTCCAGCAGGCCGGCCACCCCACGCAGCCAGGCGGCGTTCATCCAGTCCTGGCTCCAGCGCCACGGGTGCCGGGCCGCCGCGGCCGTCAGCGGCTCGGGCAGGTCGAAGGCCTTGAGCCCGAGCCGGGCCTGGTCGCGCACGCGGCGGATGTCCTCGTCGGTGCGCGCGTATCCGTCGCGGGCGCCGACCAGCTGGCCGCGGCCGTCGTCGTCGACCGGGATCTCATCGCTGGCGCCGGCCAGCCAGCTGAGCACGGCGCGGGTCTCCCGGAGCTGGTCACGGAAATCGGTGGGCACCCCGGGTGGGGCGGTCGAGCCCTCCGGCTCGGCGGCCGCCTCGGCCAGAATCTCAGCCCGGGACGGCGGGCAGCCCGGGGCCAGTGACAGCGTGATCGGGGATGGCCGGGCGCCGGTCAGCGCCCACGCCCAGGCCAGCGCGGCCCGGCCGGCCGGGCCCACCTCGCGCAGGCTCTGCGCCAGCACCGCCTCGACATGCGCGCGGGGCCGGGCGATCGCCGGGCTGAGCTGCGCCGGGACATGAAGGGCCACGGCACAACGGTACGGGGGCGGCCGGGCCGCGTCAGCGTCGGGCCGCAAGCTGGCTCACCGGCCCGGCGGGCCGCCTGGCTCGCGGATCACCTCGGCTGGGTCCTTGTCTGGGCGCAGGCCCTTGTACGACGCGGCGCGCATCCGGCCGGCCGAAGTCCAGCCGGCGAACTCCACCTCGGCCACCAGCCGGGGCTGGACCCAGGTCACGTTCCTGGCGTGCTCGGCCGGGATCGCGGTGCGGAACGGCGGGCTGGCGGTGCGCAGCGGGCCGAGCAGCTGGCCCAGCTGGCGCAGCGTCATGGCGGTGAACCCGGTGCCCACGTGCCCCGCGTAGGCCAGCTCCCCGGCGGGCCCGTACACCCCGATGAGCAGCGAGCCGATCTGGCCGCTGCGATTGCCCTCGCCCGGCTTCCAGCCGCCGATGACCACCTCCTGCCGGTAGGTGTTCTTCACCTTCCGCCACGAAGCCGAGCGGCTGCCCGGCTCGTACCGGGAGTCCAGCCGCTTGGCCACGATGCCCTCCAGGCCGTGCTCCCCGGACGCGGCCAGCACATCCCCGGCCCGGTAGCCGGTGAAGGCCGGCGGCACCTGCCAGTACGGGCCGGGCAGCCCCAGCCCTTCCAGGGCCGAACGCCGGCGGGCATACCCGGCCGTCAGCAGCGCCCGGCCGTCCAGGCTGAGCAGGTCGAAAGCCAGGTACGTGACGGGCACGGCGGCGGCCAGCCGGGCCGCACGGAGAGGCGCGGTCACGTGCATCCGCTGCTGCAGCAGCTCGAAGCTGGGCCGGCCAGCCGGGTCGAACGCCACGACCTCGCCGTCCAGCACGGCCTGCGACCAGGTGTGCGGGCCGGAGATCTGGTGCAGCTCCGGGTACGCACGGGTCATGTCCCGGCCCAGCCGGGAGACCAGCCGGACCTGGCCGTCCTGTACGTAGGCCAGCGCCCGGATGCCGTCCCACTTCAGCTCGTAGGCCCAGCCCGGCTCGTCATCGCCGGGCAGTTCCCCGGTGCTGGCCAGCATCGGCCGCAGGCCGGCCGGCAGGCCGCCGGTACTGTCGCTCACGGTGCAGGCATACCCCCGGGCCGGTCACATGATCATGGCTGGCCACCGCGGCCTCATCCAGCAGGGTGACCGCATTCAGCCGCACCGCATTCAGCCGCACCGCATTCAGCCGCACGGCGCAGCAGCACCGTGCGCTCCCTGGTGTTGCGGGTCAGCGCGGCCGCCCGCTCGAACTCGGCCCTCGCCTCGCCGTCGCGGCCCAGCTTGGCCAGCAGGTCGCCGCGCACGCTGGGCAGCAGGTGATAGTCCCGCAGCCGGGGCCCGGCAGCCAGCCGGTCGGCCGGCTCGGTGGCCAGGAACGCCCGGGCAATCTCGCCGGTGGTCAGCCCGCCGAGCAGGCGCAGGGTCAGCGCCACCCGCGCCTCGGTGGACAGCACCGGAGACGCTGCTGTCCCGCCCTCACCTGATGCTTCGAACGGCCGGCCGCCGGATCGACACCGGGCAGAGACTTTTGGGGCCGCTAGCCGGCCAGCCTGGCCAGGGCGGCGACCAGCTGGGCCGCGACGGTGCGCACGGCCCGGGCCGGGGAGCGGCCGGGGGTGGCCGGGGCGTCCACGTCGCCAATGTAGCTGCCCACCCGGGCCACCAGCAGGTAAGCGCCCGGGTAGTAGCTGCCGTCCGGCAGCGGGCCGTTGGTCTGCACGATCCTGATCAGCAGCGCCTGGTCGCCAAGACCGGCCACGGCGGCCGCGTTGGGCTTCATCCGTACTCGCGCGCCGGTGATCTCGTCCCGCAGACCGAACGGGCCGCAGCGGTGGTAGGCCAGCGACTCGATCAGGCCGAACTGCCTGGCCGCCCAGCCTGGGTAGTAGCCGGCCAGCCCGATGCTGCCCAGCGCGGTGCTGGCGCCGTGCCCGACGGTGACGCTGAGCTGTGCGTAGGAGGCCTGATCACCGGCCAGCAGGAACTGCGCGTCCAGGCCCTTCCAGCGTGCGCAGGACAGCTTGGGCAGCGCGGGCAGGTAGGGCGGGCCGGTCAGGGCCGGGCCGCTGTCAGTTTCCTGCCCGCCGCCCGCGGCCAGCGACCAGCCGGACGGCAGCGTGGCCCGGCCGGGCAGCAGCCGGCTCAGCTGGCTCCCGGTGGCCGGCCCGCTGGCCCGCGGTGACGGAGCCGGCGAGTGACTGACGGTGGCTGAACCGGACCCGCCGCCCGCGCTGCAGCCCGCCACGGCGGCCAGCGCGGCGGCGCCGAGCGCGCGGAAGAAGAACCGGGGCCGTCCGGGCACCTGCGGCTGGTCAGCCCCCGATCACAGGCGGGCTGGCCGGGCCGCCGACGCCCCAGAAGTCGTCGTCCTCGCCGAGCCAGGCCAGCCGGGACCGGTCCCGCTGCTGGCCGCGGCCCGCGCTGCCGCCTCCCGGCAGCCAGCCCAGGCCGCCGTCGCCGTCCCCGCCCAGCGCGCCCGGCGTCATGTCCGGGCCCCAGGTGGCTTCGTCTTCGCTGCTCCAGTACTGGCTGTCGCGGCCTGCTTCGGCCTGGCCAGCCGCACCGCCGGCGCCGGTCATCGGGAACGAGCCCGGCGTACGGAACCCGTCGGCCACACCCGCCTCGCCCTGCGCGGCCAGCGATTCCGGTCCCACCCCGTCCCCGGCCGGGCCACCCGGCTCGCCGAACGGGTTGCGGGGCAGGCCGCTGCCGGACTCGGCCGGCGGTGGGTCCTCGCTGAACCCGCCCGGTGCCGGATCGCGCGGGCTGGGCCCGGGACCGGTGCTGATCACCGGCGGCGGCAGCGTGCCGGGCCCGGCCGGGCCCGGCGCACCGGGGGCCGGACCGGAGGTCACTGGCCCGGAACCGGCCGGGGTGGGGCTGCCGACCGTGGTGGGGGTCGCCCCGGCCAGCCGGGTGGTGCCAGGCACCGTGACAGCCCCGGCGCCGGTGCTGCCCGGGACCGAGCCCAGACTGACCGTGCCGGCGCCGGACGTGCCGTGGCCCGACCGACCTGAGCCGCCCGCGGCGCTGCCGCCCGCGCCACTGCCGCCGGCGGCGCTGCCGCCGGCCCCGGCCGTGCCGCCGCTGCCGGCCAGCGCCGGCGGGAGATTCTTGTTCACCACCGCGGGCATCTGGTAGTACGCGGTCTCGATGTGGCTGTTCAGCGCGGCCATCCGCTGCTGCGCGGCCTGGTTGGCCGCCTGCACGTCGGCGGGGTGGCTGGTGGCCGGCTGCGGCAGGCTGCTCCGGAACGTCTCCAGCACCGGGCCGTACCAGGCCAGGGCCTGCTGCGCCGCCCACGTGTTGGCCTGCAGGTCGGCCGCGGTCTGGTAGAGCTGCTGCACCTGGCTCACCGCGGTGACCGCGGTCGAGCCGCCCCAGTTGGCGGCCAGCGTCTGGCCGTGCCCGGCCAGCCGGCTGGAGATGCTGGTCAGCGTGCTGGACAGCTGCCCGTAGGCGGCGCCCGCCGCGGAGATCGCCCCGGGATCGGTGCTCGCGAGCAGGCTGCGCACCTGCTGCCAGGTGTAGCCGCCGCTGCCGCCCGGGGCGAAGCCCGCGTCCTCGGTGATCGGGTACGTGCCGGTCCAGGTCGGGCCGCTGTTGCCGGGCATGTTCTCGATGTGCTGGATGCGGTAGTAGGCGGCGCGCTGGGCCGGCGTCCAGTTCTGCCCGTAGCCGGGCTGCACCGGGGTGTCCCGCCCGCCGCCGCCGACGATGGTCGCCGACGGGTCGGTGGCCGCGTGGATCAGGCTGCTGATCTGCTGCTCGGCGGCGTCGTACCGGTCGGCCGAGGTGGTCAGCCGCCGGGCCATGTCCGAGTGCGCCTGGCGGAGCTGCCCGGTGAACTGGGTGACGCCGGCGTGCGCCCGGGTCATCGCCGCCCCGAACTGATGGGCGGCCGGCCAGCTGCCCGCCGCGGCGCCGGCCGTCCCGGCCTGCGCCCCGGCCGCGCTGAGCGTGGCCTGCAGCTCATCGGCCATCTGAGCCAGGTCCGAGGCCACCTGCCGCAGCACGTCCCGGTGCACGATCAGGTCGCGGCCCGATACCGCCGGGCTGGCCCAGTTCTGCGGCTGCTGATAGGACCGCGGGGCCGGCCCGTTCACATGCGGCACCGCCGTCCCCGAGTACGACCCGCCCATTTACCCAGCCTCCCGCGCCGTCGGGCCGCCCCGTGCGGGGCGGCCCACCTAACCGCCCTGTCAGCCGTTCCAGAGGGCGGCGTTGGCCACCTCGGTGGAGCTGTAGTTGACCTGCGCCTCGCCGATGACCGCGCGCAGGTTGTTGAGGACGGCCGCCATGTTGGCCATGGCCGCGTCCCACTTCGCCTTGGCCGCGTAGTAGGCCGCCTGCGCGTCGCCGTCCCACTGGGCCAGGCTCGACTTCAGCTGCCCGTCGAGCGTGGAGATGGTCGACTGGAGCTGGGCGTAGGTGCTGGCGAAGTCGGACTCCCCGGTCTGCAGGGAGCCGAACACAGCCCTGGTGTAATCGCTAGTCATTGCGGCATGCCTCCCGTTCAGCCGTTCAGCAGGCCGCGGACCCGGTTGGCCGCCGCGGTCTGGGTTTCCTCAGTGACCTGGTAACGCGCCCGGGTCGTGCCGAGCTTCTCCTGTATGCCCTGCAGGGCACTGAGCACCTGGCTGAAGTCGCTGTTGAACGACTGGTACGCCGCGGTGAACGCGGACGCCGCCTCGCCCTGCCAGCCGGTCATCAGGTCGCCGTGCTGGCCAGCCAGCCGGGACTGCTGGCCGCGGATCTGGCCGACCGCATCCTCTACCTGAACGGCCGCCTGGGCCATGGCGGCCCGGTTGACCGCAGACTCTGTCGCCATTCGCCGCACCTCCCCGTTCCGAGTTCGTTTATGCGGGCACCGGACATTTAAGAGGGATCCTCTGAGCACTGTCAACCAAAACCACACAACTGCCAAATCAGCCATTTCGCCCCACCGGCCGGCGGGCCGGCCGGCCCGCCGCTCACCTGCGGGCCCAGACGGGCCGCCGGCCGGGCGTGACGAAATATTTATTTCAGCCCGCGGCCGGCCGCCGGGCCGCGGCCGGGTCGAGCGCGGGCCCGGCCGGGATGAGATCGATGACGCTGGCCGGCACCAGAGTGCGCTGCGCGTCCAGGTGGTAGCCGAGCACGGCCGCCACCCCGGGCGAGGCCAGGCCGTACCGGTGCCCCCCGGTGATCAGGAAGTAACTGGTCACCCGGGCGGCGCCGGCCGCGGCCGCGCTGGCCGGGCCGGGTTCCACCCCGGCCAGGGCGGCTTTGCCGGGCGGCAGGGTGAGCAGGGTGCGCCCGGACGTCCCCGGGATGGCCAGCCCGCCGGCCGGCACGGTCCCGCCCACGGTCAGCTGGCCGCCCTCGGCCCGGGCCGAGGCGGCGCCGGCGTAGACCACGCACAGCGGCGCGGCCGGCTGGTAGCTGACCAGCCGGGGCATCTGCGTGGGCAGGCCGCTGCCGGGCAGGCTGCCGGGCGCGCGGTCATCGGCCACCGCCGCGGACGCGGCGGCGCGCGGCGGCACTTGGCCGCGGGCGGCATCGAGCAGCGCGGCCTCGGTCTGGCTGACCGGCAGCAGGCCCGCCCGGACCAGTACGTAGTACTGCCGCGGGCCGCCCGCGGCGGGCGAGGTGCTGAACACCTGGCCGATCCGGGCCGGTCCCCCGCCCGGGCCACGCACCCGGCGGCCGAAGCCGGCGATCCGCGGCGGGGCGAAGCTGGCCCCCTGCGGGAACGCGTTCAGCCAGGTGACCGGGACCTGGGCGGGCTGCCCGGTGGCCGCCAGCGCGGTCAGCACGTTCTGCTGCATGCCCCGGGGCACCGGCATCCGCTGGCCCTGCCAGAGCACCCAGTCGGCGCCGCCCGCCGCCACCAGCAGGGCCCGGTTGCCGGTCAGCGGCTGGCCGCCCACGCGCCGCCCGCCGACCACGGTGGTGGTGGCCGTGTGCTGCAAGGTGGCCGGGTTGCTGACCGTCTGCACGCACACCGACCAGGGCTGGCCGGCCAGCTCGTCCGGGTCGGGCAGCGGCTCGGGCAGGCCGGCAATGCCGATCATCGGGCCGCGCGTGAACTGGGCCAGCGACGCCTGGGACACCGTGCGCTGGTCCGGGGTGGCGGTATCGAGCGCCAGCCGGGCCGACGCGTAGTTCACCACCGGGCACAGCCTGTGGTGCTCGCACCAGACGTACGAGGTGCCGGTCTGGCTGTCGATGATCAGCGTGCCCGGGGCGGTCAGGTCCGTCGCGTGGCCGGGCGCCAGCAGGCCCCACACGCCGAACGCGGCGGCCACGATCACCGCGACCAGGACGCTGGAGATCAGCCCGATGTTGAGCCGGCGCAGCGGCTGGTCCGGCGGGTCCGGCTCGGCCTGCAGCAGGGCCAGCGCGGCCCGCTGGGTCATCAGCCGGTGCGCCTGGAGTAGGTCACGGCGGGTCTGCATCGGTCGGCCGCCTCAGCCGGACAGCCCGCGAATGAAGCCGAACAGGCCGGTGACGCCGAGCGCCAGCGGGATCAAGCTGATCACCAGGGTCATGTCGATAATTTCCGCGGCACGGCCCCAGAATGGTGACGGGCGGTGTGCGGGCAGCCACATTCCCGCGCCGGTAAGAATGGCCGCCGCGGCCACCAGAATTGGCACCATCAGCACCGCGCCGCGTGGCTGGCTGGCCTGCACCGCGGCGGCCAGGGCCAGCGCGGCCAGCGCGCCGTAGCCCGGCACCAGCAGCCACAGCCGCTGCGCCCGGCCGCGGAACACCCGGGACCGCAGTAGCAGCGCGCAGCCCAGCGCGGCGCAGGTCAGCCGGGGCAGCAGGCCATGGCTGAGGGCCAGCGCGAGGCCGGCCGCCCCGCCGACCAGCCCGATGCCGGACACCGCGCCGGTGACCGCCCGGTCGGCCGCGGCGGTGCGCCGCAGCACCTGGCTGCCCTGCACGGTGAGCGTGTCCCGGCGCAGTTCGTCGGCGTCGCGCGGCACCGGCGGCAGGTTCAGCCTGGCCAGCCGGAACGCCACCCCGGGAATCAGCGGGGTCAGCGCCAGCGCCAGCGCGGCCACCACCGCGGCGGCGCCCGCCGGGTTCGGCTGCGTTAAGGCCAGGTCGAGGCCGGCCCCGCCCGCGCCGAGCAGCGCCGCCCCGGCCGCGCCGAGGAACGCCGGGGCGCCGTCCGCGGTGGCCACCGCGGCGATGACCGCGGCCAGCAGCACGGCGGCCAGCCCGGACAGCAGCTCGAGCGCGGTCAGCTGGGTCAGCGGCACCGACCGGGCCGGGCCGAGCAGCCCGGCCAGCAGGGCGTAGGGCAGCGACGCCCAGCCGAGCAGGGTGGCCGCGCCCGCGTTGCCGGCCGCCCGTGAGGCCGCCATGGCCCCGCCCAGCAGCAGGAGCGCGACCAGGCCGGCGGCCACCGTGGCCAGGGTCCAGGGCGGCCCGGACAGCAGCAGGGCCACCACCCCGGCGAGCAGCCCGGCCGCCGCCGCGCCGAACGTGACCCGGCGGGTATCCACCGGGGTCCACCGGTCCGGCCGGTCCCCGATGCCGACCGCGATCACGTCGGCCACGTCGTCGAAGGCCAGCTCGGGCAGTTGCGCGATGCGCGGGCTCAGGTAGATCAGCTCGCCGTCGCGCAGCCCGGCCTGCTGCGGCGTCGCGTCCAGCGGGAACGGCGGCTGGCCGAGCCGCTGCAGCACCCAGCCGTTGAGCGTCTCACCGGCCGACGTGCGGTCCAGCCCGGCGAACCGGGCCACGGTGGGAAACAACTCGGCGAACGGGACGTAGCCGGGCAGCGCCAGGTCGACTCGCCGACCCGGCCCGACCACCGTCACCCGGCACATGTCCGCTCCACTGGCGGGACTCATCTTTGGGGCTCCTTCCCACCCGTCCTCCGCCTGGCAGTATGCCGACCGATTGTCCGGAATGCCCCGGCAAAGCGTGAAGTGAATTAGCATGCGGCCGGTGAGCTCCGTCATTGTGCGGCGCCAGGAACGGCGTGCGGCGCCTGAAATGCCGGCCGGGGACATCGTGCTGCAGTCGCCTCCGGAGATCCCCGAAGTGGTCTCCGATGGCTTGCAGCAGATGATGACCTACCTGCCCATGCTGGCCATGACGTTCGGCATGGTGGCGATGATGTCCGGGTCCGGTTCCGGGTCGCTGCGCTGGGTGGGTGGCGGCGCCATGGGCCTGGGCATGGGCGGCATGGCGCTCAGCCAGCTAGCACGGGGCAAGGGCGACCGGAAGCTCAAGCTGAACGGCCAGCGCCGTGACTATCTGCGCTATCTCGGTCAGGTGCGGCGCAAGGTGCGGCGGGCGGCCAGCGCGCAGCGGGCGGCGCTGGAATGGACCAGCCCGCCGCCCGCCGCGCTGTGGTGGGCGGCCACGGCCAACCAGCGGGCCCGGCTGTGGGAGCGCCGCGCCCAGGACGACGACTTCGCCAGCGTCCGGCTCGGCACCGGCACGCAGCAACTCGCGGTGCGCCTGGTGCCGCCGCAGACCAAGCCGGCCGAGGACCTCGACGCGCTGTGCGCCGGCGCGCTGCGCCGGTTCATCCGGACCCACGCCCGGGTGCCCGAGCTGCCGGTCGGCATGTCGCTGCGCGCGTTCCCGCGGGTCATCGTGACCGGCGACCTGAACACGGCGTACGGCATGGCCCGCGCCGTGCTGGGCCAGCTCGCGGTGTTCCACTCGCCGGAGGACGTGCGGATCTGCGTGTGCGCGCCGGCCGACCGTATCAGGCGCTGGGAATGGGTCAAGTGGCTGCCGCATAACCTGCACCCCACCGAGCAGGACGCGGCCGGGCCGGTCCGGCTGATGGCCCCCACGCTGCCGGAACTGGCCGCGATGCTCGGCCCGGAACTCAAGGACCGGCCCCGGTTCAGCAAGGGCAAGGACGGCTCGCTGCCGTACCACGTGGTGATCGTGGACGGCGCGGCGGTGGGCTTCGACGACCAGTTCGGCGCGGACGGGGTGGACGGGGTCACGCTGATCGAGGTGCTGGGCGGGCCGCCGGGCCCGGCCGACCCGGCCGCGCTGCGGCTGCAGGTGATCCCCGGCCGGCTGGACATGTTCACCCGGGACCGCGCGGGCGCCGACGTGCTCTCCCGGATCGGCGCGCCGGACACGCTGTCGCCGGCCGAGGCCGAGGCGCTGGCCCGGGAGCTGGCGCCGCTGCGGCCGGCCGGCGGCCGCGCACCCGGGGACGACGCGCTCGCGGTGAACACCACGCTGACCGCGCTGCTCGGCGTGCCAGAGCCGCAGGCCGTGGACCTGGCCGCGCTGTGGCGGCCGCGCCCGGCGCGCAGCCGGCTCCGTGTCCCGATCGGCCTGGACGCCGGGGGCCAGCCGGTCGAGCTGGACATCAAGGAGTCGGCTCAGGGCGGCATGGGGCCGCACGGCCTGGTCATCGGGGCGACCGGGTCGGGCAAGTCCGAGCTGCTGCGGACGCTGGTGCTGGGCCTGGCGCTGACCCATCCGCCCGACGCGCTGAACTTCGTCCTGGTCGACTTCAAGGGCGGCGCGACGTTCCTCGGGCTTGAGGACCTACGGCATGTCTCGGCCGTCATCACCAACCTGGAGCAGGAGCTGCCGCTGGTGGACCGGATGCGGGACGCGCTGCACGGCGAGCTGGTCCGCCGCCAGGAGCTGCTGCGGTCCGCGGGCAACTACGCGTCGGTCCGCGACTACGAGCGGGACCGGGAGCGCGGCACCGGGCTGGCCCCGCTGCCCACGCTGTTCGTGGTCATCGACGAGTTCTCCGAGCTGCTGTCGGCCAAGCCGGAGTTCATCGACCTGTTCGTGATGATCGGGCGGCTGGGCCGGTCGCTCGGCGTGCACCTGCTGCTGGCCTCGCAGCGGCTGGAGGAGGGCCGGCTGCGCGGCCTGGACACCCAGCTGTCCTACCGGATCGGGCTGCGCACGTTCTCCGCCGCCGAGTCGCGGATCGTGCTCGGCGTGCCGGATGCCTACGAGCTGCCGTCGGCCCCCGGCAACGGGTTCCTGAAGGTCGCGGCCGACGTGGCCGAGATGACCCGGTTCAAGGCGGCCTACGTGTCCGGCCCGGCCGACCCCGAGACGACCAGGCAGGCCGCGCCGCGCCGGTTCCAGCCGATGATCGTGCCCTACGGCCCGGAGTTCATCCGGCCCCGGGAGATCCCCGCCCCGGCGGGCCAGCCCGAGCTGCCCGCCCAGGCGGCCGGGCCGGACGAGCACGACGCCAGCCAGCCCAGCACGGGCCAGCAGGAGACGCTGCTCGACCGGCTGGTCGGCCAGCTGACCGGGCAGGGCACGGCGGCCCGGCAGATCTGGCTGCCGCCGCTCAGCCTGGCGCCCGCGCTGAGCACGCTGCTGCCGCCGCTGTCGATCACCCGGGACGGCTGCACCACCGAGGACCCGCGCTGGCGTGGCCGGCTGCAGGCGGTCACCGGGATCGTGGACCGGCCGTTCGAGCAGCGCCGCGATCCGCTGTGGGCCGACCTGTCCGGCGCGGCCGGTCATGTCGGGGTGGCGGGCGGCCCGCAGAGCGGGAAGTCCACCCTGCTCCGCACGCTGCTCTGCTCGCTGGCCCTGCTGCACACCCCGGAGCAGATCCAGTTCTATGGCCTGGACTTCGGCGGCGGCACGCTCGGCGCGCTGGCCGCGCTGCCGCACGTGGGTGGCATCGCGACCCGGCAGCAGCCGGAGCGGGTCCGGCGCACCGTGGCCGAGCTGCAGGGCCTGCTGGACCGGCGGGAGCACGAGTTCGCCGCGCGGGGCATCGAGTCGATCGCCGCGTACCGGAAGATGCGGGCCAGCGGCGAGATCGCCGGGGACGGGTTCGGCGACGTGTTCCTGGTGGTGGATGGCTGGCTCACGCTGCGCCAGGAGTTCGAGGTGCTGGAGACCTCGATCACCGCGCTGGCCGCCCGGGGCCTGGGCTACGGCATCCACGTGATCGTGGCCAGCAACAAGTGGTCCGAGTTCCGGTCGAGCATCAGGGACCTGCTGGGCAGCAAGTTCGAGCTGCGCCTGGGTGACCCGTACGAGTCGGAGATGGGCCGGGCGGTGGCCGCGAACGTGCCAGAACGCAGCCCCGGCCGCGGGCTGACCCGGGAGGGGCTGCATTTCCTGGCCGCGCTGCCGCGGATCGACGGGCAGCCGTCCGCGGATGGGCTGCCGGACGCGGTGCGCAAGCTGGTGGAGACGGTGGACGCGGCCTGGCCGGGCACGCGGGCCCCGCAGGTGCGGATGCTGCCCGACGTGCTGCCCGCGGCCCGGCTGGCCGAGCTGAGCCCGGCCAGCCACGGGCCGGCCGGGACTGGCCTGGCTGGCACGGAGATCGCGATCGGCATCGACGAGACCACGCTGTCCCCGGTGACGCTGGACTTCTCCGCGGCCGACCCGCACTTCCTGGTCTTCGGCGACGTGGAGTGCGGCAAGTCCAACCTGCTGCGGCTGGTGGCGGACGGTATCGCCCAGCGGTACCGGCCCGATCAGGCCCGGATGATCGTCATCGACTACCGCCGGTCGCTGCTGGACGCGGCCGACACCGAGCACCGGATCGGGTACGCGGCCTCCTCGTCCGCCGCGGCGTCGCTGCTCACCGACGCCCGCGAGGCGCTGCTGGAGCGGCTGCCGACGGCCAGCCTGACCGCGGACGAGCTGCGCGCCCGGTCCTGGTGGAAAGGCTCCGACCTGTTCCTGGTCGTGGACGACTATGACCTGGTGGCCGGGGCCACCAACCCGCTGCTGCCGCTGCTCGACCTGCTGCCGCAGGCCCGGGACATCGGGCTGCATGTGGTGCTGGCCCGCTCCGCGGGCGGGGCCAGCCGGGCCATGTTCGAGCCGGTGGTGCAGCGGCTGCGCGAGATGGGCTCGCCCACGCTGCTCATGTCGGCCAGCAAGGACGAGGGCCAGCTGTTCGGGGTCAAGCCGCAGCCGCTGCCGCCGGGGCGCGGCTACCTGATCGCGCGGCGGTCGGCGGCCCGGCTGGTGCAGACCGCGCTGGCCGGCGACCTGCCGGTCAGCGGCGGCCGGCCGGGCGCCAGTGCCGCCGCCGGCCCCGGGTGACCACCGCGGCCACCGCGATGACCAGGGCGGCCAGCGCGGCCGCGCCCCCGGCGATGGACAGCGCCATGGTCCTGGTGACCGGGTTCTGGACCGGCGGCTGCGGCACCGCCACCGGCTGATCGGCGGGCTGCGCCGCGGCCGCCGGCAGGACCTCGGTGACCGCCTGCACCGGATTGATCATGCCAGCGCCGGTGTGCGCGCCGGTCGGCCCGTCGGCGGTGGCCTCGATCCGCGCCACCGCCTGGGCGGCGGACAGCCGCGGGTAGGCCGCCCGTACCAGCGCCGCCACCCCGGACACGAACGCGGCCGCGAAACTGGTGCCCTGGCTGGCCGGGTTGTACCCGCCGGGCCACGCACTGGCGATGTTCGCGCCGGGCGCGGTCACCGACACCCGGGTCTTCTTGTCGGTGTAGCTGGTCAGCGTGCCGGTCTGGTCGACCGCGCCGACCGACAGCACGCCGGGGTAGCTGGCCGGGTAGTACGGCCCCACCCCGCCGCCCGGGTTGTCGTTCCCGGCCGCCGCCACCACCACGGCGTCGTGGCGCAGCGCGAACGTCACCGCCGCGCGCAGCGCGGCCGAGTTGCCCGCGGTCTGCACGGACACGTTGATCACCTGGGCGCCGTCGGCCACCGCGTCGCGGATGCCCTGGGCCAGCAGCCCGGTGCTCCCGGTCTCGCCGGTATTGACCTTGACCGACAGGATCCGGGCGTCCGGCGCGACGCCGTAGAACGGCACGCCCCGGCTCCGGGCGTCGCTGGCCGCGATGAGGCTGGCCACGGCGGTGCCGTGGCCGACGCAGTCCCGGGGGCCCTGACCGGTCAGGTCGATCTCGCTGACCCGGCCGGCCAGCTGCGGGCTGTAGTCCACCCCGCTGTCCACCACGGCCACGGTGACGCCGCGGCCGCGGCTGGCCGCCCACGCCCCGGTGATGTCCAGCGCCGACTGCGCCCACGGCGTCTGGGTCAGCCGCCGCTCCCCCAGCTGCGGCGGGCAGCCCGCGGCCGGCCGGGGCAGCAGCGCCACCGGCTGCGGGACGGCGGGCGGCTGCGGCTTGGCCGGCGCGGTCGCCTTCCTGGTGGCTTTGCTGGTCGCCTTCGCGGTCGCCGACGGGCTCGCCGAGGGGGTGGCCGCAGCCAGGGCCAGCGGCGCCGTGAGCAGCACGGGCAGCGCCGCCGCGATCGCTAACGCCCCGCTGACCACTCGTCCGCCCGGCCGCCGCATCAGGACTCCAGGCTGATCTCGAAGTAGGCGCCCTGGTCGTCGTGCCGGATCCGGGCCGGCCCGGACCAGCCCGCGAAGCCACCCGTCCCGGTGCCCGGCACGATGTGGCCGAACCAGGTGCCAGGATCCGACTCGAGCCCGCCGTGCTGCACGGTGACCGAGCCCTCGGGCCCGTCGCCGGTGTGGCCGGTGATCCGCTCGGTGGCCACGTACGACCGGCTGCCTTCCTCCGTGCCGGCCGACATGAACAGCGTGGTCGCCGAGCCGGTGATGCCGGAGGTGAACGTCTTGGCGAAGGTCAGCACGCTGACCCAGTCCGCGTCCAGGCCGGTCACCTGGCGGGGCTCGAATCCGTCCACGCTGAAGCGAGCGATCAAGGTCACCCCGGCACTCTACGCGGCCCGGGCTCAGGCCTCGCCAAGGTCGAACGATCCGGTCCGCACCCGCACGGTGCTCTCCTCTGGCCGCGATGTTTGACTTAGCGTGGTTGCGTAGGTAGACGGCCTGAGCTTGGCCGCGCTCATCGCTCGCAGGGAGACGCCATGGGGTACGAGCACATCCTGGTGGACCGGTCCGGGGACTTCGCCACCGTGACGATGAACCGGCCGCAGCGGCGCAACTCGCTGTCCCACGCGCACATGCACGAGCTGATCCGGGCGTTCCGTGAGATCGGGGACAGCACCACGCTGGGGGTCGTGCTGGCCGGGAACGGCCCGGTGTTCAGCTCCGGGCATGACCTGGCCGAGGTGGCCGACGCCGACCTGGCCGAGGTGCGGGCGCTGCTGGCCACCTGCACCGAGCTGATGACGGTCATGCAGCAGATCCCGCAGCCGGTGGTGGCCCGGGTGCACGGGCTGGCCACCGCGGCCGGCTGCCAGCTGGTGGCCAGCGCCGATCTCGCCGTGGCCAGCGAGGACGCCGGGTTCGCCGCGCCCGGCGGCAAGGGCGGCTGGTTCTGCCACACGCCCATGGTGGCGGTGGCCCGCAACGTGGGCCGTAAGCGGGCCATGGAGCTGGCGCTGTCCGGTGACGTCATCGGCGCGCGGACCGCGCTGGACTGGGGTCTGGTCAACGCGGTGGTGCCCGCCGCGCAGCTGGACACCGCGGTCCAGGACCTGCTGGACCGGGTGACCCGCGGCTCGGCGGAGAGCAAGGGCATCGGCAAGCAGGCGCTGTACGCGCAGATAGACCTGGATCAGCCCAAGGCGTACGCGTACGCGGTCGAGGTCATGGCGGCGACCAGCCAGCTGCCCGACGCCCGGGAATGGACGCACGCGTTCCTGGAGAAGCGCAAACCGCGCTGGCGGCGTGGCCGGCAGTGAGCAGGCACTAGCCGTTCAGAAAAAATTGGACAGCCAGCTGTGCACCTCTGAGATGCGGTTCTCCAGGAGGGTCAGGTGGCCGTCGTGGTCCAGCAGCCGGGCGGTCACCCCGGGGATGTGCCGGGCCAGCCACTCGCCGTGCCCGAACGGCACGAACTTGTCCTCGCGGCCGTGCAGCAGCAGCACCGGGACGGATATCTGGGCCAGCTCGAAGCCCCACGGCCCGGCGTGCGCCTCGGCGTCCTCCCACCAGCCCTCATCCGACGGGGCCAGGCCCTGTTTCGTGGACCACACCAGATACTCGGCCAGCTCGCCGGTGAGCACGGCCGCGTCGGTCGGGGTGAGCAGCGTGGCCAGGCCCTTGGCCACCTCCTCCGGCGTCTCGGCCAGCGCCTCCTCGCGGTCCTTGGCCGTCTTCTGCCGGGCCGCTTCCCGGTCGGTGAAGTAGAGCCGGAAGTCGTCCACGTTGTCCTGGCCCATCCCGGCGTACCAGTCCAGGCCGTCCGCGCCGTAGGGGGCCAGCGAGGCCAGCGACGCGGCCGCCACGACCAGGTCGGGCAGCAGCGCGGCGCAGGCCAGCACGTGCGGCCCGCCACCGGAGATGCCCCACATCGCCACCCGGTCCGCGCCGAGCGCGGCGCAGATGGCGCGCGCGTCGGCGGCGGCGTCCGCGACCGTCCGCCCCGGGTGCGGCGACGAGCCGCCGTAGCCCGGCCGGTCGTAGCCGATCAGCCGCAGCCCGTGCGCGGCCCCGTCCGCCACCGCGTGCTGGTACACGTGGCGGGAATTGGGCGTGCCGTTGTGCACCAGCACCGGCCGGCCGCTGGGGTCGCCGTATTCCTCGACGGCCAGCGTCCGGCCATCCGCGGTCTGGATCAGGCGTTCCATAGCTGCCAACCTAATTGCCGGCGGGCTGCCCGCGCACCTCGGATACTGGCCGCATGCCATTGCGACTGCATCACATCGTCATCGACACGCACGACCTGCCGGGACTGGCCCGGTTCTGGACCCAGGCGCTCGGCTGGCGGGTGCTCTCCGAGCGGGACCAGGAGATCGTCATTGGCACCGACGAGAACGCGCCGGTCGGCCTGTGCTTCATGCCGGTCAGCGACGAGAAGACGGTCAAGAACCGGGTCCACCTGGACCTGACCACCAGCGCCGCGGACCGGGGCGCGGAGATCGAGCGGCTGCTGGCGCTCGGGGCGCAGCGGGTGGATATCGGGCAGACCGGGCGGGAGTCGTGGACCGTGCTGGCCGATCCGGAAGGCAACGAGTTCTGCGTGATCCGGCCGAAGGAGACGCTTATCCGCTGACGTCCAGCAGCGCCTCGATGTCCGCGATGGCCTGCCCGGTGTCTTCGAACAGCACGCCGTGCAGGCCGGCCAGGCGCGCCGCGGTCACGTTCTCCGGCAGGTCATCGAGGAACACCATGTCCGCCGCGGGCACGCCCAGGCCGTCGCAGGCCAGCTGGTAGATCCGCGGGTCCGGCTTGGACATCCCCACTTCGTGCGAGTACACGATCAGGTCGGTCATGTCGCCGAAGCCGTAGCGCTGCTGCTCACGGTGCCGGGCGCCGACGAAGCTGTTGCTGATGATGCCGGTCCGGTAGCGCGGCCGCAGGCCGGCGAAATACGCGGCCAGCTCGGTGTTCAGCGTGCCCAGGTACTCGGTCCACAGGTCGGCCAGGAACGCGCGCAGCTGACTGGCGTCCAGGCCCAGGATGTCCGCGATGCGCTGGCCCGCCTGCTGCTCGGAAATGGCGCCCACCGCCCCGGCCGCGGCCACCCCGGCCAGCAGGGATCCCATCTCGCCCGGGCCGAGGCCGAGCCGGGGTTCCCAGATCCGGGTCAGGCTGCCCTCATCGGTCAGCTCCAGCACACCACCGATATCAAAGACGACGGCTCTGATTGGCATGGCTCTACCGTGCGGCTTACCCCCAGGGCAAGGTCAAGCCGCGCGCTCCCTGGCACTAGGGTGCGTCATCGGCTGGTAGCCGGCCACGAGGACGGCCACCGTGGACGGCGGGGTGAGCACGTCCACGGCCGCGGGCAGCCCGCCGGCCTGGGGGGCGGCGTAGCCCTGGAACGACCACGGCCACAGCCGGCCGCCGAGCAGCAGCCCGGTCGTGGCGCCGGCCCGGATCATGACCCCGTCCGGCAGCTGGCCGGGCGGCGCGCGGTAGGTGCGTTTGCGCCGGCCCGGGCCGAGCCGCTCGCGGTGCAGGACCTGGTCCATGTCCCGGGCCGCGGGCCGGCCGGGCAGCCGCTCAGCCATCTGCCAGGCCCCGGCGAAGCGCAGGTAGTCGGCCCGGCGGCAATACGCGCACGGCCGGTGCCCGGCGGCCAGCGCGGTCACCTCGTCCAGGAAGAACAGCGCCGTCCACCGGCCCGGCGGCATCGGATCGCGGCGCCGCCCCCGCCAGTCCAGCACGCAGCAGATCCAGGCGGCCGACCGCCACCGGCTGGCCCCGAGCCGCCGGTCCGGGCCGTGCAGGCAGCCGCGGTTGCCCATGATCAGCCCGCGCGCCGGGTCGGCGACGATCTCACCAGTGGGGGTGACCCGGTTCTGCAGCGGCATAACCTCATCGTGCCGGGCGGGTCTGACATTTCTGTTTGCGGCACAGCCCCGGCCCGGCGCGGACGCCAGCCCGGGATCGGCGCGGGCGCCCGGCACGCCGAGGTTGGCGAAAACCCCGCCCCGTACCCCAGCACCGCGAGCATGCACAGGTAACCGGCCAGCGCATAGCTCAGCACCAGGTGCCCAGTGGCTGCGGGCTAGCCGCGCAGGCGCTGCTCGGTGACCCAGGCCGCGATCTGGGCCCGTGAGCGGACCCGCAGCTTGCGCCGGATGTTCTCCACGTGGGCTTCGGCGGTGCGCGGCGCGACCCCCAGCCGGGACGCGATCGCGTGGTTGGTCAGGCCGTCCGCGATCAGCCCAGCCACCTGCAGCTCGCGGCCGGTGAGCGGCGGCCCGGGGCTGACCGCCTGGTCCAGGAAGCCGCGCATCGCAGCCAGCACCTCGGCCCAGTGCCCGTGGTAGTACAGGTGGCTGGCCCCGGGCAGCGGGACGAACGCGGCTTCCGGGATGAGCGCGGCCACCTCCTGGCCGAGCTGGAACCGGGTGGCCGGGTCGGCCTCGCGGTGCAGCACGACCGTGCGGGCCCGGATCTGCGGCAGGTCGGCCCGCACGTCGGTGCCGTAATAGACCTCGAGCATGTCGGCTGCCACTTCGGCCACCGCCCAGGACCGCTGCGCCTGGGTGAACGCGGCCACCTCGGCCGCGCTGGGCTCGGCGATGAAGATGCTGGCCAGCACGTTGGAACCCAGCCCCCAGTGCGCCCGCACCAGCGCGCCGAGCGAATCACGGACCTCGGCCGGCGCCAGGTCGGCACCGTTCGCGCAGGTGCCGTACAGGACGAGATCGGCGACCCGGTCCGGGTGCCGGGCCGCGATCGCGGCCGCGATCTGGCCGCCCTGCGACGCGCCGAACAGGCTGAACCGGCTGGCCCCGGCGGCGTCGGCCACGGCCAGCGCCGCCGCCAGCTGGGCCTCGAACGACAGGTCGGCGCCGTCCCGGCTGGACAGGCCGCAGCCGGGTTTGTCGTAGCGGATCACGGTGTGCCGCTGGGCCAGCCCGGCCAGGAACGGGGCGAACGCGAACAGCTCAAGCTGCCGGGTCAGATGGGTGACCCAGCCCGCGTCGCACAGCAGCGGCGGGCCGCTGCCGGCCAGCGAGTAGGCCACGCGGCCCGCTGGCGTGGCGCAGTACCTGACCACCGGCGGCATCCGGCCATTATCGCCGCGGCCTGGGCCGGGCGAGAAGTTCCGGGAGCCGGGCAAGTCCGCGGGCGGGACCCGCTAGCCGGTTGCGCGGACGTGTGCCATGCCGGTGGGCAGCGCGGGCTCGAAACGGGCCGGGTCCGCGCAGTACTCACGCACCGCGGCGGCGAACCGGGCCGCGTGCAGGCCGTCCACGTAGCGGTGATCGAACGTCGCGGTCAGGGTCAGCATGGGGCGGGCCACAATCTGGCCCTGAACCACGACCGGCGCTGGGTGCGCCTCGCCCACCAGGACCAGGACCGGGACCCGGTAGTAGTGGGCCAGTGGCGAGTACGCGTGGCTGACGCCCCACATTCCGACGGAGGTGATCATGGCGCCGCCGAACGCCTGCCGCGGCATGCCGAACCGGCTCAGGTCCCAGTCGAGATCGGAGGTGAGCCAGGCACCGGCGTGCAGCGCGACGCGGAGCAGCCGCGGCGGCAGCCGGGACAGCAGCGCCTTGCCGCGGCCGAGGTCAGGGTCACGACCGGCGTCGATGGCCGTGCACCGGTCGCTGACCTCGCGGGCGAGGTCCACGGCCGACTTGCGGTCGGCCGCGGTGACCTTGACGCCGGTCAGTTCCTGGCCGCCGCCGGCCGTCACGATGAAGAACACATCGATGGAGTCCCGGTCGTGCTCCCGGCCGCGGGCGATGCGGACCCGGAGTCCGGGCACCTCGGCCAGCCCGTGGGCGACCGCCCGGCCGACGAGATGAGTGATGGTGAGGTGCACCCCGGTAACCGCCCGTGCCTGGTCGAGGTAGCTCAGCAGGGCGGCCGCGTCGAGCTGGAGGTCTCCGTAGAACTGCGGGTCCATGGGCGGGCCCCAGGCCGCACCGGCCAGCTTCCGCCAGCCCCGCACCCGCTGTGCCATGCCGCGCCGCCCTACCGGCCCGGCCGGGCCAGCGCCTGGCGCAGCGCGGTCAGCTGGCCGGCCACCGAGCAATCCCCGGCCGGCTCGATGACGGGCAGGCCGGGGCGGCGCCGCCGGATGGCTGCGGCCATGCCGAGCCGCGGGTCCAGCCCATGCAGCACGGCATCGGCCCCGTCGAGCAGCGCACATCGCTGGCCACGCAGCACCGGGCAGTCCGTGGCGTGCGCGCCCGGGCCGGAGCAGTAGGCCACATCGAAGCCTGCCTGAGCGAACCGGGAGAAGTCGGAGATGGCCAGGGCCGGATGGGCATCTTCCACGAGTACCCGCGGACGGCGGCCAGGCCGCCCGGGCGAATACCAGGCCCGGGTAGGCGCTCTCTGTTTCATGCTCGCCTCCACAGCGCTCTTGCCTCCAGTAGGCGCGCGCCGGGCCCGGGCAGGCAGGGCCGTTCGTCCCCGGTCTGGCGCTGGATGGCCCGCACCGGCCGGGGGCTAACGGGCCAGCGGGCGCGGCGCCGTTGCGGGCAGCGAGTGATCCCAGTCGGACAGCAGCGTCCGTATCGCGGTGACCAGCGCGATGGGCTGGTCCATCATCACGTGGTGGGCCGCCGCCGGGATCTCGATCACCGGGGCGAGCCGGCCCAGCCGGTCGTACATGACCTCGCTCATCTGCGCCGACACCAGGCCATACTCGGCGCGGAACAGCGCCACCCGGCAGTCCAGCCGGGTGAGCAGGTTCGGGACCAGCTGGTGCCGGGCGAAGATGCGCGGGTCGAACTTCCAGCTCCAGCCGCCCGGCACGGCGTGGATGGAGGTGGCGGCGATGTGCTCGGCGATGTACGGCAGCACCGGCTGGTCCGGGATGGGCCGGAACCGGGCCATGGCCGCCTCCCGGCTCGGGTACACCCGGAGCGGCCCGAACGCGCGCTGGTCCCGGGCGGCGCGTTCTTCCGGCGTGATGTCCCGCACCGGCGAGTCGACGGCCACCACACCGGCCAGCCCTGCGCCGTAGCGGCTGGCCGCGCGCAGCGCCACGAAACCGCCCATGCTGTGCCCGATCACCACCGGCGGGCCGGCGATGCCCGCGTCGGCCGCGACGGCCAGCACCTCCTCGGACCAGGCGTCCAGGCTGTAGCTCTCCCGGCGGCCACTGTCGCCATGCCCGGACAGGTCGAGGGCGGCCACCCGGTGGCCGCCCGCCAGCAGCAGCGGCGCGATGTGGTC
>Ga0335085_10002973_pt1 | contig 30433 bp, 31 predicted proteins | sample Lox_Sample_45_FD_206712 | JGI IMG/M metagenome (GOLD analysis project Ga0335085, IMG submission 206712) | Soil microbial communities from Loxahatchee National Wildlife Refuge, Florida, United States - Lox_Sample_4.5 | ecosystem: Environmental > Terrestrial > Soil > Wetlands | place: USA... | reverse complement strand
CAACCACTAGCGTGGGATAGATCTTGAGCATGTCGGGGCGGAATCGTTCGTCAGAGAACAGGTTCTCCAGATCAGCAAGGTCACTATCAGGATCAGAAAGTGGCAAACCTGGCATCATGTGTGCAACGACCTTTAGGGCGGCGTCCTTGGACACCTGAAATGAAGCTAAAGTGTCAGAGACATCATGTCCGCGGTTCGAAAATTTCAAGACCTTTTCCCGAAGCGACTGGACTCCGATTTCAACGCGCGTAGTCCCGTATGATAGGAGCCTATCGACGTGATCTTTACCGCACCAGTCAGGCTTTGTTTCAATTGTGAGACCCACACATCTGTGACTAGAATTCTCGTTTTTCGCTATTGAATCTCCCAACGAATCTCCGACACTAGAGTTCAAGGCATCAAAACAGCCCTTTACAAAACTCTCTTGGTATTGGGGTGGCATTGCAAGAATCGTCCCACCCAACAAGATCAGTTCAACTTTGCTCGTATCGTGGCCGTTTCGCGAGAGAAATTCGAGAGTATCTTTGACCTGCTTAATCGGATCGAAATCCCGGTTAATGCCAAAGGCGGCTGCGGGAGAGTTTCTCGTGTAGCTCTGCGGAGTGCCGAAACGTACGCCCCCGGGACAAAATGTGCAAGTCCCATGGGGACAATCAAATGGTTTGGTAATTGCTGTAACGATCGCAATTCCTGAGATTGTTCGAATAGTTTTCCTGCGAAGTAGAGTTTCAAGCCTCGCTCCGGCACCCTCGCTCAGGAACGGAAGCACATCCGAATTTTTTGGAACAGAATCCAGCGAAAACTCTCTGCTTACAGACAGTTTGAGGCGCATGTACTCCTTCTGGTCCAAGTCTTGCGGAAGATCGTCTGCTATCAACCGCGCGAGTTTTTCGATCGCATGTCGATGGCGGAGCTGGTAATCGGAAGGCCTCAATCGGGACAAGCATAATTTACCTGCAAGAAATATCAAGCTTTTACTCCGAAGTGCTGTTGGATTGAGGGCCTCAATCGCTTCGGTGAAGAAACTAGTGGCCGTTACGGTAGTTTCTGTACTTCTTCTATCACTCCTGATATGGACTCTCCTGGCTCCTCCTATCCTTTCGCCCCAGAGTCCAAGTGGAGTATCAAACTCCCTCTTCCAATTTTCCAAAACGACAAAGGAACTGAATGTGACCGACGGTGAAGGTTCGTACTCTTTTTTGGTCGGGATGGAGTATAACGAAACTGTGAGCCCGGGATCACCGACGATAGTTGAGGTTTTTGTTTCGCTGGTGCATGAAGCGAAAAGTAGCAGCTTTCTTAGAGGCGTCTATCTCAAAATTGATAGTGCAGGAGTTCTGATTGATGGAAAGGGAGAATCGGGATCGAAACAAATGATCACAAGTAATGATGGCTTGATCACTGACAGAATATCAGGAATCGACATTAACCAGACTTCAGGCGAGCACAGTCTTGTGGCTCGTTTGATTTTTTCTACAGTCGACGTAAACTACATAGGGTATGCTTCCGGGAATCAGCAAGTCTTACAGCTCAACGGAACTATTTCAATCGTCTAGTGCAGCAAGAAAAAAGGTGTTGTTTCGAAGATGGAAACTGAAGGTGAACTGAGAATAAGGAATTCAGCGAGCGTCCCTCCAGAAAGATGTGTGTTCTGTCAAATCGTTGCGAGAAAGCTGCCGGCTGCGCTCGTGTATGAAGATGATGCTTACATTGCATTCATGGATCGATCGCCCTTCAATGAAGGGCACACTCTAGTATGCCCTAAACGGCATGGTGAGACGGTTTGGGACATGACGGAAACTGAAATAGGCGGGTTGTTTGCCCTCGCCGCAAGAATTTCCAAAGGCGTCATACGAGCGACCGCTTCTGACGGCTTCCGATTCGTGCAAAATAACGGGGAAGCGGCAAACCAAGCGGTTGCTCATGTTCACGTGCACATCATTCCTGTGAAACTCGAAGAAAAAGGAAAGTGGATGGATCGAAAGGATACGACTCCCGAGAAGCTTCAAGACATAGCTGCGCGTATTAAAACAGCTCTTGGAAAGTTTTAGACCGAAGCTGATAGATGGTCGGACTTCAAGGGCTAACTTGGAACAAACAACTTTATTCATTATTCACGATTACAATGGTGTCCCTTTAAGCGGATTCATTGTCCCATTTGTGCATGCAATCCATGCACTGGTAGAAATGATTTCCTGGTTTGGAAACGTACTCGATTTCATCTGAGCCACATTTTGGACAAATGTCTTGCATTTGAGTAGGATTTTCCACCTAACTTTTGCGGATTCAGTTATTTCCCAGACACTTTTACGCCTGAGGATTTCGCCAGTCTGACATGCTCTTCCCGCGTGATCCATGGGACTTCGAGATAGTTGAAAATCTCCTCTTCAGTCATGCCTATGCGCCTCGCTTCTTCAACCGCGACCACGTAAGCTTCTATCTCTGTAGGCCTATCGACGTAGGCAAACCGAGGATCAAAGAGATTCATTCCCTGCTTGAACTGTCTGACGTGAACTAGTTCGTGAATTACATCCAGGTATATTGACCACTTCTCCCCCGAATTGATGTACTGCTGGCTAGCGAAGATGTGTCCGTCCTCATCCGATACACCCATGAAACCATCTTTCGGAAAAACTTCCACGACGAGTTCCCCAAGAACCTTCACAAGATTGTTTCCAAAAATGGCTTTGACCGCGCTCAAATCTCCGAAGCCAATGAAGACATCATGAAAATTATGAGATCCACTGGATACATCGGTCTTAATTCTGATCTTTGGATCGATGTTCAGCGCGCGTTCTTTTTTCTCTTTCATGGGTTTGTGTCCGTCAATCGGGAAACTAATAATCTAAAAATAATTTGGTCTGCCTGAATAATTTCTGGGCAATCGTTATAACTCGAATCGATAGTACTAATCTTGGAGGAAAATCATTTTTCCTTGGACGAGATGAGTGGGGAGTCCGCCAAAAGAAAAAGCGGCTTTAAGATTTCCAAAGATCCGCTCGTTCTGATGGGTCTCATTGTCCTGATACTAGGAGTGGGTTTAACGATTTACGGACTGATTCCCATGCAGGTGCCAAACTATGAGCAGATTTCCACCGGTCCTGTTCCCATTACAGATTCTTTGGGGAATTTTGTCAACAACCCTGAGGTTTACTACAAGGCTCATTACAACGGAACTGGTTCGCTCGATCAGGTTTTGTGCTCTCCCAGCGTAAACGGGTGGATCTGTTACGGCTATCAATTTCTTGATACGATCACAATATTCAATGGTTCAGCGCGCAATTACGGATTCATAATGATGGTTTTAGGAGTTCTCGGAATCTATGGAGGGAATCGACTCGCGCCATTCAAGCCTAAACCGAAACACTTGAGGCCGATTGCCATCAGAATTGACGAAGATGTCTGCGTCGCTAATGGAGTTTGCGTGAATCTTGCACCTGCGGTTTTTCAGCTGAAAAAGCAAGAAACTCCGTCAATATTCGCGCCGCTGGTCTACATAGTGGATCCTTACGGCGCTGACAACGACACGATAATTCAAGCTGCGGAAATGTGTCCCACTGCTGCGATAATCATTGAAGACGCGGAGACCGGCGAGCGCATTCATCCACCGCTTCCGAAAGATTAGCTGATGTAATCCAGACGTTTGCGACCTGTCTGAGGTTCGGCTTCGGAACTCTGCTCTCCACTAAGTTGCTCGATCTTCTTCAATGTCTCGAGAGCATCGTTTCCCTTCTGACGAAGTTTCTTAAGATCGGTAGTTATTCCCGCCAGTCTTGAAAGCGATTCGAGAACGATTTCAGAAGCACGCGGATCGAACGAATACCCGGAGGTCTCGCCCAAAAGAGAGTAACCTTCGACTCCTTTGACCTTCGCCATGCCTAACAACAATCCATTCATGCCGGTGATCCCACCGTCGCGCATCAGTACGCAACCCGCTTTCTCAAGCAACATGATTATTTCATGGTGAGTCCCGGTTGCAAACACTCTCGGCTCGTTCGATCTAGTCCCGGTGACGTAAGCGCCGAGCGTAACCAATCTGCTGATCTTGTAGTTCTCCAGACCATAATCTATCAAATACTCTGCAAGAACGTGCTCAGCTTCGGAACCACTCGGTTGAGCATCTCCCGTAAGTAATATGGCATCATTATTTCCTTCCGGACTCTTCCAGTAGTAAAGCTCAGTTCGGAGTAGGGTCGCTGTCCCGTCGTCTTTGATCATCATTTGAGGAGGAAAGCCATCGGCGTATATCTCTGCCAGAGGTAAAGCCGGAAGATCAGATACCAAGTGATCAAGTCCAAATTTTCCGACAAATGCGGACCCGGGAAGACCGCAGATCATGACAGGTGAATTCAGCTTTGCTTTGTCTAGCTCGTTTATCTGGATTTTCAAAAATACTCACTTAATTCAAAAGTACGCAGGCAAATATCGCGATTCGGAAACGGTCGAAGCCAGTGCACCTTCAATTGGAATTTTTGTTCCGCAATACGTACACTTGTTTTGATCATCGAGATACCAACCCGTAATGTCAAACCCGTAGCGTCTCACGACAATTCGTTTGCAGCCGTGGCAGTATGTGTGCTCTAATTTGTGACCAGGAACGTTTCCAATGTACGCATATTCCAACCCTTCTTCTTTCGCAACCTTATGGTGAGCTTCGAGTGTTTCAACTGGGGTAACGGGAAACTCCATCATCTTGTAGTCTGGGTGGAACCTGAGAAAATGTACTGGCGTCATCGGTCCCAAGTTATCATGAACCCATTTGCACAGTTTTCGAGCTTGAATGAGATCGTCTCCTACTCCGGGGACGATAAGATCGGTGATTTCGACGTGAATCTTTGTTTTCGCCCTTATCTCTGAAAGAGTTTCAAAAATCGGTTCAGAGTCCGGGATGCCGATGTATTTTCTGACAAAATTTTTCTCTCCACTTCCCTTGAAGTCTACAGTAATACAATCGAGAAATTCGCTCATCATCGACACGCTTTCGGGTGTCGCGTACCCGTTTGATACGAAGATGTTGAACAGCCCGCGAGCGTGAGCCGCAATGCCAATGTCCCTAGCATACTCGATGAAAATAGTCGGTTCGTTATACGTGTATGCAATTCCCTGGCACTCCTGCGACAAAGCAAGTTTTGAGACTTCCGAAGGCTCGGTATCCATTCCTTCGATCTTTCTTCTTTGCGAAATGTCAAAGTTTTGGCAATAACGACATAGCCACGAACATCCGCTTGTCGCAACTGAGAAGATTCTAGTTCCCGGTCTATAGTGCGTCACCGGCTTTTTCTCGATGGGATCAATGTGACCGGTGAATAGCTTACCATACGATAGAAGTTGTAACTTTCCTCCTACATTCTGTCGTATCCCACACAAGCCGATTTGATCGTCTCCAACTTGGCAGTTTCTAGCACAGGCGGTACACTTTACTTTCCCATTTTCTTGTACAATGTATAGTTCAGCCTCTTTCAAAGTGGAAGTATCGCCTTAAACTATCGTCAATTTCGCACGATACAAATAAGGCTTTTAGCCGAATAGACAAGTTTCCTTGAGGACGAACACTCTTGCCGGAAGCCGCTATTTCTATTCCCACAATCAATGGAGAAGATGTGGTGAAGAAATTGGATTCCTCCTATCCTGATATCTCGACACCGCTCACCCATGAAAACGCATTCCAACTCCTAGTCGCAACAGTGCTGTCTGCGCAGTGTACTGATGCACAGGTGAATCGAGTTACTCCGGCGCTTTTTGAAAAATACCCTACATCGAGTTCCATGGCAAGTGCTCCCATCCGAACTTTGGAAAAATTGGTAAAGACAACAGGATTCTATCACGTAAAGTCAAGAAGAATCAAGGAGATATCGAAAACACTGGAGAAAGACTTTGCAGGGAAAGTCCCAGACAATATGGATGATCTGCTAAGATTGCCAGGAGTCGGACGTAAAACCGCAAACATAGTACTCAGTGCGGGATTTGAAAAAATTGAAGGCATAGCAGTGGACACCCACGTTTTCAGGCTAGCCAGACGGATTGGATTGTCCGATAAGAATACTCCAGAGAAAATCGAAGAAGATCTGATGAAAATTACGCCGAAACCATTATGGCCTAGACTTACTCTGCTTTTGATACTACACGGCAGAACAGTTTGCTTTGCAAGAAAGCCCAAGTGCGAGAGGTGCGTGCTATCGCAGTCTTGTCTTTACTATTCATCAATCAAAAAGTAGACATGATTCTCGGTTCCTCGATTAGGTTTTCGATTCTGAAGAAAAATTGTGAATTTTGTAATTGCGAGCGTGATTGAAGTGAGGCAATCCAAAGAGGCAGAGAATAAGCGAATTGTTTCTGCGGATATCGTTTTGATAGCAGACGCACTCAAGGCTTCATGTGCTGCGCTGTTCGCGGCACTTTTCTTTAGGTTGAAAATAGAAATATTTGTGGTAATTCCAGTCGTTACTTTAGGCCTACGGCTGACTGTCCCAGCTCTTATGAGATCTGACCCCTCAGGATTCCAAACATGAAGACAAAGAGTGGTCCAGCGGCCGTAAAGAAGCCTCGAAACCACTTTTTGAAGCAAGAAATGGAGTTTCTAAGGTCGAATTACATCGCAAGGATCGCGACCTGCGGCCACGATTTGAGTCCGCACGTTACGCCAATTTATTTTGCAAATGATCGTGCTTCAATATTTTTTGCCACAGAAAAAAATACGAAAAAGTACGAAGACATTATGCAAAACGAGCGGGTCAGCCTCGTTGTCGATATATTTGACGCGGAGTGGCTTCACGGGGACAAGAACGGGAGCAAGACAACTGAAAAAGCGGTTTTGGTGCATGGTGTAGCATTGCCAATCTCGAAAGGAAAGACGTACAACTTGATGTACGGGAAGCTTCTAGACAAATATCCGGACTATAGGACAAGCGAGAACTGGGAGAAGGGAGAGCTTCCAATTATGAGAGTGGCTGTTCGAAAAATTACGTCGTGGGGATTCAGTTAGATCTAACGTCTCATTGTGTCCCTTTAATAGTTGAAAATCTGAGTATGCAGTAAGGCGAATCGGAAGATCTTGAGATTTGGTATTGCGTTAGAAAATTTCACGCCACCCGGGAAAACACCGGACAAAGACTCCATCTTGCGGACGGCGAAGACTGCCGAAAATCTTGGATTTGACTCAGTCTGGGTGTGGGATCATTTACTTCTTGGATCAAGAAAGGTTTTTCCGGTTCTCGACTCTCTGACGACCCTCTCGTATCTTGCCGCCGGAACTTCGAAGCTAAAACTCGGAACCAGCGTACTGATTATGGCGCTGAGAAATCCTCTAGTCCTTGCCAAGACACTGTCCGCAATCCAAATCTTTTCCGAGGGTCGCTTGGTTCTAGGATCAGCAGCTGGCTGGTATGAAAGGGAGTTCAAAGCAATAGGCGTTGACTTTTCAAAGAGGGGCAAGATTTTCGAGGATGAATTTCGGCTCGTTAGGCGTCTGCTGAACGAAACTGACGTGAATTATCAGAAGGACGGTATCGTGATAGAGCACGCAACAATTCTTCCAAAGAGTTCGGTTCCGATTCCATTGTTAATGGGAGGCTACAGCGATAAAGTTCTCGAAAGGACTGGTCGCCTCGCAGATGGTTGGGTGTCGTACTACTATACAGCGAGTGATTACCTTCAATCGTGGAATAAGATAGTGTCGAGCGCGCGGACCGCCGGCCGAGATCCAGGGGCTTTGAGATCCGTGGATGTCGTTCCGTTGGCAATCGCTCCCTCCCTCGAAGAGGGCGACCAAATTGCAAAGACTTTCACGACAAATTACATGGACCTTCCGAAAAACACTCAATGCACCCCGGATTCGGCAGTCAGTGGGAATGTTGAGGATTGCATACGAAGAGTTAAGGAACTCGAAAAAATAGGACTCGATGAGCTTGTCTTCATTCCCGCCAACTACGACATCGAGCATGTCGAAAAAGCAGGAAATGAGATCCTTCCTCATTTCATAAAATAGAATCCTACGAACTCTCCACAATCACTTTGCCGTTCATCCACAGGTGATACTGGCAGTAATAATCGTAAGTTCCGGGTTGCGTGAAGGTGTACGAATAGGTATCTCCGGGACCGAGAGAACCTGATGAAAAGAGCCCGGTCGAGCTCGTGACCGTGTCGAAGGTGAATGAATGGCTATCCCATTCCACGGTATTGTTAACTCCCAAGACCACGTGAATGATCTGAGGAGTGTACTGCCAGCTCACCGGAGTCTCTTCAATGTAAATTACGGATAATCCAGGGCTCTGCGGGTTGTGCGCAGTCAAAATCAAAGCGCCCGTAACAATAAAGTAAACAACCAACGCCGCGATCATCAGCAGAGAAAGTGCCGGAAGTATCATCTTCCTGTATGATCTAGTGGAACTCGATACCACTTGAGGTCCCGCCTCCATTGCTTCCAGTCGACGGTTCTCCCTTGTTAGATTAAGATACAGATAACCGATAAAGTACACTGGCGCCGGCGCAAACAGTGCAATCCCCAGCAATTGCTGTTGTGCGACCGGATACAGAGGGTACACGGGTGTAGTTATGAGATAAAGCGCAAATCCGTAGAACATGTGCGCGGAAATTGTTAGGGCAAGGAGTATCATCTTCAAATTGTCCTGAAGCTGTGGAACGCAAAATCCGACCAGGACGCCCATAAGAAGAAAACAGATATGCTCTCCTATGTGAACTAGCAAACTTTGGACCGCAGCGTCCCAAAAGTAAGGAAGATGCCAGAATACAAGAAGTGCGGCCACAACTAAAACACCGAATATCGCAAATCTAGAATTCTTTAGACGTACGAGTCTTTCGCTTTTCAGCAGAGGATATCCAATCATTATCCCTGCGATCAAAATAACGATGTGCTGCAACATATGGACGGGAAGATTGATTTCAGTCGTGACTTCAAACGGAGGAAAAGTAGTTGCAAAAATGAATAGTATGGCACCGAATGCCGGTAAGGATGAAAAAAATCGAAGCAACCGGGAGTTGTCGAGCCGGCTAGATTCAGCCACAAGCCCTCCCTTATCTCTCGATCCCGTGTTTTTTACTCCGACATCTGTCATTCCAGAAGGCCCCGAAAAATAACTTGCCCGGTTTGGTTCAATCTCATGAGCGTGCATAAACGATTTTTGGAAGAAATCATCCTTGAGCTGTTGCCCGGAGCAGCGCTATCTTCCGCTAGAAACGGATGAAAAGATTAGTGTCGTTCCCTGTCACGGAAACGGTTCCGTTCGGGGCAGTAGAGTAAATGTAAAGATCTACAGATTGATTTGAACGCAATTCGGTTTGAGTAGGTGGGATGCTTCCAACACAGAGTTCATTGCTCACAGCAATCGACAAATTTTCCACGTTTTTCGATCCAGCATTCTTTAGAATCAAGAAAAGACCGTAGACATTTTGATCGCAACTATAGTCGTACCTCAAAGAAAGACGAGTAAAAGTATACTTGATATGAGACGCGTACTCAGTACTGTCAAACTGATTTTGCCCTAAAACAAATGCAACAGTTCCCGAAATAGCGAGTATTATCAGGGCTAGAGTGAGAATATTACTAAAACTGAAGAGCTTCATCGAATTCATTCAAACCCCCCAACTGTGAGGCAACGCCCGCAGAGAAAACAATCTTCGTGGCAAAAGTTTTTGGCAAAAACTTTGCAACCTCGAAGACAAATCTGACGCCGGTTCTATTTTTGAGATACTAAATTCTTAAATCTCATTTTTGCTTACGATTCTCTCACGCAACACCTTTGGTCATCCTAGATGAGGGAATCGAGAAAATCCCGCCTAGCCGAAATAGCTGGCGCCATTGGAATAGCAATCGTCGCTTTTTTCCTGATCTTTTCGCTAAACTCATTTGAATGGCCACTTGCCTCGTCTCTCGGCAAGGTTGTAACCATACTTCCTTCGCCGACACCGGTTCCTGATGGAGTACTTCTTGTCGACGTTAATTCGAATCTAAGCGTCATTCCTACAAATCCTTCGACAGATTTCTTCGGTAGTCCTAGCGTTTCTTCAAGCGTTAACACGGAACCGTTGCCAGGTATCAAACTCGGTATTTTTCTCGGACTAAGTGAGTCAGTCACCAACTTGACCGATTCAAGGGGACAGGTCCGGGAGAATCTTTCTCCAAACACCTATACAATCAAGTTTTTCGACTGGCGCCTAAATAACTTGTCAACAAATGTCCAGATAAGCTCCGATAAGATTACACTTCTGAGTGTCAATGTGAATGCTACCTCATACGCAATTCAATCCGCGAACATTGTAGATCCGGATTTTTCAGGATGGGCTGTGAGCTGGGGCCAGATCTTCGTGAACGTTGCGACTAATCGATCTGTGACTTCTGGTAATCCTCAAACTTTTCTGGACACTTCATTTCAATCCAGCACCCCATTAAGTAGGATTGCTCAATCAGGCGTGACTCGCATAACTGTGGGCCCTTCAAATCAAGGCAACGGATCGGAATGGATTCAAGTGAACGTAAACGCGCCCCTTAACATCAGTGGCATCAAGACGATGAGCATTCTAACTCTCAATTCGGAATACAATGTGACTACAGATGTTATCCAGTGATTCTGCGTTCCTCATCCTGCTTGTGGGATCGAACATTCTTGTTTACATCGTACTTGCAATCGGAATTGTGAGAGGGAGGAAAGGGCGTCTTCCAAAGAACCCTACCGTCGAAGACGCCTTCAAGGTTTTGGAGGCGGCTCTTTTACGAACCTTTCCGGACATGCCTCCTGGATTTACCTGGAATGAAGTAATGTCGAAAGTTAAATCTTTGAACCTCGATTTGGATTGGTACGAAATAGAAAATACATTCAAGAAGTACGAGGATTACCGCTACGGAGGCATTCAGTACAAGAATGCCAATGTAGATGCGATATTGCGTCTAGCTTCAGGGTTACACAAAGGGGAGAAATATTCTGGCATCACTCAAATCAGACGTTCTAAATGAAGTCGGAAAGGTAGTCGTTGGGCGGCAGGACGAGACCCTGCTGCTATTGACAACTATGTTGGCGAGGGGACATGCTCTCCTAGAGGGAGTTCCTGGTACTTCCAAAACCCTTCTTGCAAAATCCTTTGCGAGGTGTCTGGGACTGACCTTCAAAAGAGTCCAGTTTACGCCCGATATGTTGCCCCTTGATATCGTAGGTGGCTTCATCTTCAACATGAAGACCAGGGAATTTGAATTCAAAGAGGGGCCGGTCTTTACAAACGTTCTTTTGGCGGACGAAATCAACAGGGCCGCTCCCAAGGTCCAGAGCGCGTTGCTTGAGTCAATGCAGGAGCTACAGGTGACTGTTGAGGGACAGACGTCCAAACTTCCTTTCCCATTCATGGTAATTGCGACACAAAATCCCCTGGACTTTGAAGGAGTCTACCCTCTACCTGAAAGCGAAATGGATCGATTCATGCTGAGAATTGAGTTCGGTTATCCTAGGCAAGAAGTCGAGGTTCAGATTCTAAAGAGGAATTTGACGGACCTGGACTTGGAGGAAGTTAGGACCGTCACCGACGCGACGGCACTGATTGAATATTTCAATATGGTGGATTCTGTGAAGGTCTCTGACGAGATCTTAGATTACGTTTCGCGGCTTGCTCTTGAAACTCGGGAGGATTCTCGGATTGGTCTGGGAGCTAGTCCGAGGGCGGTTGTCCAGCTTGTTCAAGTGTCGAGGGCCAACGCGTTCTTGGATGGGAGATCGTACGTCATACCCGATGATATTAAGAAACTTGCAAACGTAGCTCTGGCGCATAGAATGCGGCTAGATCGGTCCGCGACTTTGAAAGGACTGGCTTCGGACACTACTACAATAATTCAACAAGTTCTCAACGAAGTGAAGCCTCCTAGGTGAAGCTGACCCAGAGAGGCCGTGATTATCTCAAAGCGGTACTCTTCGGCACAATAATTGCAAGCCTGCTAGATGTTCGGCTGGTGCTGGCACTATGTCTCTCGCTTCTTGTGGCGGCAGGAATATCTGAGATAATTCTTGCATCGAGTAGAACTGGCGATATCGAGGTTCAGCTTCAGGAGCCTCACCTTACTTGCTTCAAGGACGGCCAGGCGATCGAAGATGTCACGATAAAGTACAAGCGGAGACGATTTGTCAGAGTCGCGGTTTCGTCCATAAGAGGGCCGAAGGGCGTCGATACAATTTCTCACGAAACATCCTCTGATTCGCCAACTTTTACCTTCAGACCTCGCTACTCTGGACGATTTCAAGGTCTCTATGCTACTTTCGAGTTCCTTGACCCTCTCGGATTGTTTCGAAAAACCTTACAGATTACAAGAGAGGATTTTGTAATCGACTGTTATCCTTCTTCTCTTTTGAAGCAAGTTCGACAAATGGCACCCATCACGCTTGCTCTGGGAGAGCGCACAGGACGAGCTCACGGATCGGGTCAAGAATTCTACTCGATTGATGAATACAATAGTTCGGTAGAAAGGAAGAACATTTACTGGAAAAAAATTGCCTCTCTCCCAGACGAAAGGTTGCTTGTAAAAGTTCGTGAGGCTAACATTCCTCAAGCGATGACTATCGGATTGATCAAGACTTTCGATCGTGGCGAGAAGGAGCTATCGTGGATGGATCTCGCTTGTGAGGGCGCTGCAATATTGGGTACGACCATTTTTTCTTTGGGCTGCGATGTCATTCTTGCATTCAGTTCTGCGGGTCGCGTCACGAAGCTAGAAGCTTCGGACGCTCTGGAATTCAGAGAGTGTCTCATGCAAATGTCCCGTGCCGAGACGGGAACTACTGAGCTTAATTCGGAAATCCTCGAAGAGTCAGAAGTTTGCATCACCGGCTTTAAGGAACTTGAAGATGGTCTGCTGGCCGTTGAGATATCCAGAAAATCTTCTCTTCTGATCAAGGACACAAACGCCTATCCTGACACCGTAGGGCCTTTAGCCGTAGTTTACACGGGAGACGAGGACGTGAGCGAACTTGTCAACAGAGTTGTTCGAAGATGAGAACGGATATCGTTAAGCTTCTCACATCTGCCGCCATTGGAATCGCTCTTTTTGCGATTTACTTCCTTTTTCTGAATAGCTTTCTTAACGTGGTCAATCTTTCCAATTTGTCCGAGACGGAATCAATCATTCTTTGCACCCAAATCATCAGGGTCATCATTATTTTCGTCGTCGGACTGAAGTATCAGATCCAGCCCATTATCCCCATTATCGTGTTCTCGTTTGAAGCTTTGCTGATTCCGCCGCTACTAGTCCTGATTGTCTTCACTAATGCCCCGTTTTATGCAATATTTATGGGCGTAATACTAACAGCATGGTTTGGTGCTACCGCTGTAGTACTCGAGCCATATGCGATCTATGTCTTTGCGAGAAATCTTATTCGTGACGCCTCAATCATAGGAGTTCTCGCAATAGCCTCGTTTGAATTGATATCCGTACTTTTCCTTTCCAGCCTGCTTTCTTCAGTGACACAGCCGGTCCAGGGACTCACCGGGCTTGGAACATTGATAATAACACAAATCAGGGGAGAAGTAGGAAGCGGCGGCGTTCCAAACCCGGCCCAGGATTTGGTTACAACAACCGCGCTTCTGCTATTCTTTGTTGGACTCTTGTTTTACATGGCGATGGGGAATTATTCCCTGGGATCAAAATTGAAGGTGCCGGGAATCATTGTTGTATCTCTAGTTGGGACGATTCTCGCATTCTTGTGGATTGCTTTTGCTGCGGTGCGCGAACCCGATATTTTTGTTTCACTTTCAGCGCCTGCCATAATTCTCACTTTGATAATCTGGGGGAGCGCACGTGGGAAGTAGAAAAATCGCAATTTTACTTTCGCTCTTCGCGGCCACGCTGTTGCTATTCTCTACCTCGATACCGCTCGGAAATTCGTTTGCACAATCATTCTCTCCGCTGATTCAGGGCGCGCCTTCTTTCATCGAACTTGGATTCGGACCGAATTCACTTTCGCCGGCTCGACAGGGAGCCCCCATCTTCACAGTCAACGATAGTCTATGGATTTACTCCTCTCTTGCTCAACCAGTTACGGCGAAGTTGGTGAATCCTGCCAATGACTCTACTATCAGAACTATTTTGCCATCAGAAATTTTGTCTATTCACGAATTCTCCGGTTCGGATTTAGGCGGTGTTTGGACTCTTTATTTTACGTTGCAAAATTCAACATATTATGCTATTCCGATTTCGTTTGTGAACTTGCCTCAAAATCAAATTCCAGTAAGCTTGAGTGAGTACTCGATCCAAAACGGTCAGATCAATCTTGGCTTTTCTGTAGTCCCTCAGGATGCCTACGATCAACAGGGTTGTCTAATTTCGAAATCATCAAACAGCACTTTTTCGCTAAACGATCCGTCAATAGTCGGAAGCGGCACTGTTACGCTGTCGATCAACGCAACTGATGATTCGGCAATCGTTGCTGCTTCGGGTCAAGTTGCCTCGACCTTTTCTTTCTGGTTCGAGCTCGATTATTCATACACATACACAGCAGGGCTTGTAAACGAAACCGTTTCGAGAATCATTCCTGTTGGTAGATCGTCGGCCGTTCTTTTCAATTCAAGCGGAACCGAGACCGTTTCCCTCCCGATACTGAGCAACTTGAGGACAGGACGATACCAGATACGAGGATACTTTGACAGTTCCTCGGGTTTCGCTGCAGTTCAGACAACCGTGCTCTATATGGGCGACGGCAACTGGTTTTGGCTTTCCTCATGTAATCCATTTTCGGTAACTGGAGCTTCGTTTTCAAAGCAAGTCAATCTAGCTCAGAACCCAAGTTCCTGGCCTTCCACTCTATACTTCCTCTACCAGCACGATGGCATTGAATCATTCTCCGTCGTTCCACTCCAGATAAATCTCGCTAGACTAGATTTCGTTGGAATCCCGGGAAACGCACAGCTTTCGGATTTCACTTATTCGGTTGCGAATAACTCTGACGTTGAGGCATCAGGAATCTATTCAGGTTCGATCTACCTGATTGCAAAGACCTATCCGCTCTCTTTGACTGTAACTCCTATGCTCGGCTCTGAGGCACTATCCCCAGTCAACGTTCTCGTTTCCGCGCCCTTTACGGACACCCAAACCGAGATTCCCATAGGGAGGCTAACAGTCGAGGTTTTGAATAATTCAAGACCTGATCTAGGTGCCTCTGTCGATGTAAGCAATTCTCTCGGAGCGAATCTCAGTTCGACAATTCCATCGGGTGGAAATACCTCATTCAATCTTCCCGCCGGTTTCTATCAGGTCACGGTATCCAAAAGTGGGGCGACTGAAGTGGGAAACGCGACGGTTTTCAACGGAAACAATACTATAATCACCATCTCAGTTTCGTCCCCCCAAATACCTAGGTCATATCTTGAATTACTTCTTGCTCCTCTTTTCCTGGGGCTCGTACTGAACGTTTGGGCGTGGGTTGTGGCACCGAGAAGAGCAAGGTACCCGCGACTGGAAACTGGCTAGTCTCCGATTTTGTTTAGGGCAGGGCTAGGTCTTGCGGACCGATATACTCAGATTCGGGCCGGAACAACCGATTATCGGAGAGCTGCTCAAAGATATGCGCCGACCAACCTACCAGCCTAGAGCACGCGAAGGTCGAGGTGAACATATCGATCGGTATTCCAATTGCATTGAGGACAACAGAAGAGTAAAACTCCACGTTTGTTTCCAATGTCCGCTCCGGGTGTTTCTCTCGCAGCAGTGCTCTTGCGGTTTCCTCAACATTTTCTGCTAATTCGAACACTTCTGGCTTCGCTATCCTCTTTGCAATGATCTTGAGAGCTTTCGACCTTGGATCCTCTGTTCGATAAATGCGGTGACCAAATCCCATTATCCTTTGACCTGACTCTATTCTTTTCTCAAGCCATGTCTTCGCATTATTTGCATCTCCTATTCTGGTCAGCATTTCCCATACCTGAGAAGGAGCACCACCATGAAGTGGCCCTTTAAGCGTCCCGATGGCAGATGTAACAGCTGAATAATAGTCTGTTAAAGTAGAAATCGTGACCAAGGCTGAAAAAGTCGAAGCGTTTAATCCATGATCTGCGAGTAAAATCAGATAAGAATTTAGGGCGGCGGAGTGCTCTTTTGGTGGGACGGAGCCGTGTAACATGTACAGATAATTTTCCGCAAACGAAAGATTTGAAAGTGGAGAAATCTCTTCTTGATTATTTCGAAACCTGTGAAAAACCGATAATATCGCAGGAAATTTTGCCAGAAGTGATGACGCTGCTCTTCTAGGTTCCTGATCATTTCCATGAAGCATTCCGAGTAACGAAGTTACTGTCCTTAGAAGTGCTAGGGGCTCCGAGGTTTTAGGCACTTTTTCTATGAAATCGATGGTATCTGAATTCAATGACATATTTGGAATGAGTTTTTGGCTAAACTCCCGAAGCTCGAGTTCTTCAGCGAGTCGTGCATTCCACAACAAGAAAATGGTGCCCTCAAACGAGAGTTTGCTTGCAAGTTCTGAAACATCATATCCTCTGTAAAGCAGCTTGCCTCTTTGCCCGTCTATTTTGCTGATTGAGGTCTTTGCCACCACTACTCCCTCCAGACCCTTGGGAGCCTCGAATCGTTTTGACATACCTCAATGTTGGATCTTTAAGGAAAAAAGGTAATCCGGAGGGCAATTTACGAGGAACAACATGATTCTTACGTTGTCGTACCCTCTCAACCACATTACTGACGGTTACAGCAGAATTACAGTAACTTTATAACAATCGTTTTAGTAATTTGAAGGCCCCCGAAAATGATGCAGCAACAAGAGAATGACCTTACGCGCTCCTCTCAAGAGTTTTCCATCCTCTCGTCCACTCCTTCCATATGGAAGATGATGACCTCTGCAATTCAAACCCTATCCGAGGATTGTACGTTTGAGATTGACGCCGATGGTTTGAGTGCCAGAACTATGGATCCATCACATGTTGCCATGCTTTATTTCAAATTCCCCTTTTGCTCATTTGAGAAGTTTCAATGTTCCAAGCCCGCAAAGTTTACCGTTCACGTCGAAGATTTTTCAAGAATCATCAAACGTTCCGAGCAAAAAGAGGTCTTCGAGATTTCTAGAGAGCGCAATAACAAAGCACTTGAAATCAGGATCGGCTCGGGTCATTACAGAAAAGAGTTCGAGCTGCATCTAATAGACGACGATCTCAAATCTTCCCCTCTACCCAAACTCACTTTCACCACAAGGTTCTCATTGAGCCTGCAAGCTTTTCAACAGATGCTCAATGACGTGTCCGCAATTTCAACACACGTTTCCGTCGCGGTTTCAACTGGAAAGGTTCTCATGTCTGGAAAGGGAGATTCGGGCAAAGCGGTGGTCTCTCTCGGGAGCGAGGACGGAGCACTCCTACAGGAAGCAATTGTCGATAACGGATCTTCGGAGACGAAGGCTGTTTACAACCTCGAGTACCTCCTAAAGATCGTGAAGGCAGTGTCATCTTTTTCGGATTTTGTTAGATTCGAGTTCTCGACAAAGATGCCTCTCAAACTGGACTTCACAGTCGGGACTCAAAACAAATCTCAGGCTCCGGTACAGTTCTACCTGGCGCCGAAAATGGTTGACTAAGATTTCGCTTTCGATTGCAAGAAATCAACATACTCGCATAGAGCTATTCTCTTCGACTCTCGGCTGGAACCTGAGTTCGGTTGCTCGCACTCTGCTTCACCGGTTTGTTAACTATGACTTTCCTGAGCAAAAGTATGAATGCAATGCTAGTAGGGACTAGGAGGAATTGGAACGACGCAATCCTCCAGATGATTACGGCGGTCCATGAGCTGAACCCTAGCACTGCGGAAAGAAACGAATGCATTGCAAACTCAGCAACGCCAGATCCACCTATCGAAATCGGAAGGAATGCGATCGTTGAAACACCAAAAGAAATGACGGTCGATAGGAACAGATTGATCGCGAGCCCACTCCTTGTCAGAATCACCCAAAGCGTCAGACCCAGCAGTAGCGCATCCACTAAAGTCAGTAGAAAGGCCTTGATTACTACTGGAAGTGCATCCTGTTTCATGATCGATCGAGCGGAGAGCGAAAAAGTTCTTGTCGCGCGATTCACCTTCTCTTCGAGCGTCTTTGCCTTGTTTCCTCCAACAAAATACTGAGCCAATCTAAAAAGTGGCCGAGGGAAGGCTGGAATTCCTCTTAGCGCTGGAATCAGAAATATTGTTGTGTAGAGAATTAATTGGAATAACACAATCCCTGCAATTGTCGACCCGATGACGGTGGCACCTTTGCTAAATGCATAGTAGGAAGCCACAAGGGCGAATGCAGAGCCGACGTAGACATCAAGAAGCACTTCAAAGTAAGCGATCCAGAATGCGCGGCCCGAATCAACACCACGTTGCGCAAGCCACGCGGCCCTGACTACTACCCCACCAATTAGGGACGGCGTAGTAAGGGACACAAATTCGCTGCCAACCCGGACAATTGCCAGATCCTTGAAGTTCGACTTTGGGACTCCCGACAGTCCAAAAACCGTTACCCGGTAACGCAACACCTGAACTACTAACCTTAGGGCAGAAAACGTACCCGCAAGCAAGAATGGCAATAGCCCAAAAGCTGCTAGATCTGACCAGGTTACTCCAGAGAAAAACGAGATTGCAATGACAAAAGTTGTGCTTAGAGCCAAGCCGACATAGACCCAACGGAGGGTCGATTGTGACAGCTTGAACTCTTTTGATGGCTGCCCTTGCTGGATATCATCAGGCATTCAAAATCGAACCAGTGACAAAAGAGCCGCTTTCTAAAAGTCCTCGCGTGCGGCGAACCGTTCAATCATTTCTATGGTTTCCGGACCCTCACCGAAAAAGCCTTGCCGGTCATTAAGTTTTTGCTGCCCCGAAAAGTACAAAATAGTATTAGCTATTCAATTACTTTCCAAAATCTGACGATTTCCTCGGGAAATTCGTGATTTTGTGCTCTTTTTAACAAAAGCAATTCTGGGTAACTGCTTTCTGCTGAACCAACTGAAACTTGGCGGGCATCATAAGAGAAATTCATCATCCCTCGTGAGAATCGCATGTCACCTACCTCTTCCCTTACAATATGGACAGAGAACTCTGGTTGCCATCTGATCTAACGTTTGCTCACCTCATACGAAGAAGGGCCACTCCGAATACTGAATCACTCGTTCGCAACGCTAATCTCGCAAATATGAATTATTGCGGTCTTGTTACTCGATGGTTTTGGAAAACGTTCTGACTTTTCCTGACTAGAAGTAACGGTGACCTTCAAACAGGATTCCCGACAGCCAACTTTGGCTATACCCAAAAATGAACAAAAGAAAATAAGAAATGGGGGGTAACAAATCCCACCCAAACGTACTCAGTGAGCCATTGCTCTTGCCGTCTGTTCTTTCTGCATTCCCAAAAATGAAATCAGTTCATTGTTTACCTGCTCAGCATTGGTCCAGATTAAACCATGTGGCGCGTTGTCGATTGCAACCAGCTTGCTTCCCTTTACCATTTCCGAAGTCTTCTTGCCGGATATCGGAAACGGCACGATACGATCAGCAGTCCCGTGAATTACTAGTGTCGGGACATCGATCTTTTCCAAGTCTTTTCTGAAATCGGTTTCGCCGAATGCAGTCACGCAATCAATTGTCCCCCGAGCTGAAGCGACGGCAGCTGCGTTCCAACTCCATTGGATGACCTGGTCAGAAATGCTCTTGCCCTTCAACACGTCTGCGTTGTAAAAATCGGATAGGAACTTCGAAAGAAATGCAAGGCGGTCCTGACCAATAGCAAACTTCATGCCGTCAAAAATGCTCTTGTCAACACCTTGAGGGTTGTCTGCAGTCTTCAATAGAAATGGTGGAACTGCAGAAATGAACACTGCACCCTTGATGTTCTTAGTACCGTATCTGCCGATGTACCTAGCAACCTCCCCACCCCCCATTGAAAACCCGACAAGCGTGAACTCGTGAAGTCCAAGTTTGTTGATGAGCTTGTGCAAATCATCCGCGAAGGTATCATAATCGTAACCTACTGCCGGTCTGCTGGACTTTCCGAATCCTCTTCTGTCGTATGAAATTACTCGGTGTCCCGAATCAATCAAAGCAAGAGTTTGTTTCTCCCAAGAAGCTCCGTTCAAGGGCCATCCATGAATAAGTACGACTGGTTTTCCGGATCCATGATCGTTGTAGTACAGTTCAATCTCTCCCGAATTTTCCTTCCCAACTTCCACAAAGGGCATTATAGCTAACCTTGAGAGCGCGAAAAGCTCGAGTCATTATTTACGGTTTATTCAACATTCGCCGGATGGCTTCTCCTTGGAGTCAAACAGTCAAGGGTCCCGTTCACGTACAACTGCGAAAAGACGAATAATTACCATGGAGAGGATTGAAAATCATTCGAGGGATTATGAAGCAACCATACGGGGAGGAATCAATCCTCGAAGAACCGTATGGAAATGAATACACTCCGGTAGAGCTCGTCAGGAGAGGATCGAAATCGACTTTTCAAAATCCTGTTGTCTAATCAACCGCAACAAGATATGCCGAACAGTATAGCCTGGAATTTTGTTCGGTCGGCTTGCAGAATAAGTTTGGGTGACGACGGATTCGTTGAGAGTCACTTTTCTCACCCAGCCACTAGCCAGGTCTATGTAGACATCTCCGGCGTACTCGGAACCGCCCTCCAAAATCACATCCTCGCCGTTGCCATCTTGGATAAAGCCCATTCTCAGAGTACTCTCCCCAGAGTCGTAGTTCAGCAATGCACAAGGAGAATCATCAACAAGGCTGACGCCCTTCAGTTCTAGGGTGAGCTCGCCGTTGCGGAAGACCGACCCCGGCCTGACCACCCCGTTGAGACTAACTGGTGCTTCGGTAAAGGCGCCCGGGTGCACTATTCGATCGCCAATCGATTTCAGTTGCTCAACTCCTTTGATGTACTTGAAAGGTCTTGAAAAGACGTCAGCCAGCGCATGAAAGTCGACAAAGTTGTTGTATGTCGCGTAGCAGATGTCGGAAGGAAGTTGGTTTCCTGAGCTGTCTTTCATTCCTCGGAACGGCTCCTGAGGAATTCCAAACATGGGACCCTTCCCGTTTATCCCAGACATTTGATCGAATTGATAGGTGAAGAGTCTCAGCGCGGGTAGAGTCGTAAGACCGCCATTATTCAACTGCAGGCCGAACTCCCGACACTCGTACTCGTCTAGTTTCTTCCCAGATATTGCCGCGGGAGTACAGCGAAGACGAAGCAGATACGTTTCGACACCAGTGCGCCTTCCGTCAAACCCCATGTGGATGAATTGGGTCTGCATGTGGAAGTATTGAACTTCTGGTTTTCTATCGATTGAAAGATCAAATGGGCCCTTTAGATCTCTACTAAGTTGTTGCTTATCCATGGTCGATATCAAAATCCTTCATTACACCCATGTCTTATTGCATCCAAAGATCTGATAAGAGAAGTGGCGATTCTCAACCGTGATAATAAGGTGGGATTCCACCATTGCAAAATCCTTTACTTAGTTTGAGGTCTGGTTTGAGCCAGCCAGGCAATCGTGGCCTTTCTTCCGTCAGAATATTGTTACTACAGTTCGACGAAAAGCCCGAGAGATCGTTCTCCGTTTGTAATCGCCTGAATGAGATCGGATCGCCGACGAATCTCAATTCTAGCTCCTTCCCACGCGTAGAACCGCGAAAGACGCTCTAAATCCCAAGAGCTTTTCCATGACGGAGTAAAAGACACACTCACGAATTTACGAAAAAAAGTGCGGGAGGTGGGATTTGAACCCACGAACCCCTAAGGGACGAGGTATCTCCTTCGGTTAGAAAACCTGAGCCTCGCGCCGTTGACCAGGCTGGGCGACCCCCGCAAAGTTAGATGTATCTTTTGGGTTTTCCCGACAACGGTATAATTGCATTACACCATTGGATGCATCAAAGGTATTCAGTTAGGTCCACTATCCCAGCCTGCCGAAATGCGGTCTTTCGGTTGCTGCAGGACTCGCAGACTCCGCACTGCTTCTCACCGTCAATGTAACAACTCCATGTTCTGAACACCTCACTCCCAATCAGGTCGTAGGAGAGCTTGAGCATCTCGCTCTTTGATAGCCCTTGGATTGCCGGACTCCACATTTCGACCGCCGGATGTTCCCCGGATCTGATCGCATCAATATCCCCGAGATTAAGCGCTTCTGCGAGTTTGTAAGTAAATTCAGGACGACAGTCAGGATAAGGCTGGTCCGTAAGATGAGCTCCGTAAGCTACTACCCCTGCACCAATTGAAAACGCGTAAGCAGTGGAAATCGTGAGAAAGACAGCATTTCGAATAGGAACGATGATGTTGCTTTGAAAAGAGTTCGGCATCGTTTTCGACGAATCTGTCAGAACATTAGTCGAGCCGTATAGATCCTTCATGAAGGAGATGTCAATTATCTTGTGATCGTTGGCCTTGATCGTGCGAACTATTTCCTTTGCCCTCTTGATTTCCTGCTTCGCACGTTGTCCGTAATCGAAAGTAATCGGAAAAATTTCGAAATCCTTGTTTTTCCAGTATGACGCGACCCCCGAGCTATCGAGGCCTCCACTCAATATCGTGACTGCCTTATTCATGGAAATTTCGTTATGGTAACTTTGAGCTCAGAGAATTTCAGAATTTGTGTTAGAAAGCGATTGAACTAATCATAAGGAATTTTTTCAATGAACTCAGACTGCTCTGGGCTTTATTTCGGGTAGGATTGGCTGTACCTCGTAGGATAGATCCTTGCGCACTGTAAGAAGTGATCCATTTTCCAGTGACTTCCATGGAGCGTCGAAAAATTTCTCTTGTGAAACAACCATGCCCAGGCTAGTACGAGCATAATACATTGTGTAATATTCAATATTTTCTGAAGCATCACGGTAAGCATAGAAATTTCTGCCATCAGACATAAGAAACGTAGTGCTCGAGTAAGGATACACCTCCCTGACCAATTTCACGTTCGCTGAAATAGCACCGACGACGTCACTGCCATTTTTCTCCATCTCGGAAACGAGCAGCTCGAAAAACCACTGGCTGTCTGTCGTGTATCTTAACTTTAGTCGGCGAATTGTCCCGTTGTGAGCAAATGCCCACTCGTTCATTGTAAACGGATGAGTATTCTCCCTGGTTTTTAGGCCGACCGAAGCTTTTCGTAGATGCCCAATCAAAGGAGAAAATAACTTGTTTATTTCACCAATCCGTACTGCTTCCTCAAACAACGGATCCTTCGAGGCATCATTCGGTTCTCTCCCGAGATAGACGGGCAAGCCATTCTGCCATACCACGATCCCCCATCCGTCTCGGTGGCCGGGTCCTGATCCTTCGCAAACCATCCCGCAGTTGGCCAGGCTGCCAAAAGACCTGACAAGAGAGAAATCGATGGTTTCTCCAGCGCGTGGAATAACACCTAGTAGCCTGCACAATCTCCGAAAAACTCCTGTTCTTTGTCTTGCTCATCGCGATTTAAATTACGCGGAATTCGAGCTCGCCTAACCAAAAAATCCAATTAACCTCGCTGGCAACTCGACTAGTGCTATCTCTAGTGGAATATGAAAAAAGAAGAGCAAAACTCGCAAGCAAACTCCTAAAGGAGGAAATAGATTCAATCCTAATCACTTCACTTCCAAATCTCAAGTATTTCTTCAACTACGGAGGTGCTTCGTTTGAAAGGTTCTGTGCGGGACTCATTTCAGTAAAAGAAAGGAGCACCGCCATTGTACTGCCGAAGCTGGATGAAGGCAAAGCGGCTTCAACTTCGGTTGACGGTGTCTTCACGTGGACTGATTCTGAAGGATATGAGCTTGCACTAGAGGAAGCGTTGAAGAGCATCGGAGGAAAATCGAAAGTATTTGGTTGCGAAGACTGGATCACTCTGTACCAGATGGAGGAAGTAAGACAAGTTAGGGCAAAGGCAAAATTCCAGTCGATCAGCCAAGAGATCTCTGGACTCAGGCTGACAAAAAGTGAGGAGGAAGTGAATGCTTTGAAAAACTCCGCCGCAAAACTCGCAAAGGGCTATGAGACAATTCCCAGGATTTTCAAAGTTGGAATGTCTGAGACAGAGGCTGCGTTCGAAATTCGTCGGACTCTTGCCAAGTGTGGAGTGACCGAGGTCGATTTCTGTGGGGTTCAATCGGGTCCGAATTCAGCAATCCCGCACTCTCTTACTTCTGCAAGAAAGTTCTCCGCGGGCGATATGATTGTCGTGGACATCACTTCCGCGGACGAATCTGGCTATTTTGCTGATTTTACAAGGACGTTTTGCGTTGGAAAATCGACAGAGGAACAAAGGAAAGTGTACGAGGCCGTAAAGGAAGCACAGTCAATAGGCGTGAAAGCTAGCCGACCTGGCGTTCCAGCTAAATCAATTGACAAAGAAGTAAGAACAGCGATACAGAGCGCGGGCTATGGAGAATTCTTCATACATAGGACCGGCCATGGGCTGGGTCTGGAAGTTCACGAAGCTCCCTGGATAAATGATTCAAACTCGATGAAACTGAAGCCAGGAATGATCTTTACTGTCGAGCCGGGCGTTTATCTTCCGAGTAAATTTGGGGTGAGAATTGAGGACAACGTCGTCGTGACAGAATCAGGCTGCGAGAATTTGACACGACTAACCCATGAGCTTGTCGAAGTATGACCTTACGAAAGCATGATTTCGATCCGCTTGTTATCCTTGCCCTTGTTTTCGGTCTTTGAAATTCTGATCTTTCCGATCTCGCTAGTTTTGGCAACGTGCGTGCCACCGTCTAGCTGTGCATCAAATCCCACAATATCCACAATCCGCAATTTCTCTAGCCCTTTGGGTAAAAGATCTGCCGACAACCGGTAGAGCTCCTTTTTTTCCAGGGCCTCATCTGCTCCGAGCCAGAAGGTTTTGACCTCTCTGTTCTCCGAAACTATTCTATTCATTTCTGATTCAATGATTGCTAGCCTCTCCCTACTGAGGTCGTCTAGAGTGAAATCAAGCCTCGCCCGTTCCGGATAAATCTGTCCTCCAGTGATTTTAGATCCGAACCTCTGAAAGACCACTCCAGAGAGTATGTGAAGTGCGGTATGGTGACGCATATGTTTGTACCTAAGGTCCCAATCTACGGTTCCCTTCACCTTGTCGCCCGGGGCAACTTCTTGGCTGGTAATAGGTTCGGATAATGTGTGAATTAACCTTCCCTGATCTTTGGTTGAATCTACGACGAGAAGTTGTTTTCCAGAGGTCTCAAGCCGCAGCGTTCCTCTGTCCGAAGGCTGACCACCACCCCTCGCATATATTGCGGTTCTGTCGAGGACAACGGATTTATCATTCAGAACCTCGACGATTTTGGCGTCGAAATCTTTGAGGTAATGATCGTAAAGATAGAGCATCTCGGTCAAGATAATCTTCTCTTGAATTAGGTACATCTTCCGAAGTTTTCTTTAACCTTCTTGTCGCGTTGCTCGTGAATTCTTTTAGATTTACCCAAACGACGGCTAAATCCGTAAATAAACAGAAACCCCCAGATAGAGCTTGTAAATTGTCATCCCCCTTCGGAGAAGAACCAAAAATCTACAAAGTGCTCGTCTATAACCAGCTTACTCCCGACGAAGTCTTGAAAACTAATCTTGACATCAAAAAACTCACTTTTTGGGATATCACATCAGGTGTGCCGGGCAAATCGTCGGTTGACGATCCACACATCTCGGTGTACTGGTATGGCCCAACAGTTTCAGCAGAGAAGGGGTTTGTCATTCATCTGAAGGGTCACAAACTGGAAGAGAAATTTACAGAGCCAATAAGGGGTGTGGTTGAGAAAATGGTCGGCGGAACCTCATCAGCACGAGAAATGGGGACCGAGTTCAAAAACTTCACAATGAAAATTAATTACGAATCAATCGCGAATCTGGCAAAGGCGGTCCAGTCTGCCGGAAGACTGGTCTCAGAGTGCTCGCTGGAATTCGAAATGGTTACGAAGGAAGAAAAAGCGGCTTCAACATTGCCAAAAACAAAGATACTCGGAGAGAAGGCTCTGGAAAAGTAGGGGCAATTCAGTTCTCCACAATATGGGATTCTTCCGAAACCTCCATCCGAACCTGCAATCTTAAATCAAATGACGAACAAATACACTCTCTGGAATTCTTCGGGGTACCTCGATGGAAGTAACGCCGATTCGTGATTACTGGAACAGCATCCTGAGCTCAGGGGAGACTGTCTATGCCGGATTGATTTTCCGCGTTCCTCCAAGGCTGTGGCGGCCACTCATGGCACTTCAGAACCAGTTCAAATCAATCGACTCAAGACAACTGTACTCTAACCCGGCGACTTTCCACGTTCCGATTAAGGGTCTGGGTTATCTCGAAGAAGAGCTCGATAGAAACAGGTATGAAACTGTCCTCCACAAGATAAATGACATAGCGTCCGAAATTTCTCCCTTTGAAGTTGCCCTAAAGGGAGTCGATGCCTTTCCAACCTCGATTTATGCAAGGGTCGATGACGGGGAGCACTTCAAGGAGATAAACGAACGGATTCTAGTAGAGCTCGAAGGACAGGTCGAGAAAAGCCCGTTCGATGCGGCGGAATTTGTACCGCATGTCACACTGGCAACCTTCAACACAAAGGACGTCGGCCCGCTGCTCAGTTTCATCAAGACCGAAGACGTTAAGGAGAAAGAGTTTGGTTCGGCTGGAGTATTTGAGATTGAAGCTGTTAGAATGAATGTGATATTTGCTTTAGGCCCGCCTGAGACCCAGGACAATGCTTTTAGCTACATCCGCTCTTTCTGGCTGGGAAGTTTCAACAAGAAGAAAAGTTAGCGAAGGTTGTGCATCGCTCTGAGATCCTTCTCAAAGCCAGCAAGTTCACTCGGAACCTGAATTTCGAGCGCGTCCTTGAGTGAAAGTCCTCTTGCCTTCTTTTCGTTCCACACCTTGCTGTTGAACTCCTCAATCGACTTTTCGTACTTCAGGTAGTTCTTGTCCCAAACTCCTGCATCGGGGAAGAGTTCTTGATGAATGCTTCTTTCCGAGTAAATCTTGAGCCACAGTGAATCGGTTATGAACGGACAGATAGGGGCGAGCAAAAGCAGTATTGCACGCAGACACTGGTGCAAAGTGTACCTCGCAGAAACGATTTCATCCTCGCTGAATCCCGTTCCATAAGCCCTGCCCTTTGCGAGCTCCAAGTAGTGGGCCGCAAACAGGTTCCACGTAAAGTCACGGATCCTGTTTGCAGGGATAAAAAAATTGTAATCTTCATAACCGGATAGACTCTCTTCTGTTAGGGCGGCGAGCTCTGAGAGGATCCAGCGATCACTGGAGGAAAGTTTTTCGGGCGGGGGAGCGTGGCTCGGTTCAGGGAATCCCGCAATGAAACGGGAGATATTCCAAAGCTTCGTCAAGAATTTGCCGGGAGTGGCGATCTTCTGCTCAGAGCAAGTATAGTCAGAACCGACAGAGACTTCAGAGGCAATCCACATGCGAAAGTTTTCCGCTCCGTACCGGTCTAACATCAAGAGTGGATCGATAGCGTTACCCTTACTCTTGCTCATTTTCTCACCCTTTTCGTCCAGCCCCCAGCCAGTAATCCATACATCGTGCCACGGAACTTTGCCAGTAATCTGGAAGCATCGGAGTATGCTGTAGTGAAGCCAAGTTCGAATAATGTCTTTTCCCTGGGGCCTGATTCTCGCGGGAAATGTCCTTTCGTGAAAGTGGTCATCCTTTTGGTACTTTGTCACGAACAGCGCGCTGATGCTCGAATCCATCCACGTGTCGAATGTCCTATCATCTCCAACGAATTCTTTCGAACCGCATTTTTCACACGAAGGATCGCCTGGTGGAGCATCTTTCCATGGCTGGTAGTAAGGTCCCGGCGGAGGAAGATATGGCGCACGGCAGTTTCTGCAGTACCAAACCGGTACCTCGGTGCCGTAAAATCTCCGTCTTGAAATCGGCCAATCGCGGGCCACCTCAATCCAGTTCATTAAAATCGACCGATGCATCTCGGGATGGAATCGGAGCTCGTCCCTCGCGATGTGCTCTAACTTGTCTTTTACGTCGACCACCTTCAGATAGTACTCATCCATCGGAATGATTTCAATCTCCGTCTTGCTCCGTTCACACATCGGGGTCCTGTGGTTGATCTCTTCGATTCTGAACGCGATTCCTTCTTTTTGCAGGCGTTCAATCATGGCATTCCTCGCCTGCTTCACCCGTAGTCCCTTCAGCCAATCCCCGGCTGCACCGAGCATCCTTCCGTCTTTTCCGATTGAGATAATCTCCTGAAGACCCAGCTCACGAAAATGCTGGACATCATTGTAGTCACCATAGGAGCAGACCATCAGCGCCCCTGTACCAAATTCTGGTTGAGCAGAACTGTCGGCGATTATCTGTACAGGTCTTTCGTAGTAAGGAAGCACAGCCGTTTTTCCAACAAAAGATTTGTACCGCTCATCCTCGGGATTAACGATGACTGCTCGACAAGAGCAGATCAGCTCGGGTCTGGTACTTGCAATTGGAATAGAATCAGATCCATCAATTCGGAATTTGAAGTAGACCAGCTTCGTGGGAATCTCGCTGTAGACGATTTCAGCATCGGCGATGGTCGTACCACAATCTACGCAATAGTTGGTCGGCCTTGTTCCCTCGTAGACGCGATCGTTCTTCCACTGCGAGATGAACGTGGTCTGTGTCAGCGCGCGGTACGCAACATCGTCGGTTCGATATTTTTCTTCGTAGTTTCCCGAGAGTCCCATCCTCTTCAGAGTCTGAATCATCTCCTGCTCCAGATCGTCCAGGGCGACGCGGCATAGTTCTAGGAACTTTTCTCGTGGAGTACTCTTGATGCTGACCTTGTACTTCTTCTCAGTATAGATTTCGACCGGCAGTCCATTTCTGTCGATACCAATCGGGAAGAGAACCTCAAAACCTCTCATTCGAGCCGACCTGCCGATCATGTCAATCTGAGCATAATGTGACGCTCCGCCGACGTGCCACGGTCTGCCCGAAGGATATGGAGGAGGAGTGTCCATTACGAATATCGGCTTTGAAGAGTTTACGTCGAACTTGCCGAGAACGCCCTCAGACTCCCACCGCTTGAAAATTTCAGGCTCCAGCGACTTGTCCCAAGATTTTGCCTCCGCCAGAGGATTTTGAAACTCTTCCTCCCCTAGGAGAACGACTGGCTTGTAGGGTTGTGATTTTTCTTTCGGCTGCGGCTGACTCATCATGAGATCTATTCCATAATCGTAGAGAGTCTAGGAACGGTAACGGAGGATGGCAGAGACACCGCCGAAATTTTTCAGCATCGCTCCGCCCTCGGTCTTTGAAGTAATTACTTCTACGTTTGCACCGGAATCTAACGCCATGTCGACGAGATAATCCACTATGTCCCGTTCGACAATGTCGACTTCATTCGAGCCGCAATTAGGACATGTAAGCATAGTCTGCTTTACATTGACTATCTGGGATCTCGAAACAAATTTTTCGGTCACGTTCCCACAGTTTCTGCAAGTAGCCTTGACATAGCTCAGATCGACATCGTCGTTTACGAGAATTGTGTCAACGGCCGATTTCTTTAGGGCAGCGAGAATGTCCTGGATTCCGTAAATTGCCAGTCCGGTGTCAGAATTTACCTCCCTGAAAAACCGGTCAATAAGCTTCTTCTCCTCCATGAACCTGACACTTTGAAGTAAGTTGTCTGACTTCATGACCGTCTCCCTAACTCCTTCACGGCCCGAATAGCCTGTATCCAGCGTACCCACAATCACGTTTTGAAGCCGGTAGTCGAGATACCCGTCCCTCACAAATTCATCCTTTGTAGGTCCGGGACCGCTCACTATCAGTCCCTTGATCGGGTGCTGGTCAAGGAACGACTTTTTCGCGTGGTCAGCGAGCCTGTTGAAGTAATCTGTAAGTTCCATCTCTCGCAGGCGCTCGTACCTCCTCGCAGACTGACCTCCCTTCCGGGTCTTCCCCGAGACTCCAGAGGAAATCGTATCGACGACGTTCCACATGTCGCCAGAAACTATCCCGAGACCGGCCTCGGTTGCATCGAGTGCGAGGACTCCAATCACGTTTTGCTCGCGCAACATATCCCGCAGCGGATCGAGATGGAAGTGATCGTCACACCTGTAGAGATAAACTTGGACGGGTTTTTGGGGCAAGACCTCGAACAGATCGATCGTCTCATTTCCGGGTCCGCCTGCTCCGGGAATTGCTCCGCAGAAGATTACGATTCCATTCTCGGGCGTTTGCTTATAGAGTCGCAGACGTGCCATAGTTTTTGCTAGGGCATCCTGAACGTGGTTTCGAGTCGTGTCCGATTTTATGTTGGAGGCGGTTCCGCTTTCATCCCTCAAAGCGGCGATCGCTTCATGAAGCGCTTTCTTTGGCGGGAGGTAAAGACTAACGAGCTCCGTACCTCGACCTGTCTTGTTCGAAAGATCCGACAGTAGCTTCTTTATTCGGTAAATTGCGACGGAATCATAC
>Ga0335085_10002972_pt1 | contig 30472 bp, 31 predicted proteins | sample Lox_Sample_45_FD_206712 | JGI IMG/M metagenome (GOLD analysis project Ga0335085, IMG submission 206712) | Soil microbial communities from Loxahatchee National Wildlife Refuge, Florida, United States - Lox_Sample_4.5 | ecosystem: Environmental > Terrestrial > Soil > Wetlands | place: USA... | reverse complement strand
GCGGATCGACACGACCCGCTGACCGTAATTGGCCCGTGCATTGAAGACGAACGCCAAGCCGGAAGCCCGCGGTCCCCAGCCACCGTTAAGCTTCATCGGGTTGTGCGAATAGACCATCTCCAGCTCGTTTTCGAGATAGTCCCGCAATTCCTTGCCTGTTACCCAACCGCGCTTCATGCGGGCGTCCATCGGCAGGAAGTTCCACAAATCAGCCTCGGTGATCTTATGCGGCGGCACCGGCAGGCCGAAGCGGAATCCGTTGGTCAGCCCGATGTCGGCGTTTGCGGTCTCGCGCACCGCATCGGCGATGAAATCGTCGGCCGTGGTTTCCAAGAGGTCGTAGCGCATCAACAGCGTGTCGGTCCGTCCCGCCTCCTTGGCCATGCGCGCGCGATACGGCGCGAGCGACTTGTCGACCAAAGCCTTGACCTGCGGGTCTTCCGCGTAACGGCTTTCCAGGATCGGAATGAGCCGAAAGCTGCTGGAGGCGATGCCGCCGTGGGGCTTGAGGACGAGGTCGAGCCGCCCCAGGAAGGACCCGAAGCATCCCGGCTCAACCACGAGCACATTGCCTTCGCGGATCGGCCAAGCCGTTCGTTCGTGGGTATGGCCGGAGAGCACCACGTCGATCTCCGGCGTCCGCCGGGCGATTTCGCGGGCGATCGACAGGCCGGTATGCGTGAGCGCCACCACGAGGTCGGGCCGATCGCGGCGGCGCAATTTCCTGACGAAATCGCGCAGGCCTTCGACATGGGTCGTATCCATGCCGCGGAATTCCGACGGCGGCTGACGATCGCTGGCGCCGATATCGGTCAGGCCGACGACCGAGAGCGTGACACCTTGCCGCTTCAGCGTGACCGAGGCCGGAAACAGCCGCTTGCCCGTCGCCTTGTCGTGGAAATTGTAGCAGACCACCGGGCAGGCAAGCCGCGCCATCGTCTGTTTGAATCGTTCGGGACCGTAGGCCGGTTCCCAATTGCCGGGCGTGAACACGTCGATCCCGAGCGCATTGAGCGGCTCGAGAATGACTTCACCCTCCGACCAGGCAGCCGGTCCGGAACCTTGGAACTCGTCGCCGCCGTCGAGCAGGAAACTCGGCCCCTCGCTCCGCGCGCGCTCCTGGTCGATCGCGCTCTTGAGGCGGGCATAGCCGCCCATCATCTGGACCTCCGGCGAAGCGCCGGGCACAAATTCCGGATGGGTTTCGAGTTGCGCGTGCGTATCGGTGAAGTGCAAAAGCGTCAGGCGCTTGCTGCCCGGAACGTGCCGCGGCTTCGCCGGCGCCGCAGACGCCGAAAGCCACGGGCCGACCGCCGATAGACCGAGCGAAGCGATGATCCGTCTGCGCGTCCACATGCGTACGTGCGCTCACTCACAGGTCACTGGGCGGGCCGATCGGCAGTGTGCGGCTCCATCCCGTAGCGCTTGAAAATCGCCAGCGCCGGTTCGGAGCGTATATATGCGAGCCACAGCCTCGCTGCCACCGGATGTGGAGCGTCCTTCACCATCGCGCCCGCGTAGATGCCGGTACTGTTGTGATCCGCCGGTATGTCGACATGACCGATTGGGTGGCCCACTTCCTCCTGGAACAGAGCTTCCGACTTCCAGGTCACGCCGGCCTCCGCGCGGCCCAGCATCAGATAGAGCGGCGTCTGTCGGTGGTGAATCTGGGTGAGAATGGTGGTGCCGGCCGCGACCTTGGTTGCGTACACCGCATCGCTCAGCGCATCGCCGCCCGCCTTGCGCAGCGAGGATTGGATTTGCCGCGCGATGCCTTCAAACTTGGGGTTGGGCATGACCAATCGGATCTCAGGCTTGCCGAGGTCGGCCAATGCCGTCACGCGCCTCGGATTGGCGGCCGGCACCATGATGGTCAGCGTGTTGGTCACATAGGGTACCGCGGGACCTTCCAGCAAGCCTTCGCGAATCGAAGCGTTCACGCGTTGCAGTCCGGCAAAGTAGGCGTCGGGCTTCACGGTCCATGTCATGTTCCCCGAGGTGATGGTGCCCCCGGCCTGGATCTGTTTGATGAGAAGGCCGGGAGGAATCGTCTCCCAGTAGATGCGGCCCTTGTACTCGGGATGCTCGCGCTCGAATTCGGCAACCAGAAGCCCCATGGCGAAAAAATAGTTGCCGCCGACGAACAGCACGAGCCGAGGGTCGCCGATGTCGCCGTGGAAATCGGGAAGATTGTCGATCTCCGGCACGGTGAACTCAAGACCGCGCGTTGTCGCATCGCTGCCGTCGCCGCGGCCCCAGGGCGGGAAGAGGTCCGCCTGGCCGGCTGCTGTTGCGCTGGCGCAATGCAGCGCCAACGCCGCCGCAACGGCGACGGCAAAGACGGCGCCGCGTCCGACTTGCGTGCGCACGGCGATCAGGCGACGTAATGGAAGCCGGCTTGCTGGAGTTCCGGCAGGGTGGCGACGATCCCGGGCGTGAGGACGACGCCATCGACCAAATGGTTGGTGAGCTCGGCCGCCAGTTTGTCCGCCGACAGCGAGTCCGGATTGATGTTTTTGGCCCGCAACTTTTCCGTCAGCTCCCAGATCGCATTGTGGCAGGCCATGAAGACGACGCCCCGCTCCCGCAAAGCCGGAATGGTACTCCCGGCCGGGCCGAACAGACTCTTGGGGTCTTCAGGATTGCCGGGATCGGCCGAACCGTGCTTGGGCACGATCAGCGTATTGGTTTTGAAGGCGCCGCCGGCGAACTCGGCAAGCTTGTACTTGTCCCACATCGCCTGATCGTAAAGCGCCAGCTGCGCCGGGCCGTGGGTCGCGGACACCACGAGAAAATCCGGGTGATGGAATGAAAACACCTGCGAGTTGAGAGAATTGCGCATGCCGATGAGCCACGGGCCGGCGAACTGCGTATTGTCCCACACTTGTTTCGGCGCGCCCTTGTAGGCGATCACCTCATCCAAGGCGGCGCCATCCCAATCTTCCGCATTTTCGAGGATCATCGGCACGGTCTTGAAATCGCGGCGGCGCGGCGTCTTGCGCAGGCGCTCGCTGAACTGCGCCAAAGCCGCACCCTTCGCCGCCTTGGCATGGGCCGACTCTGCCTGGGCTGGCGCGGCAGACGCGCCGGCCAGCATCAAGGCTGCACCGAATCCGACGAGCGTCCTGCGATCTGTGTCCATCGAAATGGCCTTCCCTGTATCGTTGTGGCGCCGATTTTCCGCAAGTTTAACGGCTCGGCTGGTCGCCTCCAACGCGCTGCCGGCGTCGCTATAAATTCAAAATTCAAGCCGCCCTTTGTTTTGCGGTTATCAAGTTGCGCTTGATCAGGGTTTCGGCAATCTGGATGGCGTTCAGCGCGGCTCCTTTGCGCAAATTGTCGGAAACGACCCACAGCGACAGCCCATTCTCCACGGTCGCATCCTCGCGGATGCGGCTGATATAGGTCGCGTCCTCGCCGACGGATTCGTAGGGCGTCACGTATCCGCCCGGCTCGTGCTTGTCGATGACGACGCAGCCGGGCGCATTGCGCAAGGCTTCGCGCGCCTCGTCGGCGGTGATCGGGTTCTCAAATTCGATGTTGACCGCTTCCGAATGGCCGATGAAGACCGGCACGCGCACGCACGTGGCCACGAGCTTGATCTTCGGGTCGAGGATCTTCTTGGTCTCGACCACCATCTTCCATTCTTCCCTGGTGTAGCCGTCCTCCATGAACGCGTCGATCTGCGGAATGAGATTGAACGCGATGCGCTTGGGGAACTTCTTCGGCACGATCTCGTCGATCTGGAAGACCGCCTTGGTCTGCGCGAACAGTTCGTCCATCGCATCCTTGCCGGCGCCGGAGACGGACTGGTAAGTGGCGACCACGACGCGCTTGATCCTGGCGCGATCGTGCAGCGGCTTGAGCGCGACAACGAGTTGCGCGGTCGAGCAGTTCGGATTGGCAATGATGCCGCGCTTGCGAAAGCCGGCGACGGCGTCGGCATTGACCTCCGGCACGATCAGCGGCACGTCGGAATCGTAACGCCAGCACGAGGAATTATCGATCACCACCGCGCCGGCGGCGGCGATCCGCGGCGACCATTGTTTGGAGACGGCCGAGCCGGCCGACATCAGGCAGATATCGACGCCGGAGAAGTCGAAGTGTTCGAGTGCTTTGACCTTGAGCGTGCGCTCGCCACAGGAGACTTCGACGCCCAGGCTCCTTCGCGACGCGAGCGCGACCACCTCGTCGGCGGGGAACGATCGCTCGGCCAGAATACCGAGCATCTCGCGGCCCACATTGCCGGTCGCCCCGACCACGGCGACGTTGTAACCCATCGTCGAACTCCATCGGACACTTGAATCCACGCCTGCAAGGCGCCGCCTGAAGCGGAAGGCGCTTTTAGGCGAGAAATAGGACCGACACAATGTCGGCCGCGCTTGACCGATCGTTCCCGGCAGAAGCGGCCCTCGCGTCGCCCAAAAGCAAGCAAAGCAACGCGCCGGGGTTGCAAACGGGCTATCGCCATATCGCCAAATCGGTTACTATCCAAGGCGAAAAAGCGAGGCGCCATGCGCAGATACGTCGTTAGTGCCGGTCTTGTTGCGTTTGCTCTGGTTTCGACTCTGCCCGGGGCGGCCTTGGCCCAGACGCCCACAGACGCCGCGGTGAAAGCGCACGCCAAGCATGCCAAGAAGAAACCGCCCGCGCCCGTGCTTCGATCGGCGAGCGGCACCATCATCCAGCCGACTCGCACGATCATTCACAATCCGAACGGCACCACGACCGTCATCGTCGTTCCGCGCCGCTCCTATCTCGATTTGGGCACCGAGGTCCCCCAGGGCTATCCCGGCACCAACGACTACGCATTTCCTGTTGGCGGCAATCCCGGACAGCCGTACTCCTATTTCGGGCCGGACACGGCGGGCGTCGGGGGACTGCCGCTGGCGCAGCCGTTCTGGTTGCCCGGATTTAGTCCCTACCCGACCCCGTACTGATCGCCTCGGCGCGCTCATTACGCCGCAAGCCGCTCCATTTCGCCGACGATGGCTTCGCCCATCTGGCTCGTGCTGACGATCGTCGAGCCCTCGGACTTGATGTCGGCGGTGCGCAAGCCCTTGGCGAGAACGGCGGCGATCGCAGCATCGAGCAGGTCCGCCTCCTTGCCCATGTTGAACGAGTAGCGCAGCGCCATGCCGAACGAGGCGAGCATGGCGATCGGGTTGGCGATGCCCTTGCCGGCGATGTCGGGCGCCGACCCGTGCACCGGTTCGTAAAGTGCCTTGCGCCTTTTGGTCTTGGCGTCGACCTCGCCGAGCGAAGCCGACGGCAGCATGCCGAGCGAGCCAGTCAGCATGGCCGCGATGTCGGAGAGCATGTCGCCGAACAGATTGTCAGTGACGATGACGTCGAACTGCTTCGGCCAGCGCACCAGCTGCATGCCGCCGGCATCGGCGAGCATATGTTCGAGTTCGACATCCTTGTAGCCGCGCGCATGGACGTCGGTGACGACCTCGCGCCATAGCACGCCGGTCTTCATGACGTTGCGCTTTTCCATCGAGGTGACCTTGTTGCGCCGTTGCCGGGCCAGCTCGAAGCCGACCCGCGCGATGCGTTCGATCTCGTAAGTATCGTAGACCTGGGTGTCGATAGCGCGTTTTTGCCCGTTGCCGAGATCGATGATGGTCTTCGGTTCGCCGAAATAAACCCCGCCCGTGAGCTCGCGCAGGATAATGATGTCGAGCCCCTCCACGACCTCCCGCTTCAGGCTCGAAGCATCGGCGAGCGCGGGGTAGGAAATCGCGGGTCGAATATTGGCAAACAGTCCGAGTTCCTTGCGCAATCGCAACAATCCCGCCTCCGGGCGCACGTCGTAGGGCACGTTGTCCCATTTGGGCCCGCCGCAGGCGCCGAGAATGACGGCGTCGGCGGCATGCGCCTTCGCCATGGTCTCCTCGGTGATGGCGACCTTGTGCGCGTCGTAGCAGCAGCCGCCGACTAGCGCTTCTTCAGTATCGAAGCTGGCAATGCCGGCCTTGGCGAAAAAGCCGAGAAGCCTCTTGACCTCGGCCATGACCTCCGGACCGATGCCGTCGCCGGCGAGAAGCAGGAGCTTGTAGCTGGCCATATTGATCGCCCTCGAAATGCGCGCATGATTGCTAAAGGCGGTTGCGGAGCTTGGCAAGTAAGCTTCGCGCGGCGGCAAACGTGCTAGAGTGGCGGCCAACGGGAGCGCGCCGTGCGAGCCTTACGTTTTCTGTCACGCATCCTGGCCGTGGTTTTGCTGCTGGGCGGCGCGGCGCCCCGGGCGCCGGCGGACGAGGCGCCTTCGCCCGAGGCTCTGCAGGCCGCACAGGAGCTGTTCACGATCCTGTCGCCGAACCTCAAGGCGCAGCTTACCGGGCAGGTCACCAACGCATTCTGGCCGTCGGTCGAGCAGAAGGCGCGCGCGGACAAGATCGATGACGCAACCGTCGCCGAACTGCGCAAAGAGTTCGAACGCGTTCAGCTCGCCTTCCTGACCGAGGCGCTGAAGGAGGCGCCGGCGATCTATGCGCGGCATTTCAGCATCGGCGAACTGCGCGAACTGACCGCGTTCTACCGCACGCCGACCGGCGCCAAAGCCATCCACGAAATGCCGCGCGTCGTTGGGGAATTCGCGGTAATCATGGTGCCGCGCCTTGAGGGCTTGCAGCAGCAGATGGCGGAGGCCTTCGCCGGCATCCTGCGGGCCCACGGCTACACGAAATGATCGGGCGCGACGCTAAAGCCCGCTGAACCAGTTGTAACCCTGGTTTTCCCAGTAGCCGCCGGCGTCGTTGTTCTGCACCCAAATGGCGGTCACGTATTTCGGATTCTTGAAGCCGAGCTTGGTGGGGATGCGAATCTTCATCGGAAAGCCGTAGGCGCGCGGCAGAATCTGACGATCGAACTTCAGCGTCAACTGGGTCTGCGGGTGCAGCGCGGTCGGCATGTCGATGGTATTGGAATAGCCTTCGGCGCACTGGAACCACACGTATTTCGCCCTGGTATCGGCGCCGATGAGCTTGAGAAAGTCTGAAAACTTCACCCCCTGCCAGGAACCGATGGCGCTCCAGCCCTCGACGCAAACGTGGCGCGTGATCTGCGAGACTTCCGGCAGCTTGTAAAGCTCGGGCAGCGTCCAGGTTTTTTTGTTGTCGACCAGGCCGCCGATTTCCAGCTGCCACCTTTCGGGGTCGATATCGGGCGCCTCGGCCTCGCTGTAATAGGCGTTGAACGGGAACGGCCGCGTAATCATGCTCTCCGGATATTCCGGCGCCAGCGTGTTCGGATTGAACAGCAACGCCTGCACGCGATCGTTGAACCGTGAAATGACGCGCAGCGCGTTCTCCGAGGTGCCGCCGTCGATGATGTCGCAGCCGGACAGCGCAGCCAACGCCCCGACACTCAAGGCGCTGCGCAAGAACAGCCGGCGCGACGGTTCGGGCAGCAGCTTGGCGGCGTCCTGGATCAGGAGCCTGGGATCGACGCCGGGCGGCGGTTTGCGCGGACGGGACACCGATTTCTCCTGGTCTTCAGCGGCCGACGATCATGGCGCGCAGGCTCTTGGGCACGACAATGGCGAGCGCGACATGCACGACGAGGAAGGCGACGATCGTGGTCATGGCGGCGAAATGCACGTAGCGTGCGGTGTTGTAGCCGCCAAAGAAGGCGGTCAAGCCCTGAAACTGGATCGGCTTCCAGATCGAGATGCCCGACAGCACGATCACCACGCCGGTGAGCAGAATGCCGAGATAGAGAAGCTTCTGCACCGCATTGTAGACGGACAGGTCGTCATGCGAGAGCCGACCGCGCAGCGCGGCAAAAAGATCGCGCACGACGTCGCGCGGATAGATCGGCAGAAGCTTGCGGCGGAATCGCCCGGTCACGACGCCGAGTATCAGGTATACGATGCCGTTGACGATGAGGAGCCACATCGCCGCGAAGTGCCACAACAGCGCCCCGGCGAGCCAATTGCCGAGCGCGATTTGCCTTGGAAACACGAAGCCGAACAACGGCGAGGCGTCATAGATCTGCCAGCCCGAGCCGATCATCAGCAGCATTGCGAGCGCGTTGACCCAATGGGTCGCACGCACCCATCGCGGATGGATGACCGGTTGCGCCCCGCTATCGGGCGCCAGCGACGGGTTCACGGCGGCGTCGATGGTCATCTCAATCGGTCCGATTGCGCCGAGCTATAACAAATTGCCGGCGAAAACAGGCCTCACATTCACGTCACGGCGCCTCCAAGGCCGCAACACGCTGCCGTGACCGGGGGCGACGCAAAGCCCCCTCCTCGGCTCCGGCCGGCGCCGCTTTGCGTCGAATGAGCCTTCGGCTATGAAACGGCCGCCATGCCGGGGCTCGACACCAAAGGATCGCCCATGCCGAAGACCAGTCCCGGCAATTATTTTGAGGATTTCCGCATCGGGGCGGTGATCCGGCATGCCACGCCGCGCACGGTAACGACCGGCGACGTCGCGCTCTATAGCGGCCTGTTCGGACCGCGCTTTGCCGTGCAGTCGTCGGACGCGTTCGCCAAGGCCATCGGCTACCCGCGCTCGCCCGTGGACGATCTCCTCGTCTTCCACATCATTTTCGGCAAGACCGTCCCGGACGTTTCGCTCAACGCCGTCGCCAATCTCGGCTATGCCGGCTGCTATTTCCGTGCGCCGGTGTTTCCCGGCGATACGCTGTCGGCGCTGTCCGAAGTGATCGGGCTCAAGGAGAATTCGAGCCGCAAGACCGGCATCGTCTACGTGCGCACCACCGGATACAAACAGGACGGCACTGCCGTGCTCGAATATGTCCGCTGGGTGATGGTGCGCAAACGCGACGAAGCCGCCCCGGCTCCCGGCGATCACGTGCCGCGCCTGCCTACCGTGCTCGATCCAAAGGTGTTGAGCGAGGCCTGTCCGCCGATCGACGTCGCGGACTACGATACCGCCTTGTCCGGAAGCCCTTACCTGTTCGGCGATTATGAAGTCGGCGAACGCATCGACCATGTCGACGGCGTTACCGTCGAAGAAGCCGAGCACATGATCGCCACGCGGCTCTACCAGAACACCGCGCGCATTCATTTCAATCAGTTCAATGAGAGCAAGGGCCGTTTCGGCCGCCGGCTGATCTACGGCGGTCACGTCATTTCGCTGGCGCGGGCGCTGTCGTTTAACGGGCTCGCCAACGCGTTTCACCTGACCGCGATCAACGGCGGCCGTCACGTGGCGCCGCTGTTTGCCGGCGGCACGGTGTTCGCCTGGTCGGAGGTGCTCGCCAAGTCGGAATTGCCGGGACGAAGCGACGTCGGCGCGCTGCGGCTTCGGACCATCGCGACATGCGATCGTTCGTGCCCGGATTTTCCGTTCAAGTCCGGCGACGATTACGATCCGGCGGTTTTGCTCGATCTCGATTACTGGGCGCTGATGCCGCGGTAGGGTGAACCGCGCAGGTGCAAGACCCGCCGTCCGCCGGCGATTTTCCGGCTAGCTCACGGGTCGGATGCCGACATAAGCGGCGATCACCGCCGGATTGTTCAGCACCTCGGCGGCAGAGCCCATGCCAAGCGTTCGCCCGTAATCGAGCACGTGGATACGGTCGGCAAGATCGGCAACCATTTGCATATCGTGTTCGATCCAGATCATGGCGAGACCGAGTTCGTCCTGGATGCGCAGGATCAGGTGCGCGAGTTCTTCCCGCTCAGGGCGGTTGAGGCCGGCCGACGGCTCGTCGAGCAGCAACAGGACCGGATCGAGCGCGAGGGCGCGGGCAAAGCCGACAAGCTTCTGCACGCCGAACGGCAACGCACCGACCGGCTTGTGGCGGTAGGGGACGAGACCGGCGAAGGCCAGCACCTTTTCCACCGCGTCGCGATGGCGCGCCTCCTCGCGGCGAACCTGGGGCAGATAGAACATCTCAGCCAATATCTTGGTCGCGATCCGGCAATGCCGCCCAGTGAGCAAGTTCTCCAGCACGGTCATCTGCGGGAACACTTCGCCGTGCTGGAAGGTACGCGCGATGCCAAGCCGCGCGATTTCGTGCGCCGGACGTCCGGTAATATCCGCGCCGCGCAGCTTGATGGTCCCCGCGCCACGATAGATGCCGCTAACGCAGTTGAGCACACTGGTCTTGCCGGCGCCGTTCGGCCCGATCAGAGCGAGCAGCTCGCCGGCCTCGACATGGAGCGACACGTCGGTCAACACCGCAAGCCCGCCGAACCGCAACGACAGCCGTTCGACCGTGAGCTCAGCCATGGGGCGGCTCTCCGCCGGGCCGATGCCGGAAAGCGCGATAGCTGCGACGCTCTTCGCCGCTGGCCTGGCCGAGATAAGCTTCCTGGATTTCGCGCCGGCCGCGCAGCTCGGCAGCGGCGCCCTCGAGCACCACGCGGCCGTTTTCGAGCAAATACGCGTAGTCGGCGATGGTCAGGGCCACGCCGGCATTCTGCTCCACCAGCAGAATGGTAATGCCGAGCTCCTGCCGGATGCTCGACAGCCGCCGCGTCAGATCTTCGACCACGACCGGCGCCAGGCCGAGCGAGAGCTCGTCCACCAGCAGCAGTTGCGGATTGCACAGGACAGCGCTGCCGAGCGCGAGCATCTGCCGCTCGCCGCCGGACAACAGTCCGGCGAGTCGCGGCCGCAGTTCCGCGAGGGCTGGAAAGAACTGGAAGACCAGCGCCTCGAGCTGACGCCGCTTGGCGGCAGCGGCGCGCGACGACGATGCGACCGTGAGGTTTTCGGCGACCGTGAGATTCGGAAACACCTTGTCACGTTCCGGAACCAGCGCTATTCCGCGCGCCGCGTTGGCGTGCGGCGGCTGGTTTTCGATTGCCTCGCCGGCGAACCGGATAGTGCCGGCGATGACCCGCGCATCGTCGAGACCGATGAAACCGGAAATCGCCCGCAGCGTGGTGGTCTTGCCCGCTCCGTTGTTGCCGAGCAGCGCAACGATGGTCTGCGGCATCACCCGCAGCGAGACACCGTGCAGCGCCACCGCAATGCGATGATAGGCGACCTGCAGCGAGTCGACGGTGAGAAGCGGCGCGGTCATCGGCGAGCTTTCATTGGCGCAGCGCCCGCGCGCCGGGCCACGTACCAATTCCTCATTCGCTGCCATATGCCGATCAGTCCGTCCGGTTCGAGCAGAAGAAACAGAATCATCACCACGCCGAACGCGGCGTAGTCGAGGGCGAACACCATGTTGCCGAAGCGGGCGGGCAAATAACCGGCGATCGCCTCGATGGCATAGGGAAAGACAATGACGAAAGCGGCGCCCAGCACGGCGCCGGGAATCGAGCCCATTCCGCCGATGATGATCATCGCGACGTACTGCACCGTCAGATAGAGCGAGAACGCGTCGATCGAGACGAAATTCCGGAAATAGGCGAACAGCGCGCCGGCGACGGCCGTCATGGTGGCGCTGACCACGAACGCCATGAGCTTGAAGCGTTGCACGTCGATGCCGAGCGCGCCGGCGACGACGTCGCGCTCGCGCAAGGCCCGCCACGCCCGGCCGGTGCGCGTGCGATGCAGGTTGACGCTGATCAGCACGGCGAGCGCTGCGAAACCGAGCAGCACGAAATACCAGGCCCGACCGCTGCTAAGCGTCCATCCGGCGATCGACGGCGAATCGATCATGATGCCGGTCGACAGCGTCGCCCGCGCTTCGTACTCGCCGCCGAGATAGACGACGACGAAATGCAGCCCGAGCGTGCTGATGGCGAGATAAAGGCCGCGCAGGCGCAACGACGGAAGCCCAAAGATAAGGCCGAGACACGCCCCGATCGCGGCGGCGGCCGGCAACGTCAGCCAGAACGGCGCGCCGACCTCGCGGACGAGAACGCCGACCGTATAGGCGCCGGCCGCCAGCAGACCGGCGGTACCGAGTGAAATCAGACCGGCGAAGCCGGTGAGCAGCATCAGGGCGAGCGCACCGATGCTGGCCAGCAGCACCTGGTTGGCAAGATCGAGCTGAAACGGCGTGGCGACGAACGGCAGCGCCACCAAGATTGCCAGCACAACGGCGAAGCGGACCTGCGCGCGCGCCGTTCCGAGCATGGCAAGTTCGCGCGCATGGGCGTCGTCGCCGCTCATCCTCAAACCCGATCGAGCTGTTCGCGGCTTCCGAACAGGCCCCACGGGCGGATCGCCAGCACGATCAGGAGCACGACGAACGGCACCACATCCGACAACAGCGGATTGACGTACTGGATCGCGGCGATCTCCGCTGCCGCCACGATCACGGCTCCGATCACCGCGCCGAAAAGACTGTCGAGGCCGCCGACCAAAGCCGCCGGAAAGGCTTTAAGCCCAATGGTCGCCATGGTGGATTCGACGCCAGAATCGAGCGCCAGCAGCATGCCGGCAAGCGAGGCGGTAAACGTCGAGAGGCCCCAGGCGAAAGCGTAGACGCCGTGCAGGCGGATGCCCCGCTGCTCGGCGAGCAACGGATTTTGGCCCGCGGCACGCATCCGCACGCCCCACCGCGTGAATTGCAGAAACACGAACAAAGCGGCGTAGACGGCGGCGGCGAGAATGACGATGGCGACGCTGGCGGCGGAAATCCGCACGCCGGGCCCGATCGCCACCGGCGGGTTGTGCCAGCCGAACGTAGCGGCAGGATAGAGCTGCTGGGTTGTCCAGATCAGGATCGAAAGCCCACGCAACAGAATGCCGAGCGCAATCGTGATCAGCACGGACGCCAGCACCGCCTCGCCGGTCATCCAGCGCATCAGCACGGCGTAGACCGCGATTCCCATGACCAGGCCGCAGACCGCGGCCAAGAGCAGCCCCACGAGCGGGTTGCCGCTGAAAAGTCCCGCGGTCGCGACCAGGAGATAGGCGCCCACCATCATCAGTTCGCCGTGCGCCAGGTTGAGGACGCGGCTGACGCGATAGACGAGCACGTAGCCCGCGCTTACCAGCGCATAGATCGCGGCGAGCACAACGACGTTGGCGACGAGCTGCTGCGACATCGGCGGGCCCCTGCCTTCCCGCGTCCGCTCGCGGGGAGCGCGTGAGAGGTGAAAGGGCGACGCGCAACAAGCGGCACGCCGCCCAGACGGCGGGATCTCAGTTGACGACGTCGACGGTCAGCCAGTCGCGCATGCGGACGATGCCCTTCTGCTCCGGATCATAGCGATAGAACCGGTAGTACTGCTTGGTGCGGAAGTGGTTGTCGCTCGTCCATACCAGCGGCCCGCCGCGCAGCCCTTGAGTGTCGAGGTTGAGCGTGGCCATCGCTGCGGCGATTTTTTCGGCGTTGGCCGGCCAGCCGGCCTTGGTGAGAATCTGCTCGAGCGCGCGGCCGGTGATCCAACCTTCATCCGCATAGGTTGCCGGGTATGAATATTTGCCCTTGGCGGCCACTTCACGGATTTCCTTCTGCACTGGGAGATTGTCCTGGAAGAAGGCGTTGACGGTGAACACCTGGAAGCCGCCGTCGGCGACACGCTTTAACTCCTCCTCGGCCTGGATATGGCCATAGCACAGATAAGTGCCGCTCCAGCCCAACCGCCGCAGCGCTTCAAAGGTCCGCACTTCCGTCGGCCATGGCGCGTAGGCGAAGGCCCAGTTCGGTTCGTTCTGCTTCAGCTTGGTGGCAAACGGCGTGTAATCGGCGGCGGTGGGCGGAATGAATTCCGTGTCCACGGTCGTCATGCCGAGCTTCTCGCCCTGCTTCTGCGCGTTTTCGATGCCGATGCGCGAGATCGGGATCGGCATGCCGATCATGCCGATCTTCACCGGTCCCTTCGCCGCGGCTTTGATCGCGTCGACCGCCACCGGAATGTCATAGCCGAAATCGAATCCGGTCGAGCAGAACAGCGTCGGTTCTGGCTTCGGCGGATGGGTGCCCTTTGGGCAGACCGCACCGGCAAACCACAGCGGCACGTTGGCGCGCTTTGATTCAGCGATCACCGGCCCATAGGTCGAGGACAAGCTCGAATCGATCAGCAGCATTACGTTGTCCTGCCGGATCAGCTTGGTGGCGTTGGCGGCAGCCTTGGAGGGCTCGGCCTGATCGTCTTCGACCAGAAGATTGATGCGATGGCCGTTGATGCCGCCCTTGGCGTTGAGATTGTCGACATAGATGCGCAGCATCTCGATCACCGGCGCCTGCGTTGCGGCGGCCGGGCCGGTCATCGCCGCGGTTACGCCGATGGTGTAGGCGTCATCCGCCTTGGCGCCGGCAAGCGGCAGCAGACCGGCGACGGCAATGGCCGCGGCGAAATGCAGCAAAGGTGGTACGCGCATAGTCCCCTCCCTGTGCGCCCCGATGCGAACGGGGCTATGGTCTCTGCTTACGCAACCGCAACAGCAACCTAAGCCGCCATCCTACGGACCCGCATGCCCAACCACAATCAGTGCCGACATGCGCCCATGGGTCCGCCCAACTTTCGCGGGCTCAACGCTGGGCGCGCAGATGCTCGACCAATTGCCGGGCGTAAAGCGGCAGCTCGTTCCTGTCGCGGATGCAGATCGTCAATTCGCGTTCGGCCCACGAATCAGTGAGCGGCACCGCCGCGATCGCCATGGTCTTGGCGACGCGGCGCGCGGTCGTCTCCGGCACGATGCCGATCCCGACCTTGCATTCGACCAGCCGACAGACCGCATCGAAGCTGCGCAGTTGCACCCGCAGGCGCAGCGGCCGGCCGATGCGCACCGCCTTGCTGGCGAGAAAGCGCTGCAGCGCGCTCGCCCGGTCAAGCCCGACGAAGTCGCGGTCAAGCACATCTTCAAAGCCGATCCTGGCGCGTTTTGCCAACGGATTGCTGCGCGCGACGACGAGGACGAAGCGGTCGCGGCAAAACGGATAGGTTTCCAGGGCGCCGACATCGACCGTCCCGGCCACGATGCCGATGTCGGCAACGCCCTCGGCGATCAGTCCGACGATTTCGTCGCTCAGGCGCTCCTCCAGATCGACGCTGACATTCGGATGGGCGGCGAGAAACGAGCTGAGCGCTTCCGGCAAAAACTCGGTCAGCGCGTTGGTATTCGACAGCACCCGGATCTGGCCGGCGAGACCGCCGCCATAGGCGCCGAGATCGTCGTGCAGGCGCTCGGCCTGACGCAGGATCGCGCGCGCATGCTGCAGCAGCGTGCGGCCGGCCTGCGTCGGCGTGACGCCCTGACGTCCCCGCGTGAGCAGCGCGACGCCGAGCGCATCCTCCATGTTGCGGATGCGGGTCGAAGCGGCGGCGAGCGCCAGATGCGCCCGTTCGGCGCCGTGGGTGATGCTGCCGGCCTCCACGACGTGACGAAAAAGGCTGAGATCGGCAAGATCGAAGCGCACGACGTGTGTCTTCCTTCGGATTCGGCGAAGCCAAGCTTTGCACAATGCCAATTGCAGCCGGCAAATTCAACGCATATCGTTTCGCATTACGCGAAGCAAAGGACAAACGTCTCGCACACGGCGATCATCGTTCCGTTGCGGCCTGCGCGCAGATTGGATAGGAACGGTCGCCAGCTCGGCACCACCGCCGAACAAAGTCGGATGAAGACGATGGCCGGACCCAAGGCCCCCGCGGCAAGACCGCTGTCACCGCACCTGCAAATCTACCGACCGATGCTGACAATGATGATGTCGATCGCGCATCGCATCACCGGTGTCGGGCTCTATTTCGGTACGGTCCTCCTCGCCTGGTGGCTGCTGGCGGCGGCGTCCGGACCGAACGGCTACGCCAAGTTCGAGTGGTTTGCCGGTTCCATCATCGGCCGTCTGATCCTGTTCGGCTATACCTGGGCGCTCATCCATCACATGCTCGGCGGCATCCGCCACCTGATCTGGGATACCGGGCGGGGCATGGGTCCGAGCGAGCGCGAATGGCTCGCCGCCGCCAACCTGATCGGCTCGATCGGGATCACGGGGCTGCTGTGGATTTTCGGCCTGCTGGCAATGGGAGGGCCCCGATGAGCGAGGCCTCGCTGAAGCACATTCGCACGCCGCTGGCGCGCGTGCGCGGCCGCGGCGCGGCGCACTCTGGCACCGGTCATTTCTGGCGGCAACGCCTGACCGCAGTCGCCAACATTCCGCTGACCATCGCGGTCGTGGTCATCCTGGTGATGCTGCTCGGCCGCAATCAGGCGGCCGCGGCACAGATCCTCGGCGCACCGCTCGTCGCCATCATCATGCTGCTGTTCATCGCCTCGATCACCGCCCATATGCGTATCGGCATGCAGGTGGTCATCGAGGACTACGTGCACGATGAAACCGCCAAGCTGATTTTGATCATGGCCAACACGTTCTTCGCCATCGCCGTGGCCCTGGTGTCGGCCTACGGCATCTTCAAGCTTTCGTTCGGAGTGTGACCATGGCGGCGAATGGAGCGAATGGCGGCAATGTGGCACCGGCGATCAACGGCCGCGCCTATCCGATCGAGGATCACGCCTATGACGTCGTCATCATCGGTGCCGGCGGCGCTGGTCTGCGGGCGGTGGTCGGCTGCAGTGAAGCCGGCCTGCGCACCGCATGCATCACCAAGGTGTTCCCGACGCGCTCGCACACCGTGGCGGCCCAAGGCGGCATCGCGGCCGCGCTCGGCAACATGGGCGAGGACGACTGGCGCTGGCACATGTACGACACCGTCAAGGGGTCCGACTGGCTCGGCGACCAGGACGCCATCGAATATCTGTGCCGCAACGCGCCGGAAGCGGTCTACGAATTGGAACACTGGGGGTTGCCGTTTTCGCGCCGGGAGGACGGCAGGATCTATCAGCGCCCCTTCGGCGGCATGACCACCCATTACGGCAAGGGCACAGCGCAGCGCACCTGCGCCGCCGCCGACCGCACCGGCCACGCCATGCTGCACACCATGTACGGCCAGGCGCTGCGCCATTCCGCCGAGTTCTTCATCGAATATTTCGCCATCGATCTGATGATGGACGACGAGGGCCGCTGCCGCGGCGTCGTTGCTCTCAACCTTGACGACGGCACGATCCATCGGTTTTCCGCGCAGATGACGATCCTGGCGACCGGCGGCTATGGCCGCATCTACGCTTCCTGCACTGGAGCGCACACGCAAACCGGCGACGGCAACGCCATGGTGCTGCGCGCCGGGCTGCCGCTCGAAGACATGGAATTCGTGCAATTCCATCCGACCGGCGTTTACGGCGCCGGCGTGCTGATCACCGAGGGCGCCCGCGGCGAGGGGGGCTACGTCGTCAACTCGGAAGGCGAGCGCTTCATGGAGCGCTATGCGCCTTCGGCCAAGGACCTCGCCTCGCGCGACGTGGTCTCCCGCGCCATGACCATCGAAATCCGCGAAGGGCGCGGCGTCGGGCCGAAGAAGGATCACATTTATTTGCATCTTGATCACCTCGACCCGGCTGTCCTGCAGGAGCGTCTGCCCGGAATATCGGAGTCAGCCAAGATATTCGCCGGCGTCGACGTGACGCGCGAGCCGATCCCGATCGTCCCGACGGTGCACTACAACATGGGCGGCATCGCCACGAACTATCACGGCGAGGCGCTGACCAAAAAGAACGGCAATCCCGACCATGTGGTGCCGGGCATGATGGCGCTCGGCGAGGCGGCCTGCGTTTCCGTGCACGGCGCCAACCGGCTTGGCTCGAATTCGCTGATCGATCTCGTCGTCTTCGGGCGCGCGGCGGCGTTACGCTGCGCCGAAATTCTCACGCCGAACGACAAGCAGGCGGAATTGCCGAAGGATTCCGCCGAACGCGCCTTGTCGCGGCTCGACAAGTTCCGCAACGCCTCGGGCGGCACGCCGACCGCGCAGCTGCGCGGTCGGATGCAACACGTCATGCAGAGCAATTGCGCGGTGTTCCGCACCGGCGACGTGCTGGCCGAAGGCTCCAAGCTCATCCGCGAGGTCTTCGACGGCACCCGCGACATCCGCGTCAGCGACCGTTCGCTGATCTGGAACTCGGACCTGATCGAAACTCTCGAATTCATCAATCTGATCGAGCAGGCCGTCGTGACGGTCGACTCCGCCGCCAACCGAACCGAGAGCCGCGGCGCGCACGCGCGCGAGGACTATCCCGATCGCGACGACAAGAATTGGATGAGGCACACGCTGTCCTGGCTCGACACCAATACCGGCAAGGTGACCATCGATTACCGGCCGGTGCACGCCTACACGCTGACCAACGACGCGGCCTATATCGAGCCGCAGAAACGGGTGTATTGAGGATCCGCATGGTCCAGTTCACGCTGCCGAAGAATTCGAAGATCACCGACGGCAAGACCTGGCCGCACCCGGCGAAGGTGAAGGCCGAGCGCGAGTTCCGCATCTATCGCTGGAATCCGGACGACGGCGCCAATCCGCGCCTCGACACCTATTACGTCGACACCGGCGATTGCGGTCCGATGGTGCTCGACGCACTGATTTGGATCAAGAACAACATCGACGCGACGCTGACCTTCCGCCGTTCCTGCCGCGAAGGTATTTGCGGCTCCTGCTCGATGAACATCGACGGCACCAACACGCTCGCCTGCACCAAGGCGATGAGCGAGGTGAACGGCGCGATCCGCATCTATCCGCTGCCGCACATGCCCGTGGTCAAGGACTTGGTCCCCGACCTCACCAATTTCTACGCGCAGCACGCCTCGATCGAGCCGTGGCTGCACACCGTGTCGCCGACGCCGCAGAAGGAATGGAAACAGAGTCACGACGACAGGCAAAAGCTTGACGGGCTGTATGAGTGCATCCTCTGCGCCTGCTGCTCGACGTCATGCCCGAGCTACTGGTGGAATTCGGATCGCTATCTCGGTCCGGCCGCGCTGTTGCAGGCGCATCGCTGGATCATCGACTCGCGCGACGAGGCGACCGGCGAGCGGCTCGACGATCTGGAAGACCCGTTTCGGCTGTACCGCTGCCACACCATCATGAACTGCGCCAAGGCCTGCCCCAAGCACCTCAATCCGGCGAAGGCCATCGCCGAGATCAAGCGGATGTTGGTCGAGCGGCAGGTGTAAGTTTAGTTCACCTCTGCCGCGCGCGGGGAGAGGGAGACGCGCTCCTACAACTTTAGCTTCCGCTTCCGCTGGCCGAGCGTGCGCAGCCGCAGCGCATTGAGCCGGATGAAGCCCTCGGCGTCGCGCTGGTCGTAGGCGACCTTGCCTTCCTCGAACGTCACCAGGTCCTGATCGTAGAGCGAATATCGGCTCTGCCGCCCGACCACGCCGACATTGCCCTTGTAGAGCTTGAGCCGCACCCGGCCGGTCACATAGTGCTGGCTCTTGTCGATCGCCGCCTGCAGCATGTCGCGCTCGGGCGAGAACCAAAACCCATTATAGATCAGCTCGGCGTATTTCGGCATCAGTTCGTCTTTCAGGTGCGCGGCGCCGCGGTCGAGCGTGATCTGCTCGATGCCGCGATGGGCGGCAATGAGGATGGTGCCGCCCGGCGTCTCGTACATGCCGCGCGACTTCATGCCGACGAAGCGGTTTTCCACCAGATCGAGCCGCCCGATGCCGTGGCGGCGGCCGAGCGCGTTGAGCTGCGCCAACAGCGTCGCCGGCGACATTTCCTTGTCATTGACGGCAACCGGATCGCCGCCTGCGAAATCGATCATGATGTAATCCGGTTCGTTCGGCGCCGCGCCGGGATCGGCGGTGCGCGAATAGACGTAGTCCGGCACCTCCTCGGCCGGATCTTCCAAAACCTTGCCTTCGGACGAGGTGTGCAGCAGGTTGGCGTCGGTCGAGAACGGCGCCTCGCCGCGCTTGTCCTTGGCGATCGGTATCTGGTTCTGCTCGGCAAAGGCGATGAGCGCCTCGCGCGACTTGAAATCCCACTCGCGCCACGGCGCGATGACCTTCACGTCGGGCTTGAGCGCATAATACGCGAGTTCGAAGCGCACCTGGTCGTTGCCCTTGCCGGTGGCGCCGTGGGCGACGGCGTCGGCGCCGACCTTTTCCGCGATCTCGATCTGCTTCTTGGCGATGAGCGGCCGCGCGATCGAAGTGCCGAGCAGGTATTGGCCCTCGTACAGCGCATTGGCGCGGAACATCGGGAACACGTAGTCGCGCACGAATTCCTCGCGCAAATCCTCGATGAAGATGTTTTCCGGCTTGATGCCGAGCGTCAGCGCCTTGGTCCGCGCCGGCTCGAGCTCCTCGCCCTGGCCGAGATCAGCGGTGAAGGTGACGACCTCGCAGCCATAGGTAGTCTGCAGCCATTTGAGGATGATCGAAGTGTCGAGCCCCCCGGAATATGCGAGCACGACCTTCTTCACGTCGCCTTTGGCCATTGCAAAAATCCCGCGTGGGGCGACGGCATCGCCCGAAAAATGCGCGCGGACTATAGGCGTGCCCGGGAACGGCGCAAGTTCGGCATGCGCGGATCACCGGTCCGGCCCGGCCTTCAAGAAGGTCGCCGCTTGCCGCCGCCGCAGCGCCGCACCAGGGCGGCAAGCGCATCGCCGAGTGCCTTGCCGAATTGTTCGAGCGGCCGCTCCACCGCGGCGTCGGTGAGCCGCGTTCGCCGCCAGCGGTAGATCAGCCCATGGCAGGTCCAGATTACGACAAACATCAACACGCCGGCGAAGATCACGTCGCTGAGGAAATGCCCGCCGCCGGCCATGCGCAGCAGGCCGAGCGCGGCACCGAAGGCGAGCGCGCCGGCATAGGCGAGCGGCCGCCATTGCGGCGGCACGAGCGCCGCCGGCGCCAGCGTCCAGAAACCGCCCGAGGCCTCGCCGGCAATGAACGAACAATTGTTCGGGCATGGGCCGCGCGGGTCCCACCACGGCGTGAAACGCTCCGTGCCGCCGAACTGCACGACGTCAACCGGCCGCATGCGGCCCGAATGATCCTTCAGGATCACGTTGGCGAGAAGGCCGGGGCCGAGCGCGAGCGTGACAGCGAGAAACAGCGCGGCGCGGCCGCCGATCGGCATGCGCCGCTGCGGCAGCAGGACCTTGCCGGCGACGGCGAGGAAGACAAGCCCAATGATCAAGGTAATGAAGAAGGTGGCGGCATCGCGCGCCGGCGTGGCCCAGTTCCATTTGGCGGCGCTGAAGCTGTGCGTCGCCGGCTCGTAGAAGCGCGCCGCAACGTCGAGATCGAGCTGCGGAAAGACGCCGAGAATGAGGCCGGCCAGAGCGGCGATCGCGAGCGCGATGGCAAGCCCGGTGCGATTCATGCGCCGCGCTCGCCGCGGCGCAAGTCGTCTCGCCCGCAACGGCTCAGCTCTGCCCCGTGCCTGCGCACCACGACGCCGTCAATCCGTCAGCGCCATGGCCCGCAGCGCCAGCCGCTCCCGGGCCGACAGCTTCTCGGTCGCGCTCTTGAGTTGGCCGCAGGCGGCGAGAATGTCGCGACCGCGCGGGGTGCGCACCGGGGACGCATAGCCGGCATTGAAGATGATTTCGGAGAACTTCTCGATCTGCGCCCAGTCCGAGCATTCGTACTTCGTCCCCGGCCATGGATTGAACGGGATGAGATTGATCTTGGCGGGAATGCCTTTGAGGAGACGCACCAGGGCGCGCGCCTCCGCAAGCGAATCGTTGACGCCTTTGAGCATGACATATTCGAACGTGATGCGCCGCGCATTCGACAGTCCTGGATAGTTGCGGCAAGCCTCGAGCAGTTCGCGCAGCGGGTGTTTGCGATTGAGCGGCACCAGCTCGTCGCGCAGTTCATCGGTTACCGCATGAAGCGAGACGGCGAGCATGGCGCCGATCTCGGCGCCGGCGCGCGCAATGTTGGGCACGACGCCGGAGGTCGAGAGCGTGATCCGCCGCTTGGAGATGCTCAAGCCATCGCCGTCGGCGACCACGGCGAGCCCGTCGCGCACCGCCTCGAAATTGTAGAGCGGCTCGCCCATGCCCATCATCACGATGTTGGAGATGAGCCGTCTCTCGGGTTCGTCAGCGGCACCCTTGCTTTCGCCGCTGGCCGCGTGCGTATGCGCCGGCGTCCAATCGCCGAGCCGGTCGCGCGCCAACACCACCTGGCCGACGATTTCCCCGGCGGTGAGATTGCGCACGAGGCGCTGGGTCCCGGTATGGCAGAACGAGCAATTGAGCGTGCAGCCGACCTGGCTGGAAATGCACAGCGTGCCCCGTCCAGCCTCGGGAATGTAGACGCATTCGACCTCGTGCGGGCGGCCGACGGCCTCGCCGGGAAGCCGCAGCAGCCACTTGCGGGTGCCGTCGACCGAGACCAGCTCGGCCGCGACTTCGGGCCGCGCCAGCGTGAAGCGCTGGGCGAGTTCGGTCCGCAGCTCCTTCGACAAGCTCGTCATTGCGTCGAAGTCTTGCGCCCCGCGCACATAGAGCCAGTGCCATATCTGCTGGACGCGCATGCGGCGCTGCCGCTCGGGCACGCCGCTTGCGCCGAGCGCTTCGGCGAGCCGTTCGCGCGACAGCCCGACGAGCGAGGGCTTCGCCGGCGCGACGTAGCGCTCGAGCGGCCGCTTCTCGATAGCCGGCATGGCGGCGCCGTTGTCCGGCAGAGCGGCGGCAAGCGAAGCGGTCATGGTCAATCCGCGGCGTTGAGGAGCTTTACGCATAAATAGTGCGTTGCGCCGAAACCGGGGAGGAGGTGCCGGTTCAGCCAGGGTCCGGCCGGCCTATTTGCAATCCTGAGCGGCACGATCGAGGGCTTGCGACAGGCCCTTGAGCGAGAATGTGTCGGTGGTCCGCGTGCCCTTGCTCGATATGCCCTTGATCACGGCGCTGTTGCCCGCGCGCATGGCCTCGATCAGGCGGGTCTCTTCCGCCGCATTCTTGATCCACGCTCCATCCTGCTGGGTGAAGAGCGCAAACGTGTTCGAGCCGATCTCCAGGGTCGCATCGGTGTTCGACTTGAACGGATAGCCGATGATGATCGAAAACTCGTCGCTGACCTTTTCGGACGGCCGGGTGGAAACGAACATGTAGGAGGGATTGCGCGGCCGGTTGGGCGGGACGGTTTCCGAGGACATCGGCTTGGCAATCGCAAAGCAGATTTTCTTGCCGCCCGGAGAGGCCGCGTAAGCGCCCCACTCGCCGTATTGGCCAAGCAGCGTCGGCTTTGCCTCGCTTGCGGTGGTTCCTGGGCGCGCCGGCGGCGAGGGCGGTTCGTGCGCCTCGGTTGGCGCCGCGGGCTTGTGCTTGGGCTTTTTGGCATGCGTTGCCGGCGCCGGCTCTGCCGCCGGCGGCTGCTGGGCGAACGCCGGACCCGCCAGCGACGCCGCCGTGCACAATGACAGCACAATCAGCCATCGTCGATGGATACGCATCTGCCCTCACCGGCTGGAGCCCAGGCTCAAGCCTGAGCTTAATCCAAGTTGTTCAAGTTTAACTCATTTTGGGCTTCAGGGAAACGAAGTTGGCGGCCGGGATCGAGCAAACGCCGCCGCTGGCGGAACCGGGGTGACCTACTTCCCTGATCCGAGGGTTTCGTGGTTAGGAAGTGCCACACCAGCCCGCTCGCGCCAAAAACAGAGCCCGGAACCATGAAAGCCATCCTGTGCACCCGTTTCGGCACGCCTGACGACCTTGAATTGGCGGACATCGCCGAGCCCGTTGCTGCGCCCGGCGAAGCCGTGGTGCGGGTCAAGGCTGCGGCACTCAACTTTTTCGACCTGCTGATCATCACTGGCAAATACCAGCACAAGCCGCCGTTTCCGTTCTCGCCGACCTCCGAATTCGCCGGCGTCGTCGAAAGCGTCGGCGCCGGCGTGACCGAGGTTGCGCCCGGCGACCGTGTCATGGGCTCCATCGGCTGGGGCGCGGCGCGCGAAATGATCGCCGTTGCCGCGCGGCAACTGGTGAAGCTGCCGGACGGTCTCGATTTCGAACGGGCCGCCGGCCTGACCGTGACGTACGCAACGACGCTCTACGGGCTGCGCGACCGTGGCGCGCTTAAGCGCGGCGAGACTCTCGTCGTTTTGGGTGCCGCTGGCGGAGTCGGTCTCGCGGCGGTCGAGATCGGTAAGATCATGGGCGCGCGCGTCATCGCTTGCGCATCTTCGGACGAGAAACTCGCCTTCGCGCGGCGGCACGGCGCCGACGAAACGGTAAACTATGCCAGCGAAGACTTGCGCGCCGCCTTGAAGCGGCTCGGCGGCGAGCGCGGCATCGACGTAGTCTATGATCCGGTCGGCGGTCCCTATGCCGAGCCTGCGGTGCGCGCGCTCGGCTGGGAGGGCCGCTATCTGGTGGTCGGCTTCGCCGCGGGCGAAATACCGAAGCTGCCGCTCAATCTCGTCCTGCTCAAGAGCTGCGACATCCGCGGCGTTTTGTGGGGAGCCTGGACGCTGCGCGAGCCGGACGGACAGCGCGCGCTGATGATCGACATCGTGCGCTGGTGCGTCGAAGGCAAGCTCAGCGCCCATGTGCACGCGGTCTATCCGCTCGGCGAGATCGCCGCGGCGCTCAAGGCCATCGCCGCGCGCAAGGTCATCGGCAAGATCGTATTGCGCCCGTGAGGATCGGCGTCAGCCTCGCATGCCGCCGAGCATGCGGCGCGCCGCCTCCCGATGGTCGGGCGTAATATGCGCGGCAACGAGCTTGATCGCCGCTGCCAGCACGGCGGCATCGTCGGTGTAGCCGATCACCGGCAGCACGTCGGGTACGAAGTCCGCCGGCAGGACGAAATAGGCCAGCGCCGCGACCAGCGCGGCCTTGACGTGCAAGGGCGTCCGCCGATCGAACGCGCAGTAATGAGCGGCGATCAAATCCTCCGCGAACGGCAGACGCGCCGCGAGCGCCTTCAGCTTCTTCCAGAAACTGCGGCGAAGCTCCGCCTCGTCGGCGGCGATGCGGCGGGTCAACGCCTCGACATCCGCCCATAATACGAAATCGTAACCGAACGCCATCATTCCTCTCGTTCGTCGCGTTCAATCGACTGGGTGAACAGATGGCGGCGAAAGGCGGCAAGCGCAAGGCAGACCCTGCGGGAGCGAAGCGAAGCGTTGTCTCGTCTTGCGCTGAGCCCCTCAGCCGGCAAACTTGTCCATCGCTTCGGCGAGCCTGACGTCGAGCTCGGTGAGCCCGCCGGCGTCGTGGGTCGACAATGTCACGTCCACGGTCTTGTAGACATTGAACCATTCGGGATGATGATCGAGCTTCTCCGCCGTCAAGGCGACGCGCGCCATGAAGCCGAACGCTTCGTTGAAGTCAGCGAACACGAACTTCTTGCTGATGGCGTCGCGGCCCTCGACTTCGCTCCAGCCCTTGAGCCGCGCCAGCGCCTGGCGGCGCGCCTCGCCGGAAAGTTTCTGTGCCATGGGCCGAACTCCGTCCGTGCTGGCGACCGCGGGCCGGATCGCGACCGGCGTTACGCCGACTCGCGCAGCAATGCCGACGCTTCCCCGATCGGCTCGTTCCTGTGCCTGTGCTCCTTGGTGGAGTAGAACGAGGCGTTCTGATCGCCGCGCAAGGCTTCGCGGGTAAAGTGAATGAGGTGATAGGCCATGAAGCCCATCGACAGCACCGCGTCGATCCGGCCGCGGCGCAAAGCGTGACGCGCGGCGCGCCAGAACGCGCGGCGAAAATCGGACTTGATCCCGACCTCGACCAGGATGTTGTAACCCAGCACCGCGCCGCGCCTGAGGTTGCGCCAGGTGAGCCGGCCGCGGGCCGGCGTGGCCATCCGGTTCGCATAGGTCCCATCGACCTGATGCTTAAAGCGCGCGAACAATCGGTCGGGGTCGTTGGCGTAGCCGATCGATCGCCGCCACATCGCCACCACCTCGTCATACGGCCGCGCGAAGACGACGTTGCTTTCGCGATGCGGGTCATCGTTGAGGCGGCCGGCCTTTTTCAGGCGATCCCAGAGCGCGGTCTTCGGCAAAGCCTGCAGGAGATTGATCGTCAGCGTCGGAATGTTGGACAGATCGATGAAATCCTTCAACCTCGCTTCGGTATCGTCGGTATCGGTATCGAGGCCGAGGATGATGCCCGATATCACCTCGAGGCCGTAATCGTTGAGCGTCTTGACCGCCGCCATCATCGGCAGCGAATTGTTCTGGTCCTTGCGCATGGCCTTGAGCGCGTCGGCTTCCGGCGTTTCGATGCCGACGAAGATGCCGACGAAGGCGGCCTCGCGCATGAGCGACAAGACCTCGGCCTGCTTGGCGATATTCAGCGTCGCCTCGCAGGCGAACTGCAGCGGATAGCCGCGCTTCTTCTGCCATGCCACGACGTGCGGCAGCATTTCGCGCGCCGCCTTGCGATTGCCGATGAAATTGTCGTCGACGAAATACACGCTCGGCGGATGGCCCGCTTGCGCGCACATGGCGTCAAGCTCGGCTGTGATCTGCTCCGGCGTCTTGTAGCGCGGCTGCCGGCCGTACAGATTGGGAATGTCGCAGAACTCGCAGAGATAGGGGCAACCCGAGGAAAATTGCAGCGTGCACATCAGGTAGCGCGGCAGCGGAACGAGATGATAGGCCGGGATCGGAAAATCGCTCAGCGCCAGCCGCTCCGCGGTTTCGAACCGCACTTGCGCCGGTGGCCGTGCGCAACTCGCGTCAAGGCGAGCAATGAGCCGGTCCGTGCCGTCGCCGAGTTCGCCGATGTGGAGATAGTCGAGCTCCGGGTACATTTCAGGAGCGCTCGATGCCGACGGTCCGCCGAGCACGGTCACCTTGCCCGCCGCTTTGGCGCGGCGGGCAATGTCGCGTATCTGCTTGGCCTGGATGTGCATACCGCTGACAAGGACCACGTCCGCCCAGGCGAAATCCGCCGCCGTTGCGGCAGCGATGTTCTCGTCGACGAAGCGAACCGGCCACGGCTGCGGCATGTAGGCGGCGATCAACAGGAGCCCCTGTGGCGGCATAAAGGCGCGCACGTCGTGCATCAGCCCATAGGCGTGGGAAAAGGTGCCGAACGACGGCGTGTAAGCCGGAAACACACAGAGGATTCGGCGCGTGCTGCAAGTGGGCTGCGAGAAACGCAAGCGACCTCTCAATCTACGCTGCTGCGATCGGGCCCAGCCTCGGGACCAAACCAGCGGCATGCCAGGGCTTGAACTCTATCACACCGGCGCGCGGCCTGCATTGCGAAGTGGCCGCGATTCACTATATTCCAGGTCGACATGCGGGCCCCTCGGGGCCCGCAGCAATTTAACACAGCCCCAATGCAGTTGCGCAATATCGCCATCATCGCCCATGTCGACCACGGCAAGACCACCCTGGTGGACCGGCTGTTGCAGCAATCCGGCTCATTTCGCGAGAACCAGCGCATCGCCGAGCGGGCGCTGGATTCGAACGACCTCGAGCGCGAGCGCGGCATAACCATTCTCGCCAAGGCAACTTCGCTGGTCTGGCAGGACACCAGAATCAATATCGTCGACACCCCGGGCCACGCCGATTTCGGCGGTGAGGTCGAGCGCATCCTCAACATGGTCGACGGCGCCCTGGTGCTGGTCGACGCCGCCGAGGGGCCGCTGCCGCAGACCAAATTTGTCGTCTCGAAGGCCCTGAAAATGGGGCTGAAACCGATCGTCGTCATCAACAAGGTCGATCGGTCGGATGCCCGGCCGAGCGAGGTGGCGAACGAGGTGTTCGACCTGTTTGCCGCGCTCGACGCGACCGAGGAGCAGCTCGATTTCCCGATTCTCTACGGCTCTGCCAAGTTCGGCTGGATGGCGGAATCACCCGATGGCGCCAAGGACCGCGGCATGGCGCCCCTGTTCGACCTCGTCGTTCGCCATGTGGCGCCGCCGCAGGTCGAGAACGGACCATTCCGGATGCTTGGCACGATCCTGGAGGCCAACCCTTATCTTGGCCGGATCGTCACCGGCCGCATTTTCTCGGGCAGCGTCAGACCCAATCAGCCGGTCAAGGTGCTCGACCGCCATGGCACGGTGGTCGAGGACGGGCGCGTCACCAAGGTCCTCGCGTTCCGCGGCCTTGAGCGCACCCCGATCGACGAAGGCTTCGCCGGCGACATTGTCGCCATTGCCGGCCTCCCCGAGGCGTTTGTTTCGCATACGCTGTGTGCACCCGAGATCACCGAGCCGTTGCCGGCGCAGCCGATCGATCCGCCGACGCTGGCCATGACCTTCCGCATCAACGATTCGCCGCTTGCCGGCACCGAAGGCGACAAGGTGCAAAGCCGTGTCATCCGCGAGCGGCTTTTGCGCGAAGCCGAAGGCAACGTGGCGCTCCGGGTTTCCGAGTCGACGGAGAAGGACTCGATGGAGGTGGCGGGCCGCGGCGAGTTGCAGCTCGGTATTCTCATCGAGACCATGCGGCGCGAGGGTTTCGAGCTTTCCGTGTCGCGGCCGAAGGTGCTGTTTCAATACGGCCCGTCCGGCGAATTGCTCGAGCCGATCGAGGAGGTGGTCATCGACGTCGACGAGCAGCACGCGGGCGTGGTCGTGCAAAAACTCGCGGAGCGCAAAGGCGAAATGGTCGAGATGCGCCCCTCGGGCGGCGGTCGGGTGCGGCTGATCTTCTATGCGCCGACCCGCGGGCTCATCGGGTATCACGGCGAACTGCTCACCGACACCCGCGGCACCGCTGTGATGAATCGCGTCTTTCACACCTATGGCCCGCATCGGGGAGACGTTACCGGGCGGCGCAACGGCGTGCTGATCTCGACTGACCAGGGCGATGCGGTCGCCTACGCCATGTGGAATCTCGAAGATCGCGGCCCGATGATGATCGAGCCGGGCTGGAAGGTTTATCGGGGCATGATCGTCGGCGAGCACACCCGCGGCAACGACCTTGAAGTCAACGTGCTCAAGGGCAAGAAACTCACCAATATCCGCACCCACGCCAAGGATGAGGCAATCCGCCTCACCCCGCCGATCCGCATGACGCTGGAGAAGGCGCTCGCCTATATCGAGGACGACGAGCTGGTCGAGGTGACGCCCAAATCGATTCGGCTGCGCAAGAAGCTGCTCGATCCAAACGAGCGCAAAAAGGACGAACGGCGCAAGGAAGCCGAGCGGGTGTAGCCGCCAGCTTCGAGCCATGCGCGGATGCCGCGCGCAGCCGGAGGACGGGCCGTTTGCAACGTTCAATCAGGCGCCAGAAAAAATCGCGCGACCGTGTCGCCGTTGCAACAGCCGGCCAGATTGTGACGGGGCTTGCATTTTTTGCCCCGCAGCGATGGCGCCGCGGCCTCCGGTCAGCTAATAATCCACATCGTTAACGAAGAGTGAATCTCAGCACTTGAAGGCCGCGGAATCGCTTGCTTTGATCCCACCATGAGCATCATCCTCATCGAAATTCGTCGCGCCAAGCCCAGCGACGCCAGCGCGGTAGCAGAAGCCCACGATGAGGCCTGGCGGACGGCTTACCAGGGCATCATCCCGGGCACCGAACTGGACCGGCTCATTAATCGCCGTGGCCCGGCTTGGTGGGACTCGGCCATCCGCAAAGGCAGCCGCATCGCCCTGCTGCAATTCGGCGACAAGATCGCAGGCTACGCCAATTACGGACGCAATCGCGCCCGGAGCCTGCATTACGACGGCGAGATTTACGAGCTGTATCTACGGCCCGAATTCCAGGGGCTCGGTTTCGGGCGCAGACTGTTCACCGCCGCGCGCCGCGATCTGGCGCAGAGCGGATTGAAGTCCTTGATCGTGTGGGCGCTCTCGGAGAACGATACCGCCGTCGAGTTCTACCGGGCGCTCAGCGGTAAAACGGTCGCGCGCTCGTCGGAGAAATTCGGCACGCGGGTGCTCGACAAGGTCGCCTTCGGCTGGAACAACTGAATACAGCAACGGGTATCGGCTGACCGCTGACCGACAGCGGCATCGCCGCGCGTCATCTGCATTGGTCGGTCATTGTCTTAACCGTCCTGGGCCACCAGGCGACGCAACGTGGCGACGATGCCGGCGCCGTTGCCCGCCGCCCGAATTCGCTTCACGCGCGACGCGGCACCGGCGGCAACCGTGACATCGCGCGGCGACAGACGGAGCGCATCGGCCAATAATCTGCACAGTGCGTCGTTGGCTTTGCCTTCGGAGGCCGCGGCGCGCACGCGCGCCTTGAGCACGGCACGGCCGTCGGCCAGGCGCTCAATGCCTTCTATCGCATCCCGGCCGCCGCGCGGCGTTAGCCGCACCTCGATGACGACGCCATCGGCAACCGGCGTCCACGGTTCCGCCGCCACGGCACTCAGTAAACGTTGGGCAGGATGTAGAGCGCGATCACGTAGCGCAGGAAGATGATGATCAGGAACAGGATGACCGGGGAAATGTCGATGCCGCCCAGATTCGGCAGCAAGTTGCGGATTGGGCGCAACACCGGCTCGGTAACGCGGTAGAGGAACTCGCCGATCATGGCGACCACTTGGTTGCGCGTATTGACCACGTGGAACGCCACCAGCCAGGAGAAGATCGCTGCCGCGATTACGATCCAGATGTAAAGCTCGAGGGCGAGATCGATGACGAGGAAAATGGCGCGCATGGAAGCTTTCGCGAATGATGACCGGGCAAACTAACGATTTGGCCGCGTACTAACAACCCAACGCGCCGCGCTTGACGTACGCAGGCTGGTGGAGCCGAGGGGATTTGAACCCCTGACCTCCGCAGTGCGATTGCGGCGCTCTCCCAACTGAGCTACGGCCCCCGCCGCAGGCACCATCAGCCGACAGCC